>FWPV01000524.1_pt1 | contig 120159 bp, 94 predicted proteins | sample 2228371 | NCBI WGS metagenome assembly FWPV01 (sample SAMEA103939776, study PRJEB20133) | metagenome | reverse complement strand
ATCGCCGAGAAGCGCATCCCACAAGACGGTCGCTTTGGCGTTGTGCTCGACGGCAAGGCGATCGACTTCGATGCGGACGGCAACGTGTTGCACTACCAGGTGGAGCGCCTGGTGCCTCTGGGGTCCCATGCGGCGATCCTGGCGGGTGGAGCGGGCGATGGGGTCAACATGTGCCGGGCTTTCGCATCGTTTGTGCGCGAGGAAGGGCTGATCCATGTGGACGACATCTACTCGGCCGGACTGCCCTTTCTTGGATCTCAATACGACCGTTTCATGAGGGAAACATGCGAACGGCTTCCCCTGGACCCGGTGCACCACGTCTATTTCATCCTGGCCGGGCATACGGCCAAGGATGACCGGAAGCCCTTCCGGCTCTACCTCATCTGGACCAAGAAAAAACTCCCGCAGCTGGACGGCGATGAAATCGCCCACGCCTACACCGTTCCGCGCCGCATGTCCCTGGAGTACCGCTTGAACAGGATGTGCCAGAGGGGAGCGCCGCTGGACGAGGTGTTCGCCCAGGTGAAGGAGAACATGGAATCGCTCACGTGGTACAAGGAAGAGGTGGGACCACCGTTTCATTATGCCAAAATCACGAAAGATGGGCTTTCCGGGCTCGGCGGGTAGAGGCGCCGTGGGAACAGGGTCGGGAAGGCCCGGTGCGCGCATCGAACGCCGGCCTGGCGGCGACCGCCGGTGACGGCGGAGGCCGGAAGGCGGGGAGGTTGGTTTTGAAGCTCACGTGTTCGGGATGCGGCACGGTTTTTTCTGTGCCCGAAGAAAAGCTTCCCAAGGGGAAGACGGTGCGGCTGGCGTGTCCCAAGTGCCAGACTCCCATGCAGGTCGCGGTGGAAGAGGACGCGGCCTCCAAGGAGAGTGCTTCCGTCGAGGCGGGGCAGCCGGCATGGCTCGAAGCCGACGGTGAAGAAGAATGGACGCCCCTGGAACTGGTCGATGAAGGCGTCCCGACGGCTTTGGTGTGCTCCGCGGACCCGGGACACGCCACCCGTGTGGAACAGGCGCTGAAGGAGCTCAACTGCTTCGTCAGCGTGGCCCACACGCCCAAGCGGGCGTTGGGTCGCCTGCGGCAGAACACCTACGACGTGGTGGTGGTTGGGGAAGCGGACCTCGAAGATTCGCCGAACCGCAGCGTGCTCGACCATTTTCGAGCCATGCCCATGCCGGTTCGTCGCCGGACGGTGCTGTGCGTGTTGAGTGGGCGGGCGAAAACCATGGACGCCATGGAAGGGTTTCGGCTGCAGGCGGATCTGGTGGTGCATCCCGGGGACCTGGACAAGTTGCGGGTCGTCGTCCAACGGACCCTCCGGGAACACCAGGAATTCTACAAGGTCTTTCGGGATGAAATGGAGAAAAGGGGGGATCTCTGATCAAGAAGTCGCTGGGTTCCTTGTTCAGGCGTTCCAGTCGATCGGAGGCGACGGGTCATTTTCGGGCCCGGGTGGAAAGCTGTGTGAGCACGGTTCTGGAACTCAACCGCAAGCTGGGTGAAGGGGCGATCAAGCCGGAAATCATCCAGCAATTCGAACGCTTGAAGGAATCGCTCCGCCACGTGAACGAAGATTCGGTGGACGAAAAGGACATTCATCGGATTGAGGAAGCGACCAATCAGCTTCTGGAAGAGATCCGCGCGTCGCTCAGCGAGGACGCGTTCCCGAGCCTTTACGAAGGCGACCGGCATTGAAGCTCCGGGCGGCGAGTCTTCGGCGGGTGAAGTGAAGCCCGGTTGGCGCAGGGGTGGGATTTCCGAGGGTCTCACGAGCCGGGACCATTGGCCCGCGAAACCCTTTTTCATTCTTCACAGCAGTTCGTAAAGCAGGGCCGCAGCGGTGCGGATGCCGCGGTGGAAGTCCTCCAGGTGAAAGCGTTCGTTGGGGGAATGGGCGCCGTCGTCGGGGCTTCCCCATCCCATCATCAGGATGGCTTCCAGCCCGAGTTGCTCCTTGAAGATGTTGATGACGGGTATGGACCCGCCTTCTCGAATGAAGACCGGCGTCTTGCCGAACCCCACCTGGATGGCCCGCGAAGCCGCTTGAATTTCTTTCAAATCCCTCGCGATCAGCACCGGCTCCGCTCCGTGAAGTTCCTTCACGTCCACGCGGGTGCCGGTAGGAACCAGCGTCCGGACGTGCCCCTCGAAAAGGGCGTTCACCCGTTTCGGCGTCTGGTTGGGTACGAGGCGCATGCTGATCTTGGCTCCGGCCCTAGCGGGAATGATGGTCTTGGCCCCTTCTCCCGCGAAACCTCCCCAGATGCCGTTCACGTCCAGCGTGGGGCGGGCGGTTTTTCGTTCGAGGGGCGTGTAGCCCTTTTCTCCGTCCAGTGCTTCCACGCCGAGGTATCGTTTCAGGTCCTCCTCCTCGAAGGGAAGCGAGGCCATTTCCCGCCGTTCCCATTCCTCCAGTTCCACCACGTCGTCGTAAAACCCCGGTATGGCCACGGCTCCGTTTTCATCCTTCAGCCTGGAGAGGATGGAGGAAAGCGCCAGGGCGGGGTTGGTCACCAGGCCGCCGAAACTTCCCGAATGCAGGTCGAAACGAGGCCCCTGGACGTCCAGCTGGAAATAGGAAAGGCCTCGCAGTCCGTAGGTGATGGCGGGGACGCCGCGGGCGAACTGGGCGCCGTCGGAAACGGCCATGGCGTCCGCTTTCAAATCGTCACGTCGCTTTTTCAGAAATGTCGGCAGATTGGGGCTTCCGATCTCTTCTTCGCCTTCCGCGAGGATCTTCACGTTGATGGGCAGTTCTCCCGAGACGGCGAGCACCGCTTCCACCGCCTTGATGTAGGTGAAAAACTGGCCCTTGTCGTCACTGGCACCTCTCGCGTGGATGTATCCATCGCGAATGCTGGGGGTGAAAGGCGGCGACACCCACTCGTCTTTCGGTTCGGGGGGCTGCACGTCGTAATGGCCGTAAACGAGGAGGGTCGGGCGGTCCGGATGCGGGCAGCGCTGGGCGAAAACCACGGGATGTCCGCCCGTTTCGAAAAGCCCGCCCTGAAAGCCCAGGCGTTTCACCTGGTGCAGCACCCACTCGCCGGCCCGCCGTACGTCGGCCTGATGATGGGAATAGGTGCTGACGCTGGGGATGGTGAGAAAGCCGGCCAATTCGTCCACGTAACGCTTCCGGTTGCTGTCGATCTTGTCGAGAATCTCTTTGGGAATCATGCCGATCTCCTGAGCTTTTCCGTGGCAACATCCGCGGGAGCGGCGGTTTCCCGCTAGCATACAGCCTTTGGACCACAACGCAACGGGTTTGTGTTCATTTGCTTTGACCTTGCGGGTTCCGTTAAACTACGATTCTCAGGAATGGAAAGGAGTACGGGGAGGACATGGCACTGCGTTTCGATGTGGTATCCGAAATTTCCCGGATCGATCCGGAACTCTGGAACCGGCTGGGCTGGCAGGCGTCGCCGATCATGGAATGGGGCTATTTCTACGCACTGGAAAAATCGGGATCGGCTTCCCCGGAACGGGGCTACCGGCCCCGGCACCTGGTCTTGTACCAGGACGGAAATCCTGTGGCCGTCGCTCCGCTTTACCAGAGGGAGCGGCCGTGGGTGGAGTTCGGCGACGGCGGGCTGCTTCAGTTTCTGTCCGAGCTGACCGGCTACCCGTACCATGTGGGGCTGCTGGCCGCCGTGCCCCTGACCCCGGTTCCGGGCTACCAGTTTCTGTGCCATGGCAGTCCCAATCCCTTGCGTCTTCATGAAGCGCTCCTCGATTATATCGATTTCCTTTGTGACACCCAGGAACTCGTGACTTCCCGTGTGTATTTCACCGCCATGGACACGGCCGTCGGCGATGCCCGTTCGCGGCAGGAGATGCACCGGCTTCTGGTCGGCAAGGGGTACGTGAACCTCAACAGCGAATACTGCCTCTGGTTCAACCGCGGATACCGGAGTTTCGACGATTTTCTGAAGATCTTTCGTTCTTCGAGGCGGCATAAGATCAAACGCGAGCTTCGCGATATCGCTGCAGCGGGCATCGACATACGCATGGTCGAGGGCCGCGATGCCCCGGAATCCCTGTTCGACGACATGTACCGGCTCTATGTGCAGACATGGACCAAGCACATGGGCTCGGACCTTCGTCCCTTCTTCAACCGGCGGTTTTTCAGACTGCTTCACGAGCGGTTTCGCCACCGGTGCGCCTTCAGCATCGCCTCCCGAAGCGGTGAAACCGTCGCCATGGCCATTTTCTATCACAAGGGAAAGCAGCTGTACGGCCGGTACTGGGGAGCGTTCGAAGACTACCCGTTCCTTCATTTCGCCACCTGCTACTATCATCCCATCCGCTATGCCATCGGCGAAGGGTACCAGGTGCTGGATCCGGGATTCGGAGGGGAACACAAGCTGTTTCGGGGATTCGAAGTGGTCCCCGCCTCTCACTACATCAAGTTTTACGGTGACGAAGAACGGAAATTCGCCTACTCGATCCTGGAAAGGATGCAGGCGAGAGCGAAAGCGGGCAGGGTTTCCAGCAAGGGCGGGCGAAGGTTCTGACGCCGGAGGATGCCTCCCGCGAGCGGGCCGGCCGGAAACGGAGAACCCGGCATGTAGGGGCGGCCGATCGCGAGCCGTCGGTCACCGTTCCAGCCGGATCACCAGTCCTTCCAGGTTTTCTTCGCGGTTGAACCGGGCAGCGAAGGCCTGGGCCTGTTCACGCGTGTCGAAGGATCCGACGAGCACCCGGTGCCAGAGTTCTCCGCTTCCGGTGTGGACCGTTTCCATCCTGGGGGCGTAGCCTTTGCCCTGGAGCCGCTGTGCCAGGTTTTCGGCGTTGCTGTGGTGCTTGAAGGATGCCGCCATGAGGGTGTAGTCTCCCGCCTTTTCTTCGATGGAAGCCGGGGGAGGGTCCGCAAGGACGGGGGCTTCGCCCGGGGATTCGTCCGAGGCCGGGCGGTGTCCCGCCGGGGACGGCGGCTCATGAGGGACGGGCCGGGTGAGCTTGGGCGGTCGAGTCAAGGCTTCGTGGTACTGGAGGGACTGCAGAATCTCCTGGGGATCCTCCCAGGTGTCCGCGGCGTTTTCCGCAGGGGGGTCATCGTGCCGGTCCAGGCCCAGGAAGGCGAAGAGTCGAGCCGCAAGCGGCGTCCGTTCGGTGGATGGCGGGGGTAGTCCTCGCCCCACCAGGATGCCGCAAAGGAACATCCATGCCAGGGCCGCCACGGCCCCGGAAGCCAGTGCCAGGATCTGTCCCGGGCCCAGTTCGAACCGAAAACGTTTCCGCTTTCCTTGTCCTTCCGAGCGCTTGTTCGGTTTCCGGTGTTTCATGGAATCGCTGGGCCGCCTCGGCCGACGGAAATCTATTTTTCACCCGTCACATTTTTTCGGGTGCGGTCACTCCCAGCACCGACAGCCCGTTTCGGATGACGACGCGAAGGGCCGCCGCCAGGTACAGCCGCGCCTGGGTCAAGGCTTCGTCGTCACCGAGTATCCGGTTGTGATTGTAGTAGCTGTGAAACAGCGCGACCAGTTCGTTCAAGTAGTAGGGGATCCGGTGGGGTTCCAGGTGCCGGGCGCTGTTGGCCAGGACCTCGGGGTATTCCCCGAGAAGCTTCATGAGATCCACTTCCTGGGCTCCGGTGAGGGGATCCAGGTCCGGGGGCCGGAGCCATTCGCACGGGACGCCCCGTTCCCGCGCCACTTCGAAGACGCTGCAAAGCCTCGCGTGAGCGTATTGCACATAATAGACGGGGTTGTCGTTGCTCTGCATCTTCGCCACTTCCAGGTCGAAATCGAGATGGCTGTCCGAGCGGCGGGTGAGGAAGATGAATCGGGCGGCGTCCTTTCCCACTTCGTCGATGACTTCTCGAAGGGTGACGAATTCGCCGGCGCGGGTGGACATGGCCACAGGCTTTCCGCCGCGCAGCAGGTTCACCAGCTGGACCAAGACGATCCGAAGATCGTCCCGGTTTCGTCCCAGCGCCTGCACGCCCGCCAGCATGCGCGGCACGTAGCCGTGATGGTCTGCCCCCCAGACATCGACGACCAACTGGTAGCTCCGGTCGAACTTGTTCTTGTGGTAAGCCAGGTCCGCCGCGAAGTAGGTGCTGACGCCATTGGCTCTCACAACCACCCGGTCTTTTTCATCCCCGAACGCGGTACTCCGGAACCACTTGGCCCCTTCGTGCTCGTAAATGTAGCCGCGGGCCTCCAGTGCTTCGATGGTCTTTCGGATGGCGTCTTCCCGGTGCAGATTCCTTTCGCTGAACCATTCGTCGAAGGTGACCCCGAAGACCTCCAAGTCCTCGCGGATGCCTTCCAGAATGCGTTCGCCGGCGTACCGGGTGAAGGTGTCCAGCACCTGATCTTCGGAGGCGTCGCGGTAGCCGTCGCCGAACGTTTCCCGAAACCGGCGCGCCAGGTCCAGCAGGTACGCGCCCCTGTAATGGTCTTCCGGAAAATCAACCACTTCCCCGATCAGTTGCCGGTAGCGGTAATAGAGGCTGCGTCCGAGGGTGTCCATCTGTTTTCCGGCGTCGTTGATGTAGTACTCCCGGTCCACCTTGTAGCCGCAGAGTTCGAGAATGTTGGCCAGGACGTCGCCGGTCGCGGCCCCTCGCCCGTGACCGATGTGGAGGGGTCCCGTCGGATTTGCGCTCACGAATTCCACCTGAACCTTGCGGCCCCGGCCCAGGTCCTGCCGCCCGTAACCGTCCGGATCCGCCATGATGGTCTCCAGAACATGATGCCAGGCGGACGGGCGGATGAAAAAGTTGATGAAGCCGGGTCCGGCGATTTCCACCTTGTGGAGAATTCCGGCCGGGTCATCGAGGGACTCCACGACGGCTTTCGCGATTTCTCTGGGATTTCGCTTCAGGGTCCGCGTGAGATTCATGGCCGCGTTGGTGGCGTAGTCGCCGTGTTCCGGATGCTTGGGGATTTCGAGTTGCACCTCCGGCGTTGCGGAATCTTCTTCAGGGTTCGGGCCGGTCAGTCGCCTGACGGAGCCTTCGAGCATTTCCAGCAGTCGCTTTCGGATTACAGCCATGTCGCGTCGGTGCCTCCTGCAAAGAGTGAAACCGGGAGCAAGGGCCATGGGCCGGGTCGCCGATGGACGAGAGGCGCATTTATAATGCCCTGAAACGGTTGGGTCAAGGCCGCGGGGGCGCGGCTTCGGAAGATCCCCCCGGGGTCGCGTTCAGGAAGCGCTTGAAACGATTGCGCCCGATGCTGCAGTAGATCTCGTAGCTTATGGTACCCTGCCAACGGGCGATTTCCTCGGCGGTGATCCTTTCGGTTCCCTGGGGTCCAAGGAGCACCACTTCGTGCTCGGTTCGGGCTTCCGGTACGTCGGTCACGTCGATGGTGATCATGTTCATGGAAACGCGGCCCACCACCGGGACTCTTCGGCCGGCCACGAGAACCTGAGACCGGTTGGAAAGACACCGGGCGTAGCCGTCGTCGTAGCCCACCGGAACGGTCGCGATGCGGCTGGTGCGCTGGGTGAGGAAGGTGCGGCCGTAGCCGATGGCGCGGCCCGGCGGCACCACCTTGAGCTGGATGATCCTGGACTTGAAGGTCATCACGGGTTGGAGCGACGCGGGCCGCGGCAGTTCCATGGAAGGGGGGGATCCGTAGAGCATGAGGCCGGGGCGGACCAGCTGGAAGTGCGCGTGGGGCAGACCGAGAATGCCGGCACTGTTGGCGATGTGAGCGTACGGGACGGGGACGTTTCGTTCCTTCAGGCTTTCGACGGCCGCCCGGAACTGCTCCAGCTGAACGTCGGAATAGCTTTTGTCCTCTTCGTCGGCCGTTGCGAAATGAGACAGGAGGCCTTCCAGGCTGAGGTGAGGAAGCTTGAACAATACGTCCAGGAACGCCCCCAGTTGATCCATGGGGATGCCGAGCCGCCCCATGCCGGTGTCCACTTTCAAGTGGAAGGGGGCCGTGCGGCCCAGGCGGCCGGCCGTCTCGCTGAGTTTCCGGGCATGGTCCAGCCTGTAGACGACCGGGCGGATGCCCTGGATCACGGCCTCTTCCAGGTCCGCTTCTTCGAGCCCAAGAAGCACCACCACGGGCCGTTCGATCCCGTGGGAGCGAAGTTCCACGGCTTCCCAGAACTTGCTCACACCGAAAAATCCGACCCCCAGCCGGACCAGTTCCCGGGCCACCGGGATCATGCCGTGGCCGTAGGCGTCCGACTTCACCACGGCCATGACTTCGGTATTGTCGAGGAGCCGTTCGCGAAGCTGGGAAAAATTGTGCCGCAGAGCCGCCAGGTCCACTTCCACCCAGTTCATGGGCATGCCGGGTTCTCCGTTGCCGTGGGTTTCAGAAGTCTTTCAGCGGGGACGTCCGGGAGGCGCCCGCCAATCCTTTGCAAAAATCGACCATTTATGATAGGCGATCCACGCGCCGTTGCCAAGCGAATCGAAGCCGCAGCCCGCGCGCGGGTGGGGCCTTCCCATCGAAAGGAATCACGATCCATGGAATATTGGCTCACCGTTGTGGGACTCATCTGCTTTCTGGAAGGATTCCCCTATCTGGCGTTTCCCGAGCTGATCAAGCGCTGGCTCCGCCAGGTCGTCCAGATGCCTCCCGCACAGCTCAGGGTCATGGGCGGAGTGCTCATGGTCGTGGGGCTGTTTTTCGTTTACGTGGGGCGCCGTCATGGCGGATAGACCGACGTACCGGTTGGACGACTACGATTATGAGCTTCCCGGCCGACTGATCGCCCAGTCGCCCGCTCCCCAAAGAGACCGCTGCCGGCTCCTGGTGCTGCACCGCGCCTCCGGCCGCCTGGAACATCGATCCTTCAGAGACCTTCCGGATCACCTGCACGCGGGGGACGTTCTGGTTCTGAACGATACGCGGGTCGTTCCGGCTCGGCTTCTGGGACGGAAAGACACCGGGGGCCGGGTGGAACTCTTGGTGCTGGACCCTTACAAGGATCCCGACGTGGGGGCCCGCGAAGGGTATCGTTGTCTGTTGAGGGCATCCAAGCCGCCGCGGCGGGGGAGCCGGCTTTTTTTGGAACAGGGAGGGATGGCGCGGGTGATGGGAGAGGTTCGCGAGGGCCGGGTCACCGTCAGGTTCGAAACGGGGTCCCCGCTTCTCGAGATCCTGGAACGGGCCGGAAGGGTGCCCCTTCCGCCTTACATCCGGCGGAACGACGATGCGGTTTCTCTCGAGGACGGAAGGGATTATCAGACGATCTATGCCGCGAAGCCGGGCGCCGTTGCGGCGCCGACGGCGGGCCTCCACTTTACCAAAAACCTCTTGGGATGCCTGGAAGAAAAGGGCGTGGAAACGGTCCGCCTGACGCTCCACGTGGGCTACGGCACCTTCTCACCCATCAGAGTGGAGGACATCCGGGAACATGGAATCCACGCCGAATGGACCGAGATCGGTGAGGAGGCTTGTCAGAGGATTCGGGAAGCCCGCCGGGGGGGCCGGCGGGTGGTGGCGGTGGGGACCACGGTGGTCCGCGCGCTGGAGTACACGGCCGCCCGGTTCGGCGAGGTTTCGCCGTTTGCCGGGTTCTGCGACCATTACATCTATCCCGGCTTCCGATTCCGCGTTGTGGATGCCATGGTGACCAATTTCCACCTTCCGAAGTCTTCGTTGATCCTGCTGGTGTCGGCCTTCGCCGGGAGGGAAACCATCCTGGCCGCTTATGCGGAAGCCGTCCGAAACGAATACCGGTTTTACAGCTATGGGGACGCCATGCTGATCGTTTGAGGGAAAACCATGCTGGAGTTTCGTGTGATGGCTCGTGACGGCGGTGCGCGACGGGGGCGCTTGGTCACGGCACGCGGCGCGACCGTGGAAACGCCGGTTTTCATGCCGGTCGGCACCCAGGCGACGGTGAAAAGCCTTTCTCCGGACGAACTGGAGTCGCTGGGGGCCTCCATCATCCTGGGAAACACCTATCACCTTTATCTGCGTCCCGGTGCCGAGCGTGTGGCGCGCCTGGGAGGACTCCACCGCTTCATGGCGTGGCACCGCGCGATTCTCACCGATAGTGGGGGATTCCAGGTGTTCAGCCTGGCCCGGACCCGCGCCATCGAAGAGGAGGGCGTGAGGTTTCAGTCCCACATCGACGGGTCCCCGCATTTCATCCGGCCGGAAACGGCCATGGAGATTCAACGCCTTCTGGGTTCCGACATCGCCATGTGCTTCGATGAATGCACGCCCTATCCGGTGACCCGCGGCTACGCGGAAGCATCCATGAGGCGCACCGTGCGGTGGGCCGAGCGGTGCCGGCGGTCCCGAACGGGCGATCACCAAGCGGTCTTCGGGATCGTCCAAGGCAGTGTGTTCGCAGACTTGAGAAAGGCGTGCCTGGAAGCGTTGCAGGAAATCGGGTTCGAAGGCTATGCCGTCGGAAGTCTTTCGGTGGGGGAACCGAAAGAAACGATGCTTTCGGTCCTGGAAGAACTGGCGCCGTGCCTCCCCGAGGAACGGCCGCGCTATCTCATGGGCGTCGGGACCCCCGAAGACCTGGTGGAAGGCGTGCGCCTCGGCATCGACATGTTCGATTGCGTCATGCCCACCCGGAACGCTCGAAACGGAGCGCTCTTCACATCCAGCGGAAATCTTCAGATCAAGAACAGCCGCTTTGCCGACGACTCCGAGCCCATCGAACCGGGGTGCACCTGCTATACCTGCCGCCGCTTCTCCCGGGCCTACCTCCGCCATCTCTTTCTCGCCCGGGAACTGCTGGCCTACCGGCTCAACACGCTCCATAACCTCCACTACTACCTGAAGCTCATGGCCGACATTCGAAACGCCGTCGAGGCGGGAAGTTTCGAATCCTGGAGGAAGGACTTCTATGAAAGGCGCTCGGGCGGGTCTTCATGAGGTGTCTGCGTCCCCGCGGGCGAGGGCGGTGCGGACGGTTCGTCCCAGGCTTCGGAAGGTGTAGGGTTTCTTGAGGTATCCGGCGGCACCCAGGTTCAGGGCTTCGAAGACCCGTGCCGTTTCGGCGAACCCGCTCACGAGAAGCGCCTTCTGGCCGGGCCGGGTTTCGAGGATGGCCCGGTAGGTGTCGAGACCGTCCGGTCCGGAGCCGAGGATCATGTCCAACAGCACCAGGTCGACCGAAGTTCGCGCCAGGATCTGGACCGCCTCTTCCCCGCCGGCCGCGGTTTCCACCCGGTAGCCCAACCGTTCCAGGATTTCCCGAGCAACCTCACGCTGCTCGGGCATGTCGTCCACAACGAGGATCCGTTCGCCGTTTCCGGGCCAACAGTCCTCGGCCGACTCCCTTGGTGTCCCCTGGCCGGCCGCGGGAAGAGGGCTTACGGGAAGGTACAGTTCGAAGGTGGTTCCAATGCCGGGGCCGGTTTTGATGTCGATGTAGCCTTCCATGTCCTTGAGGGCGTTCCAGACGATGGTCATCCCCAGCCCCGTACCACTCCGACCCATGGACTTTTTGGTGTAGAACGGCTCAAAGATCCTTGGCAGATCGTCGACCGGGATGCCTTTGCCGGTATCGGACACCGAAAGCACCACGTACTCTCCCGGAGGAACACGTTCGTAACCGTCCAACGGCGTTTCCAGCACGCGGCCGGCCGTGCTCACCACGACCTTTCCCGGCCCTTCCGTCGCTTCCGCCGCGTTGCCCACCAGGTTCATGAGCATCTTGGCGAACTGAACGGGAGACGCCTTCACGTCCATCTCGTCCCGGCTCAAGTGAAGTTCGAAGGACAGTTGAGGATGCAAATCGACCAGTCGCGCGTGCTCCGGCGAACTGAAATACAGTCGCACGAGTTCATTGGTTCGGACGATTTCCGTGGCCGCCACGCTCCGCCGTGCCAGCGTCAGGAGGTCCTCGACCATGGCTGCGGCCTTCTGTGCCGAGGATTTGAGTGTCTTCAGGGGCTTTTCCAGGGCGTGGTCCCCGCCCAGCTGCATGAGAATCAGGTCGGGGTAACTGACGAGCGCCGTCAGCATGTTGTTCAAGTCATGGGCGACCCCACCGGCCAGCAGCCCCACGGTTTCCATCTTCTGCGCTTGGCGCAGGGCGCCCTCCATCTGCTTTTGAGCGCTGATGTCGAAAAAGGCGGCCAGGAGATGCGGCTCCCCCTGGTAGGTGATCCGGGCGACGCTCTTCAGAATGGGAAGCAGCGTTCCATCCCGCCGGCGGATCATGCTTTCCACCGTCTGGCCGATGAGCCGTTCGTCGACGGCCGGGCACCGTTCACCGCCTTCCGGGCAGATCAGCTCATGACAGGGGTGCCCCGTGATCTCGCCCTGACTCCGTTCAACGGTCTTCAGCGCGTTGGTGTTCCCCCAGCTGATGCGACGGTCTCGCTGATGAATCAAAAGAATGGCCGCGGGATTGTTTTCGAGAATGGAAGAGACTTCTTTTTCGCGGGAGCGGATCGTGGCGTTGGCTTCATCGAGAGCGTCCAGCAGGGTGTTCACGGAGGCGCCGACGTCGGTGACCTCGTCGCTCCCGTCCAGAGCCAGCCGTTGCGTGAAGTCCTTCTCCATGGCGATAGCCGATAGGTTTCCTCGGAGCCGGGTGAGGCGCCTCAGGACCTGGCGGTTTAGGAGGAGCCAGAAGGCCGCGCCGAGGACGAAGGAGGTCGCGATGAGGGAGATTGTGTAGATCAGGAGGGTACGCCTGGCCTGCTGTGAGATCTCCCGGGACTTGTCCACCTTGAAGGACAGGGCGGGGTTTCCGTAAAGGTCGCGGGCCACGGCCGACCCCTGGATGGTGGCATCGTCCAGCGGTTCGACGCGCATCTGCGGAGCGGCCCAAATGAAGTCGGCGGAAGACGTGTGGGGAGGCGGAGCGGGGGAGGCGGCCGGCGGGACTTCGCAGCTGACGATGGCGTTGAGCGTTTTGGAGTACCGGTCGATGGCCGCGGGGTCCAGGTATCGGCCCAGAACGAGGGTCCCGGCGACGGGGCCCTCGTAGCGGCTGGTCACGATAGACCGCGAAGCCAAGAGCACGGGGCCTTCCGGCATGACCACCAGCCCGGCCACTCCGTTGGCGGCGTCTTGAGGCCTCAAAGGGAGGAATTGCTTCTCGAGATGATCCAGGAGTTCGGCGGAGGGCTGCACCTCGGCGGAACCGGAAAGATCGAACGCCTTGGCGAAATGAAGGGTTCCTTTCGCGTTGAAATACAGCATGAAGCTGACGCGAAGGTTCGCAAAGGTTTCGTCCATGAGATTGGCGTCCACGTAGTCCGGGTTCTCACCCAGGAGGAACCGATAGGTGTCGTCCCAGGCGCCCCAGTCTTGAGCGTGCGCCGCCAGGCGCGCGAGGTCGTTGTCGATGAGCTTGAGCAGGCTGTGAAGGGTGTCCAGGGTCTGTTTTTCTTCCAGTTCCTCCATGCTCCTCAGGAAGGTGAGGCGCGCCGTGGTGTAGGCGATGACAACCACGGCAAGGACCGCCGTGGCGAAAATCGTGAGGGTCTTCTGCTGAAGTCGCATGGCCTGTCCTTTCTCGTCTTCCGCGAAAAATCCGGGGGAACGCCTGGCCTTCAACCGATCGCCGCGGATCTCGGGAGCCGGGCCCGTCAGAGGATACTGACCGTCACTTCAGAAGGAAACCTTTAAATGGCCGCCGCCGCCGAGTGACATTTCGGCGAAGATGATTGACAAGGGGCTGAAAATGTCGTTTAAATGCGCATTTGTGTTGGAGGACATCCCGTTGGAAGGGGCGTGAAGACCCTGGGGTCCGTGAAAGCAGACCGAAGATGAATCGGGACAAAGAGGAGAAGGCTGGATGAATCTTGTGAGTTTGGCCCACGCCATGGGCACGGCAGGCCAGGGAACGGCCGGTGGAGAAGCCGGAGGGGGCTTGGCGGCGTTCCTTCCCTTGATTTTGATGGTGGGTATTTTCTATTTCCTCCTGATACGCCCGCAACAGAAGAAACAGAAACAGCACCGCGCCATGCTCCAAAGCCTGCAGAAGGGCGATGTGGTCCTGACCCAGGGCGGACTTCAGGGAAAAATCACCGGGCTCACCGATGCCGTGGTCACCCTGGAGATCGCCGAAAAGGTACGGGTGAAGGTGCATCGCGGCTATATCGCATCGCTGGTTTCCAGGGGAGAACCCGTGGAACAGCCGTGACCGGGGGGGTGAGCCGGTGCTGGGAGAATGACAGGGCACGACCGGTTGCCGCCGGGGTGCCCTGTGTTGTGTGATCGGGGGAAGATTCGGTCGCCGTGGGGCCTTGTCCGGAGACCGGCCCCGGCGGCGGGGTCGCCGGAAGGTTCGGCGGGTGGGAAGATGGTTTCGCGACACGGGGCCTTGGAGGGAGCGCTTTGAAGAGTCTCAAGTGGCGGGCGGTTCTGGTGATTGTGGTTATCGGGGCGGCCCTGGTCTACCTGTTGCCGACCGTCAGCCGGTCGCTGCCGGAATGGTGGTCCGGGGTGTTGCCCACGGAAAGGATCCACCTGGGACTGGACCTCCAGGGCGGCATGCATCTCGTGCTCGAGGTTCAGGTGGACGAAGCGGTGAAGAACACCGCCGAACGGCTTGCTGCAGACTTAAAGGAAAGACTTCGGGAGGCGAACGTTCCGTTCCGGAGCGTGGAACGCACGGACCCTTGGGACCTGCGGGTGGAGCTCGCTCAGGCGGCCGATTCATCGAGGTTGAAGGAGCTCCTGGAAAAAGAGTTTCCCGTGCTGGAGTGGGTGCGGGGAGAGACCCGGGACGGGAACTTCTCAGTGGTCTACCGACTGAGGGAAAGCGAAGCGAACCACGTGCGGCGGCTGGCGGTCGACCAGGCCCTGGAGACCATTCGGAACCGCGTGGATCAGTTCGGTGTCTCCGAACCCGATATCCGTCCCCAGGGGGAAGATCGCATCCTGGTTCAACTGCCGGGGATCAAGGATCCTCAACGGGCCATCGAGCTGATCGGAAAGACCGCCCTGCTGGAATTCAAGCTGGTGGCGGAGGACGTTTCGCCTCAGGACATCCGATCGGGCAACCTGCCGCCGCGCACCGCGGTCTATCGCATGAAGCATTTCGACCCCGCTACGGGCCGGACGACCGAGTCCGAAATCGCCCTGATCGATCGGACCCTGATGACGGGCGAAACCATTACCGATGCTCGGGTCCAGATCGACACTCAGTACAACACGCCTTACGTGTCGCTGGAATTCGACCCGCAGGGGGCCAGGATCTTCGAGCGCATCACCGCCGAGAACGTGAAGAAGCGCCTGGCGATCGTCCTGGACGGCGTGGTCTATTCGGCGCCGGTCATCCAGGAGAAGATTTCGGGCGGGAGGGCGAGCATCACCGGGTCGTTCACCATGGAAGAAGCGCGGGACTTGGCGATCGTGCTGCGGGCGGGCGCTCTGCCCGCTCCCGTCGACGTGCTTGAAGAACGCACGGTCGGTCCCAGCCTGGGACGGGACTCCATCCAGAAGGGGTTCTTCTCCATGCTGGTGGGCGGGGCCCTCATCGTCCTCTTCATGGTGTTTTACTATCGCTTGGCGGGTGTTGTGGCCGATATGGCGCTCCTGATCAACATGATCCTCATCCTGGGGGCGCTCGCGGCCTTCCAGGCGACCCTCACGCTGCCCGGGATCGCCGGCATCATCCTGACCATCGGCATGGCCATCGACGCCAACGTGCTCATCTACGAACGGATTCGCGAAGAAACCCGGCTGGGCAAGACGCTCCGGGCGGCGGTGGATGCGGGTTATTCTCGGGCCACCCTGACCATCCTCGACGCCAACGTGACCACCCTCATCGCGGCCGTCGTCCTCTTCCAGTTCGGAACCGGGCCGGTCAAGGGATTCGCGGTCACCCTGTGCATCGGAATCCTGGCGAGCATGTTCACGGCCATCATCGTCACGCGGCTCGTTTTCGACTACCTGCTGATCCATCGACGGATGAAAACGCTGAATGTCTGAAAGCCGGCGGCGCAACGGAAAAGGACTCCGACAGAAAGGTTCAGTACATGGAATTCATCAGGCCGGACATCAACATCAACTTCGTCGGAATGCGGTTCAAGGCGTTCTTCCTGTCATTGCTCCTGATCGCCCTGGGGCTGGGAACCCTTGCCTGGCGGGGCGGCCTGAAACTGGGCGTTGATTTTTCCGGCGGAACCGTTATCCAGGTCCAGTTCCAAAAGGCGACCACCCCCGGTGAAATCCGGGAAGCCCTCGCGGGACTGGGGATCGCTCAAGGGGCCATCCAGCAGGTGGGTTCCCGGGAAGACAACGAATACCTGATCCGGAGCGACGTGAGTTCCACGGGCCTCAAAAACGTGGGCGACGCGATCCAGGCCGAACTGGACAAGCATTTCGGGTCGGGGCAGAGCACCATCCGCCGCGTGGAAATGGTGGGGCCGAAAGTGGGTGAAGATTTGCGGGAGAAGGCGCTTCTCGCCGTTTACTACGCTCTGCTCTTCATCGCGCTGTATATTTCGGGTCGCTTTGAGCTGAAATGGGGAACCAGCGGGGTCATGGCGGGAACGCTGGTGGCGGGCGTCTACCTGCTGCGGGCCTTGGGGGCGCCCATGAGTCTCCTCATCGCGGCGGCCCTGGTCCTGACGCTCGTCCTGTGCTGGGTGCTGAAGCTTCCCTTCGCCCTGGGCGCCGTGGTCGCCCTGGTTCACGATGTGCTGATCACCATTTCGGCGTTCGCGCTCACCGACAAGGAATTTTCCCTCACCATCGTGGCGGCGCTGCTCACCATCGTCGGCTACTCGCTTAACGACACCATCATCGTCTACGACCGGATCCGTGAAAACCTCAGAAAAACCGGCCGGCGCGGAGAGCTGAAGGAAATCGTCAACGCCAGCATCAACCAGACCCTCAGCCGCACCATCCTCACTTCGGGTACGACCCTTCTCGTGGTCTTCTGCCTGTTCGTCTTCGGAGGCAGCGTCATCCATGACTTCGCGTTCGCGCTGCTGGTGGGGATCGGCGTCGGCACCTATTCCTCGATCTTCGTGGCCAGTCCGCTCCTGATCCTTTATGAAGACTGGTCGGCCAGGCCCCGGCCGGCGGCCAGGACCGCCGGGTAGGAGCGGGCGGGCCCGCCCCCCTGCATCTCACTGGTTCACCCAGACCGCCATATCCTTGAAGTCCGTGAGGACCGTCTTGGTGATGGAACTTCTGAGGAAGTCCCAAGTGCCGCCCCGGCTTCCCGCGTGTCCCAGGACGGCGATGCCTGCCTTTTCCCGTTCGCAGTAATCGAGGATTTCGGAAGCCACCTTGCCTTTGCTGGGTTGAATCGACCAGCGGGCCCTATCGGGGTCGAAGCCGGCGTCCTGGACGACCTTGAGGACCTGGTCGAAAAAGCCTTGGATCGCCCGGCCTTGTCCAACCTGCCAGGACCGGAATGCGCTCGTGGTGTCGGTGAGGGGGCAGCGGATGGCGTGATTCACGGATCTGGAGAAGTGAACCAGTTCCAGAGTGACTTCCGTTTCCGCCAGCATGAACGCGGCATGGTCCACGGCCCTGAGCGATGCATCGTTTTCCTGCACGCAGATGACGGCCCGGGAGGGTTCCGGCTGCCCGTCCACGAACCAGATGGGACTCACGATACAGTGGTGAAGGAGCGCCGAATGGGGATCCCCTTTCATGAATCCTTCCAGGCGGCTCCTTGTCTGCTTCTGCACGATGACCGCGTCCACCTTCTTGAAGTCGGCCAGGCGGCAGGCGTGGTGGGCGACGCTGAGTTCCTTTTCCTGGACGTGTTCCTGGATGACGTCTTCCGAAAAGCCTTCCCTGAGAAGCACCTTCTTGGCTTTTTCCAGGATTTGGCGGGTTTTCGCTTCCCGTTCCCGGAGCAGTTCCTTCTTTCGTGAAGCCATGGCCTCTGTCGCCGGTTTCTTCTGATAGACGGGCGGAAGGGGGGGAACCAGGTAGTGAAGGATGAGGCTGACGTGGTCCCGCCTGGGGTAGAGTCGGGTGAGGAAATGAATGGGCCGGAGCGACTCCTCCGTCTCGTCGATGGGAAGCAGCAACGCTTTTGGCAGAGGGTTCATGGGATTCTCCTTCTGTCAGGCGTTCATGGAAGTTCCGCTTCTTCGCTGACCTCATGCTGGGCGGCGACGATGAAACGGATGGGGCTCCAGTGCGGGCCGGCCAGGTGAGATGCGACGCACCGGGCGACCAGGTCCGGACGGTTGTTGACTTCACTCAGGTGAGCCAGGACCACCGTCCGAAGCGACGGATGATGCAGGGAATCCAGCAGACGGCACGTGTCTTCGTTGCTCAGATGACCGTGCCGGCTTCGTATCCGCTGTTTGAGGTGGAACGGGTAGGGGCCGTTCATGAGCAGCTGAGGGTCGTGGTTGGCCTCCAGGATGAGCCCGTGGCACCCGGCGAGGCGGGTTTTCACCAGCTGCGTGGCGGTCCCCAGGTCGGTGCAGACCCCCAGTCGGGTTCCGTTGTGCTCGACCACGAACCCCACCGGGTCGGCGGCGTCGTGGGACGTCGGAAAGGCATGGAAGGTCAGGTCGCCGATGGTGAAGGTCTGGCCGGGCTGAAAAAGCTGCACTTCCGCCAGGGTTCCCACGCTGTGGGGCAGGCGTTCCAGGGTTCCCCGGGTGAGGTAGACCGGAAGCCCGAACCGGCGGCTCAGGACTCCGGCGCCCCGCACGTGATCCTGGTGTTCGTGCGTGACGACCAGGCCCTGGAGGGCACCGGGGCGTGCGAAGGTCTTGTCCAGACGCCGGCTCGTCTCCTTCCCGCTCAGTCCCGCGTCGACCAGTACCTGGGTCGTGGGGCTGGAAAGCAAAACGGCGTTGCCCTTGGAACCACTGGCAAGCAGCTGAAAGAGAAGCGGCATGGGACTCCCCGCGGCATGACGAAGGGTTCATGGAGTCGGCCAAGGGTCGATGAAGCGCGGCACCTGCTATCTTCCCCTTCTCCTTGTTCTTGGGAACAAGGAGAAAACGAAACGACAGCGATCCGGATTCCTTGGTGGAGCGCCTAGGCCGCGACCAAGTTCGCCTGTAGGAGCGGCCTTGGCCGCGCGACCGGGGTCGCCGTCAAGCCGGCTCCTGCACAAGGGCGCGGGTTGGGCGCGTCGTCATCCGTTCGGCGGGCGGGAGCGCCCTGACCGTTGAGACGTTCCGCCACCTTTTCGGGACATCCCGCCGCCGGATGAAAGCCCCCCGCGGCGCCGGCTGGACGGCAAAAGTCTTGCCGTTTTCCGGCTGAAACCCATTCTCGAGTACGCTCCTAGCCTTCGAAGGCTCGGATCTGGCTTTCGTGAGCCGGGCCGAGCAGAAGCAGCCCGATGCGGTTCGGGCGGAAGGCGCCGGCGAACCAGGAGCGCGCGTCTTCCGGAGTGACCTGGTCCACCAGGGCTTCCACTTCTTCCAGGGGTACGTGGCGGCCGAAGGTGAATTCGTTTTTCGCCAGCCGATTCATTCTGGAATCGGTGCTTTCCGCATTCAGGTACATGCTGCCCTTAAGGTACTCCTTGGCGGCGGCAAACTCGGCCTCCGAAATGGGTTCTTCCACCAGTCGCACGAGTTCGTCCCGGATCACCTGGAGGGCCGGTTCCACCTGCCGGGGGGCGACTCCCGCGTAAATGCCCAGAAAACCCGTGTCCTCGTGGCTGTTGAGGAAGGAGAAGACGGAGTAGGCGAGACCGCGCTTTTCGCGGACTTCCTGGAAGAGCCGGCTGCTCATGCTGGCGCCCAGGACCGTGTTGAGAAGGTGGCAGGCGAAACGGGCGGGATGCGCCTGGGAACAGCCGGGCATCCCCAGGCAGATGTGGACCTGTTCGAGGTCCTTTCGGAGGACCTGATGGATCGGATGTTCGGTCGGCGGCAGGCGCCGGGAAGGTTCGGAGGTGCTGTTGAGCGCCTCCAGGGACGGAGCCACCAGGTCGACAAAGGCGTGATGTTCGAGGTTGCCCGCTGCGGCGGCCACGATCTTTTCCGGGTGGAAGGCGCGGCGCATGTAGTGAAGGATGTCCCGGCGCCCGAGCCTGGCAACGGTGTCGGCGGATCCGTAGATGGGCCTTCCCAGGGGATGCCCCCGCCAGTACTCTTCTTGAAAGAGGATGTGGACGTGTTCGTCGGGGATGTCCTCGATCATGCTGATTTCCTGGAGGATCACCTGGCGTTCGCGTTCCACTTCCGCTTCGGAGAAGACGGAGTTCAGAAAGATGTCGGTCAGGACATCCACGACCAGGGGGAGGTGGGTGTCCAGAACCTTGGCATGGAAGCACACGTTTTCCTTGGAAGTGAAGGCGTTGGAGAATCCTCCCACCGCGTCCAGTTCCTTGGCGATGTCCAGGGCGGTCCGGCGCGCGGTGCCCTTGAACAGCATGTGTTCGATGAAATGGGTGATCCCCCGTTCAGGATCCTGCTCGTCCCGGGATCCGGCGTTGACCCAAATCCCGGTCGAGACCGAATGGAGGAAGGGAATCTTTTCGGTGATCACCCTGACGCCGTTGGCTAGAACCGTCTTGTCGACCAAACCGACCTCACGACTCCCGGGGTTGCTGCGGTTTTTCGATCACGGCTTTGCGGCTGAGTCGGATGCGGCCTTCCCGGTCGATGTCGATGACCTTTACCAGCACCTCGTCGCCTTCCTTGACCACGTCGGTGACCTTGTGGACCCGCTTGTGGTCGAGCTGCGAGATGTGGATGAGGCCCTCCGTGTTGGGAAGGATCTCGGCGAACGCCCCGAAGTCGGTGACCTTGGTCACGCGGGCCAGGTAGACTTCGCCCACCTCGGGTTCCTGGGTGAGGTCCTTGATGCGCTTGATCGCTTTGTCGCACGCCGACTGATCGGGGCTCATGATCACCACCCGGCCGGAATCGTCGACGTCGATCTTGGTGCCCGTTTCGGCCACGATGGCTCGAATCACCTTGCCGCCCGGTCCGATGATGTCGCGAATCTTGTCGGGGTTGATCTGGATGACCGTCATGCGCGGCGCGTAAGGGGACAGTTGGGCTCGCGGAGCGGGGATGGCCGCTTTCATCTTTTCCAGGATGTGGAGGCGGCCGGCGCGGGCCTGGTTGAGCGCCCGGGTCATGATGTTTCGGTCGATGCCCGGGATCTTCACGTCCATCTGGAAGGCGGTGATGCCGCGTTCGTTTCCGGTGACCTTGAAGTCCATGTCTCCCAGGTGGTCTTCGTCGCCCAGGATATCAGAGAGGACGATGAACTGGTCGCCTTCCTTGACAAGCCCCATGGCGATGCCCGCCACCGGTTCGCGCACCGGGACGCCGGCGTCCATGAGGGCCAGGCTGGCCCCGCAGACGGTGGCCATGGAACTGGACCCGTTGGATTCCAGCACCTCGGAAACCACCCGGATGGTGTACGGAAAATCGCCGTTGGGCGGCAGGATGGCCTTCACGGCGCGCTCCGCCAGGGCGCCGTGGCCGATTTCCCGCCGTCCCGGGCCGCGAAGCGGCTTCACTTCCCCCACGCTGTAGGGCGGGAAATTGTAGTGAAGCATGAAGGACTTGAAGGTTTCGCCCGTGAGGGCTTCGATCTTCTGTTCGTCGGAGGAAGAGCCCAGGGTGACCACCGCCAACACTTGGGTTTCGCCTCGCCGGAAGAGGGCTGAACCGTGGGTTCGCGGAAGCAGTCCCACCTGGATGCTGATGGGGCGGACTTCGTCGAACCGGCGGCCGTCGATCCTTCGGCTGTCCCGGACCAGCATGCGCCGGACCGTTTCCTTTTCCAGGTCTTCGAGGATCCCCTCCATTTCCTTCTCCCGGTCGGGATAGGTGGTGGAAAGTTCCTGGACGACCTTTTTCTTGAGCTCTCGCTTGCGGTCCCGCCGGAGCAGCTTGTCGGGGGTGGTCATGACCTCCCGCATGGGGCCGGCGGCCGCAATGCGGATCGCCTCCACAAGGGCCGGATCGGGAACGGTTTCCGGGATCTCCTGCTTGGCTGTGCCGGCCAGCCGCCGCAGTTCCTCCTGGGCGTCCAGGATGGGAAGGATGGCCTGGTGGGCTCGATCGATGGCTTCCACCAGGTCTTCTTCAGAGACGAAATCCGCCCCGCCTTCGACCATCACCACGGCGTCCCGGCTCCCGGCCACCACCACGTTCATGTCGCTGCGTTCCAGTTCCTGGTTGCTGGGATTGATGACGTACCGGCCGTCCACACGTCCCACGCGGACCGCCGCCACGGGCCCCTTGAAGGGGATGGCCGAAAGGTGCAGTGCGGCGGAAGCCGCGGAAAGGGCCACCACGTCGGGCTCGTTCACCTGGTCCACGGAAAGGACCGTGGCGATCACCTGGGTTTCATAGTTGAAGCCCTTGGGGAAAAGGGGCCGAATGGGACGGTCGATGAGCCGCGAGGTCAGAGTCTCCTTTTCGCTGGGGCGGCCGATTTCGCGCCGGAAAAAACCGCCGGGGATGCGCCCCGCGGCGTAACTCATCTCCTGGTATTCCACCATGAGGGGGACGAAATCGATGCCTTCGCGCACGCGGTCTTCCTGCACCGCGGCCACCAGCACCACGGTGTCGCCGTACCTGGCCAGAATGGATCCGCTGGCCTGACATGCGGCTTCACCGGTCTCCAGAACAAGTGGGCGTCCACCCACTTCAACCTGTACACTTGTCTTCATAGGGGTCCTGTTCTCCCTTGCCAATCGCGTTTGTGGAAATCATGGACGGCTGCAACAGCGACTTCCGCCGGCGGCCGGGAGAAGCCCGGCCGGCTCCGGCTGAGCCTCCGTTCGGCGGGACCTGTGACCGCTTCCACGGGTCCCGGCCGCCGCCTTCTTCCCGAGGCTTCGAAACCCAGCGGCAGGCGGGCTGAACCGGCTGCGCGGATCGGTTTCAAACGTCCCCTGCGGGCGTTCCCGTCAGCGACGCAGCCCCAGCCTCTCGATAACCGTCTGGTAGCGATGGATGTTTTTCTTCTTCAGGTAGTTCAGCAACTGGCGGCGCTGGCCCACCAGCTTCAAAAGTCCCCTCCGCGAATGGTGATCCTTCTTGTGGGTCTTGAAATGTTCGGTCAGGTACCCGATGCGCTCGCTCAGAAGAGCGATCTGGACTTCCGGCGACCCTGTGTCCGTCGGGTGGGTCTTGAAGGTGTCGATGATTTCCTTTTTCCGCTCAGGGGTCAATACCACGGTGATTCCTCCTTGTCCTTCATTTTGTTTTCAGGAAAAGACCCGCAACTGACGTTTTCGGTCCGGTGCGGCAGGCCGCCAAAGAGCAAGGAGTCCGCCTTCGGGGCTCACCAAGCGCACGGGGAGGTCCCCGGCCTCGGCGGCTTGCCGATGCTGTTCCTCCCAGACCGGATCCAGGATTCCCTGCCGGAGCCGTCTCCGCAAAGGCTCGTCTTCGACGATGATCCGGGGCAGGTGGTCCAAGGCGCGGTGGATGGGAATGAGGTGGGACTGCCACTGGGGCCGAGCCCTCCATGACCGGACCTCTTCCATGCTTACCGCTGCTTCGAGGTGAAACGGGCCGCTGGCCATTCGGGTCAGCCGGGTGACATGAGCGCCGCAGCCCAGAGTGTTTCCGATATCGGCCGCAAGCCGGCGGACATAAGTTCCCTTTGAGCAGCGAAGGTCCAAAACGGCCAGCGGCCAGTGGTAGTGGACGAGTTCCAGCCGGTGGATGGTGATGCGGCGGCTGGGACGTTCCACGTCCACGCCGGAACGGGTCCAGTCGTAGAGTCTGCGTCCCCTGACCTTGACGGCCGCGTGGGCCGGGACTTCCTGCAGGATCGACCCCCGGAACCGTTCCAGGACCGCCGCGAAGTCTTCCCGGGCGACCGGTGCGCCTTGGTGGCGGCGGATCTCTTCGCCGGTGGGATCGTGGGTGTCCGTTTCCACGCCGAGCCGCATCTCGAAGCGGTAGACCTTGTCGTCCCCGGTCAGCAGATCCGTGATGCGGGTGGCCCGGTTCACGCACACCACCAGAAGCCCGGTGGCGAACGGGTCCAGTGTGCCGCAGTGCCCGGCCTTCCTGACCCGCAGCCACCGCCGAACCTTGTCGACCACGGTGTGGGAGGTCATGGAGGCGGGCTTGTCGATGAGCAGCACGCCGTCTTCGACGAGTGTTTCGTCCGCGGCGGTCGCTGGTTCCTCGGGGCTTGGAGGTGCAAGCGATTCGTCAATCATCGGTCAGGCAACCCAGGGCTTCCCGGACAATGCGGGCCCTCACCGCATCCATGGAACCGTTCGTGCGAAAGGCGGCCGCGTGCCGATGACCGCCGCCACCGTGGGACTGGGCGAACGAGGCCACGTCGGCGTTCCCTTTGGACCTCAGGCTCACGTGAATCAGCCCGTTTTCTTCTTCCTTGAACAGGATGGCGATCTGAACCGGCTTCACCGCGCGCAGGTAGTTGATGAACCCTTCGCTGTCCGAACGGGTGCCGCCGGTCTTTTCCAGCATGCTTCGGGTCAGTTCCGCCGCGGCCAACCGCTCGCCGGCGTGGAACGCAACGGTGTTCAGGACTTCCGCCAAAAGGCGAAGCCGCTGAGGCGATGCCGACTCGTACACCTCCGCGGCCATCCGTGCCGGATCGGCGCCGGCCGCCACCAGCCGAGCGGCGATCTCCAGTACCTTCTGGTTCGTGTTGGAAAACCGAAAACCGCCCGTGTCCGTCATGAGCCCCATGTAGAGCTGAGGGGCCAGCGTCTCGTCGGGTTCGATCCCCAGTCGGAGGCCCAGTTCATAAAGCATCTCGCAGGTGCTGCTGGCCGTGTCTTCGACCCAGGAAAAGGTACCGAACGGCCGGCGGTTCACATGGTGGTCGATGTTGATGACCACCGGCACACGAGCGAAGGCTTCGGCCAGGGGCGGGCCCACCCGCGAAAACTCCCCGCAGTCCACCAGCACCACCGCTTCGTATCGCCCGGGATCGTCGGGTCCGCGACGGACCCTGGATGTGCCGGGTAGAAAATCGTGGCCCGGGGGAAAGGGATCCCGGCAGTAGGGATCCGCTTCCTTTCCCAGCCGGTCCAATAGGGTGGTCATGGCCAGCAGGGACCCCACCGCGTCCCCGTCCGGATGCTCGTGGGTCACCACGGCGAAACGCCGATACCGCCGAACCGCCTCGCAGATCGCTTCCATCCCGGTCGAAGAAATGTCATTCATCGTGGCGCAACTCGCGCAGAAGGTGATCGATCTTTTCACTGTATTCGAAAGAGGTGTCGTAGTGAAACACCAGTTCCGGTGTGTAGCGCAGGTGAACCCTGAGTCCCACTTCCCGGCGGATGAACCCCTTCGCCCGCTCCAGAGCGTCCGCAATGGGAGCCTTTTCCTCCTCGGTTCCCACGAAACAGTAGTAAACCCGGGCCATGCGCAGGTCGGGCGTCACGTCCACCCCGGTGATGGTCACCTTGGCCAGTCGGGGATCCCTGACCCGCCGGTACAGCAGTTCGGCGATGACCCGCTGCAGGAGATCCGCGACCCTCTCGGAACGCTTGTATTCCGCCATGCGCTTCACACTCCCGATCCCTCCATCCGCCGCCTTTGCGGCCGGAAGAATCAAAGCCGGATGAGTTCGATCTGGTGGTCCGCCAGGTCCGCCAGGCCCAGCGAATCCAGGTATTCGATGATGCGGTCGAGGATGGAATTGACCAGCCTGGAATCGCTTCCAACCACGGCCACGGCCACCGTCGTTCGCTGGTGGAGCTCCTGGTGGTCCACTTCGGCCACCGAGACGTTGAAACGGTGGCGGCACTTTTCGATCAGGCTCTTGACCACCTTTCGCTTGCCCTTGAGCGAATGATTCCCGTGAAGGATGAAAGTCACGCGCGCCACACCCACCGTCATGCCGCCCGGCGCCTCCCCTCGCCCGTCACCGGCTGTTCTGTTCCGAGGAACCGGGTTCCAGGGTCGGCTTGATTTCCACCATCTCGTACGCCTCCAGGATGTCGCCGGTCTTGATGTCGTTGAAATTTTCCACGGTCATGCCGCACTCGAAGCCCGACTTCACTTCCTTCACGTCGTCCTTGAAGCGCTTCAGCGAGGCGATTTTGCCGTCGTAGACCACGACGCCGTCGCGGACCACGCGGACCTTGGCATTGCGCTCCACCCTGCCGCTCACCACGTAACAGCCGGCGATGGTGCCCACCTTGGAAACGTGGAACGTCTGGCGGACTTCCGCCCGTCCCATGACGTTTTCTTCGTAGGTGGGCTCGAGCATGCCCACCATGGCGTCCTTGATGTCGTTCAGGATCTGGTAGATGACGTCGTAGTAGCGGATGTCCACGCTCTCCTGTTCGGCAAGTTCCAGGGCCTTGACGTCCGCCCGGACGTTGAACCCGATCATGATGGCGTTGGAAGCCGAGGCCAGCATGACGTCGCTTTCGGATATGGCGCCGGTGCCGCTGTGGATCAGGTTCACCTTGACGTCCGGCGTCGAGAGCTTTTCCAGGGAATCGGCGATGGCTTCCAGCGACCCCTGCACGTCGGTCTTCAGGATGACGTTGACTTCCTTGATCTGGCCTTCCTTGATCTGTTCGTAGAGCTTCTCCAGGGTGACCTTGGTGGTGCGGGTCAGTTCCTTTTCGCGCTGCTTCACCTGGCGATGTTCGGCCACCGCTTTGGCCTGTTTTTCATCGGCGAGCACCACGAAGTCGTCCCCAGCGTTGGGCACGCCGGAAAGCCCGACCACTTCCACCGGCCAGGCGGGGCCCGCAACGGTGATCCGCTGGCCGCGGTCGTTGAACATGCTGCGGACCCGGCCGGAATACGTCCCGCACACGTAGACGTCTCCTTCCCGGAGCGTGCCTTCCTGGACGAGCACGGTGGCCACCGGGCCGCGACCTTTGTCCAGCTTGGCTTCGATCACGTGGCCTCGGGCCGGCTTGTCGGGGTTGGCCTTGAGTTCCATCAGTTCGGCTTGGAGCAGGACCATTTCCAGGAGGTCGTCGATGCCGGTGCCCTTTTTGGCCGATATTTCGACCATGGTCACGTCGCCGCCCCACTCTTCCGGGATCAGTCCGTGGTCGGCCAGTTCCCGCTTGACCCGTTCCACGTTGGCGTCGGGTTTGTCGACCTTGTTGATGGCCACGATGATGGGAACCCCCGCGGCCTTCGAATGGTTGATGGCTTCCACCGTCTGCTGCATCACGCCGTCGTCGGCCGCCACCACGAGGATCACGATGTCGGTCACCTTGGCGCCGCGGGCCCGCATGGCGGTGAACGCCTCGTGGCCGGGGGTGTCGAGGAACACCACTTCGCCGGTTTCGAGCTGAACGTAGTAGGCGCCGATGTGCTGGGTGATGCCTCCCGCTTCACCGGCGATCACGTTGCTGTGGCGGATGGCGTCGAGCAGCGAGGTCTTGCCGTGGTCCACGTGTCCCATGACGGTGACCACCGGCGGGCGGGGCCGGAGATCTTCAGGGCGGTCTTGCTGAACCTGCAACACTTCCTCCTCTTCGAAGCCCGCTCTTTCCACTTCGTAGCCGAATTCGGACGCCACCAGGGCGGAAGTGTCGAAGTCCAGGGCCTGGTTGATGTTGGCGGGGAGCCCGAGCAGCAGCAGCTTCTTGATGACTTCGGTGGCCTTGACGCCCATCTGCTTGGCCAGGTTGGCCACGGTGATCGCTTCATCGATCTTGACGCGCCGCTTGGCGGCCTTGGGGACCGTGACCACCTGCTTCTGCGGTTCTCTGCCTTCGGCCCTGCGGTCTTTCACCCTGCCGCGTTCGGCCTGGGCGGCCAGTTCCTTCTTGGTATAGAGGTTTTCGCGGCCGACCACTTCCTTCCGCGGCTTGCGCACCTTGTGATCGGCGATTTCCCTGGCGGCCGGCTCTTTCACGCGCTTCTTACGCAGGGATTCGCGGGACACCTGTTCGTCGGGCTTGAGCCGCGCGATGGGTGCCGGGATGTCCACCTCCTCGGCGGGTTCCTCCGGCACGATGTCCGGAAGTCGGATGATCCGGGCCGGCTCCTCCTTGCGCTTCTTACGCCGGCGCCGTTTGGCCTTTTTGGGCTTGGAAGCGTCTTCTTCTTCTTCCTCCTCTTCGCCTTCGGCGGTCACCGCCGCCGGAGCTTCAGCCGCTTCGCCTTCAGCCGCGGCTTCCGCTTCTTCGAAAACCTCTTCGGGGGCCTCTTCGGCGAATGCCTCGGGGGCCTCGGACGCGGGCCGTTCCTCGGGGGCTTCGGCTTCCACCGGTTCGGCGCCGGGTTCGGGAACGACCGACGGCGCTTCCAAGGGCGTCGCTGCTTCCACTTCTTCCGAAGGCGGTTCCACGGCGGGGGCTTCCGTCCCGGCCTTCGCTTGGATTTCCGTTTCCACCGCGCCGGCGGGTTCCACAGCAACGTCTTCGACGGGGGTTTCGGGCGGAGCGACGGCCTCGGAAACCTCTCCGGTCACTTCCACCGCGGCGGGCGCTTCCGATGCCGGAACTTCGGCCGCGGCGCCCACCGCCTCCTCGACCTGTTCCGCCTCAGCCGGGGCTTCCGCGGGAAACTCCTCAAGAGTCGTTGTCCGCCGGCGGCGGATGACGCCCCGGGCCACCCGGGTCTTTTCCACACGCTCAACGGTCGCTTCCTCGAAATGTTCCCGGATTCTTTCCACAGACGAGTCGGTCAAGGTGCTCATATGGTTTTTGACCGGGATTCCAAGCTTCAGAATCCGGTCTATCAGTTCCTTGGCGTTCACATTGAGCTCTTTGGCCAGCTCGTGCACCCTCATCCGCGCCATGTATATCCCCCTTTTGAGACGGCACTGCAACGCGCCGCGTCAGGCGCAAGGCACCTCCGGTAGCGTCGGTACGACAGCATGAAACCCGTGGCAAAAGGCAAGCGGCCGGTGCCTCCCGCCCGTCTTTCTTCAGGCTCGTGTTGCGATCGAATCGTTTGCGTCTCCCCTCAGCAATGCGTCCAGCGAAGCATGAAAACCTCGCGCCCGTTGACGAAAGGCCCGTTGGATCCGCCTGTCGAACCGCAGCTCGGGCAGGCAGGAAGGGCAGGTGTAAGCGCCTCGTCCCGGCGCCCGCTGCCCGAAATCTACGGTCACCCGCCCGCCGGAATCCAGAGCGAGCCGGATGAGGGCCGTCTTGGGCCGTCGGGTGCGGCAAATCACGCAGGTCCTTTCGGGTCGATGTCCCCGCCGCACCCTCACTGCCCTCCGGTGGTTTCGCCGGGTGCGGGAAGAACCTCAGGAACCTCCGGATCCTCGACGGCTTCAACCACCGATTCCGGGGCCGGTTCTTCCTCGGCGACCGGGGTTTCGGCGGCCGCGGCCGGTCGTTCCGCTTCGGCTTCACCTTCTTCCAGGCCGTAGCCCTCTTCAAGGAGCCTTCGAGCCTCTTCCTGCATACTTTCCAGGCTTTCCGGCGCCAGCCTGGTGAGTCCCTGGAGTTCTTCCAAGGGAGCTTCCGCGAATTCGTCCAGTGACGTGATGCCGGCTTCGTAGATTCGATCGGCCAGTTCTTCGCTGAGTCCGCTGATCTGCAGCAGGGACTGGTAGTCGGCGTGTTTCTGTCTTTCGTACCGCGACTCGCTCTTGACGTCGATGTGCCAGTTGGTGATCCGCGAAGCCAGGCGCACGTTCTGGCCCCGCCGGCCGATGGCGAGCGACAGCTGGTCGTCGGGGACGATCACTTCCATGTTCTTGTTGGCCTGGTCGATGATCACCTTGGTGATGATGGCCGGCGCCAGAGCGTTCACCACGAACTTCGCCGGATCCATGTTCCAGGGCACGATGTCGATCTTTTCTCCCCTCAGTTCCTGCACCACGCTCTGAACCCGCGCTCCCTTCATGCCCACGCAGGCTCCCACCGGGTCCACGTCGGACTCCCTGGACACCACGGCGATCTTGGCGCGTGAACCCGGTTCCCGGGCCGCGCTGATGATGCTCACGATGCCCTCGGCGATCTCGGGCACCTCCATGCGGAAAAGTTGGATGAGAAAATCCGGATGCGTGCGGCTCAACACGATCTGCGGCCCTTTGCTGATCTTTTTGACATCGAGGATGTAGGCCCGGATACGGTCCCCCTGGCGGTAGACCTCCCGGGGGATCTGTTCTTTGGGCGGCAGGACGGCTTCCGCGCGTCCCAGATTCACGATGATGCCCGAACGATCCACGCGCTGCACGATCCCGTTCACGATTTCCCGGCGCCGGTCCTTGAACTCTTCGTAGACCGCCTCGCGTTCGGCGTCCTTCATCTTCTGGATGATCACCTGCTTGGCGGACTGAGCGGCGATCCGCCCCAGGGTGTCCGTGTCCATGCGAATGCCCAACTCGTCGCCGATCTGCGCCTCGGGATCCAGTTCCAGGGCCTCATCGAGGCCAATCTGGATTTCGGGGTCTTCCACCTGGTCCACCACTTCCTTGAAGATGAACGCCTCCATTTCACCGAATTCCTCGTTGAAGGCGACCTCGATGTCCGTCTTGGACCCGTAACGTTTCTTGACGGCCGACTTGACGGCCTCCTCAAGGGTCTGAGTCAAGGTCTGGCGGTCGATCCCCTTTTCCCGACTGACCTGATCGATCAACCGCTTCAGTTCGCTCACCATAGTCTTCTTTCTCCTCGTCTCAAGATGCTGTCCCCGGCGCGATGTTCAAACCCCTGGATTCCGCGAGGTCATGATCGTTGTTCTTGAGATTCAAAGTAACAAAGTCTGGCCCGCTCGACGAGGTCGAAGGCGATGCGGAACGGCTGGCCGTCGCATTCCACCGTGAAGTCGTCTTCGCCCACGGACGTGAGCAGGCCCTTGAAGTTGCGGCGCCTTCCGAGCGGTTCGATCGTTCGGACCTGGACCACGTTGCCCACCTGTTCCGCGAAATGTTCGCGTTTCCTCAGCGGCCGGTTCAGTCCCGGAGAAGAAACTTCAAGGTGATACGCGGTGGGGATGGGGTCGGCCACATCCAGCAGGTCCCCCACCACCTGGCTGATCCGCGCGCAGTCGTCCACCGTGATGCCGTCTTCCCGGTCGATGAAGAAGCGAAGGACCCAGCCTTTGGGTTCGCGCCGGTATTCCACTTCGATCAGCTGCAGCCCTTCGGCTTGAATCACGGGCTGGACGAGCGCCCAGATTTCCTGAACCCGTTGCCTGGTTTTGTCTTCCGCCGCCCTGTTTCGTGTTTCCATCGCTCGTTCGGCCGTCCGATCCTTTCCGCTCGATCGCCTGATTTCTCCAATGTTTCCGCCGTACAAACCGGTTCGAGGCGAAAACAAAAAAAAAGCGGGCTATGCCCACTTCCATTGGCAGACGATTCGTCAACGTGATCCCGATTCCCGGATGTCGATCCGAGAATCTTCAAAGCGAGTTCAAGTTCAACATCGTCATCCGCGAGTCGAAGCCGGCGCGCCTTGCGACCTGCAACTCCAGCCGCCTCAACAGGGGAAGCCTTCCGCCTTTGGAAGGGTGAGCCGTCATCCTTCGAATGGAGCGGGCAACGGGATTCGAACCCGCGACCCCAAGCTTGGGAAGCTTGTGCTCTACCAGCTGAGCTATGCCCGCCCGTTCAAAGCAGTCGCATTCTAAAGAGCGCTCCGGGCCAAGTCAAGCCGAATCTGGCCGCCCGCCTTTCCTCGCACCTCTGTCGGAGTGTGAAAGAGCCGTGCTTTCGGTTCCATGTAAGAGCGGCCTTGGCCGCGACACGGATCGCCGGCTCCTGTCAGGACAGGACCATCGCCACGCCGGCTCTTGCAGGAGAGCCCCGTGGATGGCGGGCTCTTTCGTCCCTGCGGTCGCGGCGGATTGAGCGCCACCCTTGCCGATATGTTATCATGAACCAAAACGGTTGGCGTCGCCTGGATGAACGAGGGGAGGTTTCCATGGAAACGCCGTTTTACGAATGGATCGATCATACGGCCGACGTGGGTTTCCGGGTGACCGGCAAAACGCTCGACGAACTGTTCCAACGCGCAGGGGCCGCCTTCACGGACCTCATGGTGGACCTTTCCGACGTGAACGCCGCCGAAGCACGGTCCCTCCGGCTCGAAGGAGGCTCCCTGGACGAACTGCTGGTCGCCTGGCTGTCGGAACTTCTCTACCTTTTCGAAACCGAAGGGCTGCTTTTTTCCGAGTTTCACGTGACCGTCGGCCCCGGCGTTTCGCTGGCGGCGACCCTGCGCGGCGAGCGGGCGGACCCGGATCGGCACCGGTGGAAGCTTGCCGTCAAGGCCGTCACGTATCACCAGGCGGAGGTGGCGCCCACCAACGGAGGGTGGCGCGCCCAGGTCATTTTCGATATCTGAGCCGACGAACCTTCGAAGCGGCCAAGGAGTCCGTCATGGAAAGGAAGAACGTCATCGATATCGAACGCGTGGACGCTTACCGCTGGCGCCTGAAGCGGCACGGCGCCATGCGCACGGACGGGCTGGTGTTCGCCAGCGCCGGCATGTTCGAATCCATCCGGAATGAAGAAAGCCTCCAGCAGGTGGCCAACGTGGCTTGCCTTCCCGGAATCGTGGGGCCTTCCATGGCCATGCCGGACATCCACTGGGGTTACGGATTCCCCATCGGGGGCGTCGCGGCTTTCGATATGGACGAAGGGATCGTCTCCCCGGGCGGTGTCGGCTACGACATCAACTGCGGGGTGCGGCTCATCACGAGCCGGATGTCGCGGAGCGAACTGGGCGATGAGCGGATCAAGGACCTGGTGAATACCCTTTTCCAGAACATTCCTTCCGGGGTGGGCTCTTCCCGCAAAGATCTGAAGCTGAGTCCCGCCGAACTCAAAAAGGTCCTCCGGGACGGCGCCGGGTGGGCCGTGTCGCAGGGGTTCGGGACGCCGGCGGACTTGGAGCGGATCGAAGAAGGGGGCACGATTTCCTGGGCGGACCCGGAAAAGGTTTCCGAAAAGGCCGTGGAACGGGGCAGGTCCCAGCTGGGGACCCTGGGTTCCGGGAACCACTTCGTGGAAGTGGGAATGGTGGAAGAGATCTTCGACGCCGGGGTCGCCCGGGCCTTCGGACTTTTCGAAGGACAGGTCACCGTTTTCGTTCATACGGGGTCCCGCGGCCTGGGCCACCAGGTGTGCGACGATTTCATCCGGCTGCTCCTCAAGAGCACCAAGAAGTACGGGATCGAACTTCCCGACAAGCAGTTGTGCTGCGCCCCCGTGGAATCCCCCGAAGGACGCGACTACCTCGCCGCCATGGGCGCCGCCGCCAACTTCGCCTTCGCCAACCGGCAGCTGATCACCCACTGGGTGCGGGAGAGCTTTGAATCCTTTTTCGGCCTTTCCGCGGAACGGCTGGGGCTTTCGGTCCTTTACGACGTCTGCCACAACATGGCCAAGATCGAGACGCACCGTTTCCAAGGCCGGGAACGCAAGCTGTGCGTGCACCGAAAAGGGGCCACCCGGGCTTTCGCCGCCGGTCTTCCGCAGGTTCCGGAAATCTACCGCCAGGTGGGCCAGCCCGTGCTCATCCCCGGAGACATGGGCCGCTACAGCTACGTGCTCGTGGGAACCCGGGGCGCCATGGAAGAGACCTTCGGGAGCACCTGCCATGGAGCCGGAAGAGTGCTCAGTCGCCACCAGGCCCTAAAGGCCGCCCGGGGGCGTTCCATCGCCCGGGAGATGGAGTCTCACGGAATCTACGTACGCGGCGCCACCCGGGCCACCCTGGACGAAGAGATGCCGGAAGCCTACAAGGACGTGAGCGACGTGGTGGAGGTGGTCCATCAGGCCGGAATCGGCCGGAAGGTGGCGCGACTCAAACCTCTGGGAGTCATGAAAGGCTGATGCGTTCGGCGTTCGGTCGCCGGATCAGACCTGGATGGACAGGATGCGATAGATCCGGGTGCCGGAAGGGGTGTCGACGGTCACTTCGTCGCCTTCGAAGCAGCCCATGATGCCGCGGCCCACCGGGGATTCCACGGAGAGTTTTCCCAGGGCCACGTCGGATTCGTAGGGCCCCACCAGCTGGTAGCCCCGGGTTTCCCCCGTGTCCAGGTTCTGGATCACGGCCCAGGTTCCGAACCCCACCTGCTTGCGGAAGAACTTGCGCCCCACCACCACCTCGCAGTGGGCGAGCTTCTCTTCCAGGTCCTGGATCTTTCGGAGGACCCCCAGGTGGCGTTCGCGGGCCGTGAGGTACTGCTGGTTGTCGATTTTTACGCCGAAGGAGCGGGCTTCCTGGAGTTCCTCGAGGACCTGGGGTCGGACCACGCGGCGGAGGTGGGTGAGCTGAGCTTCCAGTCGATCGAATCCGTTTCGAGTGATGGGGACCTTTGCCATGGCCGTGACTCGTCAGGTGAAAAACGAGGCCGGGATTTCTCCGCGTTTCATCCGCTCGTTGAAAAGGGAAATCCCGATGACCGTCTTCCCGTCCGAAATGGTGCCGTCCACAATCCAGTCCATCGCCTGCGCGAGCGGGACGGTTTCGACATGGGAGATTTCGTCCACGTCCAGGGTCCCGGGGTGGGACTCCAGCCCGGAGGCCGCGAAAATTTCGATCACTTCATCCGAATAACCGATGGCCGGGTGGTAGCGGAAGAGGGAAATCAGCCGGGACGCCCGATAGCCCGTCTCCTCCAGCAGTTCCCGGTGAGCGCACGTTTCCAGCCCTTCTTCGGGGTCGACCTTTCCCGCCGGAATTTCCAGGGTCGCGCGCCCGACGGCGTACCGCCATTGCCTCACCATGAGGATCCTTTCGGCGTCGAGAAAGGGGACCACGGCGGCCGCTTCGGGATGTTCGATCCGGATGCGCTCCGTGGTCTTGCCGGTGCGCAGGCGCACGGCGTCCAGGTGAGCGCTGAAGTGGTTGGCGTGGATGCTGGCCAAGGTGCGAAGTCTCGTTTCCATAAAGTGAGCGCCTCTTCCACGGGAACAGGGATCCGCCGAAACGTGCGAACGGCAAAGGGAATAAATCACGTTTCCGCTGTGAGATCAAGGACGGCGGCGCCCGGAACCGGGTTCCGGGTCAGAAGTCCTGGAACGCGCTCCGCCGCCGGGACAGCCGGGAAGTCTCGGCGGCCCGGGCGCCCCCGGCGGGCGCCGTCTCCTCCTCGGCCGGCTCCGGGGATGCGGCTTCGCACTCCGTTTCCGAAACCGCTTCCGGCTGGTCCCCGATCCCCGCGGCCGGGCTCTCGGCCGCCGGTCTCGCCGGACGGCCGGTTTCCCTTCGATTCTCGACGATTCGGAGCAATTCCGCCACGTAGGATTTCATGAGCTGCGCCTGGGCGCTCAGTTCTTCGGCGGCCGATGCGGATTCTTCGGCCTGGGCCGCGGTTTCCTGCACCACCCGGTCCATCTCGATGACCGCACGGCTCACCTGTTCGATGCCTTCCGTCTGTTCGTTGGACGCCTGGGCGATGCTGTTGACCAGCCGCGCCACCTTGTCGGTGACCTCGGTCACCCGGGCGAACGCCTCGTCGGTGACCGCCACCTGCTTCGAACTTTCCTCGATGCGCGAAAGGGTTTCATGAAGGAGTGAGGCGGTTTCCTTGGCGGCTTCCCCGGCGCGCATGGCGAGGCTTCGGACTTCGTCGGCGACCACCGCGAAACCGGCTCCCGCCTCACCCGCCCGCGCCGCTTCCACGGCGGCGTTCAGAGCCAAAAGGTTCGTCTGGAAGGCGATCTCTTCGATGGTCCGGATAATCCTTCGGGTTTCTTCGCTGGAGCGCGCGGCTTCTTTCATGCTTTGAGCCAGCGCGGCCATGGCCTGGTCCGCTTCGGTGACCACCTGCGTGGCCGTGGCCACCAGCCCTTGAGCCTCCCCCGCATGGCCGGCGTTCTGGCGAGTCATGGAAGCCATCTCTTCCATGGCCGAAGAGGTCTCTTCCAGCGAAGCCGCCTGTTCGGAGGCGCCTTCCGCCAGTGCCTGGCTCACGGAGGACACCTGTGCGGCGGCATCGGCCACCTGTTCGGAACCTTCGGCGATGCCTCCGACGATCCTCGTGATGGGCCGGGCGATACGGCCGCTGGTCCAGAACCCCGTGAGGGCGCCCAGGACCGCAAGGACGATTGAAAACACCAGGAGGATGCGAACCACCTGGCCGGCGGTTTCCTTCATGCCGGCCTGGAGCGTCTCGGCGACTTTCAGGTATTCCGCAGCGGGAACCGTGGCCGCGACCACGTAGCGTTGGTCGCCGGCCTGAACGGGGGTAAAGGCGGTGAAATGCTCCACGCCGTTCAGCGCATGACGTCCGTGGCCCTTCTTGCCGGCGAGCATCTGTTCGGTCACCAGTCGCTTCAGCCGGGAGTCGCCGGCAGCGGCCCAAACGGTCCGGGTTTTCAGGGTGTGACGGGGATGGGAAACGACCACCCCCTCTTCATCAAGGACCAGGGGGTGCCCCGTTTCGCCGTAGACGCGGCCGCTCAACGCTTCCCAGACCAAGGCCCAGTCGAGGTTCAGCACCATGACGCCTCGGAAGCCCTCGCCCTGGTGGATGGGAACCGCCACGCGCAGTTCGGGTTCGCCCGTGTTAACCGAAAGGACCACCCCGGAATGATGAACCGCCCCGGGTTCCAGTTTCCCGGCGGCCTGGAACCATTCCGTGTCGCCCCGGCTGCCCAGGTCCGACGACCATTGGCCGGCGACCAGCTTGAGGCGTTCGTTGCCCGTCTCGTCCAAGTAGCGGATCTGGGAGTAGAGGGGCCGGCGCGTGCCGGCGGTCTCGAGGGTCGCCGCCTGGTACAGGGTCGCCATTTCGTCCTTCAGAAGACTCAGGGAAACCCGGGCCGCCTCGCCCGACAGTTCGTCCCAGAAGCCGGTGGCGCAGATGATCCAGTCCCAGTCCGGAAAGTAGTTGTAGACGACGAAACGCTTGCGGCCGTCCTGTTCGTAGGTGAACATCCGATTGAAACCGGCCCGCTTGCGGTAAGTCACCTCCTGGAATTCGTGAAGGCCCGCGTCCACGATGATGTTCTTTCCGACCAGGTCCTTTTGAGGGTGGATCAGGATCTCGCCTAGTGAGTTCATCACGAAGAGGTGGCCCGATCGGCCGAATTTCGCGCCCAGGACGGCCTGCACCAGGTCCTCCGTTTCCTGTTCCAGAAGGCCCACGTGAAGCATGCCGACGACCCGGTCTGCAGCGTCCCGGATGGGACTGTAGGCACTCAGGTACCAGTCGCCCAAAACCGTGGTGCGCCCGATGAAGGTTTCGCCTTCCAGGACGCTTTCGATCACGGGATGCATCAGACCGTCGGGCTTGACGGCGGGAAGGAAGGTGCCCGCGGCGCGCAGGTCGTCTTGACCGACCACGTTGGTGGCGGCCCGCAGCATGTCGCCCGCTTCGTTCATCCGCTGGAAGATGGTGCAACTCACCGAGGTGATCGCCTGGACTTCGTCCACCACCGGGACCGGTTCGCGGAGCGAGCGGGTGGGGCGGAGCAGCATGCCGCCGATCTGGAGTATGGGCACCTCCACGGTCCGGGTCTCCCGAGTGAGCTCGTTCACGGCCTCCCACCGATACGGGAGCGCCGATTCGGCGACGACGCCGAGTCGGTCCAGGAAATGCCGGGCCACGGCGTGGTCGCTTTTGAGTTTCTTGAGGAGCAGTCCCTGCTGGGTTCGGCACGTCCCGACAATGCCTTCCACGACCCGTTCGACCTCCTTTCGGGCGAAGTCGTTCAGGAGCTGATTTTCGCCCGCGACCGCCGTGATGTATCCGAGGGTGTTGGAGGAGGAGGCGAGCTTTCTGGCTTCGCTTTCGGCCTTGTCGATGAGGCCGAGCACCGTCTTGCGGTCGCTTTCGACGCCCGACTGCAGGGTTTCCAGAGCCTGGGTTTCAAGCCCCTCGCGGGACTGTTCGAGGATGCGGCCGGTGGAGAGCCGGAACTCGTAGAGGTTCATGCCTCCGGTGAGGCCAATGGGGACCAGAACGAGGGCAAGGGAAAGAAGCGTCAGTTTGGCCTTCAGGGAAAGACCGTTGCGCATGAGATGTCACCTCCTCGCTGATGATTCCGATGGCTCAAAATGCGTGGGAGCCCGCTCCCTGAAAGGGATGTTTTTCTCTCATAATCGGCATTCCGGCGCGATCCATGAGGCCATTTTTGCATTGTGCGTCAATGAATGCGGTTCAGATGGATGTCCACGAGGACGGCAGACCTTGTGAATCTTTTCATTGACAGCGGCGGAAAGTGGGCTAAACTTACGGGGCACTGCCGACAAGAGATCGCCTCCCGGAGCCGATCCAGCGAATCCCGTTGACCCGTAGCGACCGCGGACAGTGGATCATGCGACGACCAGCTCTGTTCGAAAACCCGACGAAAGCTCTGAGCGACCAAGAGAACCGAAGCCTTCAGCAGGTCATCGAGAAGTACCGCGGGCGCAAGGGAACGCTCCTCCCGCTCCTCACCGAAGCCCAGACGGTCTGCGGCAATTGGCTTCCCGCCAACGTGTTGGCCCTCATCGCCGACGCCTACGACGTCCACCTGAGTTACCTCTACGGCATCGCCACCTTCTACACCATGTTTTCCCTCAAGCCCCGGGGCCGGTTCATCGTGCGCGTGTGTGAGTCGCCCACCTGCCACGTGCTGGGCGCAGAAACGGTCTTCGACGTCCTCGCGGACGTCCTGGGAATCGGGGAAGGGGAGACCACCCCCGACGGGCGGTTCACCTTGGAGCGGTCGTCGTGCCTCGGGGTGTGTGAAGTGGCTCCCGCCATGCAGATCAACGAAGTGGTCTTCGGAGACCTGACCCGCGACAAGATCGTTCAGGTGATCGACCGGTACCGGGACGGAAGGACGGTGGATTTTCGAAAGCTTTCCGGTTCCGGGGGCCGCGTGCGCAGGGACCTGGACGTGCACAGGGAACCGGTGCTGCTTCACGGGGTGGGAGAGATCGATCCCGAAAGCATCGACGATTACCTGCGGATCGGCGGCTACGAAGCCCTGAAGAAGGCGCTCACCGCCATGACGCCGGAAACCGTGGTGGAGGAAGTCAAGGAATCGGGGCTCCGCGGCCGGGGTGGAGCGGGTTTTCCCACGGGCCTCAAGTGGTCGTTCACGCTGCCCCTCAAAGCCCCCGAAAAATACGTGATTTGCAACGCCGACGAAGGCGAACCGGGCACGTTCAAGGACCGCTACATCATGGAGGGGAACCCCCACCGGCTCATCGAAGGGCTCATCATCGCCGGCTACGCGGTGGGGGCGTGCACCGGCTACATCTACGTGCGGGGTGAGTACGCGCTATCCATGCACCGGCTTCGCAGGGCGGTGGAAGCGGCCCGCGAAAAGGGATTTCTGGGGAAGAACATCCTGGGCAGCGGCTTCGACTTCGACGTCGAGGTGCGGGCCGGGGCCGGGGCGTACGTCTGTGGTGAAGAAACGGCGCTCATCGAGTCCATCGAAGGGCTTCGTGGAAATCCCCGGGTCAAGCCGCCCTTTCCCGGAGTCCGCGGGTTGTGGCAGAACCCCACGGTCGTCAACAACGTGGAAACGCTGGCCAACGTTCCGGCCATCGTCGTTCGCGGCGCCGCATGGTACCGGTCGTTCGGAACGGAGGACTCCCCCGGCGTGAAGCTCTACCAGATCTGCGGCCACGTGAACCGCCCGCAGATCGTCGAGGCGCCGCTCGGGCTGACCCTCCGGGAGCTCATCGAGCGCTACGGCGGCGGCATGCGCGACGGCGTCCCCTTCAAGATGTGCCAGACGGGCGGGAAGACCTTCGGGTTTTTCACGGCCGAACACCTGGACACGGTCATGGACTACGCGTCCATGCAGAAGAAGGGGGGAGCGCTGGGGTCGGGAACCATGCTGGTCATGAACGAAAAGACCTGCGTGGTGGACGTGGTCCGGAACATCCTCTACTTCTTCCAGCATGAGTCCTGCGGGTTCTGCACGCCCTGCCGGCGCGGGACCCGGGTGCTGTACGACACCATCACGCGGGTCGCGTTGGGCGACGGCCGCGAAAGCGACCTGGACCTCATGATCGATCTGGCCCACACCATGTCGGCCACCGCCAACTGCGCGCTGGCCATGAGCCCCATCTTTTTCGTGCGGACGACCATCGAACGGCTGCGAGGCGAATACCTGGCTCATATTTCGGACCGGAAATGCCCGCTGGGCGTGTGCCGGCCCGAGTCGAGGAAACATCCATGACGGTTTACTACGTTCCCGCGCTGGTCTACATGGCGGCGACCATCGTCCTGGTGAGCGTCATTGTCTTCCTTTCATCGCGGATCGGGAGGCGCCGGAGCACGCCGGAAAAGATGCTTCCCTACGAGTGCGGCGTGGACCCGCTGGGAACCATGGCGGTGCAGTATCCCATCCGGTTCTACGTGGTCGCCATGATTTTCATCATTTTCGACATTGAAACGGTCTTTTTGTATCCCTGGGCCGTGGTGTTCCGAGACCTGGGCTGGTTCGGGTTCGTGGAGATGTTTCTCTTCACGGTGATTCTCGTGATCGGACTGGTCTATCTTTACCGAAAGGGCGCTCTGGAATGGGACTAGAAGAACAGATCAAGAACCAGGTGGTGACCGCCACGCTGGAAAAATTCGTGAACTGGGCGAGAAAATCGTCGGTTTGGCCGGCGACCTTCGGCCTGGCGTGCTGTGCCATCGAAATGATCTGCACGGCGGCCAACCGTTTCGACATCGCGCGCTTCGGCATGGAAGCGTTTCGGGCTTCGCCGCGCCAGGCGGACCTGATGATCGTGGCGGGGACGGTGACTCGGAAAATGGTTCCCGCGGTGGTGCGGATCTACGAGCAGATGCCCGAGCCCAAATGGGTGATCGCCATGGGGGCGTGCGCGTCTTCGGGGGGGATCTTTCGCAGCTACGCCGTGGTGCAGGGGATCGACCGCTATCTTCCCGTGGACGTCTACATCCCGGGTTGTCCGCCGCGGCCGGAAGGGCTGCTCTACGGGATCCTCAAGCTGCATGAAAAGATCAAGAAGGACCCGTTCCTGACCCGGAAGTACGGACACATCGAGTTTCCTGAACCTCCCGGAGACGTTGAAGGAATGACGGGCTGATGAACACGCAAGAACGCGGCACCCAGATCGAGCGCTTGATCGAAGCACTGCCGGAAGGGGCGGTGCTCGGGCGGGAATCCCACCGGGGCCAGGACAGCTTGGTGGTGGGCCGGTCGGCTCTCCTTCCGGTGATGGAAACGTTGAAGACGCAGTTCGGTTTTCGCTACCTGATCGATGTGACGGCCCTGGATTTCCATCCCGCAACGCCCCGTTTTCGAGTGGTCTATCACCTGTGGGCCCACGACGGAAACCGGTTGCTTCGCGTCAAGACGACTCCGGCGGGGGACCCGCCCGCGGTTCCGTCGGTTTCGAGCCTCTGGCCCACCGCCGACTGGCACGAACGGGAATGTTACGACCTGTTCGGGATCGTGTTCGAGGGGCATCCCAACCTGACGCGAATCCTGCTTCCCCGGGATTGGGACGGGCATCCTCTACGTAAAGACTATCCCCTGGAAGGACCATGATGGCTGCGAACGGTTCGCCGGAAATCGTGAACGAAGCCTTGGAGCCCATCGGCGAAGAACGGTTGATCCTGAACATCGGGCCCCAGCATCCGAGCACCCACGGGGTGCTGCGTGTGGTGGTGGAACTGGAAGGGGAGGTCATCGTCCGCTGCACCCCCGACATCGGCTATCTCCACCGGGGGATCGAAAAGCTCATGGAGTCAAAAACCTACCACCAGTGCCTGCCGCTCACCGACCGCATCGACTACCTGGCGGGATCGGCCAACAACCTGGGGTTCGTGCTGGCGGTGGAACGACTTCTGGGAGTCGACGCCCCGCCGCGGGCCCAGGCGCTCCGAGTGATCATGGCGGAACTCACCCGGATTTCCAGCCATCTGTTCTGGTTGGCCACCCACGCCCACGACCTGGGCGCCATGACGCCGCTCTTTTACGCCTTTCGCGAACGCGAACAGATCATGGATCTTTTCGAAGCGGTGGCCGGCGGGCGCCTCTTCCCCTGCTATTTCCGGGTCGGCGGCGTCGCCCGCGACATCCCGGACGGCTGGGATTCGGCGGTCCGTGAGTTCGCCCTGTCGTTTCCCGAAAAGATGAAGGACTACGAAACACTGCTGACCAAGAACCCCATCTGGATCCAGCGCACCCGCGGAGTGGGGGTGCTCACCGTCGACGAAGTGTTGGATTACGGGTTGAGCGGCCCCATGGCTCGGGGCTCGGGGCTCGCCTGGGACGTTCGCCGCGCCGACCCCTACTGCGGCTACGAAACGTACGATTTCGAAATCCCGACGGGCGAAAACGGCGACACCTACGACCGCTACCTGGTGCGGTTGGAAGAAATGCGCCAGAGTGCGAAGATCATCCGGCAGGCCCTGGACCGCCTTCCCGGCGGCGACATCTGCGTGGACGATCCCACGGTGGCTTTTCCGCCCAAGGAAGCGGTGCTTACCAGCATCGAATCGCTCATCCAGCATTTTCTCCTGGTGGAAGAAGGGGTGAAGCCGCCGGCGGGGGAAGTGTTTCACCACACGGAAGCCCCCAAGGGGGAGCTGGGATTTTTCATCGTGAGCGATGGGTCGCCCAAACCGTTCCGCGTGAAGATCCGGGCGCCCTCTTTCGTGAACCTCCAGGTCTTGAGCAAGCTGGCTGAAGGCAGACTCCTCGCGGACCTCATCGCCCTCATCGGAACCATCGACATCGTTTTGGCGGACGTGGATCGTTAGCGATGATTTATCTCAAGATCGACGGAAAAGAGATCCATGCCGAGCCCGGCATGACCATTCTGCAGGCGGCCGACGCCAACGGGATCCACATCCCGAGGATGTGCTGTCACAAGGCGTTGAGTCCCATCGGGTGCTGCCGGCTCTGTGTGGTGGAAGTGAAGCCGGGTCCGCCCCGGCCGGTGCCTTCCTGCACCACGCCGGTGGCCGACAAGATGGAGGTGACCACCCGTTCGGAGCGGCTCGATCGCTACCGCCGGGAAGTCCTGCAGCTTCTGCTGGTCAACCATCCGCTGGACTGCCCCATCTGCGACAAGGGCGGTGAGTGCGAACTGCAGAACATGACCCGGGAGCTGAAGATCGGCGAACAGCCTTACCAAGCGGTGAAGCTCGTCCCCAAGTACGACAACCTGTCGCCGCTCATCGAGCGGTATCCGGACCGTTGCGTGAACTGCGAGCGGTGCGTTCGGGTGTGCCGGGACTGGGTGGGCGCGGCGGCCCTCTACTTCGACAACCGCGGCTACCGCACGACGGTGACCGCGGGGGGGCCGGTGATGGACTGCGAGTTCTGCGGTTCGTGCGTGGCGGTCTGCCCGGTGGGAGCCATCATCGACAAGACGTTCAAGTACAGTGCCCGGGCGTGGGAGCTGAAAAGAGAAGCCGCCGTATGCCCCTATTGCGGCGGCGGCTGCCACCTCTTTCTGAACACCAAGCACGGGAAGCTCAAGCGGGTGACCTCGTCTTTCGACGAACCGGTCAACGGCGGGATCATCTGCAGCCGGGGGCGCTTCAGCTTGAACATCCTGGAACACCCCGAGCGGCTCACGCAGCCGATGCTCAGAAAAGACGGCCGCCTGCAGCCGGTGACCTGGGGGGAAGCCTTCGACTTCGTGGCCGGGAGGCTGCGGGAGATCCGGGAAAAGTACGGTCCGGAGGCCATCGGGGGCGTGGGGTCGCCGCGGGCCACCAACGAGTCGAACTACGTCTTTCAGAAGTTCATGCGGCTGGCGGTGGAATCGCCCAACGTGGACGCCACGCCGTCTCTCGGTCATCAGAAGATCCTGAGGGCGTTCGTGGAGGTGATGGGCCGGCCGCGGGTGCGAAGAACCGAGGCCGGGGGTCCGGAGCCGGGGCGGATCCGTGAAGTGACCGGGTTTCAGCTGGCGGTGGGGTCTTACGAGGACCTCAGGCGTGCGGACACCGTGGTGGTCCTGGGGGCGGACGTGAAGAAGGAAATGCCGCCCTACGCCTGGCACATCAACCAGGCGCAGAAGCACAAGACGCTCAGGAACCTCGTGGTCGTGAGTTCCCGAAGGACCCGGTTTCGGTCGGCGGCCCAATGGAACGGCTACTGCCGGCCCGGGAGCTACGGCCTGGTCGTGGCGGGCCTGCTCAAGGTCCTTTTCGAAGAGGGCGGGCTCTCGACGCACGAATACGGGGAATTCCGTGGAGGCCGAAACCTGGAGGCGCGGCTTGCGCGGGTGAGCTGGGCGGAAGTGGAAGTCCACACGGGGATGAGCCGGGACGAGTTGAGCGTTGTGGCTCATGCGCTCAAGGAAGCCGAACGGCCGTCGCTCATCATCGGCTACGACCTGGCGGGGCTTCGGGAAGGCTACGAAACAGGCTGCTACGTGGCGGACCTCCTGCTCTTCCTGGGCCGGAAACTCAAGGTGCACCTGGTGGCGGAAAAGGCCAATCACCAGGGATGTTCCGACATGGGCGTTTCGCCGCACTGGCTTCCGGGCTATCGACCTTTCGACGAAGCGGACGCCGTGGCGGAAGTGTGGGGCAAGCGGCCGCCCGCCGGGCCCGGCCTGACCCTCATGGAGATGATCGCCGCCGCCGCGGGGGAAAGCGAACGGCCCCTGCGTGCGCTCCTGGTCATGGGGACCAATCTTCTCGCCACCCTCCCCAATCGCCGCCGCACCCAAAAGGCCCTGGAAAACCTGGAGCTCCTGGTGTGCCAGGAGGTCTTCTTGAACGAAACGGCGGCGATGGCGGACTGCGTGTTTCCGGTGCTCACTTCGGTGGAAGCCGGCGGGACTGTCACGAACACGGAATTCAGGGTGCAGCGTCAGCTGGGGCGGGCCTTCGTGGAAGGGCCGCGGGCGGACTGGCAGATCCTCCAGGAAATCGGCACGCGGCTGGGGACGCCCATGGCCTACGGCGGGCCGGAAGAGATCCTCGAAGAAATCCACCGGCTGTTCCCTCACTACGAACAGTACCCGCTGAAAGAAATGCCCCGGGAAGGATTTCTCTGGAACCAGCTCTACCGGGCCAAGTACGGGTCCACCACTTGGAAGCGGAAGTTGGATCCTACCCTGGAGATGACCGCGCCGGAGCTGCCGCCGCCCGTAAGGGCTTCGGAAGACAGGCCTTTCCTGCTTTTTCTCGGGAAATCGCTCTTCCAGTCCGGGACGCTCACCCGGTACGGGCGGGGAGCGACGGAACTGGAGGAGGAAGGCCGGTTTCTCTTCCACCCGGAAGATGCCCGCGAATTGGGACTTCGGGAAGGGGACCGGGTGGTGGTGCACGCGGCGGCGGAATCGCTGGAAGGTCCGGCGGGAATCGACAAGCGGATGGCCCGGGGCTCCGTGGGGGCGTCTCTCCACTTTGCCAATCTTCCGGTACACCTGCTGACCGAAGACGGAAACCTTTGTCCCGTCCGGATCCAAGTGAAGCGGGCGGAAGGCTGACCGGGGCGGCGGGGGTGCCCGCGGCCCGCCGGGACGGATTCCGGAAGGAACGACGGAAGTCATGGACTGGATCGCGCTGGTAATCGTCACGGGAATCAAGACCCTTTTCCTCCTGTTCGTGTTCCTCACGGCGGTGGCTTACACCACCTTGATGGAACGCAAGGTGCTGGGCTTCATGCAGCTCCGGCTCGGCCCGAACCGCGTGGGTCCCTGGGGACTGCTGCAGCCTCTGGCCGACGGGGTGAAGCTTCTCTTCAAAGAAGATATTGCGCTTCCGGTTTCGGAACCCAGGCTCTACGCCGTCGCTCCGGCCGTCACCGCCGTCGCGGCGCTGTCTCCCTTTCTCGCCATTCCTTTTGCCGATCGCATCGCCCCCGATGTGGTGACCGTTCTGGGGTCCACGGTGGATCTCACGCGCTTTTCCATGAACCGCGGCGTCATCGCCGATATTCCCGGGAGCGTTCTCTTCATTCTCGCTGTTTCATCCCTTTCGACCTATGGAGTGGTCCTGGGCGGCTGGGCTTCGGACAACCGTTACTCGCTGCTGGGTGCGGTGCGCGTGACGGCCCAGATGATCAGCTACGAACTCGCCCTCGGCATGGCCGTGATCGGCGTCCTCATGGTGGCCGGCTCCATGCGCATGACCGAAATCGTGGATGCCCAGGCGCACCTGCCCTTCATCGTCTATCAGCCCCTGGGATTCGTGCTCTACATGATCGCGGCGTTCGCGGAAACGTGCCGCACTCCCTTCGACCTCATCGAATGCGAAAACGAGCTGGTGGCCGGCTACCACACGGAATACAGCTCCATGAAATTCGGGCTGTTTCAGCTTGCCGAATACGCGCACATCATCACGGTGAGCGCCGTCGCCGTGACCCTCTTTTGGGGCGGCTGGCAGGGGCCGTGGCTCCCATCGGGGCTCTGGTTCGTCCTGAAGACGTTTGCGCTGGTGTTCTTCTTCATCTGGGTGCGGGCCACCTTTCCCCGCGTCCGTTTCGACCAACTCATGCATTTCGGCTGGAAGGTGCTGCTGCCCCTTTCCCTGGCGAATATCATCCTGACCGGCTGTTTTCTGATGCTTTGGCGGTGAAAATGATCGCTCCGTTTCTGAAAGGTCTGGCCAAGACGCTGGAACAGTGTTTCCGGAAGCCCATCACCATCCGCTACCCGGAAAAAAAGCGGGAAGTATCGGAACGTTTCCGAGGTCACCCGCGGCTTCTGAAGGACGAAACCGGAAAGGTCAAGTGCGTGGCGTGCCACCTGTGTATGACGGTGTGCCCGTCGGGAGCCATCACGGTGGAACCGGCCGCCGGGGAAGCCATGCACGAAAAGTATCCCAGGACGTTCATCGTGGATCTCACCCGCTGCATCTTCTGCGGCTTCTGTGAAGCGGCCTGCCCCAAGGAGGCCATCATGCTGAACCGCAAGTACGAACTGGCCCAGTACGACAAGGACGTTTTGTACTACGACAAGGAAAAGCTACTGAGCGAGGAATGATCCATGGAACTGGCGCTCTTTATCTTCTTTTCGGCGCTCACGGTCGGTTCGGCCGGCATGGTGGTCTGGCACCCGCATCCCATCAAGAGCGCTCTCTTTCTCATCGTGAGCTTCTTTTCCATGGGCGGGCTCTACCTGCTGCTCCAAGCCGAATTCATCGCCCTCATGCAGGTGCTGGTGTACGCGGGGGCGGTGATGGTGCTCTTCTTGTTCGTGATCATGCTGTTGAACCTCAGGCCGCGTGCTGAAGACCGGGCCGCGTTCCGCAAGAGGCTCCGGCCGGCGGTGCCGCTCACGGCGGTGCTTTTTGGAGCGGTCCTCACGGCCCTCTATCACCCCATGGCTCATTTGGGTGCGAAGGGCGGGCAGGGGGCGGATTGGGTGGCGGCCCAGGGGGGGAACATCCACGCGGTGGGCCGCCTTTTGTTCCGGGACTACCTGCTGCCCTTCGAAGTGACGTCCGTTCTGCTGCTGGTGGCGGTGGTGGGCGTGATCGTCCTGGCGAAAAAGGAAATTCGTTGAAGCGGGAGAATCGATGGTACCGTTGACCTATTACCTGGTGGTGAGCGCGATCCTTTTCAGCGTGGGCGTGTTGGGGGTTCTGGTGCGGCGGAACGCCATCGTGATCTTCATGTCCATCGAACTGATGCTCAACGCGGCCAACCTGAGCTTCGTCGCCTTTTCGCGGTCCATGGAAAATTTCGACGGGCAGCTGTTCGTTTTTTTTGTCATGGTGGTGGCGGCGGCGGAAGTGACGGTCGGACTCGCGATCATCGTGACCCTCTATCGCAACTGGCACAGCATCTTCGTGGACCGCATCCACCTGTTGAAGGGCTGACGCCGACAGCGAAGGAGACGGAATGGAAATCGTCGGCCTGATTCCAGCGCTTCCCTTTGTGGGGTTTCTCATCAACGGGCTGCTCGGGAAGCGGCTTCCCAGGAAAACGATCGGCTTCGTGGCCTGCGGCGCCATGGGCCTGGCCTTCGCCGTGGTGGTGATCCTGTTCGCGAAAATCCTCTGGGAACCCCCGGACGCCCGGTTCTTCGACGTGACCTACTACACGTGGATACGGGCGGGGGATTTCCACGTGACCGCGTCGCTTCTGGTGGATCCGCTGAGCCTGGTCATGGCGCTTGTGGTTACGGGCGTGGGCTTCCTGATTCACGTCTATTCCGTGGGCTACATGCACGACGATCCGGGCTACGCCCGGTATTTCGCCTATCTCAACCTCTTTGCGGCCGCCATGCTCGTCCTCGTGCTGGCGAACAACCTGCTCGTGATGTTTGTGGGATGGGAAGGCGTGGGGCTCTGTTCGTATCTTCTCATCGGCTTCTGGTATGAAAAGCGGTCGGCTTCGGACGCGGGAAAAAAGGCGTTCATCGTGAACCGCATCGGGGACTTCGGGTTTCTTCTCGGCATCTTCCTGACCTTCTGGGTTTTCGGGACGCTGGATTTCGGCGGAGTGTTCGAAGCCGCCCCCCGGATGTTCCGTTCCGGCGACACCCTGCCGGTGGCCGTTACGCTCCTTCTTTTCGTGGGCGCGGTGGGCAAGTCGGCCCAGATCCCGCTCTACGTGTGGCTCCCCGACGCCATGGAAGGTCCGACCCCCGTTTCGGCCCTCATCCATGCCGCCACCATGGTGACCGCCGGCGTCTACATGGTGGCCCGCTGTTCCGTGCTGTACGCGCTGGCGCCCTTTTCGCTGGGGCTCGTGGCGGTGGTCGGATGCCTCACGGCGGTCTTCGCGGCGACCATCGGCTTGGTGCAGAACGACATCAAGCGGGTGCTCGCCTATTCCACGGTGAGCCAGCTCGGTTACATGTTCCTGGGCTGCGGCGTGGGGGCCTTTACGGCCGGGATCTTCCACCTCATGACCCACGCGTTCTTCAAGGCGCTCCTCTTTTTGGGAGCCGGGAGCGTGATCCACGCGCTTCACGGGGAACAGGACATCCGGAAGATGGGCGGGCTTCGGAAGCCCCTCCCGGTGACCTTCTGGACCTTCCTGGCCGGGGCGACGGCCATCGCCGGCGTGTTTCCCTTTTCGGGCTTTTTCAGCAAGGACGAGATCCTCTTCGAGACGCTCGCCGGCGGCCACCCACTCCTGTACGCCTTCGCGCTGGGCGGCGCGCTCCTGACGGCCTTCTACATGTTCCGGCTTACTTTTCTTACCTTTTACGGCGAGAAACGGTTTTCCGAAGACGCGGCGGCCCACGTGCACGAGTCGCCTCCCAGCATGGCGGTGTCCCTGATGGTCCTGGCGGTGCTGGCGTTGGGCGGCGGCTGGGTTCAGCTTCCGTTTGTGCAAGGCGGAAGGCGCTTCGGCGAATTCCTGCAGCCGGTGTTTCGACCCGCCATGGCACTTCTGCATGGCGAACACGGCGCGGTCCACGGCAGCCATTGGCTGGAAGGGGCCCTCATGGGCCTGTCACTCGCCGTGGCGATCACCGGTATCGCCGCGGCCTGGCGGTTTTACCTCCGCCGGCCCGAACTTCCCGGCATGCTGGCGGAAAGATACGCTCGGGCGTATCGGGTTCTCTGCAACAAGTACTACGTGGACGAAATCTACCATTCGACCGTGGTGGTTCCCCTGCGTTCCCTGGCGGAGGCGCTTCGCCGCTGGGTGGACGATGCCGTGATCGAAGGGCTGGTGAACGGGGTGGGCCGGGGGGCCCTCCAATGGTCGCGGGTCCTGAGGAGCGTCCAGACGGGCTACGTGCAGCACTACGCGCTTTCCGTGCTGATCGGCGCCTGCTTTTTCTTCGTGTACGCCCTCTACCGGTAGCGGTGGAGGCGGCGGGCCGGGGGGTGAGTGATTTCCGGCGAATCTCCCGGAACGACACCGGTGTGACAGAGGAGTTTCATGGAATCGATTTCGTTCCCGCTGCTTTCTGCGATCATTTTTTCGCCCCTGGCGGGTGTGCTGCTACTCGCCTTCGTGGACCGGGAAAACCGGGACCTGCAGCGCTGGATCGCGCTCATCACCACCGCGGTGGTGTTCCTGCTGGGGCTGGTGCTGTACGGCGGTTTCGACGAGGAAACGGCCGGGATGCAGTTCGTGGAGCGGCACGTGTGGCACCAGGGGCTCGGAATCCAGTATTTCCTGGGCGTCGACGGCATCAGCCTGTTCTTGATCCTGCTCACCGCGTTTCTAGGGCCGATCTGTGTTCTGGCCTGCTGGACCGACATCCGGGAGCGGCTCAAGGAGTTCCTGGTGAGCTTCCTGGTTCTGGAATGCGGGATGCTGGGTGTGTTTGCGGCGCTGGATCTTTTTCTTTTTTACGTCTTCTGGGAAGTGATGCTCATCCCCATGGCGCTGCTCATCCTGGTCTGGGGCAACCCGGCCCGGCGGGTGTACGCGGCGGTCAAGTTCTTCCTCTACACCATGGCGGGCTCGGTGTTCATGCTGATCGGCATCCTGGTGATCTATTTCCACCAGGCCAGGACGACGGGCATCTACAGTTTCGACCTGCTCCAATGGTACGATCTGCGGCTGCCGTTTTCGCTGCAACTCTGGCTTTTCCTGGCCTTCGGGCTGGCGTTCGCCATCAAGGTGCCCATGTTTCCTTTTCATACGTGGCTTCCCGATGCGCACACGGAGGCCCCCACGGTGGGGAGCGTGATCCTGGCGGGTGTGCTCCTGAAGATGGGGACCTATGGTTTTCTCAGGTTCAATCTGCCGCTTTTTCCCGACGCGACGGCCACTTTCGTACCGCTGATGGTGGTTCTCGCCATCATCGGAATCATCTACGGGGCCTTCATGTGCCTGGTGCAGAAGGACCTCAAGCGGCTCATCGCGTATTCCAGCGTGAGTCACCTGGGGTTCGTGATGCTGGGGATCTTCACGTTGAACGTGGAAGGGGTCCAGGGCGGCCTGATCCAGATGGTGAATCACGGGTTGAGCACGGGGGCGCTCTTCCTCCTGGTGGGGATGCTCTACGAACGCCGCCACACCCGGATGATCGCCGATTTCGGAGGCTTGGCCAAACCTGTGCCGCGCCTTGCCGCCTTTTTCATGGTGGCGACGCTGGCTTCCATCGGCCTTCCGGGCCTCAACGGCTTTGTGGGCGAATTCCTGATCCTTCTCGGCGCCTTCCGGGTGGAAGCGTACTGGGCGGTTCTGGGGGCGACGGGGATTGTCCTGGGCGCGTGGTACATGTTGTGGATGTTTCAGCGGGTCATGTTCGGGACCGTGACGCATGCGGAAAACAGGGGATTGTCGGACCTGTCGCGGAGGGAAGTGGGGCTACTGATCCCCGTGGTGCTCTTCATCGTCTGGATCGGGATCGGTCCGACACCCTTCCTGCAGAAGATGGAACCTTCGGTTCGGGCGACCCTGGAGCGGGTGAGTCTTTCTCAAGGTGCGGGGACGCACAGGCAGGCGGCCTTGCGTCTCTTGACCGGGCCGGGAACGGAATCCGCCGGTGGGACGTCTCTTACCTATCCAGCGGATTCGAAATGATTGCGAGGACGAGGTCTTTTCCATGGATGGCTTGAAGTATCTTGCCGAGTGTGCGGGCGTTCTGCCGTTTCTCATCCTGGTGGGAACCGGTATCGTGATTCTCTTGGTGGATGCGTTTTCGCCGCTCGGCCGCAAGGGACACCCGGCCTATCTAGCGTGCGTGGGCACGGTGCTGGCGCTCGCGGCGCTTTTCCGGCCGCTTCCCCTGCAGAACGAACTGTTCGGCGGGATGATCTATGCCGACGCCCTTGCGGTGTTCTTCAACGCCGTGTTCCTTCTGGGCACGCTCCTCGTGGTGCTTCTCTCCGTCGGGGTCCTGAGCTGGGAACGGATCGAACGGGGCGAATACTACGCCCTCCTGCTTTTCAGCACGGCGGGCATGATGCTCATGGCCCAGGCGGCCAACCTGGTCATGCTGTTTCTGGGGCTGGAAGTCTTTTCCATCGCCATCTACGTGCTGGTCGGCATGCCGCGGCATCAGCGGCGGGCCAACGAAGCGTCGCTCAAGTACTTCCTGCTGGGTGCGTTCGCTTCGGGATTCTTCGTCTACGGGCTCACGTTCCTCTACGGCGCGGTGGGTTCGCTTTCCATGAGCGCCATGGCGGCCTACCTGGGAACCACCGAAACGCTGTTCAACGCTTACCTCCTGCTGGGTTCGGCACTGGTGCTCGTGGGGTTCGGTTTCAAGATCGCCCTGGCGCCCTTTCACATGTGGACGCCTGACGTGTACGAAGGTGCGCCGACGCCCGTCACGGCTTACATGGCCGTCGGCGTGAAGGCCGCCGTGTTCGCGGCGCTGGCCCGGGTCTTCTGGCTCGCGCTCCCCACGGTCCGGCCTCATTGGATTCCGGTCTTTTGGGGCCTTTCGGCTCTGACCATGACGGTGGGAAACGTCATGGCGCTCACGCAGCAGAACGTGAAGCGGATGCTCGCCTATTCGAGCATCGCCCACGCCGGAACCATCCTCATGGCGGTGACCGCCGCTTCCGACCAGGGACTGACGGGCATGCTGGTCTACCTGCTGGCCTACACCTTCATGAACCTGGGGGCCTTCGGCGTGGTGATCTATCTGCAGGAACGCTACGGGGTGGGGGAGGTCCTTGAGGACTTCAGAGGCCTGGGGTTCCAGTCGCCGCTTCTGGGCGCGGCCATGGCGGTGTTTCTTTTTTCCCTTGCCGGCATTCCGCCCACGGCGGGATTTATCGCCAAGTTCTTTGTGTTCGCGGCGGCGGTTCGGGCCGACCTGCTGTGGCTGGTGATCGTCGGGGTGCTCAACAGCGTGGTGGCGGTGTATTATTATCTTCGAGTCGTGGTGGTGATGTACTCGCGATCCGCGGAACCCGGGTGGCACCCGGCGATTTCGGACCGCCCGGCCGGTTCGCTGGCCGCCGCCGGGGCCTTGGTGCTGGCGCTGTGGGCGACGCTCCACGTGGGGATCTTTCCTCATGCGTTCTGGGAATGGGCCCGGCAGTCCGTTTATGTTCTCCTGTAAGGCCGCACGGGAAAGGGGACTTTCATGAAGGACAAGGACAGAGGCAGTGCGCAGGTCCGCAGGGCGTTGAGCCTGGTGCTGGAGGGCTTTCTTCAGAGCCTAACGGAACCGGAAGTGGCGGACCTGGTGGTTCAGAGCCTGGCCACCAAGGTCCAAAAGGAAGGCTGCTGCCCGCTCAACGTAACGGACATTTCCGACCTGGAGGCGTGCCCGTTCACGGCGCTTTCGCTGGAATGCTTCCGGCGTCAGGCTTTCGTGGCCGAAGAAATCGACGAAGACAGCGCGGCCATGCTGCGGCTCTTCAAGAACCCGTACCTCCAGGGCTTCATGAACATCAGCCGCACCGTCACGTCGACCCTCGAATACCAGAAGGTGCTCCAGGCCATCGTGGAAGAAGTCAGCAAGATCTTCCAGGCCAAGGGCTGCACGCTGCTGCTCTTGGACAAGGACAAGGTGCGCCTGGATCAGGCGGCCGCCTACGGGTTGAGTGAAAAATACCTGGAAAAGGGGCCGCTGGACGCCGAAAAGAGCATCGCCGAGACGGCTTCGGGAACGCCGGTGCAGATCTTTGACGTGGAAACCGACCCCCGCGTCCAGTACCCGGCCGAAGCGGCCTTGGAAGGGATCGGCTCGATTCTCGCCGTGCCCATAGTGATCCGGGACCGCGTCATCGGAAGCATGCGCATTTTCACGGAAAAGAAGCGGCGCTTCCACCGTTACGAGGTGGACTTCGCCATGGCGGTCGCCGAACAATGCGGGATCGCCATCGAAAACGCCATCATGTACAGCAAGGGGAAGGAAAAGTACCGGTCCCTGCTTTCCGAAGTCCACAACTGGATCGAATACTGCGCCTATCGGCCGGAGTGATGGCGACCCACCCGGCGGCCGGCTTCACCGGCGCCTCCAGCCCGGGATTCCCGGGCTTTTATTGTTTGACCCCGGGCCGTCTCGGCGCCCGTTTCCACGAAGGCGCGCAAGCCGTGTCAAACCAGGAAGATCCGTTCGGTCCATTCGATGGCTTCCAGGTAGAGCCTCGCCACGGTCCGGGGATGAATGGAAAGCTTCTGGCACAGAGCGAAAACCCGTGTCCAGTCGGCCTTTTCGTAGGCTGCGCCCAGTTCGAAAACGGGCCGGTAGCGGTTGGAACCCCCCAGGAGGGCGCGGTTGATGTCGTCGGAAAGGGGCACCTCGGAAAGGGCTTCCTCCAGGGGACGGCCGAGCAGAACGTCCACCAGGGAAAATATCCCCATGAGGAAGAGCTGCGGCTTTTCTTCCGCCATGTTCAGGTAAGGCGCCAGAGATTCGAAAAAAGCGGCCCGGAGCAGAGACAGGCGGAGCACTTCTTCGGGTTGCCGCTTGGAGACGCGGGCGTAGATGGTGAGGGTCGCCCATTTCCGCACTTCCTTTTCGCCGAGCAGCGCCAAGGCGTGGCGGATGGAAGTCACCTTGTGGCGGAGCCCGAAGAAGGCGGAGTTGATGTATCGGAGCAGTTTGTAGACCAGGGAAGGATCCTGACGGATCACGTTTTCAAGCGCCTCGATGGAAAAGTCCTCCCGGTGGAGTTCCCGGATCATCCTGAGGTAGTTGAACTTGGACACAGGGATGTCTTTCCGGGCGACGATGGTCGGCTTGCTGAAGAAGTACCCTTGAAAGAGGGAATATCCTGCGTGGAGCGCTTCTTGAAATTCTTCGCGGGTTTCCGTCTTTTCAGCGAGGAAACGCCGGGATCCGTTCCCGAACCTGGACACGATGGCCCGGCGCTCCTCCGTGGTGGTGAGGCGAAAATCCACTTTGACAATGTCCGCCAGTTGCGCGATGGGGTGGTGTTCGCTGTGGCCCAGGACGAAATCGTCCAGAGCGATGAGATAGCCGGCGTGCTTGAGCCGTTGGCAGGCGGCCATGAGTTCGGGGTCCACCTTCACGTGTTCCAGGATTTCGATTACGGCCAGTTCCTTGGGGAGATAGAAGGCGGCGTCTTGGAGGAGCAGGTTCCGGGTGAAGTTGATGAACGCTTTGCGGCCGCCCGTGAGTCGGTCGCAACCGATCACGAGAACGATACTCTGGATGACGTTGAGAGAAGCGCTGTCGCCGTCCAAAACCGAAGCCTCCTCAGTGACGGCGGTCGGCCGGTAGAGGATCTCGTAGCCGAAGACTCTGAGCCTTCGATCGAGGATGGGCTGGCGGGCGACGAAGCTGTCCATGAAACCCTTGCCAAAAGCCTCCTCGGGATGCGTGAAAGGCTTCGCGTCACGCTGCGCCGGCGGACCCCTCGCGAAGCGCACCGGCGGCGGCGTCACGGGCTGTTGGGCATCCCTGGTCGAACCCGCCGTGACGGCTGGGACGGTTCCATGGACCCTTCCCATGGAGACGATACCGCCCGAAGGTTCATGGAGAGGTTGATGTGGATCCGGTGGATCGTACCTGCAGCGCCCATGATCGATCCCCTCACGAGAAAAAGTCTATCTGCAGAGCTCGCGCGTGAAACAGCCGCTCCACATTACCACAGAATCGCCGGGGTGACGATGATCGAATGCGTCGGCACCGTGCCGGTGCGCCGAAAAAGGGACCGGTCGGGATGAAATCCGCGAGGTTCGGCGAAGCCGGATCGGCGTTGGTCGCAAGGACCCCAAGGACGGGAACCCGCGGCGGCCGGTGGGGTTGAACGGGCGGTGCGGATGAGGCTCTGGTTCTGGTTGTCGCTCCTTTCAGCGTTCGCGTCGGCTTCCACGGACGCGTGGACCAAAAAGTTCTTCGGCCATGGAAGTCCCTTCGAGATGGCGGTCCATCCGCTCCTTTACAGCCTTCCCGTCTTTTTGGCCGCGCTGGCCTGGATTCCCGTTCCCCCACTGGACGCCGTTTTCTGGTGGGCTTTCCTCCTGTCCATTCCGCTCAACTGCGGCGCTTTTCTCCTCTACATGACCGCCATCAAGGCCTCGCCGCTCTCCTTGAGCTTGCCGTTTCTCGCTTTCACGCCCGCTTTCATGATCGGAACGGGGGCCCTTCTTCTGGGAGAAAGGCCCAACGTTGCGGGATTCGCCGGCATCGCCGTCGTCGTGGCGGGCAGCTACATCCTGAACCTCGACCGCGGCCGGCGCGACCTGTTGGAGCCTTTTCGAGCGGTTTTTCGCGAACGCGGTTCCTGGATCATGCTGGTGGTGGCCTTCATTTACAGCTTTACGGCCGTGATCGGAAAGATCGCCATTGTCCATTCGGCGCCGACGTTTTTCGGCGTCTTCTTCTTCGCGGTTCAGAATCTGGTGCTCGTGGCGTACGTCTTCGTTCTCGGCAAGGCATCGCCCCGGTGCCTCCTAGGGCGGCGGCAGCAGCTCCGGGGCCTGCTTGTCGGCGCTTTCTATGCGGCGCACGTGCTGGGCCACGTATGGGCCATCGCCCTCACCAAAGCCGCCTACATGATTTCCGTCAAACGACTGAGCTTGGTTTTCGGGGTGGTGTACGGAGGTATCCTGTTCGGCGAATCGCACCTGAAACGTCGAATGGCCGGGGCGGGGCTCATGCTGGCCGGAGCGGTCGTGATCGCCCTGGGGGGCCGCTGAATCCCGAGACTCACCCCGCGACGCCCGGGACTTCGCGCCGTGGTCTCACGGCGGTGCGCCACGCGGCGTGCCCGCCGTTCAAGGGCCACCGTTTTCGGCGGGAAGGGGGAGCGTGACCAGGCATTCCGTGCCTTCGTCGCCCACACGCTGAAGCGCGATGCTTCCCAGGTTCTTGTTTACGGCGAGCCGTGCGATGGAGAGCCCGAACCCGGTACCGGTGGGTTTGGAAGAGTAGAAGGGCGTGAAGGCGTTGTTCAGATCGAAGGACTGAGGGGGAAGTCCCGTGTTGAACAACCGCACCTGCAGAAACTCGGACTGGGGTCTGAGGGACCGAGACGTGATTCGGATCAAAGGCCTGCCCGGGTCCAAGGCCTCCACGCTGTTTTCCAGCAGGTAGTAGAAGAGGATTTCCAGGTCCCGGGAATCACCTTGGATTTCCGTATGATCGGGGTCAAGCTCCCTTTCGACGCGGACTTCCGCCAGGTCGAACTTTCGGCTGACCCTGGTCAGGGCCGCGTCCAGGATTTCGTCGAGCCGCACCACATCGAAGCGGGTGTCCCCCTGGAACAGATCGATGTACACGCCGATGTCGGTCACCATCCGCTCCAGCCTCAGGTTTTCCTGAATGATGGTTTCGTAGACCCGGTAGGTGGGATGGGCGGCATCCAGGGACCTTTGCAGCCGCTTGATATTGCCGCCGATCACGGTGATGGGGTTCCGCACCTGGTGGGCGATGCCTTTGATCACTTCCCGGTCGCAATGGGCCGACCCGGAAATGTACGCCTGGGTTTCCACCAGCAGGCACAAGTCGAGCATCTTGTTGATGACGTAGGCGACGCCCGCCCGCTCCGACTGCGCAATCCGCTCGTCGATGATTTCGTGACAAAACCGCCGGACCAGCGTGTAGCCCAGGTTCACGTAACGCTGATCGAGATTCACCTCCACGTGGCGGTGGCCGCTCCGCCAGAGGTGCCTCAAAAAGGGTTCGTCCACGTTTCCGGAAAAGAACGTTTCGAACCACCGAGCCCATACGCTCTTCATAAACCCTTGGTGGCGTTCATGGTCAAGAATGATGCGGGTTTCGCGAATGTTCCGGAACTGGTTGTAAAAGAAGTCCGCGAAGTCGTGCTTTCGTTCGATGAAAACGCGGCGGTGCGGCCTGAGGCGACCGAGGTCGCTTTCGCCGATTTCCAGGTGGTCCACGAAAAGGAGCAGGCTTTCGATGGGACAGGTGGTGGTGGAGGCTTCTGCGTTCATGGCGGTCGTCTGTCCTGAAGGTTGGCGATTCGGTCGAAAAGACTAAGGCCTTGATATTGAATCCAGAGCGAAAATTCAATAGGGGTTCCCGTTTTTTACCGGGCGTTACGGGAAGGAGGGGCCTCCACGAGGCGGCGGTCGCCGAGAGGTTTCCGGCCGGTTGCCGGTTGCAGCGAACGTTGGGCGTGGTATCCTGACGGTCGTGGATGCGGCGTCCCGGTTCGTTCGCCCTCTATCAGCCCGGTCACGGATCGATTCCATGGATCATGTCACCAGCAGCGTCTTTCCAGTCTTCGCGTTGATCGCTCTCGGAGCGGTCCTCCGCCGCCGCGGGTGGACCGATGAACGGTTTTGTGCCACATCCGATCGACTCGTCTACTTCCTATTTTTCCCGACCATGCTCTTCTGGAAGATCGGAAACCCGCAGGCCGCCGATGCCGTTTCTTGGAAGGCGGCCCTGGCGGCGCTTTCGGCGGTACTCGCCGTCTACGGGGCAAGCCTGGCGTATGTGCTGCTTTCGAGAATGCCCGCCGTCAAGGTGGGAACGTTTTCTCAAAGCTGCTACCGCTTCAACACGTACGTTGGCATGGCGGTGGTGCTGGGGACGCTGGGCGAGGAGGGGGTTCGCCATTTTGCAGTGATCATCAGCGTCTCGATTCCCGTCATCAACGTCCTGGCCGTGTCGACCCTGATCTGGTTTTCGAGAGGGCGGGCGTCCGGACCCTTTTCGGCCGCCCTTCTTCTTCGGAGCCTCTTTTCCAATCCCCTCATCCTGGCCTGCCTCGCCGGTCTGCTCTATGCCCGCTTGGCCGTTCCTTTTCCCCTGTTCATCGACAACACCTTCCGGCTGATGGCCTGGGTGAGCCTCCCGCTGGCGCTCCTTTCCATCGGCGGGGCGCTCACCTTTGAAAAACTGAAGGATCACTACAGACTGGCACTGGCGGCCTCCGGCTTCAAACTCATCGTGCTTCCGGCGGTCGGTTACGGTTTCCTCCGTCTCTATGGTGTCGAGCCCCTTCCGTCGGCGGTGGCCATGCTCTTTTTCGCCCTTCCCGCCTCCACGGCCATCTACATCCTGTCTTCCCAGCTCCACAGCGACGTGGACCTGGCATCCGCGTCCATCGTGCTTTCCACGATGCTTTCGCTGGCGTCCATTTCCTTTGTGGTCAGCCGCTTCGCCCATTGAGCGGCGGGACGCCCTAGGCATGCCAAATGGAATGAGAGGTACTATAATGGTTTAAGAGTGGGCCCGCGGTGGAGATGCTTTGCCCCGGGAGTGCGCGATGTGAAAAGAAGACGGCGCCCGTCGAAGCCTGGACCGAGGCGCCGTTTGGAGAACCGTCACGGAGGAAGGTGGAAGAGGCGATGCAGCAAAAAGCCCTGTATGGAAGAATCGGCCGGAGTGTCCTGTGGCTGTTGGTCTTGTTTTCGGCCGGCTGTGCGGCGACGGTCCAGCCAAGGGAGGCGGCGGAGCCGCCGAAACCGAATCCGCCGGTCTTCGACGACAGCTTTACCGTTTCCAGCATGTGGCTCGGCGAGGTGCTTCGCATTTACGTGGAAGGCCACGATCCGGACGGCGACATGAGTCACATCTGGCTCGTCGTGTCGCAGCTCGGAGGGCGCATGTGGTCCAATCACACGGTGCGGCTTGAAGGGTCGGAGCAAGCGAATTTCAAGGGATACGTGGAACTTCCGACTCCCAGCTTCCGGCCGCGCTCCGGCTGGGAAACCCTCCGGATCGAAATGAAGATCCGGGATCACATCGGCCATTACAGCGGCCCCCGCCTCCACGAGGTGCAATTGGGGAAGCCGACGAAAGAAGCGGTGCCCTCGAAATGGGCGGACGCCGAACGATTGGGCGTCGTCTTCTTCGAGTTCGATCTCGACCGCGGCGAAGGATCCAGCACCCGGGACACATCCTGGATCCAGTGAGCGGGATCACGTTCAGCGGTCAGACGGGCGGGAAGGCCGGCGCCCGTTTTCAGTTCGAGGGTTCCAGCCCGTAGTCGCGCATCTTTTTCCGGAGCGTGGGGCGGCTGACGCCGAGGATGTCGCAAGCTTGCCCGAGGTTGCCCCCGGTGTGTTCCAGGACTCGGGCGATGTGCCGTTTTTCGACTTCAGCCAGGCTTTCCGGCACCCAGCGTTCGGGGGATCCCGGCGCGGGGGTTTCTTTTGCCTGAAGCCAGCGTTCGTCCAGTACCAGGACTTCCCCCTTGGAGAGAATCACGGCGCGGCGGAGGACGTTGTAGAGTTCGCGGATGTTTCCGGGCCAGTCGTACCGTTCCAGCAGTTCCAGGTGCGGCTTGGGGATTCGGATCACGTGCTTGTGGAGTTCTTCGTTGATCCGGGTGAGGAAGTACTCGCAAAGAGGGACGATGTCCTCCTTGCGCTCGCGAAGCGGCGGTACCGTGATGACGAAGACTTTCAGGCGGAAGTAGAGGTCTTCCCGGAATCGCCCTTCGCGGATCATGGCTTCCAGGTCCCGGTTGGTGGCGGCGATCACCCGGGCTCGAAGCGGGACCGTTTCGACGCCGCCCACGCGCTGAAATTCACGCGCTTCGAGGACGCGCAGCAGCTTCGCCTGGAGTTCCAGGGGGAGTTCCCCGATTTCGTCCAGGAAGACGGTTCCGGAGCCCGCCAGCTCCAGCTTTCCGGGTTTTCGTCCCACGGCTCCTGTGAAAGCGCCCTTTTCATGGCCGAACAGTTCGCTTTCCAGAAGGTTTCCCACCACGGCGGCGCAGTTGATGGCCACAAAGGGTTCGTCGGGGGCGGACCGGTCGTGGATGGTCTGGGCGATCAGCTCCTTCCCCGTGCCGGTTTCGCCCTGGATCAGGACCGCCGCGGGGGTTGAAGCGATGCGGGCGATGGCCTTGACCACCTCGGTGGTGGCGGGGCTCCGGCCGATGATCTGCCGGGGTTTGCGGATTTCGGCGATCACGTGGCTCAGCCGGGCCAGGCGGGATCTTTCTTCGCGCTGCCTCAGGATCTTTTCCAGCAACAGGTCCAGGGCGTCCAGATCCAGCGGCTTGTAGAGGTAGTCGGTGGCCCCCAGCTGGAGCGCTTCCAGGGTGGCCTCCGTGTCCTGGAAAGCCGTGATCATGATGACATCGCCGGGAAGGTTCTTCGCCCTGGCGTGCTTGAGCACCTGAGGGCCGTCCAGGTCGGGGAGCTGCACGTCGAGGAGCACCAGGTCCGGAGGGTCCGATTCCCAGAGGGCCAGGCCCTTTCTTCCTTCGCCGGCCAGGCGGACGCTCGAGTTCCGGCTCTCGAAGTAGAGCTGGAGCGTCCGGGCAAGGGACGGGTCGTCGTCCACAATGAGGATCTTCTTCATGGGCATCGTCAAAGGCTCGGAAAACGAAGTCGGATGGTCGTTCCTTCACCCGGCGGGCTTTCGGCCTCCGCGTAACCGCCGTGGGCCTCGAGGATCTTTCGCACGATGGACAGCCCGAGGCCCGTCCCTTTCTTTCGGGTGGTGAAGAAGGGCTGAAACACGCGGGACAGGTTCTGAGCCGGGATGCCGGGACCGTTGTCGCGGATGGCCAGTTCCACGAAGGTGCGGTTTCCCGATCGTGTCTTTTCCGCCCGGATGTCGACTTGCGCCCCGGGCCCGGCGGCTTCCAGGGCGTTTTTCAAAACGTTGACGATCGCCTGCACCGCCCGGTCCAGGTCGGCGTGGACGGGCGGAAGGTCCTCGGGAACCCCGGTCGTCACCCGCGCTCCGGAACGGCGGATGGTCCCTTCCATCTGGGTCAATGCTTTTTCCAGCACTTCTTGCACGGCGAGCGGTCGCATTTCAAGAGACAAAGGCTTGCTGTAGTTCAGCAGGTCCCGGAACATGGCTTCCAGAAGCCCCACCTGCTGCATGGCGATCTGGTGGTGTTCGCCGAGAGCCGGCCGGCCGCTCAAGGCTCTACCGAGGATCTGCAGGTTGAGTTTTACGGAGGAGAGAGGGTTTCGCATCTCATGGACGATGCCCGCCACCACTTCCCCGATGGCCGCGAGCTTTTCCGACTGGACCAAGCGCTCCTGCAAGGACTTCTGGTTTTCGTAGGCTTCCCGCAGGGATTGCTCCTTGTGCCGGAGCGTTTCCAGCGTCTCTTCGATCTGCCGGCTCATGTGGTTGAAGCTTTCGGCCAGTGCGCCCACTTCGTCGGTCTGGCGGACCTCGATGGTTTCGCTGAAATCACCTCGAGCCATCTTCTTCGCGGCGCGGCTCATGCGGATGACCGGTTCGGTGAGGCGCCTCGCGGTGGCGTGAGCCGCGAGGAGCGAGGCCAGGATCACGGCGGCGACGCTCAAAGAAACCGTGAAGCGGATCGAACGCACCGGTTCCAGGATCTCGGTCGTTTCCATCTCGGCGAGGATCGCCCAGTCGTAACGAGGCAGCCACCGGTAGGCTCCCAGGACCTCGCGGTCCCGGTAGTTGGAGTAGATCGAGGACCCGGTTTCTCCGGCCAGGGCCCGGCGGATGCCCGGCGAATCCAGTGATTGCGAAGCGGTGCCGTCGCGCACCGCGCTTCGCAGCGTCGTGATGACCTCCCCGCTGCTGGTGACCAGGTACGTTTCGCCGGTTTTTCCCAACCCGGCCCGGTCGGTCATGACGGGATCCAGTGTTTTTGAAAGATCCACCACGACCAGGATGTAGCCGGCAAGCCGGCGGTCTTCGTCCACCACGGGAACGCCCAGCCGGACGTGCCACGTGCCGCCTTCGCTGGGATAGGGGAGGCCCACGGCGGTGCGGGATATCTCCCGGAGCTTGCGAAATACGGGAAGTGATTCCAGGCGCTCCGGCTCCAACGAACCCGGACGGGTGGACCCGATGAGTCTCCCGTCGGCGGCCAGGATGTGGAGCGCTTCGTAGACGCTGGAATGGGTGGAAACGAAGGAGAGAAGATCGTCCATGAGGCCGGCTTCACGATCCGGAGGAAGGACGCAGCGCATCCGAGTGCACTGGCGGCAGGCCGCCCGGACCGCCGGCAGGTTGGCGATGATTTCCAGGTCGTTCAATCGCTCCTGCAGCCAGAAGTCCAGGTGGTTGGCATGGTCCTCCGCGATGGTTTCCATGTGCATCACGGCGGTCTCGATCAGCGCCGCCCGAGCGAAACGATAGGTTCCATACCCCACCAGGGCGACCGGTGTGATCGCCAAGAGCACGAGTACCAGAAAAAAACGGTGGGCGATGCGGTTGCCGATGCCCATGCCCTGCCCCCGAAACGCGTCCCTGCCGCAAAACGCGAAGGATCGAAGCCTTCCGCACGGGAAAGAAAACCAGGCCTCGGAGCGGGACTCCGGCCCGGTCCATCACCCTTTCCGGTGCAAACACTGGAAGGCCGGGATCAGGTCGCCCGATCCCGGTCTTTTCACACAACATGTTCCAACCGGGGCGACTACCTCCCCGGAAAGCCGCCCGGCCGTTCCCCGGTGCCTTGTCCCGACGGGCCCTTCATGCCGGGGCCGTGCCCTCCCGGAGCGCCTTCCGGGTTGGGGCCGTAATGGGGCATGGCGCGGGGATCGTGATGCGGGGCGTAGCCCTGGTCGCCGTGCATCCGGTCGTGCTGATCCCACCGGGGCCCTCGATCTTCCGAGGACGTGCCGGCCCCCCAGCCACCCCCGTGGTGGCCGCCTCCATGGCCGCCCCCGTGACCGCCGTTCATGGCGTGGATGGGGACCGCCGCAAAGGCCAGTGCCGCCGCAAGCGCTGAGATCACAAACCACTTCTTCATAACCGTACTCCTTTCCGAAGTCTCGTGTGGGTCCTGCAACCCTTTCCCTCACTGGGAGGGCAAGAGTTGTGCCAATGGAAGGCTGGTCCGGGGCGGGCAGGGGAAACCTCGGGCCCTTCCCGGCCCAGGCCGGACACGGTCCATCGCGGCAAGGCTCCGCTGCGTCACGTCGCCGCGGGGTTCCATGGAAACGTTCTTTCACCGCCGTTGAAAGAATCTTTCAATGAGAAGCGCTGCTCCCCCGTGAGGGCGATTCCGCCCAGTCACAGGGGCGGGAGCGGGGGGCGGCGGTTTTTCCGGTCCCGAAGGCGTGAGGCGTGAAGCCGTATCTCCGTTGGAGAGGTTGGCACGAAGTCTGCCTAAAGGCGTTGGAGGAAGCGTTAGTCCAGAGGAGGAAGAACATGCGAAGCGACCTTCGTTCGTCCGCGAAAATCGGATCCATCTGCCTGATGATCGCTGCGGTCACGGCCCTGCATTACACCACGTCCATGCATCGGCTGATGTGGCACATCGTATTCCGGGAACTCTATCTCGTGCCAATATTTTTTGGCGCATACTGGTATGGAAGAAAGGGAGGGCTCCTGACTTCCATGCTTTCCTCTATCTTGTACATCCAATGTGCACTCATGGCTTCCCCGGCTCCTGGGACTTATCATCTGAACAATCTTTTCTCACTTCTCGTCTTCAATGTTTTCGGATATGTGTATGGTAACTATCGTGATGTCAAGCGGGCACGGTTCCAACGCTACCGGCCCAGTGTGCGCGCCGAAGAGGCGGGACCTTCGGAGGAAGCCGGTCGCCTGGGCCGGGTTCTCGTCTGTATTGACAATATCCATACGGCCGAGCAGGTCGTGCACCGCATCGTTCAGCTCTTCCGTGCGGGTGACGGTCCGGCCTTGACACTCATGGGTCTGGTTCCGAAGCCTTCCGGGGATTTCTTTGAAGACAGAAAGGAGCGGGAGGCCGTGGAAAGGGAGGTGGTCGAGGCCGTGGAAAAGGCCCTGGACGCGGCCTCGACCGTTCTGGCGTCACACGGGCTCGACCGGTCCGGGCTGGAACGAAAGACGGTGAGGCTTTCCGGTCGATCGCTCTCCGACGTCATCCTCGAAGAGCAGCAGCGGGAAGGTCACGACATGATCGTGGTGGGCGGAACGAAGATGAGCAAGTCGGAAGAATTCCTGTTCGGGAATGTGGCGGTGAGGCTTGTGCGAGCGGCGCCCTGTCCGGTGCTGACCGTGTATTGAGGGGAAACCTGGGAGCGGGCATGAGGATGACGGCGTTTTCGAAACCCGTGGCGGCGGGCGGCCGTTCGGAGGTCTTCCAGGCTCTGAAGCGCCACCGGAAGCCGGCGTTGGCCGTGGCGCTTGTCATGGCCGGCCAGACCGCGCTCACCCTGCTTCAGCCTTGGCCCATCCGCAACATGATCGACCACGTGGTCCGGAACCCGGCGGGCGTCTACGATCCGGACCTCAAGTACCGGCTGCTGAACTTCCTCGTGGCCTCGGCGGATGAATTCGTTCATGGCGAGCGGTTCGATTTCGTTTTGATCGGCGTGGGCCTGCTGCTTGCGATTTACCTCGGCAACGCGATGCTTCTCTACTTCCAGAACATCGGCCTCACGCGACTCGGCCAGGACGTGGTGCTGACTCTCCGCCGCCGCCTCTTTTCGCATCTCATCACGCTGCCGCACAGCTTTTTCGAAGGCGCCCGAACGGGGGACCTCACCAGCCGCATTTCCAAGGACACCGCCGATGCTCAGGACATCCTGGAGGGGCTCGTCACGGTGTTCGTGCGGAGCCTCCCGACGGTTGTCGGCATCCTGGTGGTTTCCTTCGCCATGGACTGGATCTACGCGCTCACGTTTCTCTTGGTGATCCCGCTGGTCTATGGGGCGAACGTCACCTTCACGCGCCGCACCCGGGAAGCCGTTCGCCAGCAGCGCCGCATCGAGGGGGCGCTGGCTTCCAACGTTCAGGAAGCCTTTTATTTTCACAAGGCCGTGACGACGCTGTCGCTCGAAAGCGAGCTGCTGGACGAATTCATGGAAGGCGGCCGGGAAAGCGCCGCTCACGCCATGCGGGCGGGCCGCTTTCAGGGACTTCTCACCGCGTCCATGGATTTCCTGGTGGGCATCGCTTCCGTTTCCGTACTGTTCGTCGGCATTGTCCGGATCGTGCACGGCTGCCTCACCGTGGGCCAGCTGATGGTTTTTCTTTCCTACCTCAACAGCCTTTTCAAGCCCATCCGGGAAATCAGCAAATTTGCGAGCCGATGGGCCAAGTCGGCGGCGGCGCTGGAGCGGATCGACGAAATCATGGGGTTGAAGCCGTCGGAGATCGGCGCGACGGAACGGCCGGACGCGGTGACGGCGCCCGCGTTTCGCGGCGACGTGGTTTTCGATCGAGTGACCTTCGGCTACCGGAAGGATCAGCCGGTGCTCCGGGACTTTTCCCTCGAGATCCCCTCGGGCACGAAACTGGCCCTGGTGGGGGACTCGGGAAGCGGGAAGTCCACCGCCATCCATCTTCTCATGCGGCTCTACGATCCGTGGGAAGGGGAAGTGCGGATCGACGGCACGGATATCCGGCGGTTCAAGCTGAGCTCGCTCCGGGGGCAAATGGCGGTGGTGCTTCAGGATTCTTACATTTTCGGTGTGAGCGTCAAAGAAAACATCGCCATGGCCCGGCCGGGGGCCGGCGACGAGGAGATCCGACGGGCCGCGGAGGCGGCGGGGGCTCACGAGTTCATCGAGCGGCTGCCGGAAGGCTACGAAACGGAGTTGGGAGAAGACGGAGCGGGGCTTTCCGGAGGCCAGAAGAGGCGGCTTGCCATCGCCCGCGCGATTCTGCGGGACGCTCCCATCGTGATTTTGGACGAACCTACGGTGGGGCTGGATGCGACGTCGGAGCAGCGGGTGGTGGAAGCCCTGGGGCGGCTCACGCGAGGAAGGACCACGATCCTCGTCACGCACCAGCTGAAAACCGCCATGGATTCCCATCGCATCGTGGTGCTTTCCGAAGGAACCGTCGTTCAGGCCGGAACCCATGAAGCGTTGTTGGCCCGCGAAGGGGCCTACAAGTCGCTTTGGGAGGCCCAGCAGGCGAGGGAAGGCAGTGCCGGGCAAGAACACGAAGAAAGGCGGGGAGATGGGCGATGAACTTCGAATCCGTCGAAGCGGCGTGAAGCGATGGGCGCTTTTCCTGGCGCTTTGCGCCGGATGCGCCGCCGGGCCCCCGGAGCCAAGAGGGGTTCCGCCGGCCTCCTTTCAGGCGCTGATGCACGGTGCCGGTTTGGGAGCCGATGAGGGGGGCGGGGAGGCTCCCGATTTGAGCGGCGACGCCGGGGTGGAGGTCTATCTCGCCTACGCGGCCTTCCACAACCCGGGCCTGAAAGCGGCCTTCGAAAGGTGGGCGGCGGCCATGAAACGGATCCCTCAAGCCCGGGCGCTTCCCGATCCTCGGCTGTCCTACGGCTACTTCATCCGGAACGTGGAAACCCGGGTGGGCCCCCAGGAACATCGGTTCGGAGTCTCCCAGATGTTTCCGTGGTTCGGCGAATTGAGCCTCCGCGGCGACGTGGCCGCCCGGGAAGCCGACGTGTTGCGGGCCCGCTTCGAAGAAACCCGGAACCGCCTCTTCTACGCTGTCGAAAGAGACTTCTTCGAATGGGTGTACCTCCATCGCGCCATTTCGGTCACGGAGGAGAACTTGGAGCTGCTTTCGGCCGTGGAACGAGCGGCCCAGGCGGGGTTCGCCGTGGCGCTCACACCCTACAGCGGCCTTTCCAGGATCCAGGTGGAAATGGGGAAACTGGAAGAGCGGCTGAAAAGCCTTCGCGACCTTCGCGGGCCGCTGGCCGCCCGGCTGAACGCGTCGCTCAACCGCCCTCCGGAAGCCCCGCTTCCAGAGCCGGCGGAAGTGGCGTGGCGGAGCCCGGCCTTCGAGGACGCCGAGGCGCTGGAAGGGTTCCGCCGGTACAACCCGGAACTCAAAGCGCTCGATCATGCCGTGGAAAGGGAATCGGCGGCCGTCGAACTCGCTCGCACCGACTACTATCCCGAATTCACCCTGGGGCTGGAATGGATCCAAACCGGCGAAGCACTGAACCGGGCGACGCCGGACAGCGGAAGAGACCCGGTCATCGCCTCGGTCTCCGTGAATCTTCCCATCTGGTACGGGAAGTACCGGGCCGGGGTGGAAGAAGCCGGCTTGCGGCGGGAAGCGGCCCGGCAGGCGCGCCGGGACCGCGAAAACGTCCTGGCGGCGGATCTCAAGATGGCCCTTTACGGCTACCGGGACGCCGAACGCAAGATCGACCTTTACAAGAATGGGCTGATTCCCAAGGCGCGGCAGACCCTCGAGGTGAGTCTCAAGGACCTGGAGGTGGGGCTCGCGTCGCTTCTGCACGTGATCGACGCCCAGCGCAGCCTGCTGGAATTCCAGCTGGCCTACGAACGGGCCCTGGCGGACCGGGCCCGGCGCCTGGCGGAAATCGAAATGCTGGTGGGAAGAAGGCTGGAGACGATCCGAAAAGACGCGGGGAAGATGGACGGATGGGACTTTCGGGAGTCGCCCTGAAGGCGTGGGGTGCTGCAACGCAACATCGGAAGCAAAGCATCGGGGAGAGAGAACATGAAGCGGACAAACAGGATCATCGGGGTGTTGGTGCTCATGAGCCTTGTGCTCGGCGCGTTCGCGGTGGGCCTGGGTGCGGCGGAAAAGGGAAAGCCCCAGGAATACTGCCCGGTCATGGGCGGAAAGATCAATCGGGACATCTACGTGGATTACCAGGGAAAGCGGATCTATTTCTGCTGCCCGGCGTGTCCGCCCGAGTTCCGGAAAGACCCTGAAAAGTACCTGAAGAAGCTGGAAGAACAGGGCGTGGAACTGGAGAAGGCTCCAAACGCCGGCTGACACGTCCCCGGCCGCCGAAGCGTAAAGGACACGAAGCATGGCGGAAGCACCGGAAAGAAAACGCGGGAGGAAATGGGCGGCCCTGGCGGCGCTCGGGGTCGCTTTTTTCCTGGGGTACGCGCTGCGTTCGCCCGAAAAAGGCGATGACCGGGCGGTGGCTCCCGGGGTGGAGGAGCACCGGCACGGGGCGGAGGAGTCCCAAAAGCCGTCCCCCATGGTCTGGACGTGTTCCATGCACCCCCAGATCCAGCTCCCCAATCCCGGCCAGTGCCCGATCTGCGGCATGGAGCTGATTCCGCTGGAAACCGGCGGAGGAACGGAAGGCGAAGGCCGGGGACTCCGGGAACTCACGCTGACGCCCGCGGCCCGCAAGCTGGCCGAAGTGAGGGTTCAGGCCGCTGAACGTCGCCCCGTTTCGGTGCGGGTGCGCATGGTGGGAAAGATCGCCTACGATGAGCGCCGCGTGGCGTCCATCACGGCGTGGGTGCCCGGGCGGCTGGAACACCTGCATGTGGATTTCACGGGGGCCGAGGTGCGGGAAGGTGCCCCCATGGTGACCCTCTACAGCCCGGAACTCTACGCCGCCCAGTCCGAGTTGATCCAGGCCATCCGCGCTCACCGGCAGCTGCGGGATTCGCGGCTGGAAACCTTGAGGACCACCGCCGCCCAAGCCGTTCGATCGGCGAAGGAAAAGCTCCGCCTCTGGGGGCTCACGGCCGCTCAGATCGATGCCGTCGTTCAACGGGGCGCACCTTCGAGCCACGTGACGCTTCATGCGCCCATGGGCGGGACGGTGGTGCACAAGAGCGGGATCGAGGGGGCCTACGTCAAGACGGGGACGGAAATCTACACCATCGCGGATCTTTCCCACGTCTGGGTGAATCTGGAAGCCTACGAATCGGATCTTCCGTGGATCCGGATGGGGGACACGGTGGCGTTTCGAGTGAAATCCATGCCGGGAGAAGTGTTTCAGGGGCAGGTGGCTTTTGTGGACCCCTACCTGGATGAGAAGACAAGGACGGTGCAGGTGCGGCTGGACGCTCCCAATCCCGGCGGGCGCCTGAAACCCGGCGTCTTCGTGGAAGCGGAACTGGAGGCGGGGTGGGCCGGTGAAACGCCGCCCCTGGTGATTCCGGCGTCGGCACCCCTCATCACCGGAAGGCGCGCCGTGGTTTACGTGGCCGATCCGGAAAACGAAGGCACCTACGAAGGGCGGGAAATCGTCCTGGGTCCCCGGGCCGGCGATTTCTACGTGGTGCGCCGGGGCCTCACCGAAGGCGAGCAGGTGGTGGTCCAGGGGAACTTCAAGATCGACAGCGCGGTTCAGATCCTGGCGCGTCCGAGCATGATGAGCCCGGAAGGCGGCGCTGGGCCCCCGGTGCACCATCATGGCGACGGCGCTGCGGCCCAAGGGGCGTCGCCCGGCGCGGAACCCATGGGGTCGTTGCCGGAAATCGTTACCCATCAGCTCCACCGCCTCCTGACCGCCCGGGACGCCGTATTCGAGGCGCTGGAAAGCGGAAGTTCGGAAGACGCGCGAGCGGCCTTCCGGGACGTGGCGGCCGCCGTCGAAGCGGTGGACGCTTCGCGTCTTTCCGGTGACGCCCTCGCCGCCTGGAACGAACTGTCCATGCTGATCCAAAACGACGCGCTGCTGGGAAGCGAGGCCCAGGACGCCGCGGAACGTGACGAAGCCTTCCGGGCTCTCAGCAACCACATGGACCGGGTGCGCTCGCGATTCATGCTCGACCACGCGGCTCACCGCGAATCGGCGAAGCCGCCGCTTCGGGTCCCGGAAGCCTTCCAACAACAGATCGGCAACGTCCTGAACGCCTACCTCGGCCTGCATGAAGCCCTGGCCGCCGATGATCTCCAAAGAGCTCTGGGCGCCGTGGACGAAACCGAAGCGGCCGTACAGGCCGTCGCTGTGGAACTCCTTGGAAGCGAAGGCCGGGCCCGCTGGGCGGAAGTGTTCGAAAACCTGGCGGGGGCGCTCAACCTGATGAAGGAAAGCACGGACCTTTCACGTCTCAGGCAATGCTTCGCCCTCTTTTCGGAAGCCTTGGCCGTCGTGGTGCGGGAGTTCGGCCTACACCCGGAGACGCCCCTCTACCGGATCCGATGCCCCATGGCCTTCGACAACCAGGGCGCCACGTGGCTTCAAAAGGACGACGACGTTCGGAACCCCTATTTCGGAGCCGCCATGCTTCGGTGCGGGGAAGTGGTGGAGACGTTTTGACGGGTAGGGGTGAAGTCGTGAAGTCGTGAAGGGTGGGGGCGTGGTCGATGGGAGGGTGCCGTCGGCGAGCCACCGGAGGTTGAAGGCATGACGGAAAGAGAAGGCCGCACGGGAGCGCCGGAGTCCCGCGCTTCCTGGATCGGGAGAATCGTCCGCTTCTGCCTGGAAGTGAAGGTGGTGGTCTTTCTCTTCCTGGTTCTGGTGGTGGCTTGGGGGGTCATGGTGGCTCCTTTCGACTGGAACCTGGGAGGGCTTCGCCGGGACCCCGTACCCGTGGACGCGATCCCCGACATAGGGGAAAATCAGCAGATCGTTTTCACCGAATGGATGGGCCGTTCGCCCCAGGACGTGGAAGACCAGATCACCTATCCGCTCACCGTGAGCCTTCTCGGTATCCCCGGGGTCAAGACCATTCGCAGCTTTTCCATGTTCGGGTTTTCGTCGATCTACGTCATCTTTGGTGAAGACGTGGAATTTTACTGGTCCCGGTCCCGGATTCTCGAAAAATTGAACAGCCTTCCGGCGGGAACGCTTCCCCGGGGGGTACAGCCCGCCTTGGGGCCCGACGCCACGGCGCTGGGCCAGGTTTTCTGGTACACGCTGGAAGGCCGCGACAAGGACGGCAATCCCACGGGGGGCTGGAACCTCGAGGAACTGCGATCCATCCAGGACTGGCACGTGCGCTACGCCCTGCTTTCGGCGGAAGGGGTGAGTGAAGTCGCCTCCGTCGGTGGCTTTGTCAAGGAATACCAGGTGGACGTGGACCCGGACGCCATGCGGGCTCACGGCGTGAAGCTGCCGGAGGTCTTCCAGGCGGTCCGGAATGCCAACCTGGACGTGGGAGCCCGGACCATCGAAGTCAACCGGGTGGAATACGTCATCCGGGGGCTTGGGTTCGTGAAGAGCCTCGAAGACCTGGAAAAGACGGTGGTCAAGGTGTCTGAAAACGTCCCGATCCGCGTGCGGGACGTGGCGCGGGTGACCCTGGGTCCGGCGCTCCGGCGCGGTGTGCTCGACAAGGAAGGCGCCGAGGCGGTGGGGGGCGTGGTGGTGGTTCGCTACGGGGAAAACCCGCTGGCGGCCATAAAAAACGTGAAGCGGAAGATCGCCGAAATCGCACCGGGACTCCCCAAGAAGACGCTTCCGGACGGGACCGTGAGCCAGGTCACGATCGTTCCCTTCTACGACCGAACGGGCCTCATCTACGAAACGCTCGGCACCCTCTACACGGCCCTCTATGAAGAAATTCTCGTCACGGTGATCGTGATCCTCTTCGCGGTGATGCATTTCCGGAGTTCGGTGCTGATCTCCGGCCTGCTGCCGCTGGCCGTCCTCATGACCTTCATCGCCATGAAGCGCTTCGGCGTGGACGCGAACATCGTGGCGCTTTCCGGGATCGCCATCGCCATCGGCACCATGGTGGACATGGGGATCGTGATCTGTGAAAACATCCTGCGTCACCTGGACGAGGCACCGCCGGGCGAAAGCCGGCTGGAAACCATCTACCGAGCGACCACCGAAGTGGGAAGCGCGGTGGTGACGGCGGTATCGACCACGGTGGTGGGCTTCCTTCCCGTCTTTTCCATGGAAGCCGCCGAAGGAAAACTCTTTCGGCCGCTCGCCTTTACGAAGACGTTCGCCCTCATCGCGTCCATCATCGTGGCGCTCACCATCATCCCGCCGCTCGCCCACCTCCTGTTTCGCCGGAAGGACGAACCGGCGAAACGGCCCGGGATGTTCCGGCTGGTGCTTTACGGCATCATTGCGACGGCCGGGATCGCCGGTTTCTGGTTCCTTCCGTGGTGGGCGGCGCTGGGGCTGCTGGCGGCGGGCGGCTACGGCTTGGCCGGGGCATGGCTTCCCGAGCGGTTTTCGGTGTGGCGTTCCCGCGCGGTGAACCTGGTGGTGATCTTCATGGTGACGGGTTTTCTTGCCGTGGAATGGCTGCCGCTGGGCCCCGAACGCGGGGTGTTCCGGAACGTCGTGTTCTGCGCCGTTATCATCTGGGGCCTACTGGGCCTCATCTACCTTTTCAAAGCCTTCTACGAACCCATCCTCCGGTGGAACCTGCGCCACAAGGGGCTCTTCCTGTGTCTTCCCCTGGCGATGGTCGTTGCGGGGGCCACGGTCTGGCTCGGTTTCGACCGCCTCTTCGGCTGGCTTCCCCGGTCCGTCCGGCTGACTTCGCCGGTCGCGGCCGTCGCCCACGCCTTCCCGGGGCTTGGAAAAGAATTCATGCCGCCCCTGGACGAAGGGTCCTATCTGTTCATGCCCACCACCATGCCGCACGCGTCCATCGGCGAGGCCACCGATGTGCTCCAGAAGCAGGACATGGCCATTCGGACCATTCCCGAAGTGGAATCCGTGGTCGGAAAGATCGGCCGCGTGGAATCGCCTCTGGACCCGGCGCCCATTTCCATGGTGGAGACGGTGGTGAACTACCGGCCCGAATACCTGGTGGATTCGAGCGGCAAAAGACTGCGCTTCAAGCATTCCAGTGATGCATCGGATCTTTTCCGCGGCGAAGACGGGACGCCGCTTCCGGCTCCGGACGGCGAACCTTACATGGTTCCGGGTAAGTTCCAACGGGACGCGAGCGGTCGGCTCATTCCGGACGAAGACGGCATGCCCTTCCGGCTTTGGCGCCCACCCTTGGACCCGGATCTCAACGAAGGCCGGGATCCCTGGCCCGGCATTCGAAATCCCGACGACATCTGGGACCTCATCCTGAAGGCCGCTCAAATCCCGGGAACCACATCGGCCCCCAAGCTCCAGCCCATCGCCGCCCGCATCGTCATGCTCCAAAGCGGCATGCGGGCTCCCATGGGCGTCAAGGTGAAGGGCCCCGATCTCAAGACCATCGAACGGGTGGGGCTCGAAATCGAACGCTTCCTGAAGGAAGTCCCATCCATTGAACCGGCCACCGTCATCGCCGACCGGATCGTCGGAAAGCCGTATCTCGAAATCGCCATCGACCGGGAAGCCATCTCCCGCTACGGCCTCACCATCCGGCAGGTTCAGGACGTGATCGAAGTGGCCGTCGGAGGCAAGCCGCTTACGGTGACCGTGGAAGGTCGGGAACGCTACCCGGTGCGGGTGCGGTACCTGAGGGAACTTCGCGACAGCATCGAGGCGCTGGGCCGTATCCTGGTGCCCGGAATGGGCGGCGCCCAGATTCCGCTGGAGCAGCTCGCGAGGATCCGCTACGTGCGCGGCCCCATGGTCATCAAGAGCGAGGACACGTTCCTGGTGGGTTACGTGGTTTTCGACAAGAAGCCGGGAGTTGCGGAAGTGGACGTGGTGGAACAGGCCCAGCGGTACCTGCGCTCCAAGCTCGATTCCGGCCAATGGGAGCTGCCCGCCGGGGTCAGTTATACGTTTGCGGGAAGCTACGAAAACCAGGTGCGGGCTCAGAAAAAACTGGCCGTGGTCCTCCCGCTGGCGCTCTTTATCATCTTCATGATCCTCTACCTCCAGTTTCGTTCGACTACCACCACGACCTTCGTCTTTTCCGGCATCCTGGTCGCCTGGGCCGGCGGGTTCCTCATGATCTGGTGCTACGCGCAGCCGTGGTTCGTGGACTTTTCCGTATTCGGCGTTTCCATGCGGAACCTTTTTTCCGTCCACCCCATCAACCTGAGTGTGGCCATCTGGGTGGGGTTTCTGGCGCTCTTCGGCATCGCCACCGACAACGGGGTGGTCATGGCCACCTACCTGGACGAGAGCTTCAAGGCCAACCCTCCCGGAAACATCCGGGACGTGCGGGAAGCCACCGTGAGCGGGGCGCTCCGGCGCGTCCGGCCGGCCCTCATGACATCCGCCACCACCATCCTCGCCCTGCTTCCGGTGCTCACCTCCACCGGCCGGGGCTCCGACATCATGGTTCCCATGGCCATCCCGTCCTTCGGCGGCATGATGCTGTCGCTCATCACGATTTTCCTCGTACCGGTCTTGTATTGTGCTCGGGAAGAATTCCGGCTCAGCCGAACCCAACGCTGACACGGCCGTTGCCAGTCGCTGGGGCCCTTCGGCGGACCTTCAGTCGATGTCTTCCGCACCGGGCCGGGTGCCCCGCTTCGGCTCCGTGTCTTCCGGATGCCTGCGGATGATCCAGAGCGCCAGGAAGGCGGCGCTGATCCAGATCAGCAGAAAGAGGGGAAGGGGTGGGCCGGTCATGTTCCAATCGCCCTTTCTTCATAGGCAAAGGTTGGAAAGGTTCCCGCGCGGCATGAGACGGGAAGGACCGGAACGCCCGGGACAGGGGTCGAACTCGGAAAAACGGGCTTCATCCTGAAACGGGTATTCAACGACTCATTCGGCCGAACCTCTCCTTTTCTTGAATCGTTTTTCCAGGGAAGGCTCCCGGTAAGAGCCTGATCCTTCGAATCCTAGACGCTGTTTTTGTTAAGGTTTCCGCTCGTCCCTGCCGATTCTTCGGGGTGAGAAAACCGGATCCCCGGCCGTTTTCCACGCTCGGTGCTCTTCGGCGCCAGGGGGAGGCGCGAAGGGCCGCCAGTGTTCCACGTACCGATCCCCCAGGAGCCTGTCCGGCCATGAAAGGCCAACGACCGGATCCCTTGGTGGAGCGGCCTTGGCCGCGATCGGGGTCGCCCGCAAGCCGGCTCCTAGAAAAGGGCGCTGCAACCACTTCCCGGACACGCTCCTACTCCCGCTCCGGCCAAGCGGAGCGTTCCCGCGGCACCGGATCAGCCCTATTTTCCGCAAAACGATTTCCGGGTTTCCGGCCTTCTCGGCGGTTGACCACGCCGTTGGCGTAGTCGGTCGCGCTTCGGGCGTGGCCGACCACACGAGTTTCAGTCAGGGGCTCGGCATGGAGGAGCCAGGGAGGAGGTCGAAAGGATGAGACAGTGGACGATTTCAAAGCGGATTCTTGCTCTGGGGCTGGGAGGCATGCTGGTTTTCGGGGCCATTCTGGTCTGGGTCAGCCTGCTTCTGGAGGACAAGGTCGTCCGCGAGAAGCGGACGGCGACGCGGCACCTGGTGGACGTCGCCTACTCGATCCTCGCCGACTACGAAGCCCGCGTGCAAGGCGGGCAAATCACGGTGGAACAGGCGCAGAAGGCGGCGGCGGAGCGCATCAAGACGCTCCGTTACGAAGAAAAGGAGTACTTCTGGATCAACGATCTGGGTCCTCGCATGATCATGCACCCTTACAAGCCGGAGCTGGACGGCAGGGACCTCAGCGATTTCAAGGACCCTCAAGGCAAACACCTTTTCGTGGAATTCGTGGAAACCTGCAAGGCTCAAGGCGCGGGATTCGTGGACTACCTCTGGCCGAAACCCGGCTTCGATCAACCCGTTCCCAAGATTTCTTATGTGAAGCTCTTCAAACCCTGGGGCTGGATCGTGGGGTCCGGCATCTACCTGGACGACGTCCAGGCCGAGGTCTCCGCCATGCGAAACCTCTTTCTGGCCATCCTGGCCGCCTGCGTTCTGGCGGGCGGGCTAGGAACCTGGTTCATCAGTCGGTCGGTCACCCGGCCCATTCACCGGGTGGTCGCCGGGTTGAACGAGAGCGCCGGGCAGGTGGGGGCGGCGTCGTCACAGTTTTCCACGGCGAGCCAGGTGCTGGCGGAGGGGGCGTCGGAACAGGCGGCGTCCATCGAAGAGACGTCTTCGGCGCTGGAAGAGACCGCTTCCATGACCCGGCAGAATGCGCAAAACGCCAACCAGGCCAACGCCATCGTCAAGGAATCCGCGGCTGACGTGACGGAAGCCAACCGGGCCATGACGGATCTCACGCACGCCATCGAAGCGATTTCGAAGGCCGGCGAAGAAACCCAGAAGATCATCAAGACCATTGACGAGGTCGCGTTCCAGACCAACCTGCTGGCTTTGAACGCCGCCGTCGAGGCGGCTCGGGCGGGGGAAGCGGGCGCCGGTTTTGCGGTGGTGGCCGACGAAGTGCGAAACCTGGCCATGCGGGCGGCGGAAGCGGCCAAGAACACGGCGACGATCATCGAGGGCACGGTGAAGAAGGTCCGCGACTGTTCGGCGCTGGTGGGGCGCGCCAACGAAGCCTTCGGCAAGGTGGAACGAGGTTCCGGCAAGGTGGGGGACCTGGTGGCCGAAATCGCGGCCGCCTGCAACGAACAGGCGGAAGGGATCGAGCAGATCAACCTGGCCATGAGCGAACTGGACAAGGTGGTGCAGCGCAACGCCGCGCAGGCCGAAGAATCGGCGTCGGCGGCCGGGGAGATGAACGCCCAGGCCGGACGCATGCTCCAGTTCATCGCCGAACTGGAAAAGATCGCGGGGACCCGGGACAGGGCCAAGCGGCGTCTTGCGCGCAAGGCGCGGCCGAGCCGGGAGGCTGTGCCGGAAAGCCGTTCCGAAGCCGATACGGCGGATCGGCGCGACGGGCGGAGTCCTTCACGGAAGGGCAACGGGAAAGAGGCCCATGGGTTTCAGCACCGCCGGGAAGCGGGAGTTCACCGGGCGGCCGCAAGGGGGGATGACAGCGAAGCGATCTTACGGGAATCCTGAGGCACCGGCCCCACAGGTATTCCGGAATAGTCATTTCCCTTAAGGCGAAATATTGGTATGCTGACTAAGTTTTTCACCATGTTCCATGAACTCCAGAACGTACAGCCGCTTGGCTGTGTCCGCGGGCGGAAACGGCGGTGAGGGACGTTCCATGGATGTTCCGTCGATCCTGGGCAAGATCGCCCTGTTTGAGGATTTGCCCGAACGACAGCTGCAGAGAATCGCTTCCATCGTTGTCCCGAAGCGTTTCGACAAGGGGGAGAACCTCTTTTTCGAAGGGCAGCCCGCCACCGGTTTCTACGCCATCGGAACCGGGCGGGTCAAGGTGTACAAGCTCTCACTGGAAGGCAAGGAGCAGATCCTCCACCTTTTTGGTTCCGGTGAGGTGATCGGGGAGGTTCCCGTGTTCGCCGGCGGGCGGTACCCCGCACACGCGGAAGCGCTGGAGCTTTCAGAGCTGCTCTTCATTCCACGGGACGGCTTCATCGAACTGGTCAAGGCGGACGCCACGCTGGCGCTGAACATGCTCGCCCTCCTTTCCATCCGGTTGCGCCAGTTCACGCACCTCATCGAAAACCTCTCCCTCAAGGAAGTACCGGGCCGCCTGGCCGCCTACCTCCTCTACATGAGCGATGGAAGCGGCGGCGGCGACCTGGTGGAACTGGATATTTCCAAGGGGCAATTGGCCAGCCTGCTGGGGACGATTCCCGAGACCCTTTCGCGGATTCTCGGAAAGATGAGCCAACAGGGGTTGCTTCGGGTTCAGGGACGAAAGATCGCGTTGACGGACCGCGAAGGTCTGGAGGAACTTGCTCAGGGGGGCAAGCTGGCGCCTTGAAGATGACCCTTCGCAAAAAGACGTCGCTGCTGCTCAGCCTGCTGGTCGGTGTTGCGGTGACGGTGACCGGGGTGTTCTATCTCCGTTTTCTGGAATCGTCGCTGGAGCAGTCGGTCACGGCGGGGTTGAAGCAGGTCTGCCTTTCCACGTCCTACCATCTCGAACGGTTCGTGCAGGAAGCCTTGAGGGACGCCCGGGCCATCGCCGCGGCGGTGGCTCCCGCGGCCGCAGCGGGGGCGGGGGTCGGGGAGCTGGAACGGCACCTGGCGCGGATGTTCGATCTCTACCCCGAGTTTGAAAACGGGCTGTTCCTTCTGGACGCCCAAGGGGTTCTGGTGGCGGACCACCCGCCCCATCGTGGGGTGAGGGGCCGATCGTTCGCCTTTCGCGAGTATTTTCAGGAAACCGTGAAACGAAAGACGGGCGTCGTGGGGGTCCCCTACCGGTCGGCGCGAACGGGCGAACCCGTGCTCACGTTCACCGCGCCCGTCCAGGACGAAGATGGGCGGATCACCGCCGTTCTGGGCTGTTCGGTCCAGCTTCTTTCGGCCGAAACCTTCGGGAACGTCCGCCGGTTGCGCGTGGGGACCTCGGGTCACCTCTACCTGATGGACCGGCAGGGGAAGGTGTTCCTCGACCCGCACGGGGGCCTGATATTGGGCCGGTTTCCGGTGGAAGCCCTCGACCGGGTCCTGAGATCGTTGGACCAGGGCGTGGGCGGCGGAATCCTTGAGCTGCCGGCGCACGGCCCTCAGCTGTTTGCCGCCCGGGCGGTTTCCGGCACCGACTGGGTGCTGATGGCGCTGGAACCCCGAGACGACGCCTTTGCGCCCATCCGAGAAGCGCGCTGGAGGATCCTGGCCGGGCTCATGGCCAGCATCTTTGCGGCCATCGTCGTGGGCACGCTCGCCGTCCGGAAAATCACCGCTCCCTTGTCCCAGCTCCGGGATTCGGCGAGGGAGCTGGCGGAGAAAAACGGAGGCCCTTGGGTCCCGACGGCCGTTTCGATGGCGGAAAAGGACGTTGTCTGCTCCCCGCTGCAGGCCGCGGACGAGATCGACGAACTCGCCCGCTGTTTCGACGACATGGCCCGGCGCCTGGAACGCACCATCGGGCGGTTGCGCGCGGCGGCCATGGAATGGCAAAGGACCTTCAACGCGGTGGAAGAGGGGGTTTTCCTGTTGGATGAGGCGTGCCGGGTGGTTCGGGTCAACCGGAGCGCCCTGCGGCTTCTCCAGGTTTCCGAAGAAGAAATCCTGGGACGGGTGGTCTACCCCTTCATCGGCGGGGATTTCAACAGCGAAATATCGTGCTCGATCCAATCGCGGCCGCGGTCCGGCCACTACAAGACGGAAGTGGTGAACGCCGCCCTCGGAAAAGTCTTCGAAATGACCGAAACGCTCCTCACCGGCGACGATGGGGAAACGGCGGGATCCGTTCTCGTGATCGACGACATCACCGACCGGAAGCGATCCGAACAGGCGCTGCGGGAGAACGAAGAGAAATACCGGCTGATCGTGGAAAACCAGACGGACCTGGTGGTGAAAGTGGATCCCGAAGGGCGGTTTCTGTTCGTGAGCCCGTCGTACGGTGAGCTGTTCGGCATGACCGAAGAGGAACTGCTTGGAAAGGCCTTCATGCCGCTGGTGCATGAACAAGACCGTGAAAAGACCCTGCGGGCCATGGAGTCCCTCAAACAGCCGCCTCACACCTGCTACGTGGAGCAGCGGGCGCTCACCCGCAAGGGCTGGCGCTGGCTCGCGTGGGCGGACAAGGCGATCCTGGACGAGGCCGGCCAAGTGGCCGCCGTCGTGGGCGTGGGGCGAGACATCACCAAGCGCCGCGAAGCCGAGGAAGCCCTCGCCGACAGCGAAGAACGCTACCGGTCATTGGTGGAAAACACTCTGGACGGCTACTTCATGTGTGACTACCCCACCGGGCGGCTGATCTTTTTCAACCAGCGGATCTGCGACATGTTCGGCTACAGGCCGCAGGAAGTGCACGGAATGACCTTGTGGGACGCCCTGGATCCTTCCGATGTGGACGCCGCCAGAAAGCGCTTCGATTCGAAATTCGCCCGGGACGCCGACACCATGAAACCCCGGACCTATCGGCTGAGGCGCAAGGACGGCTCCCATTTCGTTGCCGAAGTGGTTTCGTCCTTTGTGACCTATCACGGAAAACCGGTCATCCAGGGCATGGTGCGCGACATCACCGAACGCAAGCGGCTGCAGAAGCAATTGATGCACGCTCAGAAGATGGAGGCCGTGGGGACGCTGGCCGGAGGCATCGCCCACGATTTCAACAACCTGCTCCAGTCGATCCAAGGCTACACGGAACTGCTGCTCATGGGAAGAGCTCTGGACCCTCACCAGCGGCGTTCCTTGGAACGGGTGCTCACGGCGGCCAGGCGGGGAGCCGAGCTGACCGAACGGCTGCTCACGTTCAGCCGGCGGGTCGAAAGCCGGCTGCAGCCGATCGACCTGAACCGTGAAATCCTGCAGGCCTGCACCATCCTCGAACGAACCATCCCCAAGATGATCCGCATCGACCTGAGGCTTGCCGATGACCTGAAAGGCGCGCTCGCCGATCCCGCCCAGATCGAGCAGGTGCTGGTGAACCTGGCCGTCAATGCGCGGGACGCCATGCCCGACGGCGGCACCGTGACCATCGAAACGGCCAACGTGCGGCTTTCCGCCGAAGACTGCAAAACGGGATGGGGACTGGTTCCGGGGGATTATGTCCGGCTGTCGGTTTCCGACACCGGAACGGGCATGGATCCCGACACGCTGGAACACCTGTTCGAGCCGTTCTACACGACCAAGCCGGTGGGCAAGGGCACCGGTCTGGGTCTGGCCATGGTCTATGGCATCGTGAAAAACCATGGCGGCCATATCCTGTGCCGCAGCGAAAAGAACCGGGGGACCACCTTCACCATCTATCTTCCGGTGAGCGGCCGGCCCGAGGCATCGAGACCCCTGGAAACACCGGGCCCGCCCGTCGAGGGGAAGGAATCGATCCTGGTCGTGGACGACGAACCCATGGTGCGCGAACTGGCCGAAGAGATCCTCCGGAGCCAAGGCTATCAAGTTGAGAGCGCCTCCGACGGCGAAACTGCGCTTTCGATTTTCGAAAAGGAAAAAGGACGCATAGCCCTCGTGATCCTGGATCTCATCATGCCCGGCATGGGCGGCCGGCAGTGCCTGGAGCGGCTCCTTCGGATCGACCCTGGAGCCAGGGTGCTCATCGCAAGCGGCTACGCGCTCGACGCGGCGACCCAGGAAGCCATCGACGCGGGCGCCCGCGGGTTCGTGAAAAAACCCTACGAATTGCGAACGATGCTGGAAGCCGTGCGCCGGATCCTGGACGACGGGGCACCACGGCCTCGGGGTGACCAGGCGACCGAAGGCCCCCCCATGCCGGCCGCCGGGGATCGTTTAGGGTGCGTGGAGTGAGGCGCAGCCGAACGCAACGCACCAAAGCGCCACACGTCGGCAGGGGCACCGTGCTCGAGCGCGGACCGAGGCGCAACCGCACGCCCCGCGCCTTTCGGGGATGAGCCTCCCGTGGGGCGCGTTGCGCCCCCGGCGCCGACTCTCCGGACGCCCCTCAAGAGCCTGTCCGAGAACGCCCTCGCCCTTTTCTCTTTTTCGCATAGCCCGCAAGGCCCACCAGTCCCGTTCCCAGAAGCAGCATGGACGCCGGCTCCGGCGTGTGCACCGTTTCGTAAACCACGTCGTTGGCGCAATTGACCATGTAGCCGATGGTGAGCGAATCGTTCATCCACCGCAGTCCGTCCGACTGGCCGCCGTTCGTGAAATCGAAGACGACCGCCATGTTGGAACCGGCACTCGCCGGCCAGCCGGAAAATCCAACGTTGCCGGCTTCTTCGGAGTAGGAACCGGACAGCCCGATGGGGTGGTTCTGGCGGATGAGGTACCCGCTCCAGTAGCCGGCATTATCGGATCCGGACATCTGATACATCGCATTGTTGCCCAGATCGAAGCCACTGAAGGCATAGAGGGGATAGACGCCCGGCCCGGTCGTGACGGCTTGGCCCGAATCCTTCGCCGTTCCCCATAGCTTTCCGCTCCCCATGTAAACCACGTAGTCCCAACGGCCATCGGCTCCGAAATCGAGAAACAGGTCCCCGGATTCCAGGATGTTCCAGTAGGTCGATGTCTGATCGGCCAGGAAAAACGTGATGGACTGCAGGTAACCGCCCGCCGTCGCCGCTTCACCGCCGGTAAAATCCGGTTCCCCGATGACGTCCAAGCCGTCGTCGGAGGTCCCGTTTCCCCACCCCGGCCAGTAGTTTCGGGTGTCGCCGAAGGTCAGCGCGAGGACCTGAGACGAACCCGCCAGGATCCCGAAGATGATGGCCGAAAGAACCCACATCATGACCCGCCGTCGTCGCATGCATCTTCCTCCCGTGTCGATGCTCCAGATGAGTCCCGCTCGCGGCTCCACCCCGCGAACGGGTCTCCGCGTTCCCACGTTGCCATGTCCTCCATAGCAACATTCATGCCACGGGAGTCGGCACGGCGACAGCGGCGGCTCCGTCCAGAATCGTTACGCTATATCGGCAGGTTACATCGAAAACGCGGCGGAGGCCCTCGGTTGAGGCGTTGGGGCGGCAGGCGAGGTGTGCAAAAGTTTGCACACCCGGACGGTAGCCGCGCGCATAGTATGAAACGTTTTGCACACCCTCTCTTCAGGAGGCGTCACCGGCCCGGGCGGGGTAGAGCCCGGGCACGGTTTCACCACGCAAGACTCGCGACATCGTCCCTACAGGCCTTTTCCGGCGATGTACTGGTAGTAGGCCTTTTCCGAAACGTCGCCCCAAGCGCCCAGCTTGGCCTTGAAGGCCTTGAACGCTTCGTGCACCTTCTTGGACATGGGGTCCTTTTCGGCCTCTTCTTCGACCACTTCCTGGGAAAGCTTCCGCAGTTCCTTGAGGACGGCGTCCGGGAACTGGACCAGCTGGACCTTGTGGTCGTTCACCAGGGTGGCCAGCGCGTCGCCGTTTCGGCTTTCGAACTGGCAGAGGCTCCACAGGTTGGTTTCGCCGGCTGCAGCGTCCAGGACCATCTGGAGGTCCCTGGGCAGGGATTCGTAGGCCTTCTTGTTGAAGATGACTTCCAGGCAGGTGCCCGGTTCGTGCCAGCCGGGGTAGTAGTAGTAGGGGGCGGCCTGGTAGAAGCCCATTCGCAGGTCGTGAAGCGGTCCCACCCATTCCGTGGCGTCGATGACGCCGCGTTCCAGGGATGTGTAGATTTCACCGCCGGCGAGGAGCACCACCGTGGCGCCCGCCTTGGCGATGACCTTGCCACCGAGGCCGGGGATGCGCATCTTCAGGCCGTTGAAATCATTGATCGATTCGATCTTCTTTCGGAACCAGCCGCCCATCTGCACTCCGGTGTTCCCTTGCGGGCGTGGAACCACGTTGAAGGGTGCGTAGGTTTCTTCCCAGAGCTCCAGGCCTCCGCCGGCGTAGAACCATGCGTTGATCCCCTGCGGGTTGAAGCCGAAGGGCACGGCGGAAAACCACTGGCCGGCCGGGACCTTGCCCGCCCAGTAGTAGGCGGCCCCGCTGCCGCATTCCACGGTGCCTTGAGAAACCGCATCGAAGGTTCCCAGCGGGGGAACCAGTTCGCCGCCGGCGTAGACTTGGATCTTCAGGCGGCCTTCGCTCATTTCTTCCACGCGCTTGGCGAAGCGTTCCGCACCGGTCTGCAGCACGGGCATTTCGGGAGGCCAGGTGGTGACCATGCGCCACTGGTAACTCTTGCCCTGAGCCCACACGTAGGGGGCCGAAACCGCCGTCGTCGCCGCGGCGGCCGCCGAACCCAGTCCAACCTTCTTGATGAACGAACGCCGATCCATACCATCCTCCTGTTTTCGATTGGAATGCAACACGCCTCAGCCGAATCACCCGCCCGGGGCGGGGCACATGGCCTTCAGGAAGCGAACAACGAGTTGGTCGCGGCGGAGGGCCTGCTGCTGGGAATTCCGGTTGAGAGGAGAGCGGAAACGAGCGGTGAACGAGCGTGCGATCAGAATAGCCCCACCACGCCAGGCAACGGAGACCTTTTGCTCTCGCCTTGGCCTCGGACCTTCCATTTTCAAGTGGGTTGGTTCACGATAGCCCTGGTTTGCATCGCAAAGTGGTTCCCGCTACATAACACAAGAGACCGTCCATGCAAAACAAATCTTGGCGCGGCAAAGCGGGGGGAACCGCCGGACGGCGGGGGTGGGCGGCGGCGCCTTCCAGCGCCCCGCTCGCAGTGCAGCCCCCGAGCTTCGAAAGGCCTTGACCGGAAAGGCCCGAAACGCCTATTGAAATAGCTCGCATGGAACGCTTCGCAGCCCCGCTGCGGCACCCGTGCCCGCGTGGTGCTCCATCTTTTGCGTGACCCGTTCGACACGGAGACGGCTCCATGGTCCCCTTGGTCCTCCTCGGGCTCCTGTCCTCGGCCTTTTTCAGTTCGACTTTCGTCCTCAATCGAGCCATGAGTCTTTCCGGCGGCCATTGGGTCTGGTCGGGAAGCCTCCGCTACGTCTACATGCTGCTCATCCTCGCGATCTGGCTGGGGTTCCGTTCCGGGCCGGGACGAATCCGGGACGCCCTGGCGCTGTACCGCCGCCACATCCTTTTCTGGACGGTCACCGGCACCGTGGGCTTCGGGGTGTTCTACAGCCTGATCTGTTTCGCCGCCGACCACGCGCCGGCGTGGATCGTTGCGGCCACGTGGCAGCTCACGATTCTCGCCACCCCCGTCGTCCTCGCCGGTTTCGGAAACCGTGTGCCCGGCCGCGGGGTTTTTTTCGCCGTGCTCGTCTTTTCGGGGATCGTTCTCGTCAACCTGGAGCAGCGGGCGGAGACGGTGCGCCCTCAGGACTTCCTCTTGGGGGCCCTGCCGGTGCTGGTGGCGGCCTTCGCCTATCCCACGGGGAACCAGATGCTGAACGCGGCGCGCCACGGCGGCCACCCGCGCATCCCCCACATCGCATCACCGCTCCTGCGAGACGCTCCCACCTGCGTGCTCCTCATGACCCTGGGCTCCCTACCCTTCTGGGCGATCCTGGTGCTCGCCGTCGGGCCGCCGCCGCCCGAGCCCGGCCAGTGGACGCAGACGGCCCTGGTGGCGCTGCTTTCCGGCGTGGTGGCCACGTCCATCTTCTACAAGGCGCGGAACGCCACGCGAAGCCCCTACGCGCTGGCCGCCGTGGATGCCACCCAGGCCGGGGAGGTGGTCTTTTCATTGCTGGGCGAGGTCTTGTTTCTGGGCGGGACCTTGCCGGGCATGGCGGGAAGCGCGGGGCTCGTGGTCGTCCTGGCGGGCCTGGTGGGTTACAGCCTGCGCGAGGCGGCCTGAAGCGGGAAGCCGGGGGCCCGGCGGCGTCGTTCCCTCTCCCGTGCCCGGTTCGTTCCTTCCGAAGCCTCCGCCCGGCGGCGCCCGCCTCGGCACGGTCCCGTCTCCTCCTTTTCAGCCCCCGTTCCCGCTCGCGGTGCTTTGAGGCGCCATGAGCGCCCCGGGGCGGCGCCCTTTCAGCCGCTCAACACCACCCGCGGCAGCCAGGTGGCCAGTTCCGGAAAGAAAACGAGGGTGAGGAGTCCCAGGAGCTGGAGGATCACGAAGGGGATGATCCCTCGATAGATGTGCCAGGTGGTGATTTCGGGTGGGGCCACTCCTTTCAGATAAAAGAGGGAAAATCCGAAGGGGGGGGTCATGAAGGACGTCTGCAGGTTCACGGCGAAAAGGAGTGAGAACCAGAGGGGGTCGAACCCCAGGTGTTTCATGATGGGAGCCAGCACCGGGATGTGGATGAACGTGATTTCGATGAAGTCCAGGAAGAAGCCGATGACGAAAACGATCAGCATGACGATGAACAGCACGCCCCACTTGCCGTAGGGGATGTGTTCGATGTAGCCGCGCACCCACTGGTCGCCCCCCAGCCCGCGAAACACCAGGCCGAAGGCTCCGGCGCCCACCAGAATGATGAAGACCATGCAGGTGAGGCGCGTGGTGGTGCGCATGACCTGGTGCAGGATCAGCGCATTGAAGCGCCGGTTGATGATGGCGAGCACCGTGGCGCCCGTGGCTCCCACGGCGGCGGCTTCGGTGGGCGAAGCGATGCCGGCGAAAATGGAGCCGAGCACCGAAACCATGAGGGCGAGCGGCGGTATGAGGGCTTTCAGCACCCGCTTGAGGAGGCCGACCTGCTTGATTTCGCGCCACTCTTCGCGCGGGATGAGGGGTGCCCATCGGGGCTTCAGCCGGGCGATGAGAACGATGTAGACGACGTAGAGGAGCACCAGGACCAGGCCGGGAATCACGGCGCCGATAAAGAGGTCCCCCACCGAAACGCCCACGATGTCTCCGAGAAGCACCAGCACGATACTCGGCGGGATGATTTGGCCCAGGGTGCCCGCGGCGGAGATGGTTCCCGTGGCGAGTTCCGGGCGGTATCCCCGCCGGAGCATGGTGGGGAGCGAAAGAAGGCCCATGGTGACGACGGTTGCGCCCACGATCCCGGTGGACGCTCCGAGAAGCGCGCCCACGATCACCACGGAAACGGCCAGTCCGCCCCGCATCCGTCCGAAAAGGAGCGCCATGGTTTCCAGCAGTTCTTCGGCGATCCCGGAACGTTCGAGCATGACGCCCATGAAGATGAAAAGGGGGACGGCAAGGAGTGTGAAGTTGGTCATGACGCCCCAGATGCGAAGGGGCAGCAGGTTGAAGAAGTCCCATCCGAAGCCGATCAGGCCGAAAGCCAGGGCGGTTCCCATGAGGGTGAACGCCACGGGGAAGCCGAACATGAGCAACAGTGTGAGGGTGAGGAACATGAGGCCGGGAAGCGATTCCATCATTGTCGGGCTCCCTCTTCATCGTCTTGGCGATAACCGTGGATCACCAGAAAGCTCTTGATGCCCAGCGATATGCCCTGGAGGGCCACCAGGGAGAATCCCAGGGGGATGGCCGCCTTGAGGATGTAGCGGGCCGGAAGGCCGCCCGGGTCGGGGGAGCCTTCGCGGACCACCCAGGAATTGGCGACGAACTGCCAGGACGTGGTGATGACCAGGTAGCAGCCCGGAAGCAGAAAGAGCAAGGTGCCGATGAGGTTGAGCCAGGCCTTTTGCCTGGGGGTGAATCGCTGGTAGAAGACGTCCACGCGCACGTGGGCGTCGTGAAGCAGGGTGTAGCCGGCGCCGATCAGGAAGACCACGCCGAAGAGATGCCATTCCAGTTCCTGGATGAACACGTAGCTTTTCTTGAAAAGATACCGCATGATGACGTCCATGGTGACGACGGCCACCATGATCGCCGTCACCCAGGAAATGCCGCGTCCCACCCACCGGTTGATCCAATCCAAGCCGTCAGCGAGTCGTTCCATCCAGCGCATGGCTTCCGCCCTTCCAAACGGTTTCCGGGCTGACCCGGGTTTCTGCTCACCATGCCAGCGCGCACGCCGGAAACGCCGGCACCCGATGGCCCCTGGGGTCGGCGCAGGCTTCCAGCAGTCCGTCGCCGTGCCGTTCGACGGCGCAAACGAAGCCGAGCCGCCACGGGGGTTCCACGATGACCTCATGCCCCCGCTGTCTGAGTTCCTCGATCACCGCATCTCCCACCCGGGACTCCACGCGCACTCTCGCCGGAAAAGCTTCGTGGGGATGGAACGTGCCCGGAAAATGGTCCGAGGACACCTTCGGCGCCTCGACGGCTTCCCGCAGCGACATGCCGAAGACCAGGCGGTTCAGGAAAAACTGGCTGGTCCATTGGTCCTGCTGGTCGCCCCCCATGGTTCCGAAGGCCATCCAGGGCCGGCCCTTCAAGAAGGCCAGCGAGGGGCTGAGAGTCGTCCGGGGCCTCTTGCCGGGCGCCGGCGCATTGGGATGGCCGGCGTCCAGGTAAAAGGTCTGAATCCGCGTGCCCAGGGGAAACCCCAGTGAAGGAACCACCTCGTTTCCGGAAATCCAGCCGCCGCTCGGCGTGAGGGCCGCCATGTTGCCCTGCCGGTCGATCACGTCCACGTGAACGGTCCCGTAGCCCCAGCGTTTCCACAGGAACACCTTTTCAGGGGAAAGGAGCCCGGCGGGGCCCCGGGGGTCGCCGGGCCGGTGATCCCGGGCGGCACGGCCCGGGTCGATGAGTCGCCTTCGAAGGTCCGCGTAAGCCGGATCCAGGAGCTCGTCCAGGGGAACGCGAACGAACCGCGGGTCCGCGTAATACTGCTCGCGGTCCGCGAAGGCCAGCTTGGCCGCTTCGACCCACAGATGCAGGTAGGCGGCCGAATTGTGTTGCAGGGACCGCAGGTCGAAGCCGTCCAGCAGGCGGAGGATCTGGAGGAAAACCGGGCCCTGGGACCAGGGACCGCACTTGTAGACGGTGCTTTCGCGGAAAGTCGCCGAAACGGGCGTTTCGAAGCGCGTTTCGTAGCGGAGGAGGTCGGAAGCGCCCAGGAAACCGTTTCGAAGGCGGACGAACCGTTCGATTTCGCGGGCCGCGTCACCCCGGTAAAAGACGTCGCGGGCTGCCTGGAACCCGGTCTTGCCGCCGCGGCGCGCGGCTTGGTTCAAGGTGTCCAGAAAGTCGGCGTAGGCGGGATTCGCCATCCGGTCGCCGACTTCGGGAACGCTTCCGTCGCGGCGAAGGTAGAGGGAGGCGGACGCCGGCCAACGGCTTCGAAAGGTGTCCGCGTTTTCCGCGATGCCGAACTTTGGAAGCCCCAGCAGTCCCGCATGGACGGGAAAGCCGAAACGAGCCAGTTCCAGGGCGGGGCGGGTGACGGCTTCCAAGGGGAGGGAGCCGTAGCGGGCGAGCATGTCGAGGAGCGCGGCCACGGCGGCGGGCGTCCCCGCGGCTTCCACGCCTCGAGGCGGGATGAGATCCAGGCCGCGCTCCCGGAAGGCGTCCAGGGTGGCGGCCTGCGGGGCTTCCGTGTTGCCGTTCACCGCGACCACGCCGCCTTCCTTCACGGAGTAGAGAAGCATGGGGCATTCCCCGCCGACCGTGAACATGTGCGGGTTCACCAGGCTTTCCACGAAGGCCGCCGCCGCCGCGGCGTCGAACGCGTTTCCACCTGCCTTCAAAACGTCCATTCCCGCCTGGGCCGACAGGTAATGTTCAGCGGCCACGGCGCCGTGAAACCCCATCCTCTCCCCGTTTACGGCGGTTTCCGAACCCCCTTCGAAAACGACGCGCATGTGCTCTCTCCGCTCACCGGGTGCCATGCGAAGCGTTGAGCGTTCACGATCGGTTATTGCCCGCTGGTTCCGGTAATGGGCCCTGGAAGGCTCATCCTCGGTGAGGAGGCCGAAGCGACAGTGTCAGAACTGATAGCGGAAAATGGTTGAAGTTTCAACCATTGAGCGATCCAGGACAAATTTCAGGTGAAAGTGCAGGGGGGGCGTTCCGTGAAAAACGGCGGGAAGGCGGTCCGGGTTTTCCCTCCGAACTCGTCGGACCGGTCCGGGGCGGGGACCCGGGCGCAGGCGATGGGTGGCGGTTTTCGTGGTCCTCTGCTAACGTGCGGGACGCGGGACATCCGCGGGCCGCTCGCAACGAAGCATGCGCCGGGGAGGACACGACGTGCTGCACGTGGTCAAGCGCTACTGGTTCCTGTCGAGCCTGGTGCTGGTCTCCGCCGTCACCCTGGGCGACGCCAGCGAAAGCGTCGCGGGCCTGGGCCGGTGGCTCCAGCGCCATCACGGACCCGACGGGGTGATCTTTTCGATCTTTCTGCTTTCCGGGCTGGGACTGGATGCCCGCCGCTTGAAAAGCGGCCTCACCGACGCGGCCGCCACCCTTTCGGCCCTCACCGTCATCTTCGTGGTGTCGCCGCTCACCGCCTTGGCCTTAAGCGCCGCGCCCCTTTCCGACGGCCTGCGCATCGGGCTCATGATCGTGGCCCTCATGCCGACGACCCTGAGCAGCGGCGTGGTCATGACCGGCGTCTCCGGTGGCAACATGGCGAACGCGCTTCTTATAACCGTCATCGCCAATTTCCTGGGGATCCTGACGGTGCCGCTGGGGCTCGACGTCTTCTTGGGCGGCCTGGGCGCGGCATCCGGCGTGCCCATCCCGCGGCTCGCCCTCATGGTTCGGATCGCCTCACTGGTGGCTTTCCCCCTCATGCTGGGTATGACCCTGCGCCCGCGCCTGGTCCCGTGGTTTCACCGCTTCGGCGTCAGCCCCGACCACGCCGTGGGCGTCATCAACGGGTGCCTGGTGCTGGTGATCGTCTGGATCGCCCTTTCCACGTCACGGCAAACCATCGTGCGCGGCTGGACCGTGCTGATCCAGGTGGTGCCGCTGGCCGTCGCTTTCCACGCGGTGCTGCTGGCGGCGAGCGGTCTCGTGTGCCGGCTGTTGAAGCTTCCCCCCGGCCGGAGAGAATCGGTGATTTTCATGGGAAGCCAGAAGACGCTCCCGCTTTCGATCCTCGTCCAGGTGGCCGTGTTTCCGGACTACGGCGAAGCCCTCGTTTTCTGCGTGGTCCACCACCTGGTGCACCTCATGATGGACGGCTACCTGGCGGGGCGGCTGAAGCCGTAAGGGACAGCCCTGTTCCGTTCCTTCACCTGCCTGCGGGAACGGCCTCCGGCCGCGCCGGCCGGAGCGGCGCTTCCCGAGACCGCCGGCGGAGGCCGATGCGGGGGCGGCCGTTCAGGATCCTTCCAGCACCTCGCGCAGCGCCGCCTCGATGTCCGGGTAGCGGAAGGCGTACCCGTGGCGCAGAAGCGCCGCAGGGATCACCCGCTGGCCTTCGAGAAGCACCGATCCGAATTCCCCCATGGCGAGCCGAAGCAGAAAGCCGGGCGTCCGCAGGCAGCTCGGGCGGTGGAGCAGCCGCCCCAAGACGCGCGCCAGGTCTTTGTTCCGTACGGGGTTGGGAGCGGTGAAGTTGGCCGGCCCGCGGATCTCTTCCTTTTCCAGGACGAATGCCATGGCGCCCAGAAGATCTTCCATGTGAATCCAGGAAAACCACTGTCTGCCGGAACCCAGCGGGCCGCCCACAAAGCGCTTGAACGCGGGAATCATCTGGCCCAAGGCCCCGCCCGTTTTTCCGAGTACGATCCCGAAGCGGGTGATCACCACCCGCGCGCCCTTTGAAGCGGCTTCCATGGCTTCCCCCTCCCATTCGCGGCAGAGGGTCGCCAGGAAATCGTTTCCGGGCGCGGCCTGTTCGGTCAGCCTCTCATCGCCGTGCGGGCCGTAGTAGCCCACCGCCGACGTGCTCACCAACACCCGGCCGGCGCCTTCCGGGAAGGCGTCCACCAGGTTCCTCGTGGTCAGTATCCGTGATTCCCGGATCGCTTTCTTCGCTTCGTCGGTCCAGCGGCGGAAAATGGAGGCTCCCGCCAGGTTGATCACGGCGTCCTGCCGGGCGAGGGCTTCCTGCCAGGGGCCGGGCCGGGCGGTATCCGCGGCGATCACCCGCACCTCGGGCGGAGCGGGCGGCTTCCGGCCCGGCGAACGATCCACCACGGTGATCTCGTGCCCCTTTTGCAGCAGGCGGAGCGAAAGCTGGGTGCCGACGAATCCCAGGCCGCCGGTGATCAGAACCTTCATGAGAATCCTCCTGTGGGCGTTGCGTTGCCGTGGAAAGCAGGCGCCGAAGCCGCCTGCTCAAAATATGCCTACTCCGGCTCCCGACGGCAAGAGGCGCGGAAAGAGACGGCGGTCCGCCCAACGAGACCTTCCGGGACCTCCCCTCGCCGACGTTTCGGCGAAGATCGTGCGGCTCCGCCCGCCGTTGCGTGGTGTTTCGGTGATGGGTGCTTCGGTGCGTTACGGCCGCCGGCGCGGCCTACAGGCACCCTACGCCCTCCTATCCAAGAGGGTCCGGGCGGATCGCTTCCCGGTTCGAGGCGATGCCCTTCGCGTGGGGGGGGTTGGAGGGTGGACGAGGCGGGCGGGAAAGAGAAGCCGCTTGAAGAAGCGCCGTGGGGGGAGTCCGGAGGTGGGGGGTTCCCTGACGGTTGAACGGAGCGGCCGGGCGGGCCGGAGCGCTTTTCAGCGGGGTCCGCCGGGTCGCATCAGGAGTAATACGCGCATTTCGCGCAGGTGAAGCCGCTCCACATGCCCTTGGCGGCCTTGTCCAGGCAGGCCTCGTAGTAAATGCAGTCGAAGTTTCGCACACCTTTTCCTTCTTTGCATCGCGTGGGCACGGGTACCGGAGGTGCCGGCAGGTCATGGCGAAGGGTCTGGGAAGCGAGTTGTTTCATGGACCAACATCCTCCTCATCCAAAACGTTTCGGGACCGGACCTTCCTCATGTCGGCAGCCCGGGAAAGGGACTTGAATCAACATCACTTGTCCGGAGACCATCTGCCGAGCCGACTCAAGAGCAGCAGCCCGGCCACAGCGATGATCCAGCACGCCAGATCCATAAACCCTCCTGAAAAAAGACGCTCGCGTTTGCGTTGGAGCAGCGTGTTTAACCCCTGGAGCCGTCAAGGTCAAGCATCTTTAAAAGAAAAAACGTTCGAAATCAAGGGGGTGTCGAGGCGCCGGCCGGCGGGAAGTCTGGGGCCCCCCATCGGCCGGTCCGGGAATGCCGGGACGACGGCGCGGCGACTAGTGAAACCGCACTCCCGGGGTCCTCTCACGCTTCGGGCCGGTAAGCGGCGACCACGGCGTCGACGGCTTCAGCCGCTTCCGCTTCGAGCGGTTCGGGCCGGTGGGATTCGAGGATCCTGAGGAGCCTCCCGTGCGCACGGTCCAGCAGGGTGGAGGATCCCGCCTTTTCCCACCGTTCGAAACCGGAGCGGTTGAGCAGTTTCGGGCGCCACTGGGTGCTCCGGAGGTGTTCCAGGGTGTGGGGGTGCGAGAGAAAGTGGCCGCCGTGACCCACTTCTCGGAGCACTTCCAGGGCCAGCTGCGCGTCGTCCACGGGAATGCCCTTGCGGAGGCGGCGCACCTGGTCGACGAACTCGTCCAGCATCACCACGAAGTCCAGTGAGCCGGTTTTTCCGAAGTCCAGGTAGCCCACATCGTGGTTCAGGTTGGCGCCGGTGAAGGCGGAAAGAAACGTGAGAAGCCCGCCTTCGAAGGCCGCCTGGCCGTCGGGGATCTGGCTGTCGCTGGTCCCCGCGTACCCCCAGCTCGGAAGGTCGAAGTGGCGGATCATTTCAATCATCGCCGCGTACGACAGGTAGTACTCGGGAGCGTTGTACGAGCACTGGCCGGTGGCCATGTCCAGCACGGCCGGGCCCATGCCCATGATGAACGGTGCGCCTTTGGCCTTCAGTTGGTGGACGACCAAGCCGCAGAAGGATTCGGCGAGCCCCTGCGCCACGTGACCCGCGATGGTCAGCGGCGCCGTGGAACCGGCGATGGGAGCCGGAGAATAGATCACGGGGATGCCCCGTTCGGCGCAGTAAAGGAGCTTGTCCAGGCTGTCGTGCGGGTGCTGGAGCGGGCTGATGGGTTCCGCGTACTGGATGAAGTAGGGCCTGGCACGGAGGGCTTCTTCGCCGCCCCGGAGGATTCGGGCGATCCGCCACATTTCGTGGAGATCGGAGCGCCGTTCCGCCGTGCAGACGATGGGTTTCACGGAATGCTCGGCCATGGCCTGAAAGCTTCTCAGGTAGGCGTGCTGCGGCGGAACGTCCGACGGGTGGGCGAACGACATGATGAAATCGATGTTGGCCAGCGCGTCGCAGACCCGGGCGGCCGTTCCAACGTCTTCCAGGACCGCCATACGCCGTTCGCCGGTCTGCGGATCCAGCGTGTAGATGAGATCGGAGCCGGTCCCGAAGTACGATCGGGTACCGCCGAGATCCATGGCCGGCCAACCCTTGCGGTCGAAGACGGGAATGCTTCGGGGGGCGCCGGCGACCGCCGCCCGAACCAGGTCCCGGCGGATCCGCACCACCCCACCCTCGTCCGGCGGGCAACCGGCCCGTTCCAAGAGCTCTAGGGCCTCGTCGTGGAGGATCTTCATCCCCACTTCTTCGAGGATCCGGTACGACGCCTCTTCGATTTGGGATTTTTCCGCTTCCGAAAGAAAAACCAGTCGAGGTCGAAACCCGCTTTCAGGATGACTCACAGCTCTCGTCCTTGTGCTCGAAGGTGAAACGATCCCCATGTTCGGCCGGCCCCGTGTGGAGCCGTCCGGTCCACGGCCTTTTAGTGTCTCAGGAGCTTCCCGTCAACTGGAGTCGTCGCTGGTGGAGTCCCGGAAAAGGCGGGCCGCGGCGCTCACCACGGTCTCGGCCCGTGCATGCCTCCCGGGAACCCACCGAAGAGCCCGCCCATGACCGCTCCCAGAATTCCGAAAACCAGACTCCCGAGGACGGTCAGAATGAGAAACGCGGGGATGGATGCAACGGCCCACTTGACCATGAGGATCACCATGGAAAAAAAAGGCATCCTGATGTCCACCACGGTGACTTGCTGTCCGCTTCTCGGGTCCATGAAAAGCCTCCTTACAGAATCCCAAGGGTTGTCCCGGCGTCCCGGGTCCTTACGGCCTCGGCGAGGGGTTGAGGTCCGCACCCGCTCACACCCCCCTCAGCGCCTCCGTGCATAAAGGTTCTGGGCGCGGGCCAGGGCTTCCGGGGTGTCGACGCCCATCACCTCGTCTTCTTCGGCGACGGCGAACCCCACCGAGCGGCCGGCGCCGCGCAGGATTTCCACCAGATCGGTGAGGAAATACTCGCGGATCACGGTCCAGGCGCCGTCGCGTTCCTTTTCCACGGTGTGAGGCCGCGCGGCCAGTTCATCCAGGCTTTGGAGCAGGACCGCGCGTTTGGCTCCGTAGACACCGGCGTTGCAGAATCGAAGTGCGTCCCGGCGTTGCCGCGGGTAGTCCCGCCAGTACTTCCGTTCCGTGATGCGTGCGACGCTTTCTCCTTCCAGCTCTAGGACGCCGTAGGCGGCCTTGTCCCGGGGTTCGAAGGCGAGCACTACGAAAGGGTGGCGGGAGAGTTCCCGGAGGATCTTCCGGTAGGTACCGGGGCGGATGAGGGGGACGTCGCCCATGGTGATGAGGACGTCGTCGGTGGCCGCGGTTTCGAGAAAGGATCGGGCGGCCAGGAGCGCTCCGCCGGTCCCGTTCATTTCCGGCTGGAAGATGTAGTGAACGGAGAGGCCCCGGGTGGCGCGGCGGATGTCTTCCTGGCGGTGGTGAACCACGATCCCCTTGGGGCCGGGTGGAAGATTTTCCAGGACTTCCAGAAGCAGCGGGCGGTGCCCTTCAAACGGCCCGGCGGCCGGCACAAGCGGAAGGAGCGTCTTGTTTCCTTCGTAGCCGCGCATGCGGCTCCCTTTGCCGGCGGCCAACACGATCCCGGCCGCTTCCCCGGCCCGGCCCTGCAAGGTCATGGTTGCGGCTCCTTCGCCGGATCTACGATCCCTCCGAATCGCCGGAGGAGGCTCCCAGGCGTTCGCGGTATCGCTTCACGGCGCGCAGGTGTTCGGCATAACTGATGGAAAACGAGTGGGTGCCGTCGTTGTTGCTCACGAAGTAGAGGTAAGGGACATCGGCCGGGTTCAAAACGGCCTCCAGGGATTTCTTCCCCGGGTTGCAGATGGGCCCCGCGGGAAGCCCCGTGCGGGTGTAGGTGTTGTAAGGGGTCTCCCGCTGCAGGTGGTCCCGGGTGATGGGGCCGTTGAACCCCGGGATGTCGTAAACGGCGGTCGGGTCGCTCTGAAGCGGCATGTTTTTCAGCAGCCGGTTGAAAAAAACCGCGGCGATGAGCGGGCGTTCTTCGTCCACCACAGCTTCCTTTTCCACCAGAGAGGCCAGGATGACCGTGTCGTGCACGGTGAGTCCCCGTTGAGCGGCGTGGTCCCGCAACGCTTCGGGGAAGTTCTTTCGGAACGTCTGAACCATGCGCCGCAGTAGGGACTCCTCGGCCTGGGACTTCCGGAAAGTGTAGGTGTCGGGAAAGAGGTAGCCTTCAAGGGACGGGGCGTCGATTTGCAGCGAGGCGAGGAAGGCCCGGTCCCCGGCGAGTTCCAGCACCCTCTCCCGGCGGGCGAGTCCGGCCTCCGCCAAAATACGGGCCACATCGTGCACGGTGGAACCTTCCGGAAAGGTGACCCGGTGGGTGACGATCCGTCCCCGGGTGAGATGGTCCAGGATCTGGGCGGGTGTGAAAAAGGGCGACAGCCGGTATTCGCCGGCTTGCAGCTTGTGAGCGTTGCCGGTGATCACGCAGAAGGCGTAGAAGTAGGTTTCGTCGGACACCACACGGGTTTCGGCCAGCTTCCGGGCGATGGCCCGGGCGGTCATACCTTCTTCGACGATCACCGGCTGCGGGAGAATCCCGGCGCCCGCCGGGCGATGCCAGGCGTTCCACGCGTGAAAGCCGGCGGCGGTTCCGATAAGAAGCGCCAAGTGGCAAAAAAAAGCGAGGCTGAACTTCATGAGCGATGCACGCATCCTCTGAGGCGAAGGTCAAGGAAGTCCACGGCCGGAACGTTTCACCAAGAGTGGCTCCCTATCATATTTTCGTGCCGGTCTTCAAGCGGGATACGGATAACCCGGTTCCAGCAGCCAAGCCCCGATTCCGTTTGTCCCTTGACTTTTCAGCGGTATGCGACGGATAATTCCGATACATCCTACTTCTTGTTCACTTCGGCTCCCATGCCTCCCACTCCTCCCGCTGATCCGGTCACCGTTCCCGCGCCGTCAGCGCAAGAAATTCCCGTTCGGCAGGTTCCGCTTTAAACCCCCGGCAAGGGGAAATGCATGAAAGGCGGCCCGTCCATCAGGGGATCCCTCCTTCCCTACCTGGCTCCGGCAGGGCGATCGTTTCGTCTGTCCGTGGATCTCGCTTCCCAAGATGATGAACTTATTAAGAAAATGCTTTTTCCCTTCAGGGTGGTCGACTGTTCGGACCCCGTGGCCCGCATCGTTTCCGCCCGTCTGCTGACGGACGCCGGGGTGTGTGTGAAGCGGCTGTTTTTCGTCATGCAGAAAGACCGCTACGATCTGGAACGGGATCTCCTCTGGCCCGTCGGGAACGCGGAAGCGGATGCCGCCTGGGAGGCGACCTTCGAACGTCTTTCGAGCGGTTCCGAGGCGTTCGCGTTCATGCGCCTGGCGGAGCAGGCGGGCCCCGGCGGGGAACCGGTGCCCTTCGGTCCCTTGCTGTACTGCAAGATCCGGGGCGTGTTTTTCCCGCCGCCGTGCCCTCGGTGCGGGGTGGACCTGGATCTCTGTCGCGACGAGGCGCTCCTGCGCCGATGCAGGCTTTCCAGCTACGCGGTGTCTCTGGACCGGTACCTGTACTGCCCGCAATGCCTGGGTGAAGGGGTTGAGCCCCGCTTCTATGCCTGGGACGGTGTGGAAGGGGAGTCCGCCGTGGTTCGGGACGTGGGCGGCTTGCTGGAGGATGTCCGATCTCTGGCGGACGGATCCCGTGCGCCCGGGTCCCTGCCGTGCACGGACTGCGACCGTCGCTTCGAATGCCCCGGCGAACGGAGTCTTTTCCCCGAAACCCTGACGCCCTTTTCCTTGTTTCCGTTTTTTCTCGTGGTGTGCGACGCGGCGGACTTCAAGGCGGAAGAATTCCTGGCCCTGGTTTCCGGGGCGTCCGCAAACGACGTGGCGGAGGCCCTCCGAACCGCGGGAGCACGAGATCGTGCAGGGCACCTGGAATCCATCGCGGGCCGGGAGGCTTTCGGGTCGGCGTTTCTTTTTTCCGGGGGGCCCGGAGCGTTTCTCGAGAAGTTGGCGTTGAAGCTCATCTTCCTGGAAGCCGTCCTTCGGGAGTCGTTGGAGCGATGGGAGCATCCCTGGGGGGACGCGTCGCCGCCGGCGTTGGAACGGGTTTGGGTTTCCCTGGATTCCCGGTCTTCTCCGCTTCCCGGCTTCTGGAACTTCGCTGTGCGGCCCCTGGACGCGGCGCGGCGCCTTCCGGAGGTGCCACTTCAGCGGCCGCCGAGCTGGCCGGAGCGATTCCGCCGGTTGGCGCTCACGTGGTTCTACGCGCTCCTGCGCAACAGCCGGCAGGACGTCTCCGAGATCGGGGAAGGGCTCGCCCGTTCTCAAGGCCTTCAAGCGGACGGTTCCGGGGGGCGCCGGCCGCTCCGCGAAAGGGACCCCCTGGGCGTGTTTCGCCCCGAAAACGTCTTCTGGCGCCCCGAGACGGCCGAGGTTCCCCGAGACGGTGCGCCGCTCTGGGATGAGGCGCTGGACCTGGGAGAGCGGCTTCTCGCAGCCGGACGGATGGATGAAGGGTCGTGGTCCGCCGCCGGGTTCCTGGAGGCTCTTTCAACCCTGGTGGAACGGACCAAGGGGGCGCTTTTCCAGGCCGGCGGCGACGGGCGGGAAGGCCTGGCAAGAACGCAAGCGAGGGCCGTCCAGGGGGAAGGTCCCGGCGGCCCCGAGGTGATTCCGGTCCCCGCCCGGGAAACCCTCCGGCGGGTGCTTTCCGAGCTGCGAAATCGGTGGGAGGAGGAAGCGGAAGCTCCGGAACCGGAACTGGACGAAACGGTTGTGGCCGGCACCGGGCGGCTTTCGGGCCGGGACGCCGAGCCCGGCCGGCAAGCGCTTCCTCCGGACAGCGTGGATCTCACGGAAACCGTTTATCTCGGCCCGCGAACCGCCGTTGAAGGATTGGAATCGGTGGGCCGGGGCGGGGTCCGGGCACCTGAAGACCTGGAAGCCACGACGGTTCTCGAGGGGCCGGGTGGCGGCGGAGGCCGTCCGGGTTCGGTGGAGGACGCCGAAGGCGCCGAAAGGGACGAAGAAGAGGAAGGATCGGAGGCCGACGATCTGGAGGCCACGGTGATGGTGAAGGTTCCCGAACAACTCCGCCGAAAGCGGGAGAAGCCGTGAGCGCCGAACGCCTTCACATCGACGAACTGGCCGGCGAAGTGCGGCGGCTGCTCCTTGCCGAAGAAGAGCCGGCCCCGGAACGGCTCGAGTCCCTCATCGCCCGGCGGCTGCAGGCGTTTCCCCTCGAAGACCGCCTGGCCGCCCTGGACGCCCTCGAGAAGCGCCTGGCTCCCTTTTCTCCGTGCCCCGCCGCCCCGGGGATGCTTCCCGATGCGGAACTGGTTTCCAGGATTTACGCCCTGATCCTGGGCCGGCGGGTGTCGGAGGAAGACCTCGCTTCGGACGAACTGCTGCGGAAGCTCGCGGCTTCCCTCAACACCGTCTTCGATGCCCTGAACGAACTGGTGGCCGTGATTCAGTCGACGCTCCTGGGGCGCGACGTGCAGCTGGAAACCATCCGGAAGGTCATCGGCTCCCACGTGGAAGGGGCCGGTGAAACCCTTCCCCTGGAAGGCTACCTGGGCCGGATCAAGGAGTGTTTTCTCACGAGCATCGAGGCCTTCCGTTCGGCGGCCGACGCCAAGATGGGCGAAATCCTTCGGGAACTGGACCCCGAGGTCCTGGCAAAGGCCGCCGGGGGAGGGTTGAAGTTCGGGCCGCTTCGCAAAGCGGAACTCTTCGATGCCTACACGGTCACCTTCGGCAAACTCAGAAAGTGGTTCGAATCCGGCCGATACCGGGATGAACTGACGCGTGAATTCGAAAAAACCTGTCGACGGATGCATGAAGAGAAGGGAGGGGGTTGGCGATGAAGACCATGGGAAGGTTGTTGACGCTGCTGGGGATGGTTCTCGTTTTCGCGGGTTGTCCCGCCGCGCCGCCGCCTTCCATGGGTCCTCCCGTGGGACCCAACTGGCCTCCGTACGAAAAGGAAGCCATTCGGATTCACCTGGTGGCGGATTCCAGGCTGAATCTTTATGAAGGTTCCGCTCACACGCTGCTGGTCTGCGTCTACCAGCTTCGCGATCCCAACGGGTTCAACCAGCTCGGGGAGACCACGGAAGGCCTTTACAAGCTGCTCCAGTGCGCTCCTTTCGACGGCACGGTCACCAACGCACGGAGGCTGGACGCCGTTCAGCCCGAAGGGGAACGCCACGCGGTGATCGATCGGGCCGAGGGGACGCGCTACGTGGGTTTGGTCGCGGGTTACTACGACATGGTGAGGGAAAACATGGCGCGGTTGTATCCCGTTCCCATCCTGCAGGAAGCCGCCGGGGGGTTCCACAAGAGCGTCACCTACAGGGCCGGAATCTTGGAAAAGACGGTGTATGTGGGGCCTCGGAGTCTTCGGACGGTAGGGGGCGAACCGTGATCAGCCAAAGGCCGCTCTTCTGGCACCAGGGATTGTTTCTTCAGCCCCAGCACTTCCAGCTGCTGGACCGGCACCACGGGTGGCTCGTCCAGTCCATGGGCGCCCTGCTTTCTCCCTACTTCTGGGGCGTGGCGGAACTGGTGATCCAGGAAAAAGCCCTCGGCAACCGTTCCTTCGATCTCCTGAAGGGGGAGTTTCTCTTTCCCGACGGAACCTATGCCGCGGTGCCGGGAAACGCGGTGATCGAAGCGCGCTCGTTCGAAGCGGACTGGGTCGAAGGGGAAAGACCGCTGGATGTCTTCGTGGGCCTGAAAAAATGGATGGAGGGGGAGGAGAACGTGACGGTGCTGGAGTCCCCGGAAAGCCTGTCCGGGGTTTCCACGCGGTACGCGGCGTTCGCCGAGGCGGAAGAAGTGGCCGATCTGCACCACAAGGGGCCGCCGGCCCAGGTGAAGCCGCTCCACCATGTCCTCAAGATCTTCTGGGACAGGGAAAGGGACGGGGCCGGCGATTACCAGATGATCCCGGTGGCCCGGCTGGTGCGTTCAGGCGATGAAATCCTGCTGTCCGACCGGTTCGCTCCGCCATGCCTCCACCTGGCTGCCGACGAGACGCTGCTTCGGATCACGAGGGAAGTGAGGGACCTGGTGGCGTCCCGGGGGGCCCAGCTGGAACTCATGAAGACCCAGCGGGGCGTCCAGACGGCGGAATTCGGGAGCCGGGACATGGTGTATCTGCTCGCCCTGCGGTCTCTCAACCGGTACGTTCCCCTGCTGTATCACCTGAGCGAGGCCCCCCGGGTGCATCCTTGGGAAGTCTACGGGGTGCTGCGCCAGATCGTGGGGGAATTGTCTTCGTTTTCGGAACGTTATTCCGTACTGGGTGAGCCGGCGTCGGGAAAGGGGGGGCTTCCCCGCTACGATCACGAGCACCCGTGGCCCTGCTTCAGCGAGGCCCAGAAGCTGATCACCATCCTGCTGGACGAAATCACGGCCGGCCCCGAATACATCCTGCCGCTTCTTTTCGACGGGACCTACTTCGCTGCCCAGCTGCCGCCGGTGATCTTCGAAGGGCGGAACCGATTCTACTTGGTGATGAAGACGGAAGAGGACCCGAAGGTGGTGCTGCAGTCGCTGGCGACCGTGGCCAAGTTGAGCTCCCGGGAACACCTGCCCATTCTCATCGCACGGGCTCTGCCCGGCATCGGGCTGGAACACTTGCCGGTGCCGCCCCAGGAACTGCCGCGGCGCGCTTCGTGCCTGTATTTTCAGATCGATCATCACGGTGAACCGTGGGGCTTCGTGCAGAAAGGGCGAAACATCGCCCTGTACTGGGACGCGGCCCCGGACGACCTGGACGTGGAACTCATGGTGGTGGGGAGAGGCTGAACGTGCGGCTGACGGACTGTTTCATGGATGTGCTGGCCTACATGGCCTACTTTCTTCGCGGGGTGGCGGAAAGGCAGCCGTCGTACGACCAGGTTCGAACGGACGTGCTGCGGCTGCTGTCCCAAAGCGAGCAGCATGTGCGAAGCGGTGCCGTGCCTGAAGACGACTACGTCCAGGCCCGTTTCGCCGTCTGCGCCTGGGTGGATGAGGCCATCCTGGGGTCGCCCTGGGAACATCGCGCTCGGTGGCAGACCGAGCAGCTTCAGCGGGTTTTTTACCGGACGACGGAAGCCGGCGAAGAATTCTTCGACCGTCTGAACAACATCGGCCTCCACCAGCGAAACCTGCGGGAAATCTACTACCTGGCGCTGGCCCTGGGATTCAAGGGCCGGTACCTCCACGAAAGCGACGACGTCCTGCTGGATCAGCTCAAAAGTTCGAACCTGAAGCTGCTCCTGGGCTCCTCGCTGGGGGTCCCTTCCCTGGACCGGGGGCCGCTCTTTGCCGAAGCCTACCCGGCGGTGGACCTGGATCTCGGAGGAAAGCCTTCCGGCCGGTTCGGCTTTTCGGTCCCCACCCTGGTGGGTGTGGCGGCCCCGGTGGTCTTCTTCCTTCTGCTGTACTGGGTTTTTTCGTTCGTGCTGGGCGGCGTCAGTTCCAACTTTCTCCAGGCGGGAACGTAAATGAAGCGCCTCTTGATCAAGCTGTGCAAGGTCCTGCTCCTGGTGGCCGCGGCGGCCCTGGTGATGCTGCTGGTCTTCGGGCTGGTGTTGAGCCTGGACTGGCCGTGGTGGGTGGGCGGATGCCTCCTGCTGGCCCTGGCGGGGCTGATTCTCGCGGTGGTGCTGGTGAAAAGGCTCTTGAAGCGCCGCCGGGAGCAGCAGTTCGTTTCGGAGATGATCGAGCAGGACGAACAGGCGCTCCAGGGTGTTGAGGCCAAGGAACGGGAGCGGCTGCAGGAGCTTCAGGACCGCTGGAAGGAGGCGGTCCAGGCACTCCGGCAGTCTCAGCTCAAGCGGCGCGGAAACCCGCTCTACGTGCTTCCTTGGTACCTGGTGGTGGGCGAAAGCGGTTCGGGGAAGACGACGGCCATCCAAAGCGCCCGGCTTTCGTCCCCGTTTGCGGAAATCCCGAGGACCTCCGGCATTTCGGGAACGCGCAACTGCGACTGGTGGTTCTTCGAACAGGCCATCCTCATCGACACCGCCGGCCGCTACGCCATTCCCGTGGACGAGGGGCGGGACAAGGAAGAATGGCAGCGGTTCCTGTCGCTTCTGGTGAAGTACCGGAAAAAGGAGCCGCTGAACGGACTGGTGGTCGCGGTGGCCGCCGACAAGCTGCTCCAGGCCGCCCCGGAGGCGCTGGAAGAAGACGGGAAGAACATCCGCCGCCGCATCGATGAACTCATGCGCGTGCTGGGTTCCCGGTTCCCGGTGTACCTGTTGGTGACCAAGTGCGACCTGGTCCAAGGCATGACCCGGTTCTGCGACCTGCTGACGGAGGCGAAACTGGAAGAGGCCATGGGCGTCGTCAACGAGGATTTCAAGCGGGACGCCCTGGACTTCGAACACCGCACCATGGAGACGCTGGCCGACCATCTGCGGGACCACCGGCTGATTCTGCTTCACCATCCGGATCGCAAGGGCATCGACCCGGCGCTTCTGGTCTTTCCGGAGGAATTCGAAAAGCTCAAAGGCGGCCTGGACGCGTTCATCAAGGGCGCGTTCAAGGAAAACCCATATCAGGAAACGCCTTTCCTCAGGGGACTCTATTTCACCAGCGGCCGCCAGGAAGGAACGCCGTATTCGCATTTTCTGAGAGCGCTGGGGCTGATCGAAGAACGGGAGGTCCTGAAGGGCACCAGCCGCGGCCTCTTCCTCCACGATTTTTTCGCCAAAATCCTCCCCGGGGACCGGCACCTGCTCGCCCCCACCCAGCGGGCGGTCCATTGGAAGCGCCTCACCCGGAGCCTGGGGCTGGCGTCCTGGGCGGCGGTCGTCATCGCCCTCTGCGGTCTGCTGAGCTTCTCCTTCGTGAAGAACCTGAGGACGCTGCGGGCGGTGTCCCACGAATTCGTGGCGCCGCCCACCCTGACCGGCGATCTGGTCGCGGACCTTCGGACCATGGAGCGGTTCAAGAACACCCTCTTGAAGGTGGAAGCGGAAAATCGCAACTGGTGGATCCCCCGGTTCGGGCTGAAACACAGCATCGAAGTGGAACGGGCGCTCAAACGGAGATACTGCGACGAATTCCGGCAGGGCTTTCTGGCGTCCTTCGACCGGGACATGGGATCCCGGATCGGAGGGTTTTCGGCGCTGACGGCGGATCTCACGGTCGCGGCGCACGTGGAGCACCTGGTCCGGCGGATCCACCTGCTCAAGGGCCGCATGGAAGGCAAGGGGCTCGAAGCGTTGCAGTCACTCCCGCAGCCGTCCTACGGCCTGATCCTTTCCACCGCCGGGACCGCCGTTCCTCAGGACCTGGCCGAAACCTTCGGCGGCCTCTACCTCTATTCCCTGGTGTGGCGTCCCAGCTCGGAAGACCTCCGGGACGAATGGAGCACGCTCGAAAGGTGGCTTTCGCGGATCCTCGAGCTCCCCGACAAGGACTGGCGATGGCTGATCGCCTGGGCGAACGTGCAGCCGGCGCTGGAAGACGTCACACTGGAGTCGTTCTGGGGGGGAAGCGGGGTGTTGAGCCCGCCGGTGAAGGTCGATCGGGCGTTCCGCCGCGACGGGAGCCGTGCGATCGAGGCGTTCGTGGCGGAGATGGAGACGGCCCTGGAAGAGCCGCTCCGGGTGTCGGAGCGAAAGGCGGGGTTCTTTGAATGGTACCGATCGGCCTACCTGGAGGCTTGGCATCGGTTCGCGGCCGACTTTCCGCAGGGGGTCGGGCTGCTCGCCGATCGAGAAGAATGGCGGCAGGCGGCGCGCCGGATGGGAACCGCGGACGGCCCGTATTTCGCCGTCCTGGATATGCTGGCCCTGGAACTGGAGCCGGTGGCGGGGCTGCAGGAAAACCCCGTGTGGGTGAACCAAGTCCTGCGGTACCAGCTGTTGAAAGCCCGGGCGTCGGGTGCGGCGGTCCCCGAGGCATCCGGCGTCCTTTCCAGGGCCGCCGAAAAGGGAAAGCAGATCCTGAGCGGCCTGGAAAGCCGGGTTTCGAAGGTCGGCGCCGGGCTCCCGGATTTCGACGACGCGTCCGTGGCCGCCTTCGCGGACTACCGGAAGGCGCTGGGTCAGCTGGCGCCGGCCGCCGATTCCCGGAAGGCGGCCTTCGAGTTCACGGCCCAGGCGTTCGGGGAGGACACGGCGACCCACGAAACGCCGTTTCGGGCCGCCCACAAGGCCCTCATGGCGTGGAAAGGGGCGGCGGGCCTGAGCGACGGCGGGGATGCCGCCGTGTGGCACTTGGCGCGCGGCCCATGGGACTTCCTGTGGCGCTATTGCCTGGAAGAAGCCGCCTGCGCCGTGCAGCGGGACTGGGACGAAAACGTGCTGGCGGAAATCCAGGGACTTCCGAACAGCCGGGCGGTGGAAAAGTTGCTGGCGGAAGAGGAAGGGCTGGCCTGGGCTTTCGTGAAGGGCCCGGTGGCGCCGTTCATCGATTTCAAGCTGAAGCGGAGCTATTACGCGAAGGAAGTCCTGGGGGCCGAGCTTCCCTTCGAAGCGGGGTTTTTCGCCTTCATCAACCAGGGAACGGTGGCGAAGAACGTCATGAGCGAAGCCAAGTCCCAGTACACGGTGACGGTGAAGGCGCTGCCGACCGACTGCAACCGCGATGCGCGGCTCAAGCCGCATGCCACGCGCCTGATCGTCCAATGCGACGACGGCCCTCAGCAGATGCTCAACTTGAATTACCCGGTGCAGGAAACCTTTATCTGGTCGCCGGAATCCTGCGGGGACGTGATCATCGAGATCGAGGTGGCTCAGTTGAAACTGACTCGAAAATATTCCGGCGGCGACGCCTTCCCCCGGTTTCTGCGTGATTTTTCCCGCGGCGAGCGGACGTTTCGATCCGGTGAATTCGGGAGCGGGGCGGCGGGGCTCAAGCAGTTGGGCATCCGCGAGATCATCGTTCGATACGAGTTCCGGGGGCACGGCCCGATTCTCAAGCTGAGGGAGCAGGCGCCGCGGACCATTCCGAGGACGATCGTCACGTGCTGGGACGGATCATGAACGGAGCGGGGTGGCGGTGGGCGGCCTTGGGCAAGCACCCCATGGCCCGGGATTTCATCCGGATCGGGAGCGACCTTCCCGTGCTGCCGGTGCTGTCCGAGTGGGTGGAGCGGGGATACAAGGCATTGCTCTATCAGAAACCCACCCGAACCCCTGGATGTTCCTGGCGCTTCTGGTCGCGCGGCGCCCGCCGGAACCAGCTCCTTTTCGGGCTGCTCAAGGACAGCAGCGACGCCGTCGGGAGGCCGTACCCCTTGCTCATCGTCGGGCAGGGCCCGCTTCACGACTGGGAAAAGGGCTGGGACCTTTTGGGACTCGCTCTGGACGGCGCGTGGAACCGCATCGAGTACCTGTCCCGGAGGCAGTTCGGGCGGCTGGAGGACCTGGAAACGGAACTGAACCGGGTGACGGCACCCCAGTCCGACTGGAACGGCCTTCGCGAAGCGTATCCTGCGGTTTTCGAGCTGGCGCGGAACATGGACCGGCGATGGTTCGACAGCGGGGCTCCGGACCAGGAGTGGGAAGACCGGGCGAGTGTTTTCTTGAGGGTGCGGCCGGCTCCCGGCGTCGACCCGCTGCAGCTGGCGGGCGCCTACCAGGTCGGCTACCGGAAACTCTTTCAGCAGATACCCCAGTCGCTTTTCCTGGGGGGGACGCCGGCATCCAGTTGCCTGGTTTTCTACCATCGATCGCTCAGGCCGGCCGATTTCCTTCGCCTCTGGTCCGTATGAACGGAGGGGGGCGGGAGGTCCCGGTCGGGCCGTTTTTCCGTCACCGCAGGGGGCCGATCCATCGTGAGACGGCCGGGATGAGGCCATGGATGCGAGGGAACTGATTCGAGCGGGCAGGCTGGCCGACGCGCGCCGGGAGCTGGTTCGGAAGGTCAGGGCGGCTCCCGGGGACACGGCTTCGAGGACGCTCCTTTTCCAGGTGCTGTGTTTTTGCGGCGAGTGGGATCGGGCCGCGGGCCACCTGGACCTCATCGGGCAGCGGGACCCGTCCAGGGAAACCGGCGTCCAGATGTACCGGAACCTCATCGGGGCGGAAAAGATCCGCCTGGACGTGGTCCGGCTGGGTCGGCGCCCGTCCTTCCTCCCGGAAGCACCGCCGTATGCGGAAGCGCACTTCGCCGCGTGGGAGGCGCTGGAGCGTGGAGACGAGGGGGAAGCGTTGCGGATCCGGGAAGAGGGCCGCGACGGAGGCCCGGTGCTGCGTGGAACCCTGAACGGGGCCGCCTTTTCGGGGTTTTGCGACACGGATTCCTTTTTCGGGCCGTTCTTGGAAGTGGTGGTTTTCGACCGGTATGTCTGGATGCCGCTGGAAGCGGTCCGCGAGATCCAGGTCCCGGCCCCGAAGACCCTGCTGGAGACCCTCTGGGTTCCGGCGCACGTGACGGCCTGGGACGGATTGACCCTGAACGCCTGGCTGCCCGTTCTCTACCCGGGTTCCTGGGAACATGCCGACGATCGGGTGAAGCTGGGCCGCATGACCGACTGGACGTCCGCCGGGGGGCCTTTCACGAGGGCGCGCGGCCAGCACGTGTTCGCTGTGGGGGAAACCGAGGCGGCCCTGTTGGAACTGCGGGAGCTGGTGTTCGTTCCGCCGGAGAACCTGGAAGAGGGAAGCGGCCATGATTGATGTGGAAGCCCTGCTGGCGCCCATTTCCGAAGAAAGCCCGTCGGGAGAATCCCTGCGCTACTCGCCCGTCTACGATCAGATCCAGGAGGCGCGCCGTTCGGACGACCTTCTCGACCGGGGGGCGTGGCAGCGGGAAGTGAAACGCGCCGACTGGGATGCGGTGGTGAAGTTCGCGGCCGAAGCGCTGGCGGCCAAGAGCAAGGATCTGCAGATCGCCGCCTGGCTGGCGGAAGCGCTGGCACAAACCCGGGCGCTTTCCGGGCTTGCCCTGGGGCTCGAAACGGTGGTGGGACTCCTGGACCGATTCTGGGACTCCCTTTACCCCGAGGCCGAAGACGGGGACCTGGAATTCCGGGCCGCTCCTCTGGAATTCCTGAACGATCGATTGGCGATCCTGGTCAAGGAAGCGCCGCTTACGGACCCGGCACTGACGGCCGGCTATTCCTACCATGCGTGGCAGGATTCGCGGCAGGTGGGCTACGAATCGGACACGCTGGACCCGTACGGCAGCGTGGACGAAACCAAGAAGAACCGGCGCGATGAACTGATCGCCGACGGAAAACCCACGGCCGAAGCCTTCGATCAGGCCGTGGCGCTGTCGTCGCCGGAGTTCTACCTGGGCCTCAGGCGCGACCTGGATCGCTGCCTGGAAGGGTTCGCCCGGCTGGACGCCCTGGTCGATCAACGATTCGGCAAGGAGGCACCGCGCCTTTCCGAATTCCGCCGGTCCCTGGAAGAGTGCCGGCGTTTCGTCGTGAAAACCCTCAAGGACAAGGGCGTCGAAACGGCGCCGGAGCCTTCCGCCGGGGAGGACGAAGGGCGGAAGACGCCGGTTGAGGCGGCGCCGGCCGCGGCGGCGTTCGCCGCGCGGGAAGTCGCCGGCTCCGCGGTTCGTGCCGTGCAGGAAGCGCCGGAGACGGAAGACGGCACCTGGCGCCGGGCCGTCGAACTTGTGCGAAACGGAGGCCTCAAGGAAGCCCTGGATCTGCTGGTCACGGCCGCGGGCCGGGCTCCTTCGGTGCGCGAACGGAACCGCTACCAGCTGCGCATCGCCCGGCTCTGCCTCATGGCCGAACGCCCCGACCTGGCACGCCCCGTGGCCGAAAACCTGAACGCCCTCGTGGAAGAACTGCAACTGGAACGCTGGGAATCGCCGCGATGGATCGCGGAGGTGCTCGAGACCCTTTACCGCTGCCTGACCTGGGGGGAACCGCCCGATGAAGACCGGGACCGGGCGGGCAGGCTCTTCGAAAAAATGTGCACCACGGACGTGACGCGAGCCTTCCTCTACCGGGGCGGCTCCGCGCCCGGCGGCTGACGGCGCTGCCGGACCACGGCCGTGAACGGCACCCCATCGATGGAAAGGAGACGACATGCCGAAGAAAGAAAGCCTGCAACACACGCTGGACAGGGTGCGTGCCCCCCGGGTCCACATCACCTACGATGTGGAAATAGGGGACGCCATCGAAATGAAGGAAATCCCCTTCGTGGTAGGGGTGCTGGCGGACCTTTCGGGAAAGCCGGCGGAACCGCTTCCCCGGGTGAAGGACCGGAAATTCATCGAAATCGACCGGGACAACTTCGACAGCGTTCTGCAGGGGATGAAACCCCGACTGGCCTACCGAGTGGATAACCGGCTCACGGACGAAGGCGGCAAAATGGCGGTGGAGCTGAACTTCAAGTCCATGGACGATTTTCATCCCGAGCGCGTCGCCAACCAGATCGATCCCTTGAGGAAACTCATCGAGGCGCGAAGGCGCCTGTCGGAACTGCTCAACAAGCTGGACGGCAATTCCGATCTGGACGAACTGCTCCAGGAAGTGATTTCCAGCACGGAATCGCTCCAGAAGCTGGGCACGGAAGCCGGGGTCGCCCCGCCGGGGACGGCCAAGGTTGAGCCATAGGATCAAGGAGGAAGCCCATGGCGGAAATGGAACGAGAAAAACAACCGGTGGCGGCCGAGGAGGAAGCGGTCCGGGAAGAAAAGGGACTCCTGGACCGCATCCTGGAAGAAGGCCGCATGGCCCGTGACGAGAGCCAGAAGGGCTGGGCGCGGGACGTGCTGGGTGAGTTCGTCAGGCAGGTCATGGAAGGCGCCATGATCGTCTCCAAGAACACCGAGGCGATGATCAACGCGCGCATCAGCCAGATCGACCACCTCATCTCCCGGCAGCTCAACGAAGTGATGCATCACCCGGAGTTTCAGCGGCTGGAGGCGTCCTGGCGCGGCCTGCACTACCTGGTGTTTCAGAGCGAAACCGGGGAAAAGCTCAAGATCCGGGTGCTCAACGTGAGCAAGAAAGATTTGCTGAAGGATTTCGAGAGGGCCAGCGAATTCGACCAGTCGGCGCTTTTCAAGAAGGTCTACGAAGACGAGTTCGGGATGTTCGGCGGGGCCGCCTACGGCGCCCTGATCGGCGACTACGAATTTTCCAACCATCCCCAGGACCTGGCGCTCTTGGAAAAGGTTTCCCAGGTGGCCGCCGCCGCCCACGCTCCGTTCATCGCGGCGGCGTCGCCCCAGTTGTTCAACATGGACAGCTTCGGTGAACTGGGCAACCCGAGGGACATGGCGAAGATCTTCCAGGGGGTGGAATACGCCAAGTGGCGGTCTTTCCGGGAATCGGAGGATTCCCGGTACGTGGGCCTCGCTCTCCCGCACATCCTCATGCGGCTGCCCTACGGGAAGGAAACCAACCCCACGGAAAGCTTCGACTTCGAAGAGGAAGTGACGGGATTCGACCACAGCAAGTACCTGTGGGGGAACGCCGCTTATGCGCTGGGGACCCGCCTGACCGAGGCGTTCGCCAAGTTCCACTGGTGTGCGGCGATTCGCGGCGTGGAAGGAGGCGGCCTGGTGCAGGGCCTTCCCGTGCACACCTTCCAGACGGACGAAGGCGAGGTGGCCCTCAAGTGCCCCACGGAAATCGCCATCACCGACCGCCGGGAAAAGGAACTGGCGGACCTGGGGTTCATCCCCCTGGTCCATTGCAAGGGAACCGACTACGCGGCCTTCTTCAGTACCCAGACCGCCAACAAGCCGAAACTCTACGACACGGACGCCGCCAACGCCAACGCCCGCCTCTCTTCGCAGCTCCAGTACATCCTGGCCGTCTCGCGCTTCGCCCATTACCTGAAAGCCATCATGCGCGACAAGATCGGGAGTTTCATGACGCGGAAGAACGCCGAGGACTACCTGAACCGGTGGATCAGCAACTACGTCCTCCTGGACGACGACGCCAGCCAGGAGGCCAAGGCGAGCAATCCGCTGCGGGAGGCCCGCGTGGACGTGTTCGAGATTCCGGGGAAACCGGGAGCCTATCGGGCCGTGGCGTTTCTCAAGCCGCACTACCAGCTCGATGAACTCACCATTTCCCTCAGGCTGGTTGCCGATCTTCCCCCGCCGGCCAAGGCGTAGGGGCGGCAGCCGTTGAACCCAACCGACTGGAAAGAGGAGGGACCAGGCCATGGCGTTCGATGCATTTCTCAAGATAGACGGCGTTCCCGGGGAAAGTACGGACGACAAGCACAAGAACTGGATCGAGATCCTGTCCTTTTCCCACGGGGTCAGCCAGCCAGCCACCGGTTCGGTGAGCAGCGGCGGGGCGCGGAGCGCGGAGCGGGCGGATTTCCAGGACTTCAGCATCGTGAAGACCCTGGACAAGGCGTCCCCGAAGCTGATGCTCTACTGCGCCAACGGCACCCATGTCCCCAAGGTCACCCTGGAACTGTGCCGGGCCACCGGGGACAAGCAGAAGTACATGGAATACGTCATGAGCGACGTGATCGTGAGGGGCATCCGCCCCGGCGGGGCGGCCCAGGGCGGGGAACCGCTGCCGCTGGAAGAGGTGAGCTTCGCCTACGGCAAGATCGAGTACAACTACACCGAAACCGATCACGCCACCGGAAAGCCCAAGGGCGACGTGAAGGCCCACTGGGATCTGAAGGCCAACAAGGGCGGCTGATCGGGGTGAGCGGTGGCGGGAGACGGACATCAGCAGCTGCGGGTTTCCATCCTCGATCGGCTCATCGACCTGGACCCGGAACGATCGAAGGAACCGGAAGCATCCTGGCGGGTGAACCTGGCTCGAATCCGGGGGGCGGTCACCCGGGACTTGGAGTTCCTGCTCAACACCAGGCGCCAGATCCTGGAGCCGCCGCCGTCCTTCGAGGAAGGGGAGCGGTCGGTGCTGGCCTACGGACTCAGGGACTTTTCGTCTCAGAATCCCGCCAGCGCGGCGGTGAGGCAGCAGTTGCGCCAGGAGATCGAAAGGGTCATCGCCCGCTTCGAACCGCGCTTGAAGAATGTGCTGGTCCGGATGGAGCCGCCCGCCGAGATGCAGCGGAACCTGAGGTTTCGGATTTCCGCGCTGCTGGTGGTGGACCCCATCGTGGAACCGGTCACCTTCGACACGCTGCTGGACGTGAGCCGCGGCCAATTCGTGATCACCAGGTGAAGAGGTCATGGACGACAAGCTGCTTCATTGCTACGAGCGGGAACTGACCTTCCTCCGGCAGATGGGGGCCGAGTTCGCGCGGAAATACCCCAAGATCGCCGGCCGGCTGCTGCTGGAGCCCGACAAGTGCGAAGATCCGCACACCGAACGGCTCATCGAGGCCGTCGCGTTTCTCTGTGGAAGAATCCACCGGAAGATCGAAGACGACTTTCCCGAAATCACCGAGGCGCTTCTCGGCATCGTCTATCCCCACTACGTCCGCCCCATCCCCTCCATGACCGTGGTGCGCTTCGATCCCATCGTGAAGAACGTCCCGCCGACCGGCTACCGCATCGACCGGAACACCACGCTCTATTCCAGGCCCGTCGGGGGACTTCCCTGCCAGTTCTCCACCGCCTACCCGGTGACGCTTTGGCCCGTGGAAGTGACCGACGCGAGAATCAAGGACCCGCGGCGCGCCGTGAAGGGAGCCCAGCAGGCCCTGGTCGTCCGCCTCAAGACCGCCGAAGGACTGGACTGGTCCCAGTTGAGCCTCGAGCGGCTCCGGTTCTTTTTGAGCGGCCCCGGCCAGCACGTCTTCCCGCTCTACGAACTCATCGGCAACAACACCTGCCACATCGAACTGGAGGCCGCCGGCGGGCCGGGAAAGGGCGAGACCGTGACGCTTCCGCCGGACTACCTCCGGCCCCTGGGTTTCGACGAAGAAGACACCTTGGTCCCCTTCCCGCGCCGGTCCTTCCCCGGCTACCGGCTGCTTTTCGAATACTTCTGCTTTCCCGAAAAGTTCCTCTTTTTCGAACTGCGCGGCCTGGACCGCACCCGGCGGTGGGCGCGTTCGGACACCGTCGACCTCTGGTTGACGCTCAACCGGCCGGCGCCGTCCAACCTGGTGCTGACCCGCGAAACCTTTTGCCTCAACGCCGCTCCGGCCATCAACCTCTTCCCGCGCATCGCCGAACCCATCCGTGTGGAGCACCGAAAGACCCGCTACCACGTCATCGCGGACGTCCGGCGCCGGGAGGCCGTCGAGGTGTTCTCCGTCGACCGGGTTTCCGCCTGGTCTCCGGACGGATCCAGCGACGTGGTGGTTTTCGAGCCGTTCTATTCCCTCCGCCACCATTGCCGGGACGAGGACGCCGTGGCGGCGCAGACCTTTTATCAAGTGGAACGCCGGCCTTCGGGCAGGCGGGACGACGAGGGAACCGAAGTCCACCTGTCGTTCACCGACGCGGGTTTCAAGCCCGAGGCCCCCGGTGTGGAGATCCTCACCGTGCACACCACCTGCACCAACCGGGACCTTCCAAGCCGCCTTCCCTTCGGCGATCCCGCAGGCGATTTCGAAATGGAAACGGCGGCCCCCACGGCTCGAATCAGCTGCCTCATCAAGCCGACCCCCACCCGGCGGCCCACGCTGGGCGGCGCCCTCCAGTGGCGCCTCATCTCCCATCTCGCCCTCAACTACCTCTCCCTGCTGGAAGCATCGGAGACCGCCCTCAAGGAAATCCTCAGACTCTACGACTTCGACGACTCCCCCGTGACGCGCCGCCAGATCGAGGGCATCGTTTCCGTCCGGTCGTCCTTCGTGACCAAGCGGGTGGGGATGGCCCACGTGCGGGGCGTTCAAATCGAGCTGACGCTGGACGAGGACAAGTTCGTGGGTTCCGGCGCCTATCTTTTCGCGTCCGTACTGGAAAGGTTCTTCGGCCAGTACGTGTCGTTGAACGCCTTCACCCAGCTGGCGGCGAAGACCCTTCAGCGAAAGGAGCCGTTGCGACGATGGCCCCCCAGGAGCGGCAGCCGCATTCTCCTCTGAGGGAGCGGCTTTTCCAGGAGCCGTATCATTTCCAGTTCTTCCGGGCGGTGCGTGTGCTGGAACTGCTCACGCCCGGACGACGGCCCATCGGCGGGACCCTGGTGCCGTCGGAAGAAGTGGTGCGGTTTTTGGTGAAGCCGGGACTCTCGTTTCCTCCCAGCGACATCGTCGAGATCGCCCGGGACGATGCATCCCGGCCGGCCTCCATGGAAGTCGCCTTCATGGGGCTCATCGGCACGCTGGGGGTGCTGCCGCGCTGGTACAACGAACTGGCGCTGGATCGGCAGAGGCACAAGGATCAGAGCTTCGTCGAATTCCTGAACATCTTCCATCACCGGCTGGTTTCCCTCTTTTACCTGGGATGGAAACGGCAGCGTTTTCCCGAGACCTACCTGCCGGGAGGAAAGGACAAGCTGTCGGGGTATCTCCTGGATCTCATCGGCCTCGGAACCGAAGGGCTCCTGGACCGCCTCGGCCTGCACCCGGAAAACCTCATCTACTACAGCGGCATCCTTTCCAGGTCCGTTCCCTCGGCGGGCACCGTGGAGTCCGCGGTGGCGTATTTCGCGGAAACGCGGGCGGAGGTGGAACCGTTCGTGGAGCGGCTGCTGGCGCTCGCGCCCGAAGACCGCACGCAGCTCGGCGCCGCCAACGCCCGGCTGGGGGAAGAAACGGTCTGCGGAAGCCACGTGTGGGAGGCTCAAAGCAAATTCCGCCTCCGGCTGGGGCCCCTGGACTATGCCGGATTCCGCCGCCTTCTGCCTTCGGGTTCGAGGCTCGGGCCCGTGTTTTCCCTGGTCCGGTTCATGGTGGGCTTGGAGTACGAATTCGAGGTACGGCTGGTGCTGAAGCGGGAAGAGGTGCCGGCCTGCGTGCTGGGCGGGCCGGCCGGCGAAGGTCCGCGCCTGGGATGGGACACCTGGATGAAGAGCCCGGGGTTCGTCCACGAGGAAGATCCCCAGGTGGTGTTCGAGGAACCGTAGGGTGCGTGGAGGCAGCGCCTGCGGCCGCAACGCACCGGTCACCGGCGCAACGCACCGGGTTTCCCAAGGATCCCGAGGGACCAAGGCTGTTTCAAGCCGAAAGGAGTTCCGACCATGCAGCGAACGAACCTCCGGTCGTTGATCGGAAAACTGAACGACACGTGCCGGAACGCCCTGGAAATGGCCGCGGGCCTCTGCCTTTCCCAGACGCACTACGAGGTGGACCTGGAACATTTCCTGATCAAGCTCTTGGAAATCCCCAACACCGACGCCCAGAAGATCCTCCGACACTTCGAAATCAATGAAGGCCGCCTGGCGGCGGACCTCACCCGCGCCATGGAAGGTTTCAAGAGCGGGAACGCCCGCACCCCGGCGCTTTCGCCTCGAATTCCCCGCATGGTGCAGGAAGCGTGGTTGGTGGCCTCCGTGGACTTCCAGGCGGAGAAGGTCCGTTCCGGGCACGTGATCCTGGGACTCATGGGAAGCGAAGACCTGGCCCCGGTGCTTCAAGGAAGTTCCGAGGCGTTCAAGAAAATCTCCGTGGACGTTCTGCGGGAACACCTTCCGGACATTGTCTCCGGGTCGGCGGAAGACCGGCGGCCCATGAAGGCCGAGGCCCCGGATACCGGCATGCCGCCGGCCGCGCAAGCCGGAACCCGGGCCCTGGATCTCTACACCGTCAACCTCACCGAACGCGCCCGGAAGGGGGAAGTGGACCCGGTGTTGGGCCGCGACTTCGAAATCCGCCAGATGGTGGACATCCTCATCCGCCGCCGCCAGAACAACCCGATCCTCACGGGAGAGGCCGGTGTGGGAAAAACCGCCGTGGTGGAAGGCTTCGCGCTGCGGGTCGTGGAAGCGGACGTGCCGCCGCCCCTTCGAAACGTGGAAATCCTCACCCTGGACCTGGGGCTCTTGCAGGCCGGAGCCGGCGTCAAGGGGGAATTCGAAAACCGACTGAAGTCGGTGATCAACGAGGTGAAAGCGTCGCCTGTTCCGATCATCCTGTTCATCGACGAGGCGCACACGCTGATCGGAGCGGGGGGAGGGTCCGGAGCCGGGGACGCGGCCAACCTCTTGAAGCCCGCCCTCGCTCGCGGAGAACTGCGCACCATCGCGGCCACCACGTGGTCGGAATACAAGAAATACTTCGAAAAGGACGCGGCGCTGGCCCGCCGCTTCCAGGTGATCAAGGTGGACGAACCGGATGAGACGAAGGCGCTCATCATGATGCGGGCCGTGGCGCCCTTCCTGGAAAAGCACCACCAGGTGATGATCACCGACGAGGCGCTGCTGGACGCCGTCCGCCTGTCGCACCGCTACATCACCGCCCGCCAGCTCCCGGACAAGGCGGTCAGTGTCCTGGATACGGCCTGCGCGCGCGTGGCCATCGGGCTGAACACCATCCCTCAGGCCGTGGAAGCGGCGGCCCGGAGGATCGCCGACATCGACCGGGAACTCAAGATCCTCCAGCGGGAAACCCTCATGGGCCGGGACCACGGGGAACGAACGGCGGCCCTCGAAGCGGAAAAGGAAGCGGCCGGTTCGCGCCTGGAATCCCTGAACGCCAAGTGGGAAAAGGAGCGGGACGTCGCCGGGCGGATCATCGCAGTGAGGGGCGAGATCCACCAACTGCATGAAGCGGGTTCGGAAAACGGGGCCCTGGCGGAAAAGCGGGAAGCGTTGAAGCGGCTGGAAGCGGAACTGGCGGCGGTGCAGGGCGATTCGGCGCTTCTCCAGGTGGCGGTGACGGCCGAAACCATTTCGGAAGTCATTTCCGGGTGGACGGGCATCCCCACGGGCCGGATGCTCACCGATGAAATCGACGTGGTCCTTCGCATGGAGGAGCTCCTGGGAAAACGGATCATCGGCCAGGATCACGCGCTGGCGGCCGTGGCGCGGCGGATCCGCACGGCCCATGCCGGCATCGAGGATCCCGGCAAACCCACGGGCGTCTTCCTTTTCGTGGGGCCGAGCGGCGTGGGGAAGACCGAGACGGCCCTGGCGCTTTCGGAGCTCCTCTACGGCGGCGAACAGAACGTGGTGACCATCAACATGAGCGAGTACCAGGAGGCGCACACCGTGTCGGGACTCAAGGGGTCGCCGCCCGGTTACGTGGGCTACGGGGAGGGGGGCGTACTGACCGAAGCGGTGAGGAAGCGCCCCTACAGCGTGGTGCTCCTGGATGAGGTGGAAAAGGCCCATCCCGACGTGATGGAGCTTTTCTACCAGGTGTTCGACAAGGGCGTGCTGGAAGACGGTGAAGGTCGGAAGATCGATTTCAAGAACACCCTCATCATCCTCACTTCCAACCTGGGAACCGAAACCATCATGAAGGTGTGCGCGGACGAGGAAACAGCGCCGGCCCCCGAAGCGCTGGCGGAAATGCTCCGACCGGAACTGCTGAAGCATTTCAAGCCGGCGTTTCTCGGGCGCTTGGTGCTGGTCCCCTACGTGCCCATCAGCGACCAGGTCATGCGGCTCATCGTGCGGCTCAAGCTGGACCGCATCGCGCGGCGCATGAAAGAAAACCGGAACGTGGTTTTCGCTTACGGCGACGAACTGATCGAAGCCGTCGCGAGCCGCTGCACGGAAGTGGAAAGCGGGGCCCGGAACGTGGACCACATCCTCACCAACACGCTGCTTCCGGAAATGTCCCGGGAGATCCTCTCGCGGATGGCTCAAGGCGAGCAAATCCGGGAAGTGGCCGTGTCCCTCGGAGACGGCGGTTTCACGTTTTCGGTGAAGAGCCGGGTTTCCGTGCCGGAGACGGCGCCGGCTCAGGATCCCGGGAAGAAACGGACGGCCGGGCGGGCGAAAAAGGGCGGAAAGGAATCCGGGCGCGGCGCCGCCCCCGGGAAACGCTGAGGCGCAATGGGGGTTATCCCCCGGTCCGTCGGTTCCGGCTCCGGCCGCCTCGACGGATGCAGACGGGACCCCCGGCAAAGGAAGGCGGGCATGGGCTATACCCAAGACAATCGCATGATCGCGGTGGAAACCCCCCTGGGAAAAGACGTGCTGCTCCTTGCCGCTTTTTCGGGCTCGGAAAGCATCTCGGCCTCCTTCAGCTTCGAACTGGAACTCTATTCGGTGAATCCCCAGATCTCGGCGGCCGACATCGTGGGCCGGAAAGTCAACCTTTCGATTCGGCTGGCGGACGGCGCCACGCGGTACATCAACGGGCTGGTTTCCCGGTTTTCCCAGGAACGCGGAAGCGGCGAGACGGCGGGCGACCCGTTCCTTTCGTGCTACAGCGCCACCGTGGTGCCCTGGACCTGGCTCATGACCCAGACGACGGATTCGAGGATCTTCCAGAAGATGAGCACTCCGGAGATCGTCGAAAAGATCCTGAACGAAACCCCCTATGCCGACTTCAAGATGCTGCTGGACGGGAACTACGAAAAGCGCGACTACTGCGTGCAGTACCGGGAAACGGACTTCAACTTCGTCTCCCGGCTCCTGGAAAAGGACGGCATCTTCTACTTTTTCGAACATCGCCGGAACCAGCACACATTGGTCCTGGCGGACGCCAACAGCCGGTTCAAGGAATGTCCCCACCAGGCCACGGCCCGGTGCCAGTTGAGCCTCGGAGGCTGGCTGGAAGAGGACGTCCTCACCGGGATCCAGTGGACCCAGGCGATCACTCCGGGCAAGACCACCCTGAACGACTACAACTTCGAAATGCCGAGCACCAGCCTGAAGGTGGAAGTCCCGAGCCGAACGGCGCTCGGCCCCGGCGAACGCGAAATCTACGACTATCCCGGCCGGTACCGGCGCCGCGCCCAGGGGGACCAGGCCGCCAACGTGCGCATGCAGGAAGAGGAAACCGGCATCATGGTCCTTTCGGGGTCCGGAACGTGCCGGTCCTTTTCCGCCGGCTACCGGTTCACCTTGAAGGACTACTTCCGGAGCGACCTGAACGACAAGCCCTACGTGCTCACCTCCGTCTACCACCACGTGAGCCAGGGAGCGGACTTCGTGTCGTCGTCTCTTCCCGCCGGTGAATTCATCCACGACAACACCTTCACCTGCATCCCGTTCGACGTGCCGTACCGCCCGCCCGCCATGGCGGTGAAGCCCAGGCTTCGAGGCGTCCAGACCGCCATCGTGGTCGGCCCGGCGGGCGAAGAAATCCACACCGACGAGCACGGCCGCATCAAGGTCCAGTTCCACTGGGACCGGGAAGGCAGCCGAGACGAGAACAGTTCCTGCTGGATGCGCGTGGGGCAGCTCTGGGCCGGCCCCGGCTGGGGGGGGCTCTTCATCCCGCGGATCGGCCAGGAAGTCATCGTGGACTTCCTGGAAGGCGACCCCGATCGGCCCATCGTGATCGGCTGCGTCTACCACGGGGAAAACCGGCCTCCGTACAGCCTGCCGGCCGAAAAGACCAAGACCACCATCAAGTCCGATTCCACGGTGGGCGGCGGCGGGTTCAACGAAATCCGGTTTGAAGACAAGAAGGGACAGGAACAGATCTTCATCCACGCTCAGCGGAACCTGAGCACGGTGATCCTGGCCGACGAAAGCCGGAGCGTCGGCGGGAGTCGGTCCACCACCATCCACAAGGGCGACGAAACGCTGGTCATGAAGGAAGGCAGCCGGGACGAGATCCTGGAGATGGGCGACGATTCCTTGGGCCTTCTGCAGGGCAGCCGCAGCGTAACCATTCAAATGGGAGACGACGATCTCCACGTCGAGACGGGAAACATCACTCACAGCGCGCCCGCCGGAACCTACGCGATCACGGCCGACCGGGTGGAAATCCTGGGCCTCACGGCCGTCACGCTCCAGTGCGGAGCCAGCCTCATTGAACTGACGCCGGCCCAGATCACCATCAGGGGTCCCATGGTTTACATCAACACCTGACGGGTTGCGGGAGGATCGCTCATGTTTCCGGCGGCACGAATCGCGGACCCCATCACCCACGACCTGGTCGTCCCGTCGGGTGTGATCGGCCCATCGACACCGTCTTCAGGGATTGTCATGATCGAAGGCATGCCGGCCGCCCACGTCGGCTGCACGGTGGTTTGCTCGGGAGTCATCAGCACCGGAATCGCGCACCCCCCGCCGCCCGGGATGCCGCCGCCCATCGTTACGGGTTCGACCACGGTCATGATCAACGGACTTCCCGCCGCGCGCTGGTTTCCCAGCGGCGATACGGGGGCCTGCGGGGTGTTTCTGGGGGACCCAAAACTCTCGGCGGCGCGGACCGTCTTCATCGGCGGTCCCACCGGCGGCCCTACGGGTGCGGGCCTCGCGCTGCTTTCCCTGGCGCTCGCCCGGTCCCTGGTGACCCCGGGAGGAAGCGGGGACGCCTCGGATGCCGAACTGGTGGCCCAAGAACTGGCCCGCTTCCCGCCGGACGTCCTGATGCAGCTCCTGGCCCAGGGCACCCGAGTGGTGGCCTGCCGGGGTTCCGTGACCGACTATCGTACGGACCTTCGAGGCGTCCACCCGCGGGGCTGGCCGGAAGGATCGACTTGGGACACGGTGCCGGGCCTGAACAGCAGTGACCGAAACGAAGTCGTGATCGCCACCATCGGCCACGGTACACCCGAGGGTGCCCATGTCCCACGGACCGGCGAAGGCCACGGGTCGCACAACCTGGTGCTCCACGAAGCGGGCCACGCCCTGGACGGCAACGGGCCGGGGCCGAACCGGTCCGACAGCGCCGAATTCACGACGGCGAGAACCGCGGATGCGGCGGGGTTGAGCAGGTATGAATCGCAGCCGGGGCAGGCGGGACGCGAAGAAACCTACGCGGAAAGTGCGGCGCGCTACTACGGGGAAGATCCCGGTGATGCTGCCGCTCATCCTCATCTGCACGATTACTGGGCCTCCAACCCCGTGGGGGGAGGAGGCGGTCCCTGACGGGAGCGCGAACGGAGGAGAATGGATGGTGGAGGTTCCAAAGAGCATCGGCATGGCGGTCATGGCACCCGACGGGACGGTGCACCTGTATCTCCGAGCCGAAAGCCCGGAAGGTGACGTCGGAGACGCCATGTTTTCTTA
>FWPV01000110.1_pt1 | contig 120207 bp, 108 predicted proteins | sample 2228371 | NCBI WGS metagenome assembly FWPV01 (sample SAMEA103939776, study PRJEB20133) | metagenome | reverse complement strand
GGGTATGGCGGATATAGAGTTCCTGGCCCAGTATTGCCAGCTTATGAGGTGGGCGGAGGACCCGGAGGTGAGGACCACCAGCACCGTCAAGGTCATCCAGAGGATGATGGAGATCGGGGCGATCACAGGACAAGAGGGGGGATACCTCCTGGCGGCGCACCGCCTGTTCAAAGGGGTGGAGAACCGTCTGGGGCTGGTCCTGGAGTACAAGGGGACGGATCAGCCTTGTACCTCGGAGGACCTCACGGCCTTGGGGCCCTTGGAAGGGCAGTGGGTCCCCCCCCGCCAGCCCGATGAAGGGCTCCCGGACCTCTTGAAGAGGACCATGGCGGGGGTCCGGGAGGTCTACCTCCGATTCATCGGGGCCAGGCCCCCAGACTAGCGAAGGTCACGGTAGCCTGAGGGTGAAAGGCCTGATCGTACCTGAGGAGGCGGATATCGGATGGCGGAAGCAACCGGAGCCAGGCGTAAATGGGCGGCAGGCCGCAGATACGGCGGCGGTCCCCCTCGGCCATGACGAGGCGAAAGAATCCGTCGGCGTCTCCTTCCAGCACCGGCACGAGCATGGCCTGGTCCTCCCTGCGGATTCGCGGGAGGTCGGACAGGTCCATGGGCCTCGGGTCGCCGAACTGTGGTCCCAAGTGGGCCAGATCCGCACTGGCGATGAGACAGGTCCTCAGATCCGACGAGGAGATGACCTCCTTGAGGGTATCGAGGGCTCGACAGAATTGCGGGTTCGACGACGGGGGTGTCCTTTGCTCGATCATCTCATGGAATCCCGAACAGAGCACCGGCAGTATCCTGAGCTCCCTCCCGCTCCCCAGGAGGTACTGCAGGAAGACGACCTGGAACTCGATGGTGTGTTCGCTGCGATGGACCAGTTCGTCCTGGAGGAGGTCCAGCCCTGAGCCTCTACAGACCTGCTCCACCATGTCCGAGGCGCACGTCGCCGACCCAAGGGGCGTCTCGAATTCCTTGGTGGTCAGGGCGAAGGGCATTACCATGGGGAGATGAGAGGTCCCGAGGATGACGAAGAGGTCCACCTCCGGGAGGCCTTTGAGGGCCGAGTAACCCCAGGCGTAACAGGACCCTCCTCGCTGGAAGTCGATGTGGGGCAATACCAGGCCGCATGGCGTCGCGGACATGCCGGTGCCCTGGGACTCGGGAGGGCCTTCGAGGGCGTTGAAGTAATTATGCAACTGGCTCCTCAGATGGTCGGGATCCGATGGGTATGATCGGCCCGCATGGGCCGCAGGCCGCTTGCGCTCCTCGCGGTATCGGCGTGCCAATTCGGCAAGCTCCCGATGATATCTCTCGTTGTCCAGGAGGAGATTCTCGTCCAGGACCCGGACAAAGGCCTCTATCTCCTCCAGCCTGATGAGGCCCAACCCCCCCATCCTCATGAGGGCGACCTGCATGTCCCTGAGGTCGTTGCGCCCGTCCATCAAGGCCAGAAGAGGCGCCACAGCCCGATCCACTATGAGATCAGAGGATATGCCGGTCCTGTCGTGGAGGACCAAGACACCTCTTCCCTCGTGCACTGCCGGCAGCGGTTCAATCCCGGCCCTTATCTTGGGCATCGCCTCCATGGGGATGAGTATGAACGCGACGGCCCGCTGCGTCAACCGGGTGCGTGGTCAAGGGATGGCCGGTGGGACCCCTCCTGCTCGAGGATCCCCCTCGGATCCCGCTTCAGCGTGGCTCGCCGCTGCGCGAGGCCAGGGCTCGCCTCGCATCCGTTTGGCCTCAAGGAGGACGGTTGCCTGAAAAGGGCTCCAACCGCCTCATGCCCCCTCCTGCCGCGGGCTCCCGCGGCCTTGAATCGACCGCGTCCGACAGTGGCCCAAGCCCAACTCCTCACCCTTCGGTGGCGGGGGGAGGCCGTAGTTGCCGGAGTGGCTCGGCCACCCGTGGACGGCGAGCAGCCCTTCTCGCTCCTCGCAGGACAGCCCCTGGAGCGAAGGGGGCAATGCCGCCGTGGCGTGAGCCCGAACCGCCACAGGGTGATGGCCAAGGCCTGAATCGCAGGGACATGGGCTTCCCCCGGAAGTCAGACATCACTGGATCTTGGAAAAGCTCGGCATATGTAGTAGGCTAACGATCATAGGAACCATCGTTGCCCTAGAACCTGAGGAGGTCCAAGAGGGGATCATCCATGCTCGTGGTGAGAGGTATCTGTATCCCGCGGGTCTGTTTCGGCCGCAAGCCGAGCTTGGAGGTGGCAGGGGGGATCTTCTTGCGCTCCTTTGCAGAGCGACAATGGACATACCTGTCCCTGATTCCCAACACCTCCACCCTGGAGGACTTCTGGGAAAGGACACCCGGGCCGCAGCTCCACTGTGGGGACCCCTTGGAGAGGCTGGGTGGGTAGGCACACGGGCCACGGGGCAACCCGTGGGGTCGTCAGGCATAGATGGCACAGCAAGAGGCGCCCGTCGCAGGGACCGCCTCCGAGATTCTCCGTGGCCTCGTCCCTCAAGCCCATACTCGCCCGGGTCGGCCCCCCTCCCCCTTCCCCCTTCAGACCGGATCCGTTTCAATTGGAGGCCCTGGCCGAGGTCGAGGGATCCGATGTGCTGGTGTGCGCCCCCACGGGATCCGGAAAGACCTGGATCGCCCTGGAGGCCATAGAGAAGAGGCTTTCCAGGATGGAGCGAACCTGGTACGCCTCTCCCCTCAAGGCCCTGTCCAACGCCAAGTACGAGGAGTTTCGCCTGAGGTTCGGGGAACAGAGGGTCGGGATCCTCACGGGCGACCGAAAGGAGAATCCCTCCGCCCCTGTCATCGTCGGCACCACGGAGATCCTCCGAAACCAGCTCTACGACGCCATGGAACGAGGGGAAGACATAAAGGTGGATTTCCTCGTGGTGGACGAGGCCCATTACCTCAAGGACCCGGACCGGGGTGTGGTCTGGGAGGAGGTCCTCATCTACCTGCCGGTGAGGGTGAGGCTCTTGCTGCTGTCCGCAACAGTAGGCAATCCAGAGGAGATTTGCGACTGGCTCAGCAAGATAAGGGGGATTCCCTGCAAGCTGGTGGAGTCACCACAAAGGCCTGTTCCTCTCCACGCGATAATGCTTCGCCCCGACGGCCATGTCCTGCCGTTGCTGGGACGAAGGGGCATCGACCGCAGGGTCCTGCAATATCTCAAGCAAGAGGGGGACTCGAAAGATCGCCCGAACGCCTTCAAGGACCTGGAGACGGTGGTGGAGGGGTTGCGCGGTCTGGGTCTGCTGCCGGCCATCTTCTTCCTGAAGAGCCGGGCAGAGTGCGACCGCGCCGTGGAAGGCTTCAGCGGCAGGCCGCGACCGCAAGCGGAGCAAGAGGAGACCTGGGTGGCCCTGGAGCCCTTCCTGAGGGAGGCCCCCATCCTCAGGACCAACCGGCAGTTGAAGGCCCTCCTGAGATATCGGGTGGCATCCCATCACGCCGGCCAGCTTCCCCAGTGGAAGCTCATGATAGAGAGGTTGATGAACGCAGGGCAGGTGGACGTCATATTCTCCACATCCACTGTGGCGGCCGGTGTGGACTTTCCCGCACGCACCGTGGTGGTGGTGCAGAGCGACCGATTCGACGGGCGAAGATTCGTTCCCCTGGGTGCCACGGAACTCCAGCAGATGAGCGGACGTGCGGGGAGGAGGGGCAGGGACACAGTGGGCTTCGCGCTCTTGCTGCCGGGGGTGCATCAGGACATCGCCAGGATGGCCCGCCTCATGCGCTCCAGACCGGAGGGGATCCAAAGCCAGATCCAGGTGAACTTCTCCATGGCGCTGAACTTGCTGATGTCCCATAGACCCTCGGAGATACGCTATCTGCTCGACAGGTCACTGGCGGCCCACCAGGGGGGCCCACCCCCCCATGGCCAGACCGGGGGAGGCTCGGGGGGTCTCGGCAATGCCCCGGCGCCATGGCGAGGCGGGAGGAGGCGAGGAAGGCAGGCCGGGGTCTCGGCCTGGGCGGAGGTACACTGCCCGACCTTGCAGCGCCTGCGCCGCGGGAGGCTGTTCTTGCATCGGGACGGGTCCGTCCACGTGGTGTTCCAAATGGCCGAGAGGAGGGGAAACCCCATCTGCATGGCCCATCGACTCGATCGGAAGCTGAAGGTGCGGAAGGGAAGGGTGATACTCAAAGGGGTCCGATTGTCCCAGATCCAGGCCGTCCTCCGGCAATGCCTGGATCTGCCCGAGGGGGAGGAGATCGGGGCCATCAAGAAGGCCTTGGAAGGGGTCGACCCGCGGGGCGTGAGAGATCTCCTCCTGAGCCCGAGTCAGGGCGAAGGTCGTTTTCCTTGTGTGCCTTGGGATGCACTGGCGGAGCCACCACCGAGCCGGGAGGGAGGTGAGGAGGGCTCCTGGCTCTGGAGGGACTTCCTGCGCCATGTGCGTTTTCTCAAGGAGACAGGTTTCGTGGACGCGCAGGAGAGGCTCACCGCGGATGGCCGCTGGGCATCCCGCCTGCGGCTGGAACATCCCATATTGCTGGCCGAGGCGATCCGTCGCGGGGCCTTGGAGGGAAGGCCCGTGGCGGTGCTGGCTGGGCTCGTCGCCCCGTTCGTCACGGATCGGGAGAAGGAACTGTATTTGCCGGCCAAGGGGCTCGAGGAAGTGGCGGATGCCTTCGACGAATTGGTGGGGAGCATCCACGGCATGGCCATGCTGATGCAAGGCTGGGGCTTCCCGGTCCCAGCGCTCCAGTTCTGGCCGGCCGCTGCCCTGTACCTCTGGGGGAAAGGGGTCGACTGGCAGGAGCTTCGGAAGGCGATCCCCTTGGACGAGGGGGACTGCGTCTCCCTGATCGTGAGGACCGCTGACCACCTCAGGCAGGTCTGTGACCTCTCGGAGACCCATCCTCACCTGGCCTTGACCGCGAGACTGGCCCTCAGGAGGATCCAGAGGGAGCCGGCCATATACCCTTGAAAGGGATCGCAGCGGTGGTGGCATGAGGCCCCTTTTCCATCCTCAGCTCGTCAACGGTCCCTTCGGGGACCCTGCCCTGTTCGTGGAATGTCTCCACCAGAGGAGGGCCCTGCTCTTCGATGCAGGGGAGCTGTGCGGATTCCCCCCGGGGAAGCTCCTCAAGGTCAGCCACGTCTTCGTCTCCCACACCCACATGGATCACTTCATCGGTTTCGACCACCTGGTTCGGCTGATGCTGGGAAGGCCCAAGAGGCTTCGTGTGTATGGGCCGGCGCCAATGCTGGATCAGGTGCTCTCCAGGCTGGCCTCTTACAGTTGGAACCTCGTGGATGGTTACGGGGAGCGGCTGATCCTAGAGGTGGCGCAGGTGCGCCAAGGCTCCCTCGAGCGGGTCACCCTGGACTGTGCAGGACGATTCAGGGACCCGGGTGTCCGGGAGGTCCAGCCCTTCGACGGGTGCCTGTGCATGGATCCGTTTTTCGTGGTTCGTGCCGCCCTCTTGGACCACAAGATCCCGTGCATGGCCTTTTGCCTGGAGGAGACGAGGCACATCCAGGTACTGAAGACCAGGCTCCAGGAGCTCGGGCTCAGACCCGGGCCTTGGCTGAGGCGCCTTAGGGAGGTGATCCTGCGCGGGGAAGGGGATGACCACCTGGTGGAGGTGGAGCCCTCCCACAAGGGGCCCCTCCCCTTGGGGTGGCTCAGGGAAAGGGTGATACAGGAATCGGCGGGCCAAAGGATCGCCTATGTGGTGGATGCCGGGTACACCGAGGCCAATCGCCGAGAGATAGTCTCCCTGGCTCGAGGTGCGGACATCCTGTTCATAGAGGCCGCCTTCCTCCAGCGGGACGAGGACCGGGCCCGTGCCAAGTCACACCTGACCGCCTTCCAGGCCGGATGCCTGGCCTCCGAGGCTGGGGTGAGGCGCGCCGTGCCCATGCACTTCTCGCCCAAGTACGCCCCGGATCCCACGGGGCTCGTGGAGGAGATGAACGAAGGGATGAGGAATGCCTCATCCGGTCACCAAGGCCGTGATCATCCCCTTGGCGAGCCACACAAATGTCTCGAGTCCTGAGATGGCTTGGGGGGCAGGTGAACAGGCCGCCGTGGGGAAGTGCCGGCCGGGGCCCTGGGACAGGGGTTCTGACAAGAGGGCCTGTAGCGTGTCAGCCACGGGGGGCTGCCTGGAGGGCCCAAGGTCCATTCGCTCGACGCCTTGGCGCTGGTTCGCCTGAGGCGAAACCCTCAGGCGGGGGGTACTTGCCCCCTTTCCGCTCTGAAGGCGGGGCTTCCCCCTGCCTGCTCGCCCTCGATGGGTGCCCCAGCGCTCTCCGCGAAGGCGGACTCCAGGACAATAGGCCCTCCACACGAGACCGAGGGATTACGGGGACCTCCTTGAGATCTCCGTTGACAGGGGGTGGGTCCTCTGGTATCATGAGCTCCATGCTGAGAGGGTGAAGGGACGGTACTGATGGTCGTTACGACAGGCAACTGGTGGTGGAGCGACGAAAGGGAGGGGTTCGTCCACCGCTAGATATCCTTAATAGGGAAGAAAGAGGCCGTGGATGACCCCAGGGTCCCACGGCCTCTTGGTTTTCGCAGTATGAGAGGAGGCCGTGGTAGTCCACGGCCTCTTTTTTTTGGGGGGCCCTCCTTGGGGGGAGCGATGGCCAGTTGAAGTCCACGGCGAGGACAAAGGAGACCAAGAGATGTTTACCCCAGGGTTTCAGAAATTCCAGGAGTTGGCGAGGCAAGGGGGGTTGATCCCGGTCTTCGCCGAGATCCTGGCGGACATGGACACCCCGGTTTCGGCCCTGCTCCGGCTTCGATTGGAGCCGTGCCTGTTCCTGCTGGAGAGCGTGGAAGGGGGGGAGAAGTGGGGGCGTTACAGCTTCCTCGGCTTCCGGCCACGCCTCCTCTTCAGGGTGAGGGGGGAAGAGGTCTTGATGGAAACAGAGGTGGGGACGACCCGGGTGGCACACCAGGGAGACCCCTTGAGGTTCCTCAAGGACCTACTGTATCGCCATGGAGCCGTCCCCATGGGGGGGCTGCCTCGATTCTACGGCGGGGCGGTGGGGTTCCTGGGATACGACATGGTGCGTTACTTCGAACGCCTCCCCCTTCGGGACAAGGACGACCTCGGGGCCGACGACGCGGTCTTCCTCCTGACAGACGTCCTGATAATCTTCGACAACGTCAGGCACACCATCAAGGTGGTGGCCACGGCCATCGTCGAGGGTCAACAGGACCTTCGCGCTGTCTACGAATCGACCACGGAGAAGATAGAGGCGACCATTGCCTACCTGCGCGCCCCCTTGGCTACGGGCCGGGCATCCAGGGGCCCTTCGCCCCTCTCTTCCCTCCATCCCAACGTCTCTCCGGAGGAGTTCAAGGAGATGGTCGCCAGGGCCAAGGATTACATCGTCTCCGGCGATGCGATACAGGTGGTCCTCTCCCAGAGGCTCCAGATGGAAGACCAAGTGGACCCCATAGGGCTATACAGGGCGCTTCGATACATAAACCCCTCCCCTTACCTCTTCTTCCTGAGGGTCCCGGGGCTGACCCTCATCGGCTCCTCCCCTGAGGTGATGGTCAGGATGGAAGACGGGGTAGTGGAGCTAAGGCCCATCGCAGGGACCAGGAGGAGGGGGGGCAACGAGCAGGAGGACAGGGCACTGGCCCACGAGCTCCTCCAGGACCCTAAGGAGCGGGCCGAACACGTCATGCTCGTGGACCTGGGGAGGAACGACCTTGGGAAGATCGCCAAGACGGGGAGCGTCCAGGTCAGCCAGCTCATGGCGGTCGAGCGCTATTCCCATGTCATGCACCTGGTCTCCCATGTCCAGGCACAGCTCTCCGACGGAAGAGACGCCTTCGATGTCCTCAAGGCCGTGTTCCCGGCAGGGACCCTCACAGGGGCCCCCAAGGTGCGGGCCATGGAGATCATAGAAGAGCTGGAGCCATCGCGCCGGGGGCCTTACGGTGGGGCGGTGGGGTACTTCAGTTACTCGGGCAACATGGATCTGTGCATCACCATCCGGACCATCTTCATGACGAATGGCCGGCTCTACATCCAGGCCGGTGCAGGGGTTGTGGCTGACTCCGATCCAGAGGCCGAGCACCAGGAGTCCCTCAACAAGGCCAAAGGGATGATCCAGGCCATCGAGATGGCGGCCTCGGGGCTCAAGCTTCCCGAGGCCAACCTATGATACGCAGGAGGGGGAAAGATGATACTGATGATCGACAACTACGACTCCTTCACTTACAACCTCGTCCAGTATCTGGGACAGATGGGGGAGGAGGTCCTGGTCTACCGCAATGACGAGATCACCGTGGGGGAGATAAGGGACCTGGAGCCGGATGCCATCTTCCTCTCCCCAGGGCCTTGCTCCCCAAGGGAGGCCGGGATCACGGTGGATGTGGTCCGAGAGCTCCATCGCACCACCCCCATCCTGGGGGTCTGTCTCGGGCACCAGGCCATAGCCTACGCCTTCGGCGGGGAGGTGGTGAGGGCAGACAGGATCATGCACGGGAAGACCTCTGAGATCAACAACGACGGGCGAACGATCTTCAGGGGGCTTCCCAATCCCTTCACCGCCGGCAGGTACCATTCACTGATCGTCAAGAGGGACTCCCTGCCTCGTTGTTTGGAGGTGAGCGCCGAGAGCGAGTACGGCGAGATCATGGGGATCAGGCACAGGGATCGCCCTGTGGAGGGCGTGCAGTTCCATCCGGAGTCCATCCTCACGCCCAACGGCAAGAGGATCATCAGGAACTTCCTGAGCGTGATAGGCAAGGAGGGGGGGCAGAGATGATCAGGGAGGCCATTGCAAAGGTCGTTGACCGCCAGGACCTCAGGGAGGAAGAGATGATGGCGGTCATGGGGGAGGTGATGGAGGGGGTGGCCACACCGGCGCAGATCGCCGCCCTCATCACCGGCCTTCGCATGAAGGGGGAGACGGTGGAGGAGGTCACGGGTGCAGCCAGGATCATGAGGATGAAGGCCACAAGGGTCGATGCCCGCTCCCCAGTGGTGGTGGACACCTGCGGGACCGGGGGGGACGGCATGAACACCTTCAACGTCTCCACCACCTCTGCCTTCGTGGTGGCAGCGGCGGGGATCACCGTGGCCAAACATGGGAACCGGGCGGTCTCCAGCGGCTGCGGCAGCGCCGATGTCCTGGAGGCCTTGGGGGTGAACATCAGTGCCCCCCCTGAGATCGTCGAGGAGTGCATCCAGCAGATAGGGATAGGTTTCCTCTTCGCCCCCAAGCTCCACGGGGCAATGAAATACGCTGTCGGACCGCGACGGGAGATAGGGGTGAGGAGCATATTCAATATGCTGGGCCCTCTCACAAACCCCGCAGGGGCCACTTCCCAACTGGTGGGTGTCTACGATCCGAAGCTGACAGAGATGTTCGCCTCGGTGCTTCGAAACCTGGGCTCCAAGAGGGCCTTCGTGGTCCACGGCCTTGACGGAATGGACGAGGCCACCGTGACGACCCAGACCAGGGTCTCGGAGTTGAAGGAGGGCATCATCACCACCTACAACATCGACCCTGTGGAGTACTTCGGGAGGACTTGGGGACGGGAGGAGCTGACAGGAGGGGATGCCACGGTCAATGCCGAGATCGCCAAGGAGGTGCTGTCGGGCACCTCCGGGGCGCGCAGGGATATCGTGCTCCTGAACTCCGCCCTGGCCATCGTGGCCGGGGAAAAGGCCAAGGACATCCGGGAGGGGATCGCCTTGGCTGAGGAGTGCATAGACAGCAGGGCCGCCATCAAGAAGCTGCAGGCCCTGATCGAGGCGACCAACAGTTGACCCAGTCCACTGGCCTGAGGCGGCTCGGTCTGGAGGGAGGGGAAGATGATCCTGGAGCGGATCTTGGAGGCCAAGAAGGAGGGGCTTTGCAGGTCGAAGCGGCTGGTTCCCATGTCCGCCTTGGAGGAGGCCGTGAAAGACATGGATCCCACGAGGGATTTCGAGGGGGCAATGGCCCGGCCCCAACTATCCGTCATAGCTGAGATAAAGAGGCGTTCCCCTTCCAAGGGGTGGATCAGGGAGGATGCGGACCCCTTGGAGATCGCCTCTATCTACGAGGAAAACGGTGCCGCTGCCATCTCGGTCTTGACGGATGAGGAGGCCTTCGGGGGCCACGACAGGTATCTCCCACTGATCAAGGGGACCGTCTCCCTCCCCCTCCTCAGGAAGGACTTCATCATAGACCCCTATCAGGTCTACGAATCCAGGGCCCTTGGGGCCGACGCCATCCTCCTCATAGCCGGCCTCCTCCCAGGAGGGAGGCTCGCCGAGCTCGTCTCATCGGCCGAGGCCCTCGGCCTCTCGGCCCTGGTCGAGGTCCACACCCGTGAGGAGCTGGACAGGGCCTTGGCCGCGGGGGCGAGGGTCATAGGGATCAACAACAGGGACCTCAGGACTTTTTCCACGGACCTGCGCACCACCGCCGAGCTCGCCCCCCACGTCCCCCGGGACAGGGTGCTGATCAGCGAGAGCGGCATCCGGACCAGGGCGGACATCGAGACCTTGCTCAGCCTCGGGGTGAAGTGCTGCCTGGTGGGTGAGGTACTCATGGCCGCCAAGGATATCGGGGCCAAGCTTCGGGAGCTGTTGGGCAGGGGGTGAAGGGGCCGTGACCGAGATAAAGATATGTGGGATCACGTCCATGGAAGACGCCATGGCCGTGGCCGAGGCCGGGGCCGATGCCATAGGGTTCATCTTCTACCGGGCGAGTCCGAGGTTCGTGACACCCGAAAAGGCCAGGGAGATCATAAGGGGGCTCGCCTCGCCCATCGTCAAGGTGGGGGTGTTCGTCAATCACGACCCGCGCGAGGTAGACGAGATCATGAGGTATTGCTGTCTGGACATGATCCAGCTCCACGGAGACGAATCGCCTGGTTATTGTGCCAGATTCCCGGCCGGTTCAGTGATCAAGGCCATATCGGGCTGGGCCGGGGAAGACACCGAGCCTTGGGTGATGTACAAGGTCAGGGCGTTTCTCCTGGATGCCAAGGATCCCCTTCTCTACGGCGGGACAGGGAGGAAGGCGGATTGGGGCTTGGCCAGGGAACTTGGCCGAAGACACCCCCTGATCCTTTCCGGGGGACTCGATGCGGACAACATCGCCGATGCCATAGGGGCCGTCTCCCCTGCTGCCGTGGATTTCAACAGCGGGGTGGAGATCTCCCCGGGCAGAAAGGATCATGACAAGGTTCGGGAGGTCGTGCGGTTGGTGCGCGGGATGAGCGACGGGAACCAGGGGAGGGTCTTCGTCGCGCTTGGAGGGGCTCATGGCCAAGAGGATGCCTGACAGCCGCGGACACTTCGGGGTCTTCGGGGGGCGGTATGCGGCGGAGACCCTGATGGAGGCCCTCATGGAACTGGAGAGGGCATACCGGCAGGCGAAAAGAGAGAGGCGGTTCAGGGAGGAGCTCTCCTCCTATCTGCGCGATTATGCGGGCAGGGAGACACCGCTATACCTGGCCAGACGGCTCACGGAAGAGCTGGGCGGGCCGAAGGTCTATCTCAAACGGGAGGACCTGAACCACACCGGCTCCCACAAGATCAACAACACGCTGGGGCAGGGGCTCTTGGCCATGCGCATGGGCAAGGTGAGGGTCATCGCTGAGACCGGGGCCGGCCAACACGGGGTGGCCACGGCCACGGCAGCGGCCCTCTTCGGTATGGAGTGCCAGATCTTCATGGGAGAGGAGGACATGAGGAGACAGTCGCCCAATGTCTTGCGCATGGGCCTGTTGGGCGCCGAGGTGGTCCCGGTGCGTTCTGGGACCTCTACACTCAAGGACGCCATGAACGAGGCCATGCGGCAATGGGTCTCCAGGGTCAGGGACACCTTCTACGTCATTGGAAGCACCGCTGGACCACATCCTTACCCCATGATGGTCCGCGAGTTCCAGAGCGTCATAGGGAAGGAGACCAAGAGGCAGATCGTGAAGGTGGAGGGGAGGCTCCCGGATCTCTTGGTCGCCTGTGTCGGGGGGGGGAGCAATGCCATGGGGCTCTTCTACCCTTTTCTCAATGACCCCGAGGTCGCCCTGGTCGGTGTCGAGGCAGGGGGAAAGGGGATCGACACGCTCATGCATGCGGCGAGCATCACCGCAGGCAGGATCGGTGTCCTGCACGGCAACAAGACCTATCTACTCCAAGACGAACATGGTCAGGTGCGGGACGCCCATTCCATAGCCGCCGGCCTCGATTACCCAGGGGTCGGGCCGGAGCACGCCTACCTGCATACCACGGGTCGGGCCAGGTACGTTTCCGTGGAGGATGAGGAGGCCTTGGAGGCATATGTGACCCTGGCCAGGCTCGAAGGGATCGTCCCCGCCATGGAGAGCGCCCATGCCTTGGCGTATGTCATGAAGGTCGCCCGGTCCATGGGCAGGGAAAGGATAGTAGTGGTGAACCTCTCGGGTCGGGGCGACAAGGACGCCGCGATGGCAGCCGAGAGGTTGGAGGCAAGACGAGATGGGACGCATCGAGGAGAGATTCAGGACCCTGAGAGCTAAGGGGGAGAAGGCCCTGATCGCGTATGTCACGGCCGGCGATCCGAGTCTGGAGGAGACGAAGGAGATCATCCTGACCCTTCAATCGGCAGGTGTGGATCTGCTGGAGATAGGGGTGCCCTTCTCCGACCCCACAGCAGATGGGCCGGTCATCCAGGCGGCATCTCAGAGGGCCCTTACAAACGGGGTGACGCTCGCAGGGGTCCTGGAAGCAATCCGCTCCATCCGAGACCTTTGCCACATCCCCATCGTCCTTTTCGGGTACTACAACCCCATCCTCGCCTTCGGGAACGAGAGGTTCGCCACGCGCGCGCGAGAGGCAGGGGTCGATGGCGTCCTGGTCGTGGACCTTCCCATGGAGGAGTGGGGAGAGCTCAGGCACTACACAGATCCTCTGGGTCTGGACTTCATCTCCCTCGTAGCACCCACCACCGGAGATGGGAGGATGAGGCGGATATGCAAGAGGGCCACCGGGTTCCTCTACTGCGTCTCCGTCACCGGGGTGACCGGGACCGCCACCCCCACAGTGGAAGAGGTCGAGAAGGAGGTGGCGCGGATCCGGAGGTTCACATCCCTCCCTGTGGCCGTCGGCTTCGGGATATCCACCCCCGAGCAGGTCAGGGACATAGCGAGGTCAGCCGATGGGGTGGTAGTGGGCAGCGCCTTGGTGAGGGTGATAGAGGAAAATAGGGGGCGACGGGACTTGAACCAGCTCTTGCGCCGCTATGTCATGGGGCTCAAGGCCTGTACCATGACCTTGTGATCACCTCTGGCCCATATCGAGGTCATGTGGTCGGCCCTGGATCGAGTATCCCATGGCCTCGTACCCCTTGAGCCTGCGCTGGTACATCTTCACGAGGATGGGGATGCGGACGTCCACGTAATCGTAGACCTGGACCAGGCGCTTTCCCTCGTGGAGCCTGTGGAGTCGGCCCACATACTGCTGCAAGGTACCCCTCCAGGAGATGGGCATGGCCAGGAAGAGGGTGTCCAGCCTGGAGTCGTCGAATCCCTCCCCTATGTACCGGCCGGTGGCGAGGATCACCCGCTCCTCGGTGTCCGGGATCCGTCCGATGGCTTCGGTCATCTCCGCCCTCTGCCTCGTGCCCATGCCGCCCTTGAGGACCAGGATGTTCTTGGCGAATCCATGCAGCCTCCGGGCGAGGTGATCCAGGTGATCCGTCCTTTCTGTCAGGACGAGGGGGGAGCGACCTTCCTCCAAGGCTCTGAGGATGTCCTCGAGGATCATCTCGTTTCGCCTGGAGTCCGCGACCATTGCCGCATACACCTGGTTGATGTCGACCTGCCCGACCATCCGTCCGATGCAGAAGGGGGTCTCCCTCGGGATGACCAGGTGCTCGAAGGGTCTGGCCGTGGCCGCCCTCCTCGGGCTCTCCCTGAACAGGATGGGGCCGCACTGCATGACTATGATGGGATGATGACCGTCCTTGCGAATGGGCGTCGCCGTCAGGCCGAGGACGTACCTGGCACGGACCCTTTTCAGGACCTGCTCGAAGGTGAAGGCAGGCACGTGATGGCATTCGTCCACTATGACGTGCCCGTAGTCTCCCACGAGATCTTTGACCTCGCCCCTCCTATTGAGGCCCTGGAGGATGGCCACATCGATGAACCGGGTCGGCTGTGACCTGCCACCCCCTATCTGCCCGATGTCCGCCATGGGGACGCCTAGAAAGTGCGACAGCCTCGCCCTCCACTGGTCGAGGAGCTGTCTGCGGTGGACCAGGACCAGGGTGTTGACACCCCTGGCAGCCATGATCCGGATGGCCACCACGGTCTTGCCGAAGGCGGTGGACCCGCACAGGATCCCAAGCTCCTGGGCCAGGAGGGCTTGGGCGGCCTCCTCCTGATGGGGCCGAAGCTCCCCTTGAAATTCCACATCGATGGGCACACCTGAAAAACGTTGGTCTGTCACCTCCACTCGGATACCGTGGTCTTGGAGCAGCCCCGTCACCTCCTCCATACACCCCCTGGGCAATGCCACGTGCCTCGGGTAGTCCTCCCCGCAGCCGATGATCCTCGGGATCCCAAAGGTGGGCATCCTCATCCCCTGGGCCTTGTAGAACTCGGGGTTCTGAAATGCAGCCAGTCTGAAGATGCGATTGATGAGGGCTGGCGAAAGCCCCGCCTTTTCCACGTAGAGCATGTCGGAGCGAACGATGCGCACGGCCTCCGGAAAAGGTCCGGCGAGGCGCCCTTGCCTGCGCCTTCTCGATGGCGGCATGGTCCAGGGGTCCTCCTCTTCGGCCCCCTCGTCGGTGAGGCTCATGCGCACGCCCAAGAGGCCCCCTGCCCGGGAGGCCTCCTGCACTATCTGCTCCACCTCGCTGGTCTCCATCCTCCGTATGCCCGACAGGAAGGCCCACTGATCCGGATACGGGACGAAGCGATCGTCCACAAACACGCTATTGCCTTCCTCCCTGGGCCCCTTCTGCAGGGGGAGCGCTATGAGCCCTCCGAACCCTCCCCTCGGCATGGTGTCCTGAGACGGGAAGAGGCGATCGTAGGAGTCGAGACCCAGCTCAGGCCTTCGATCCATGGTCATGGTGAGCAGGGCGCAGCCGAGTCTCCTGGCCAGTGACGCCTTCACGGGCCCCCGGAAGAATATCCACACGTGTCCCCCTTCCCCGGAACGAGACCGCTCCAAGGCCCCATAGACGCCGGCCCTCTGGCATGTCTCCATGAAGGCAGCCGCATCCTCCCTCCACGACCCCTTGTCGAAGTCCACGGCCAGGAACCAACAGGTCTCGTCCGAAAGGAGGGGATACACGCCCATGGTGTGCCTTCCCCTCAAGTGGTCAAGGATCGCCTCATCGGTCACCGGGCTGAACCTTCGGTGCGCGCACTCCCCGCACTTGACCCTGGGCTTGCGGCAAAGGGGGCGTCTCCACTCCAGGGCGCATGAAGGGGAGTAACCGGACCTGCCTCCCCTTCTGGTCTCCCAACGCAGCGGGAAGACATCCTCACGCCCGCGAAAGAGGCCGCGAAACAGGGCGACCTTGGCCTCGGCCGGTGAGGAGTTGGTCACCGGAGGGGGTGTGGGATGGAAGGCATCCTCGGCCTCTGCTATGGCAGGTGTGTCTCCGTGGGCCGCCCCACGGGCAGGGAGCCCCAGTTCGGCCCTGAGCCTCGTGTTCTCCTCCTGGAGCCTGGCGCATCGTTCCAGGGCCTCCTGGAGCTGCTGCCGAAGATCTAGGAGCTCTTCAGTCATCGCACGTCCCCTTGGGGTGCCCGACATAGATAGAACACTCCCGAGACATCCTGTGTCAAGCTCTTGTCTTGGGGTAATGCCGTCCATGAGAAGGCACCATGCCCCTTTGCTTGAGGCCTTGGCCATATCGCGACTCGCACTCAGGCCGCAGTGGGGATTGCCCAGCGGGGCGCGGGACCGCCCCCCCTTGGCTCCAGGGGCTGCCTCGCAGGGCGCGAGGGCCCGTCTCACCGTCGAAGGGTGCCAGATCGCCCTGGCCGGGTCGATACGGACCAGTGGGCCCCCCAAAGCGCGTTTGGTCCCCTCTTGCAGGCAGAGGGTTCCAACGGACCACACACCTCACGATGAAAATGCCCGTAGCGGATATGGTTCCAAACGTGCCGGTGATGCCGAGGCCTCCGGCCCGGCGATTCGTCTTCGGCGGGTTTCCCTAGGGTCAAGGACCCCATCAGGAAGGGCAAACGACGAGAGGCAGTGAGGGATCAGGGAAGGGATGCCGCCAAGAGGAGCCGAGGGTCTTAGACCGCGAGCCTTTCCACTGACATGAACGCCAAGCCCGGATGATCACGCCGATCCGTTTGGCCTCTCCCATGGGTGAGCCTTATCTCTATGGCCCCAGCAGGGCACTGACTTTCGCACAGGCCACAACCCGTGCACTCGGCGTCGTTGGAGAGCACGCCTTCCTCGTCGAGGATGTGGACCCCGTAAGGGCAGGCCTGGACGCATATCCCGCAATGCAAACAGCGCATCTGATTTCGGACGACATGGTACAGGTCCCATCGGATTGGGTATATCATGGCTCCTTCCCCGATGTGTCCCACGGGTGCCCATCGTGGGAAATGCCCGCGCTATTTCACAAGCAAGAATCATTCCGGGCGCCTTTTCTCTTTGGCGGGTCCACAAACCAGGGAATCCCCAGTCATTTCGCCTCGGCAAACCCCTGTCCCAGGCGAGGGAAGGCCGGTCGGTGCCGGATTATTTTCCACATGGTAAAGGCTTGCGGCGGCTGGCCGTCTCGGATCCGTTGGGAAAGGTCTTCTTTACTGGGGTGCGCTTCTTTGCTAGCCTCTTGATGGAGGGCAGGGCCGAAGGGATCTGGGTCTTCTCCATGCCGTCGGAGGCGTGGGGCCAAGAGCCGCGGCTCGCATGCCAGGCCGTGGTGGTGCACAACGAGGAGGTGCCGATATGCTGTCCAGGGAAGAGATGCTCGAAAGGCTCGCGAGGTGGAACCAAGCATGGAACGCACACGACCTCGACGGCGTCATGGGGCTATTTCATGACGAGATTCTGTTCGAGAACTTCACAGGGGCCAAGGTGCGGGGAAAGGAGAGATTGCGGGAGGCCTGGTCCCCCTGGTTTCGAGACCACGGCGGCTTTCACTTCACGCAGGAGGATACATTCGTGGATGAGGTGGAGCAAAAGGCCTTGTACCGGTGGCTCTTGGAGTGGCCCTGCAGCGAGAAGGGGCTGGAGGGCAGGCATGAGCAGAGGCGGGGGGTGGATGTCATCCACTTTCGGGATGGCAAGATCATCGAGAAGCTCAGTTATTGCAAGACGAGCATAGTGGTGGATGGAAGAAGGGTGAGGCTTTCTGCTCAAGCATAGGTGGCAGCTCTTTCATCCGCCTGGTGGACAGTGCGAGAGGGCCAAGACGATGATGAGATCCATTGTGGAATACCACGACAGGACAAGTTACGACCGCCTGTCCCTGGGCGGGCATCTCCTGGACTGGGGAAACCAGCCGGACCTCTACAAGCGTTACCCCGGGGCGAGGCGGATTCCTTTGCCGGAGGAGATAGATCTGCCAGACTGTCGCCTTTCGGAGATCATCTCTGGCGAGGCGGCCGCTCCTCGATGGACACCAGTGACCCTGGAGGATCTGGCCCGATTGCTCCTCCTGAGCTATTCCCGCACAGCACGCTCTCGGCACCCGGGGGGGGATTTTCACTACCGGAGCGTTCCCTCGGCTGGGGCCCTTTATCCGTGCGAGCTCTACGTGGGGGTCCGCGAGATCTCAGGTCTGGCCCCAGGGCTCTACCATTATGCCATTCAGGACTATTCCCTCACAGCATTGAGGGAAGGCGATGTCTTGGGGCACCTGGATGGCCTGCCGTCCATGGGGTTGGGGGAGATCCCGGGTCTGGCCCTCTTTGTCACAGCCATATCCTTCAGGGGCGCGTGGAAGTACAGGGATCGTGCATATCGCTACCATCTCCTGGATGCAGGGCATCTCCTGGAGGCGATCTGTCTGGCCTCCAAGGCCCTGGGTCTCCCATTTCGGCTGGACTACGACTTCGACGACGCGGCCGTCAATGCCCTGCTCGGCCTGGACGGGACCAGGGAGTTCTGCCTGGCGGTGATACGGGTGGGGAAGGGGGCAGCAGCAGGGGAGGAGAGCGCCTCGGGGCCCCAGGGGGAATGGCCTTCAGAGGTGCCGGCCTCCACGCCCGTGGCCCCGAGGGAGACGGACCATCCCCTCATCGGCCAGGTCCACTTCATCACATCCGAATTGCATGGAGGGCCCGAACAAGACCCAGAGATGCCGTTGCGCATGGGACTTGCCGCAGGCCCCTGGCATCCCTTGCCGCGAAGGGGGGGATGGCCTGAGATCATGAACTACCCTCAGGCTGTGTGGAGCCGGCGCTCCAAGAGGAATTTCGTGGAGCGCGGCGTCTCGAAGGAAGAGCTCTGCGCCTTGCTCACGCTCCTTTGCGCCTCGGGTTCGGAAGAGGGAGGTGGGGCACTCGCATGGGGTACCGTTTCGGTGGGCATCCTAGCCGGCAGAGTCGAGGGGCTGGAGCCGGGGCTTTACATCGTCGATCGTGCAAAGGCCATCATGGCCATCTCCTCGCCGAGGCCCAACGTGGCCCGGATGGCCCACGTTTGCCTCGACCAGGAGTGGCTTGCGAACGCTGCGTTGCACTTCGTCTTCATGAGCGACCTCGACCTCCTCGAGAAGGCATGGGGCCCGAGGGGATATCGATACGCCATGATGACCGCTGGCCGGCTGGCCCAGCGCATATACATGGGGTCCACTGCCATGGGCATGGGCTGCTGCGGGATCGGCGCATTCTACGACGGAGAGGCGGCCGAATTGCTCGGGCTCAATCCCTCGTCTCGCCTCCTGTACCTTGTCGCAACGGGCCCGGTCAAGAAGTGAGATCAGCGCCGCCTGAAGTAGTAGTAGTGCCAGTGCGGGTACCACCACCAGTCCCAGTACCACAGTGGGGGCCCCCAGTAATAGGGCCCGTAAGGCCAGCCGTAGACCCTTTCCTGTTCCTTCCACAGGTGAAGCTCCCTGACCGAGAGCACCGGGTACGTATAGTGCGTCTCCCCCAGGGGCCGTGTCTCCTTGCCCAAGACCTCCCCGGCAACGGTCACCTTCCTCCCCCTCTGATAGATCTCCGGGTCGAGGTAGGCGCTGGTCCTGGCCATGAACCTGCCTCTCGAGTACTCCGCATCCTCGGGGAAACCCTGGCTGTCGAGGGGGGTCTCCAGGAGGATCAGGGAAGTGCCCTCCCTGAGGTTTTGCGTCTCTATGATGACACCGCCCCATATGACCACCTCCCCCCGAAAGGAGTCCGGGTCCTGGAAGACCACAGGGAAGGCAAGGTGTGTCTTGGCGGCCTGCCTCACCTCGGATGAGATGACATGGGCGCAGCCTGTGGCCAGAAACAAAGACAGCAACACAAGGTGCCTTGCTACAGACGAAAAGCGCTCCATCTCCTTCGCCTCCCTCCTGTCTGATTTGACGCTCGAAAAGGGAAAAAGGTTCTGTGGGATGGCAACTCTCATGCTTGAAAACGGGGCCGACATCCGCTTCATCGAGCAGATCCTGGGCCATGCGGAGCTTACCACTACCCAGATGTACACCCAAGTCTCCATCCGAAAGCTCAAGGGGGTCCACACGGCCACCCATCCAGGCGCGCGGCTGAGCCGGCGAGCATAAAGGACTGGAAATGGAAGCGTATAACTGATTAGAGGAGGCTAAGCAGCTCTTCCCTGGTGAGCCCGGCTTGGCGGAGGATCGCTTATAAGGTGCCTTTGGCGATCTCTTTGTGTTTGGGCACTGTGAGTTGCCGGTGGGGTGGAGCCTCGTTCCTCAAGATAACGTGGCCGCCGCTTTGATGATTAACTCTGTAGCCAACCTTCTCCAAGACCTCGCAGGGCTCCTGGCCCGAAAGCGCCGGCAGCTTGCTCAAACGGCTACCTCAACGATCTCTTCGTCAATAGGAGGGGGGATGGGCTCGGCGTGCTTCTTCAAGCTCTCAAGATAGCCCCGCATGGCATCCTGAATGTCCTCGATCGCCTCTCTCCTGGTCTTGCCCTGAGAGATGCATCCAGGCGAAGACGGGCACCCTGCAACGAAAACGCCCTCTTCGTCTTGCTCTGTGACAATGCGGTACCTCATCTCTGTCCCCTCCAAGAGCAGGCACGTCATAGTATAGCCCAAAGAAGTGCGCTAACTCTGCGTGCTGCTGGGTCAGGGCCCTCATCCCAGCTTGACACGGGGTAGGCCCCTCATTAGGATGATTTGCTGTTCTCGGGTCAGCGGCCTTGGCTGGCTCTGGGGGATAAGAAGAGCCGAGGAGGGTGCGATGGACATAAGAGGCAAGACAGCTGTGATCACCGGCGGTGTGAGCGGTCTGGGAGAGGCCACGGCCAGATCCCTCTTGGCCAAGGGAGCCAACGTCCTCCTGATGGACGTCAACCAGGAAAGGGGCAGTGCCCTGTGCGGTGAACTGGGTCCCAAGGTGGCCTTCGCGAAGACCGACGTGACGGTCCCGGAGCAGGTCGAGGCCGCTGTCCGCGGGGCCGTCGAGCGATTCGGCGCCCTTCACATCGCCGTCAACTGTGCCGGGATGGGCAGCGCGGCCAGGGTGGTGGGAAAGGACGCCCCTCACGATCTGGGCTATTTTCAGAAGGTGGTCCAGGTGAATCTCATCGGGACCTTCGACACCCTGCGTTGGGCCGCTTTCTACATGGCCAAGAACGACCCTGACGAGGAAGGGGAGCGTGGGGTCATCGTCAACACCGCCTCCATAGCGGCCTTCGAGGGGCAGATAGGTCAGGCCGCTTACTCTGCCTCCAAGGCGGGCATAGTGGGGATGACCCTGCCCATAGCCAGGGAGCTGGCCCGCTTTGGGATCCGGGTCTGCACCATCGCCCCTGGGACCTTCGACACCCCGCTCATGGCGGGGATGTCGCAGGAAGTGAGGACCTCCTTGGAAAAACAGATCCCGTTTCCTTCGCGCTTTGGAAGACCTGCGGAGTTCGCCATGCTGGTCCAGCAGATCATAGAGAATCCCATGTTCAACGGTGAGACCATAAGGCTGGACGGGGCCCTCCGCATGGGTCCCAAGTGAGACTCGGCCCTCTGCCGTGGGCCTGGTGGCTCCATGAGCGTGATCCTGGTGGGGGTGGTGCACAAGGACCCGGACGGGTACGGGAGGCTCTCTGGCCTCCTCGAGTCCCTCAGGCCCGAGGCGATCAGCGTTGAGCTCAGCCCCCTGGGGCTCATCTGGCGAGAGGAGAGGGGGCAAGGTTTGCTCAGGCTCTTGGACTCCATGGTCCAAGGCCTCCCCTTCCAGGGCCATCTCTCTGGACACCTCGATCTCCTGCGGGAGGGGCTTAGGGTCCCATTCGAGTTCACAGCGTCTTTGGCCTACTCGCAGAGAAACGGGATCCCGCTTCACCTGTTGGACCTCAACTGGGTCTCCGTGCAGCACCTCCCTCTGTACGAGTCCGAGCTCCTCACCGAGGAGAACCTGATGCTCCTAAGCGAGCTGCCGTCCGAGCCCGTGAGGGTGGCGGTCAAGAGGTCATACCTTCGGGCTGCCCGTTGTTTGGCTCGGGGCGTCGGTGGTCTGGACAGGGAGGCCACCGTATGGGGGGACGTCACGGCCCGTCGGAGGGAACGACTCCTTGCCTGCCGTCTGCGGCGTTTGGCGAAGCGGCATGGGACAGTGGCCCATGTAGGCGGATGGGTCCATCTGATGCACGACCCGGAGGGCCTGACTCTGGCGAGCCTGCTGCGTGATCTCGACCCTCGAAGGGTGCTGCTGGAAGGGGGCCAAGGGCCTTTGACCTTGTCATGAATGGACACGGTGTGATCGGACCGGTACATTGCGGATGATCATGGACAGACGGGCTTTCCTGAAGGGCATGGCCGGCCTCCCCTTGGCCTTGAATGCAAGGGCAGGCGAGGTCAAAGAGGTCATCCTCTGTTTCGACGGGTGCGGGCCTGCGGAGAAGTGGAGGCGCGTGCACCGGCTCTCCGAAAGGATCGCCGAGCTCACAGGGTTCGCCCATTTCACCGTCTATGGATGCGGGGCGCAGCTCCTCACCAGGCTGCCTGGCTCCACCATAGGCTCCGGGGGGGACCAGAGGGAGGTGGACGAGAGGATCCGTCTCACCCAGTTGGCCATAGACAAGGGTTTCGAGTTCGGCAATCACACCATGAGGCACAAGAACGGGGCCACCTGGGGCATCCAGCAATGGATGGACGAACTGGCCGAGTTCGATGCCTTGGTGGCGCGTCTGTTCACCGATCGCAACGGAAACCCTTACAAGCCGCTGGGATTCCGAGCGCCGTACCTGGCGATCAACGACAACATGTACCGCGCCCTGAAAGCGCTCGGCTATGTCTACGACTTCTCTCAGGTTGGGGAAAGGGTCAGAGAGCTCTGCGGGATCATCGTCAAGGGATTGCCGCTCTACGAGAGGGACAACGGAAGGAAGATAGGGGGCATGGACTACAATTGGCACATAGCCGGCATCACCGATGCAGAGCTGGAGCGGATGCTTTGGAGATACGATGCCTCAAACGGAAATGGGCCCCTGGTCATCTCCCTGCACTTCAGCGACCTCGGTCACGGGGCCAGGAATTACTTCGACGTGGTCTCGGACTTCTTGATCGCCCTGGCCAAGAAGGGTTCCTACAGGTTCATTTCCATGATCGAACACATCCTGTCTTCCCTTTCCACCCCGGCCCCCTGACCACCCGTCCCGGCTTGGCGCCGGTGTGTTCCCCGTCCTTGAGGACATGGACGCCGTTGACGAAGACGTGGATCACCCCGGTGGCGTATTGACGCGGCTCCTCGAAAGTGGCGTGATCCTGGATCTTCTCCGGGTCGAAGATCACGATGTCCGCGAAGGCCCCCTGCCGAAGGTATCCCCTGCGATCCAGCCTCAGGTTCTCTGCGGGTAGGGAGGTCAACCTCCGTATGGCCTCCTCGAGGGGAATGACCTTCTCTTCTCGCACGTACTTGCCAAGGAGCCTTGCGAAGTTGCCGAAGGCCCTTGGATGGGTCTCGAAGTTGAGGAACACCCCCTGGGTGGAAAAGGAACCTCCGTCTGAGCCGAAGCTGACCCACGGGAGAGAGATCTGCCGGCGGATGTTTTCCTCGGATATGGAGAAGCGGACCATCTTCACCCCACCTTCCTCCTTGAGGAGGATGTCGATGAGGGTCTCCACAGGGGATTTCCCCAGCGCCGATGCCATATCAGCCAGGGACCTTCCGGCCATGGGCCTGTAAGTCGGGCTCTTCAGGTTCATGGGCCTTATCTTCTCCGGCTGGATTATGGAGACCTCCCTCCCGAGCCGTCTCTGCACCGCTGGGTCCCTGAGCCTGGCCAAGAAGGCCCTGTTCCCCCCTGCATGCACCCACTGAGGGAGCAATACGTCGAGCGATGAGGCAGACGCTGGATAGGTATACATATTGGCCGTGATCCTCAGCCCCTCCCTACGAGCGGCCTCTATCTTGTCGATGACCTTATCGAGCAGATGCCAGTTGGCCGGCCCCGTCACCTTCAGGTGGTAGATCTCTGCACGGACTGAGGCCGACCGCGCGACGCGCATGAACTCGTCCAAGGCCTCTAGGATCCGCCCCCCCTCGTTTCGAATGTGCGAGATGTACATCCCGCCGTATTCCGCGGCGACCTTGGCCAGGGCGATCAACTCCTCGGTCGTGGCGTAGGCCCCTGGGACGTAGATGAGGGCCGATCCCACCCCCATGGCCCCTTCCTCCATGGCCTGGCGCACCAATGCCTGCATCCTCTGCAACTCCTCTCGGTTGGGGGCCCGCCTTTGGTAGCCCAGGACATGTATCCTCACCGTGGTCGCCCCAACGAAAGAGGCCACGTTGGTGGATATCCCCCTCCTTTCCAGGTGCTCCAGGTACTCCCCCAGGGTGTTCCACGGGATGGCATACTTGATGGATCCCTGGCCCTCCAGCATCTCCTTTTTCATGGCCTCGTTGAGGGGGCCCATGGAATGCCCCTCACCCATCACCTCCAGGGTGACCCCCTGGCGGATGTCGCTCTGGGAAAGCCCGTCTTCTATCAAGGACTCCGTGGCCCAACTGAGCATGTTGATGAAACCAGGGGCCACGGCGAGCCCATTGGTATCCAGCTCCACTCTACCCTTGGCATCAGGCAACGGACCCACGGCAGCGATGGTGTCCCCGTTTACGGCCACCTCCCCCATAAAAGGCGCGCCACCACTGCCGTCGTATATGGTCCCGTTCTTTATCAGCAGGTCGTAATGTGGGGTTTGATTCTCGCCGGCCCGTGGTCCGTCAGGGATCCCTGGAGGTGGAAAGGCGATGGCGCCCAGGGCCAGCAGTGTGGCCAGAAGCCAGCCTCTGGGGCTGAGGAGGCCAACCGCCCCGATATCCCCTGGACTACGCCTCCGTGTCGAAACCGGATATCTCGGCATCTCCTCTACCTGCCCTCGACCGCCTCTTGCTCCCTTGGTAAAGCTCGTACTCCAGGAGCCTGCATTCGATGTCGCCGTTGAAGAAGGTGATCCTCCTCTTGGTCCTCAGGCCGACCTTCTTGACCAAAGGGAGGTTGCCGGTGAAGAGGTAACCCTTGTAACCGTGGCACCTCTTCTTGAAGAAATCCCCTATCCCTCGATAGAGGGCCCCCAGGTCCTTGTCCTTGCCGAGCCGTTCGCCATACTCCGGGTTGAGGATCACGACCCCTCCACGGCCCGGGATCCGTGTCTCGGAGTAATCGCACACGGCAAACTCGATGACCCCATCTACACCGGCCTTGGCCGCGTTCTTCCTGGCAGCCCGGACGGCCTGTCCGCTGATGTCGGTGGCTATGATCTCTCCCCCCAAGGTGTCCGTCGTCTTTCCTTTGGCCCTCTCCCGGAGTTGCCTCCACTCGGTCTGACTGAACCCCTTGAGGTGCATGAAACCGTAGTGGTCGCGCAGTAGACCCGGCGGCCGCCTCAAGGCGATCAATGCCCCCTCTATGGCGAGGGTCCCGCTGCCGCACATGGGATTGATGAGGTCTCCCGTGCCATCCCAGCCTGTGGCGAGGATCAGTGCAGCGGCCAAGGTCTCTTGGAGGGGCGCCCGAAGAGGGATCATGCGGTACCCGCGTCTGGACAGCGGCTCACCCGAGGTGTCCAGATAAAGGGCGCACCTCTGCCCCTGCCAGAAGAGGTGGACCACCACCCCTTTCCTCTCGGGCCCCGAGTCCGGACGTCGGCCACAGCGCTCCATGATCCGATCCACTATGGCGTCCTTGCACCTCTGGTTGGCGAATCTAGAATCCACAACGGTGGGGTTGTCCACCCAGGAGGTCACGCTCAGGTAATCGTCCTCCCGGATGAGCCCCTCCCATTCGATGCGTGCCACCTCCCTGTAGAGCCCCTGCGGCTCTGAGGCCTTGAACTCCTTGAGGAGCAAGAGGACACGTTGCGCAGTGCGCAGATGTAGGTTCAGGACCATGGTGTCGAAGAAGGTACCCTCAGTCTCCACGTAAGCCTCCCCCACGGCCATGACGCGCAGGCCGAGGGAGTGGACCTCCTCCCTCAGGTAGGGCGCGATGCCCTTGGCGCAGGTGAGCAAGATGGGTCTGCTGTCCTGGAGCGTCGACACCCCTCCAGGGCCCTCCTGGCGAGGTCCAGGGCCGAGTCCCACCACCGGGCGCCCATCACCTGGTGACCGTCGATAACTACTCCCCCTCACTGAGGTAATCCCCCAAGACCCCTCGGCTGTGTTCGTCTTCGTGGCAATACACGCAGAGGTTCTCCCAGTTGGATCCGTCAGGGGGATTGTTCCTGGGATTCCCGTCCTTGTGATGCACCGTGAGCAAGTGCCTGTCCTTGTGGTCGAACTCCCTGGCGCACTTGGCGCAGATGAGCCCGTGGATCTGCAGGGAACGCTCCCGGTAATCACTCCTCCTGGCCTTCATGCCCTTGAGCTCCCTTACCACCTCTTCGATGGACCTGGCGCCCCCGGCGGCCCCATGCATCCCCGGTCTCTTCCTTATGACGAAGCGTCTGTTTCTCATCCCCTTTCCTCCGAGCGGGTCTCTGGGGGGAGTCGAAGGGATCCCTCGCCAGCCTCCTTCGGTGTCTTTCCACCGGCAACGGGTCAGCCCAAGACACCCGACCGACAATGGTCGCCCCCCCGGCGATCGAGCCACCATCGCCACACCATCCACCCCCAGGCGGCCATGATCCCAGCCCACCCCATGGCATTGACCACCCAGGCGATCCTCGTGTCCAGGCCCAGGGCCCCCCATCGCGACAGGATCTCGGCCCAGTCGTGTTCGCCCGAGCCCACCAGGGGTAGCGCCTGGGCTCGGGCGTCACCCACATATCTGGCTATGTTCAGGAGGTTCTCCGAGAGCCAAACACCTCCCAGGACAAAGGGGATGGTCTCCCCCCTCAGCCAGAAGGGAAGCACGACCGCGAGGGGAAATGCCAGCTGTCCCAAGGTGCCCCCGTACAGACCGAGGGTCTCCCCCAGGAGACCGAAGATCACGTGTCCTGCCTCGTGGAAAACGAGGTTGGCATGATCGATCACAGGGATGAACCCCTTGCCCCTGAGGGCCACCAGGGCCAAGAGGCCCACGAAGGCGGATGCCGTCACGAGCCTAGCCGTGGTCACCCGTGTCCACGGCCTTTCCCCAAGCTGTCCCAGAGGCGACGACACCAATGCCATCCCAGGGGGGCGGTCAGGATCAGGGAGATTATGAGACGCCACCAGGAGAAAGGCAAGGTCCTCCGGTGTCGTGCATTTGATTTCTGGGTCCTTTTTTACTAGACTTCGGATGGGCTCGATCTTCCTCATTCCCTGATGATGTGGCGTCATCCCGAGAGGGGTGGACCGAAGTGTCCTTTTGCAGAGGACTTGTCACGACTTCTTCAGCCGGAGGGCGCGCCATCTTGCGATCGCCTCAAGGGAGCTAATGTGGTTTGCCATTGGGAAGGGGGTATGCCATGTCCGTGATCACCATCTCCCGGGGCTCGTACAGTCATGGCAAGGAGGTTGCCGAGAAGGTGGCCGATAGGCTGGGATACAGGTGTATAGCCCGCGAGGTTCTCCTCGACGCCTCGGAGGAGTTCAATGTACCAGAGGTGAAGTTGTTGCAGGCGATACGCGATGCGCCTTCATTCCTGGGGCGTTTGGCGCATGGAAGGCTGAGGTACATTGCGTTCATCAGGCTGGCACTGCTAAAACGTGTCCAAGAGGACAACGTGGTCTACCACGGCTTTGCCGGTCACCTCATCCTCAAAGACATACCGCATGTCCTCAAGGTTCGGATCCTGGCGGACCTGGAGGATCGCGTGGGGCTGGTGATGAATCGCGACGGGGTCGACAGGAGGCAGGCCATCAGGACGGTCGAGCGGGTCGATGAGGAGAGGAGGAGGTGGAGTCGCTCCCTCTACGGTGTCGATACCACTGACCCAAGCCTCTACGACCTGGTGCTCAACCTCAAGAGGATGACCGTGGAGAGCGCCGCCGATGTGATCTGTCAGACCGCTGCCCTCAGGGAGTTCCAGACCACAGTGGAGTCGCAGAGGATGATAAAGGACCTGATCCTGGCGGCTGAGGTCCAAAGGGCTGTTGCGGAGATAGGGGTCGAGGCGACCGTGGCGGCCCGCGACGGGGTCGTGGAGATAGCGACCAAGGCCCCGAGTTCTCAAGAGGAAGCCCTGACACAGGAGATCGAAAGACGGGCCAGGGGGATCGTTGGGGTCAAGGTGGTCAATGTCCAGGTGACCCCCTTGACGCTCTTCGAGTGAGCCTCGACTTGCGCACCCCCCCGGCGGGCCGCCCTCTGCCTTGCCAGCCCGTTTGAGAGAAGAGCGGGGGTGGACGTCTGTGTCGAATCAGCACGCGCATCAGGGCGCGATCTTCTTTTCTCATCCAGAGGAGGATGCCCATGGGCTACGAGACCATACTCTATGAGAAAGACCAAAGGATAGCCACCATAACCCTCAACCGGCCGGAGAAGTTCAACACGATCCGTCCCCCCATGCCTGACGAGATAGAGAGGGCCGTGATAGAGGCCAATGCCGATCCGGAGGTACGAGTGATCGTCCTGAAAGGGGCCGGCAAGGCCTTTTGTGCGGGTTTCGACTTCTCGGGGAACCTGGAACATTTCAAGGAATGGGGGGGGACACCCGGTGGGGAACCGTGGGATCCTGGGAAGGACATGGTGCTCTCCACGAGCCCTTTCGTTGCCCCTGTCCCCAAGTTCATGAGCCTCTGGTACAGCCCCAAGCCGGTCGTGGCGCAGGTGCATGGGTGGTGCGTGGGTGGGGGCTCCGACATGGTCCTTTGCTGCGACGTGATCATCGCCTCTGAGGACGCCAGGTTCGGGACGCCCTATTCCAGGGCTTGGGGATGTTACCTCAGCGGTTTGTGGATCTACAGGCTCGGTCTCACGAGGGTGAAGCTCCTCGCCCTGACAGGGGACTCCATAAGCGGCAAAGAGGCGGAGCAGATGGGCCTGATCAACAGGGCAGTCCCCCTGGAGAGGCTCTCGCAGGAGGTGCGGTATTGGGCTGAGCGCATAGCCAAGAACCCAGCCTCCCAGCTCCACGCCATGAAGCTCATAGTCAATCAGGCTTACGAGAACATGGGGCTTCGCAGCACCCAACTGCTCGGTCCCATACTGGACGGCTACATGCGCAACACCCCGGAGGGCCTCGAGTTCGTGAGGACCGCCTTCGAGAAGGGCGTGGGGGCGGCCGTCGCGGAGAGGGATGGCCCCTTCGGAGACTACAGCCAGGGCCCAGCATCCTTGAAGCCAATCGGTACTGCTGTCCCTTAGAATGGCCGCCACAGAGAGGGGTCCCATGTGGAAGGAGGGCAAGGTGGCCCTGGTCACCGGGGCCGCAAGGGGAATCGGCCGGGTCATCGCACTGGTGTTGAGCGAGGAGGGGGCCCGTGTGGGCGTGGCGGACATCCTCCCGAGGGTGGAAGAGACGGCCCTGGAGATCCGCAGGAGGGGCGGAAGCTCGGTCGCGGCCGTCTTCGACGTCTCGGATCCTTCCCAGGTGAGAGACGGGGTGGCCAAGATCGTGGCGGAGCTGGGAGAGGTGGACATCCTGGTGAACAACGCCGCCATAGTGAACAATATCGCGACCTTCGTCAAGATGTCCCACGAGGCGTGGCTCGAGGAGATCTCTGTCAACCTGGGAGGTGCATTCAACGTGACCAAAGAGGTGATCCAGGGCATGGTCAGGAAGGGATGGGGGAGGGTCATCAACATATCGTCCCTGGGGGGGCAGGGGGGATTGCAAAGGCAGATCGGGTACGCATCGAGCAAGGCGGGCCTGATCGGATTCACCAAGACCATGGCCCTGGAGCATGCGAGGGACAATATCACTTGCAACGCCATCTTGCCAGGTATGATCGAGACCGAGCTGGTCAGCGGCATGCCGCGGGAGATCAAAGAGGCGCTCATGTCCGACATCCCAGCCCGGCGTTTCGGGACCATGGAGGAGGTGGCCCATCTGGTGGCGTTTCTCGCATCGGAAAAGGCCGGCTTCATCAACGGAGCCGAGATCAGGATCGACGGTGGCATGGGCCTCCTCACAGGGAGCCTGGGTAGCCGCAAAGAGGCACGGGAAAGGAGGAGGCACGATCCTTGAGCCAAGAGCGGACACAATCGGGGATCCCCCTTCGGAGGTTCTACGAGCCTCAAGACACCCAACAGCTCGATTACAGCCGGGATCTCAATGCCCCCGGTGCCTTCCCCTTCACCAGGGGCAGGGACGCTGGGCCTCGCTCCAATGGGTCCTGGATACAGAGGGAACTGTCAGGGGAAGGGGATCCGGACCGATCCAACCAACAGCTCAAGTACCTCATCGCCAGAGGCCAGACCGGTGTCGACGTGATAGGGGATAGCCCCACCATGGCCTGCCTGGATCCGGATCACCCGCTGTGTGCAAAGGCCGTGGGGACCCAAGGGGTCTCCCTGTGCTGCGGTGAGGATTATCTCAGGCTCTTCAGGGATATCGACTTGGGTTCGGTCACCATCTCGGGCTCCCTCCCCTCGGCCTTCGGGATAGCGGGTTTTTACCTGGCGGCCAAGCATTACGGAGTGGATCCCTCAAGGCTCAGGGGGTCCATGGTACAGGCCCCTTTTTTCTGCGAGGATTGTGGCTATGCCATGCACATGCCCTTTGATCTGCGCCTCAGGCTGACCTGCGATTCCATAGAATTCTGCGCCCGGGAGATGCCGAGATTCCACTCCTTCCTTGAGGACACGTATTACATAAGCGAGGCTGGGCTGGACTCTGTGGAGGAGATGGCCTTGGGCTTCGTGGAGATCAGGCACGTCGTGAGGGAGCTCCTCAAGAGGGGCGTGGACATAGACAGCTTTGCCCCTAGGATAGCCATACTGCTCAACTGCCGAATGGACTTCTTCGAGGAGATAGCCAAGATCAGGGCGACCCGGAGGCTATTCGCCAGGATGATGAGGGATGAATTCGGGGCAAAGGACCCAAGGTCTCATGCAGTAGTCATCACCTGCCACACCTCCGGCCTGTCCCTTACGGCACAACAGCCCGTCAACAACATCGTCAGGGGGACCGTCGAGGCCTTGGCCCTGGTAATGGCCGGGGTCCAGGCCATAGAGATATCGGCCTTCGACGAGGCCTACCGGACCCCGACTCCAGAATCCCATCTCGTGGGCCTGAGGACCCAGCAGGTGATACACCTGGAGTCCAACGCGGGCAAGGTCCTAGACCCCCTGGGCGGGTCTTACTTCGTGGAGTCTCTGACCAACGAGATGGAGGGGCGCATAACGGACATGATCCAGAGGATCGAGGCCATGGGTGACCCGGGTCTGCTTTCTGACAGGGGGTGGTTCAGGTCCTTGTTCGAGGGCGCGATGGAGAGGTATGGAAGGCAGATCAGGGAAAGGGAACTGCTGAAGGTAGGGGTGAACATCCACGAGATGCCGGAGGAGGAGGACACCCTGCTCAAGGAGGTGGCAGGGCGCAAGATCCCCCTTTGTGTGCATCGCATAGAGTGGGTCAAGGAGATGAAGGAGGGCAGGGACCAAGGGATGATCAGGGATGCCTTGGGGGGCCTTTTGGAAAAGGCCCGCGACAGGGACGAGAACTTGATGCGCCATGTGATCAGGGCCATGGAGGCAGGCGCTACCGTGGGGGAGATCGCTGGGGTCTTGCGAATGGCCTACCGACTACCTTATGATCCGCTGGGTTTGATGGAACCGCCTATCTGAAGGGAGGTTGGTCGATGCGCAGGATAAGGGTGCTCGTGGCCACCTTGGGGCTGGACCAGCACGAGTTGGGGGCCATGGCGGTTTCTAGGATGCTCAGGGACGCAGGGATGGAGGTGATCTACGGCGGGAGATTCAACCTCCCGCCCATGATCCTCAGGATGGCAGAGGAGGAAGACGTGGACGTCATCGGTCTGAGCTGCCACTCATGGGAATACATCGAGTATGTGCCTGAGCTGCAGGGCCTCCTGAAGGAGAACGAAATGGACATCCCGGTGGTCGTCGGTGGCTCTGTCATCACACCCGCGGATGCACAGAGACTGACAGAGCAAGGGGTCGCCGCGGTCTTCGGCCCTTCGGCACGGGCGGAGGAGATCGTGGAGACGATAAGAACCCTGGGTTCCAAGGCCCACGGATGAGATCCCGTCGCCCCCCTCGTCCAAAGCAGGGGCCGAGGGGGGACCGCCGCGATCCTGTCCCCGGTTCGACGGCCCCTGGCAATCGGGGAGGAGTCGAGGGCGACGAGATGCAGGAGGTGGGAGATGGCCATTGACTACGAGAAGAAGGGGCATGTGGCCCTGGTGACCATGAACCGTCCAGAGGCCATGAACTGCCTCAATTTGGCTGACGTGGAGGAGTTGGGCAGGGTATGGCTGGACTTCAGGGACGACGAGCAGTTGTGGGTGGCCGTGCTCACAGGGGCGGGAGATCTATCGTTCAGCGCCGGGGCTGACCTGGCAGAGCTGATCCCGAAGGTCAACTCAGGGGAGGTCCCCCTGTCGCCGACCATGCCAGCATTCCTCAAGAACATAAGATGCTTCAAGCCCATAGTCGCGGCGGTAAACGGCCACTGCCTGGCAGGAGGCATGGAGATGCTCCAAGGCACTGACATACGCATCGCGGTGGAAGAGGCCACCTTCGGCCTCCCCGAGGTCAAGCTGGCACTCTTCCCTGTGGCCGGATCCACTGTGCGCCTGCCAAGGCAGATCCCCTATTGCTGGGCCATGCAGATCCTGCTGCTGGGGGAGCCCATCACGGCCCAGCAGGCCTTGCAGATAGGACTGATAAACCAGGTAGTCCCCAAGGAGAGGCTGATGGAAACGGCCATGTCCATTGCCGACAGGCTGTGTCGCAACGGCCCCTTGGCCCTGAGGGCCATCAAGGAATCCGCCTTGCGTTCTTACGACCTCCCGGAGGAGGCGGGATACTTCCTGGAGGCCTTCATGGCCAAGGGTGTATTCGGTACCAAGGATGCCACGGAGGGACCCAAGGCCTTCTTGGAGAGGAGGAGGCCCCATTACGAGGGAAGGTGAACCGATAGGCCCATAGGAGGATCTCGGGATGTTCCAAGAAGACGTCATCGCGCGCCTGAGAGAGGCGCATGCGCGCTACGAGGCAGAGCTCGAGGAGATCTTGTCCCAGGCGGCAGGGGGTGACAAGAGGGGATATGTCACCTATTCGGGGTTGGAGGTCAAGCCCCTCTATACCCCCGCTGACATGGAAGGGACGGACTTTTTCAAGGACATCTCCTTTCCAGGGCAGTATCCGTACACCAGAGGGGTGTTCCCTGGCGGGTACCTCTCGCGGGGGTTGCACATCAGGCAGGTGACAGGCCTGGGGACGGCCGAGGAGACCAACAAGCGATGGAAATTCCTCCTTTCGGCAGGGGCCAATGCCCTGTCTGTGGTCCCGGACGATGGGTCTGGCAACCGGGCGGACAGCGATGACGAGAGGGTCCTGGGGCTGGTGGGAAAGGGGGGGGTTGCCCTTGATACGCTCTACGACTTCGAGACCCTCTTCGACGGGATCGACATGATGAGGTACCCCGTTCATCTCATCACGTTCAATGCTTACGCCCTGGCCTGTTATGTGGCGGTGGCGATGAGGCGAGGGATCGATCTCAAGAGACTGAGGGGCAGCATGTCCAACGGACTCAGGCCCGAACCCGAGTGCCTCGATATCATCGAGTACTGCACCCGAGAGGTACCGCTGTTCAACGCGGGGTATCTCGACATGCGTAACGTCAGGGAGGGCGGTTGCACGGCCCCCCAGGAGATAGCCTTCGGTGTGTCCTTGGCCATGGCCGCCAGCGACGCCCTCATGGAGAGGGGGCTCAAGGTTGACGACTTCCTCCATAGGGTGACCTGGTTCGTCAACTCCGGGCCGGAGCTCTTCGAGGAGGTGGCCAAGTTCAGGGCCATGAGGAGGGTGTGGGCCAAGGTCTTCAGTGAGCGCTACGGGGCCCGGGACCCTGCCTCGTTGATGTGTCGCATGCACTGCCAGACATATGCCCCCACACTGACCAAGCAGCAGCCCTTCAACAACCTGATCCGCAGCACGCTCTACGCCCTGGCCGCGGTCCTTGGCGGGGTCCAGTCCCTCCACGTGAACTCCTTCGACGAGGCCCTGGCCATCCCCACGGAGTTCTCGGCCCTGCTATCGGTGAGGACTCAGCAGATCATCGACCTGGAGACCGGGGTGACCAAGGTGATCGACCCGTTGGGGGGGGCCTATTATGTGGAGTGGCTTACCAACAAGATCGAGGAGGAGGCCGTCTCGATCATAGAGGCCGTCCAGGCGAGGGGTGGGGCATTCAAGGCGTGGGATTGGATTTGCAGCGAGATAAGGCGGGCCGCCATCGCCACACAAGAGGAGTTCGACTCCGGCAGGCGGCCTTTGGTGGGCGTGAACACCTTGGTGGAGGAGGAGGACATCCAGATGAGGGCCCTGGAGGTCCTCCAGAGGCACGCCAATTTCGATGTGTTGCAGGAGTACGATCCCTCGGTGGTGGAAAAGCAGATATCGAGGCTGAACAAGGTTCGAAGGGAGCGGGACCAGGGCAGACTGGACAAGGCGGTGAGGGAGCTCAAAGAGGTGATGAAGGCAGGGAAGAACATGTTGCCCCCCTTGATCGAGGCCGTCCAGTGTGGGTTGACCAGGGGGGAGTTCGCTGCTATAAAGGCGGAGGTCTACAGGCAATCGCCAGAAGGTCCTTACCTGTGCGGTCCGCTGATGGTGTTGGCATGAGGGGGGCTTGAGCTGACATGGACAGGGCTGTGAGCGTCCTGGTGAGCAGGGACGATTTCTACCACCAGCGAGGGTACTGGGTGGTGGCCAACTCCTTGAAGAACGCCGGAGTGGAGGTGATCCTGGGTGGGATACAGACCCCGCGGGAGATAGCGCGGACCGCCCTTCAGGAAGATGTCGATGTGATAGGCTATCGCATCATGCAGGGCGCCCCCAGGATCCTTGTCCCCCTTCTCCTCGAGAGGATGAAGGAGCTTGGGATAGAGGACAAGCCGATAGTGGTTGGCGGCATAGTCCCAGCCAAGGAGGAAGAGCTCTTGAGGGGGCTCGGCATCAGGGAGGTATTTCACCCATTCACCCCCCTTTCCGTCCTGGTGGAAAGGGTCAAGGCCCTGGGCGCCGAGTACCGCATGGGGGCCGGTTCGGTCGGAGGGGGCAGGTCGCTGCGGTGATGGTTCCTCCCGAGGATACGGAACGACTTCATGGCCGCAGGGAACGTCCTTGAGATAAGAAGGCTGAACCTGGGCTTCGGGGGGCTCCAGGTCCTGGTGGATGTGGACCTGGATGTTCGCCCCCGGGAGATCCTCGCCGTGATCGGGCCCAACGGTGCGGGGAAGACCAGTCTTCTCAACTGCATAAACGGGTTCTACAGACCCCAGTCCGGTAGCATAAGCTTTCTCGGAAGGCCCATACACCACCTCAAGCCGCACCAGATCGCCAAGATCGGCATCTCTCGCACCTTCCAGAACATCGAGCTTTACACAGGGCTCAATGTCCTCGAGAACCTCCTGGCCGCCAGGCATGTGCACATGAAAAGAGGGGCCTTCCTCGGGGCTCTCTTCTTCGGCCCGGCCAGGCGCGAGGAGTTGGAGCACAGGGAGGTGGTGGAGGAGATCATAGACTTCCTCGAGCTGGAGCCTGTGCGCAAGAGGATCGTGGGCGCCTTGCCTTACGGGGTGAGAAAGAGGGTGGAGCTGGGACGCGCCCTGGCCATGGACCCGGTGCTGCTCCTCCTGGATGAGCCCATGGCCGGGATGAACGTCGAGGAGAAGGAGGACATGGCCCGCTTCATCCTCGATGTGTCCGAACTGAAGGGGACCCCCATGATCATCGTGGAGCACGACATGGAGGTGGTCATGGACATCGCCGAGCGCGCCGCGGTCTTGGATTTCGGGCACAAGATAGCCGAAGGGACCCCGGCCGAGATAGTCAGCGATCCGAGGGTGATCCAGGCATACCTCGGCGAGGAGGAAACGGTTGCGGCCAGAGGATGAAGAGCGGGTGCTGGACACCCTCCCCAAGATACTCAGGGCCAAGGCGAGGGGGGCGCGAGCCTCGAAGGTGGCCATGCGGGTCAAGGACCGCGGGATTTGGAAGTCCTATACATGGAGGGACTACTTCGAGAAGGTCGGGGACCTCTGCCTGGGTATGGTCGGACTAGGGCTCCAGCGGGGGGACAAGATCTGCATCATAGGGGAGAACAAACCGCAGTGGTTTTGGGCGGAGCTGGCCGCCCAGGCCGCGGGGGCGGTGGCGGTGGGGGTCTTCACGGACTGCGTGGCCAGGGAGGTCAAGTACTTCGTCGAACACTCGGATTCCACCTTCGTCGTGGCCCACGATCAGGAGCAGGTGGACAAGGTCCTGGAGATCAAGGATGAACTGCCCCTCTTGAGGAAGGTCATCTACTGGGACCCCAAGGGGCTGTGGGGTTATAGTCATCCTGATCTGCTCTCCATGGACGAGGCGATGGAGCATGGCAGGCGGATGCGCAGCCAGAGGCCAGGGCTCCTGGACGAATTGATAGACGCGGGAGGGGGTGACGACATAGCGGTCATCTGCTATACCTCAGGGACCACTGGCCTGCCCAAAGGGGCGATGCTCAGCCAGAGGTGGCTGGTGGAAGGGGTGAGGGAGTGGAGCCGGGCGGATGGCTGGGACCAGGAGGAGATGGAATACCTTTCCTTCATCCCCCCCGCATGGGCCACGGAGCAGGGTCTCGGGATCGCCGGCGCCCTGGTGGGGAACATGCGCGTTAACTTCCCGGAGGAACCCGAGACGGTTCAGGAGAACATAAGGGAGATCGGCCCCCATGTGCTGTTCTACGGGGCGAGGCTCTGGGAGAACGTCAATCGGATGGTCCAGGCCAGGATGATAGACTCCACGAGGCTCAGGAGGTGGCTCTACAATCGATGCATGTCCGTGGGCATGAGGGTCTGCAAGATGCAGGAGGAGGAACGCCCGTTGGGGCCCGCGTGGCGCCTGTTGAGTTGGGCGGCCTATCAGACCTCGTTCAGGGCCTTGAGGGATCGCCTAGGGGTGTCCAGGGCGAAGGTGGTCTACTCAGCGGGTGGGGCGGTAAGCCCCGAGATCATACGTTTCTTCCTGGCACTGGGTGTGGAGATCAAGCTCTTCTATGGGAGCACTGAGATGGGCGTGGTCTCTGTCCCCCCAAGGGGGGAGGTGCGGCCCGAGAGTTCCGGAAAGGTGATGCCGTGGGTGGAGGTGAAGGTCTCGGAAGAGGGGGAGATCCTCGTCAAGAGCAAGTTCATGTTCAGCGGCTATTACAAGGACCCGGATGCCACTGCCAGGAAGATGAGAGGCGGATTCTACTCCAGCGGTGACTTCGGTTATGTGGACGAGGAGGGCCATCTCATAGTCATCGACCGCATGGAGGACCTGAAGCCGCTTTCCGGCGGCAGGAAGTTCTCTCCCCAGTACACTGAGGTGAGGCTGAGGTTCAGCCCGTTCATAAAGGACGTCCTGGCGGTGGGAGGCGAGGACAGGGATTTCGTCACCGCGTTGGTCAATATCGACCTGGACAACGTGGGCCGTTATGCCGAGGCCCGGCATATCCCTTATACCACCTTCACCGACCTGTCGCAGAAGCCAGAGGTCATCGCCCTCATCACGGAGGAGATCCGTAAGGTGAACAGGACCCTGCCGGATCATGCGAGGATAAGGCGCTTCGTGAACCTTCACAAGGAGTTCGATGCCGACGAGGCAGAGTTGACCCGCACGCGTAAGCTGCGCAGGGCCTTCGTCGAAGAGCGGTACGGGCAGCTGATTCGAGCCCTGTACGGGCAGGGCGACGAGATCCAGGTGGAGGCGGCGGTGACTTACAGGGATGGGAGACAGGGGGTCATCAGGACCTCAATCCGGATCAACGATGTCCGCTGAGGAAGGGATTCCATGACACAGTTGGTCCAGTTGGCACTCACCGGGATCATGGTCGGGGGACTCTATGCCATGGTGGCAGTGGCCATCGTCCTGGTGTACAAGTCCACACGAGTCGTGAGCCTCGCCCACGGACAGATCATGGCCTTCGGGGCACTCGCCTTCTGGTTCGCCATCATACCGTGGGGCCTCCCCATCGTCTTGGGGCTCGCATTGGCCCTCGGATTCGCGGTAGCGCTGGGCTGGGCAGTGGAGCGATTCGCCATGAGGCCCCTCATCGGCCAACCGCTCTTCGCCGCATTCCTGAACACATTTGCCCTGTTTCTGACCATGGATGGTGTGTTCCAATTGGTCCTGAAGGGGTCATCCGAGAGCTTCTCCTCGTTCCTCCCCGGGGGGATGGTCTCGATCCATGGTGTCCCTGTGCCCTTGAGCCATGTGGTGAGTTTCTTGGTTTCCTTGTTGCTCTTCGCTGCCCTGGCCTTGATGTTCAAGTACACCAAGGTGGGACTGGGTATGAGGGCCACGGCCGAGGACCATCAGTTGGCCCAGAGCACCGGTATCTCGGTTCGCTCCATATTCTCGATCATCTGGGTCATCTCCGCTGTGGTGGCGGCCATTGCCGGGATAGCCTTGGCCAATGTAATGGATATCTCCTATCCCCTGCCTTATGTGGGGATAAAGGGGCTTATCGTGGCCCTCCTGGGGGGGCTGGAGTCCCTCCCAGGGGCGCTGCTGGGAGGGCTCATCCTGGGGTTGCTGGAGAACGTCAGCGCGGGGTACCTGGACCCCTTAGTTGGGGGTGGGGTGAAGGAGGTGGCTGCCTATGTGTTGCTTCTCCTGATCCTCCTGGTCAAACCTTATGGCCTCTTCGGCCTGGTGAGAATCGAGAGGATCTGAGATGTGGAGGCCGTGCGGCACCTTCGACGAGACCTACGCCAAGGACATGGCCATCGTGCGCACATGGAGGCACTGGGCCACGTTGGTGGCCGCCTTGGTGGCCCTCTTTCTCCTGCCTGTGTGGGGTCCTTATTACCTGGTGGCCTTCGTGAACAACCTGGCCGTGACCATCATCGCTGTGCTGGGTCTCCAGATAGTCAGCGGGTACTGCGGCCAGATCTCCTTCGGTCAGGCGGCCTTCATGGCCGTAGGGGCGTACCTCTCGGCGATACTGACCCTCAAGGCCGGGTTCTCCTTCTGGGTGGCCCTGCCCATCTCAGGGATCCTGACAGGGGTGTTCGGCCTCATGGGTGGGGCCCCTTCCCTCCGCATAAAGGGGTTCTACCTGGCCATGGCCACCATAGCCATCCATTTCGTCACCATGTGGCTCATCCTGCACCTGGAGATAACAGGGGCCACTGCCGGGCTCAACCCTCCCCCCCCGAGCATAGGCTCCTACTCCTTTGATACGGACGAGAGGATCTATTACATCATCGTCCCGGTGATGCTCATCATGACCTACGGTGCCAGGAACCTCGTGCGGACAAGGGTGGGGAGGACCTTCGTTGCCATCCGCGACAACGACCTGGCCGCGCAGGTGATGGGGGTGAACCTCTTCTACTACAAGATGCTCGCCTTCTTCATCTCCTGCGTGTACGCTGGGATCGCCGGGTCCCTCTGGGCCCACATGGTGCAGGTGGTCCATCCCGAGCAGTTCACCTTGCTCCATGCCCTGTGGTATATCGGGATGCTCATAGTGGGCGGCATGGGGAGCATCCCCGGGGTCTTCTTCGGGGCCATCTTCATCAGGATACTGGACGAGCTTGTCCTGAGCGTCTCCCCGGTCCTGGCCGGCTGGTTCCCATGGCTTGGCCAGGCGCCGGCGGCAGCCCTGGGCGTCTCTGCCTTCGGGGTGGTGATCGTGGTCTTCTTGCTGCGGGAGCCGAGGGGGTTGGCCCACAGGTGGGAGATAGTCAAGGCCTCCACAAGGTTGTACCCCTTCGCTCACTGATGGGGGCAAGGGATTCTCCTCTCTTAATCGAGAACGAGCATCCGTCCTCTTGGAACGGGATGCCTGGGCAGTCAAATCAACGAAGAGGAAAGGAGGCAATCATGAAGACTCGCTGGATCCGGTGGGTGGCCTTGGTGACGGCCTTCGCGCCCCTGGTCTGGGCAGGGGGCGGGGGGCTAGCGGAGGCGCAGGAGAAGTACGTCACCTATCTCAGCCTGGCCGACTACACAGGCCCCATAGCAGGCCTCAACGTGCCGGCGGACATGGGCGTGGAGGACTTCTTCAAGGACCTCAATGAACGGGGGGGTGTGGACGGTGTCAAGGTGAAGTTCATCGGCGTGGACACCAGGTACGACCTGGCGCGCGGGGTTTCGGCGTACAAGCGTTACAGAAAGGAGCCCAAACTCCTGCTGGTCAACTGCATCAGCACCCCGCTGGGTAAGGCCATAACTCCATTGACCGAAAAGGACAACCTGGTGGTCATAGTCCCCGGGGACGGTGAGTTCCAGGCCAAGAGAGGGCGGGTTTTCACATGGGGGACGTGCTACCAGGATGCCTATGCGGCCACCATGGACTGGGTGATGGAGGATTGGAAGTCCAAAGGGAAGACGGGCAGCCCGAAGGTGGGTTACCTCCTTTGGGACAATCCCTATGGCAGGGAGCCCCTCAGGGGGGGCAAGGAGTACATGGAAAAACTTGGGATCACCTTGTTGCCTCCCGAATTCTTCCCCCCCGGGGCCTTGGAGCACACGGTTTATCTCACGCGCCTGGCCGAGGCCGGGGCGGATTACATAGTCATCGGTGGGGTTGACCCGACCCCGAGCAACATATTGCGAGACGCCCACAGGCTGGGGTTGACCAAGAAGATCCAGTTCGTGGATGCCACCTTCTGGGGGCCAGATGAGAGCGTGGGGATCAAGGCCAACCCCGAGGCCACGGAGGGGGCGGTCATCTGCGTCTATTACCTCAGGGGTGAGGAGGCGCGCAATCACCCCTTGGGAAGGCGGCTCTGGGAGAAATACCGCAAGAAGCCCATTGAGGAGATGGGCACCACCTACGCCACAGGGATGGTCTGGGGGATGGACATGGAGGCCGCCCTGAAGATCGCCCTCAAGGAGGTGGGTTTCGACAAGCTCGACGGAGAGGCCATGTACAGGGCTTACCAGAAGCTGGGAGGGGGGACACACAGACAGGGCATGACGGGCAATTGCACTTACGGCCCTGAATCCCGCAGGGGATCGGACATGGTGAAATTCTACCGAGTCCAGAAAGGGAAGCTGGTCCCCATCACCGGGTGGAGGAAGGCCCCGGATGCCGTGTCCCTCCACAAGTTCTGATACCCGAGCGCCCCTTTGGGATGACAAGGAGGAGAGGCCATGAAAAGCTATCGCTATGCGGTTCCTGCGATCTTTCTCGCCCTGGGGCTGGCCGCAGCGGGGTTGGCCGGGTGCGAGGCGGTCAAGCCCGTGCCCGAGGCGAAACTTCAGGTCGTACCGGACAAGACCGTGATATCCCCTGAGCTCCTCAAGGCCCCGGTCAAGTTCGTGGGCTCGGGCTTTGCCCCCAAGGAGATGGTGATCGTGGAGATGATCGTCCCACCGGGGGTGGAGATAAAGGGCGTGCAAAAAGGGGAGGACGTGTGGTTGGCCTACGGCAACTCCGACGAGAAGGGGGGATTCGAGGCTGCCATGGCACCCACCGCGACCCTCAACTGGTTCTTCCAGACAGGGTGGACCCCTACCCTGGCCCCGGACCTGAAACAGGCCAAGCCCATCCCACCCGGCAAGTACGAGATCAAGGCCACGGGCGCGGACTCGGGGGCGGTGGGCAAGGCGATCCTGGAGATCTTGCCGCCGCCGGCCAAGAAGTAGCTCGACATGCTGCGACTGAACAACGTAGAGGTCATCTACAGCGACGTCATATTGGTCCTGAAGGGGGTCTCCCTGGAGGTGCCGCCCGGGAAGGTCGTGGCCCTCCTGGGGGCCAACGGTGCAGGCAAGACCACGACCCTGAAGGCCATCTCCGGTGTCCTTCGCACGGAGCTGGGGGATGTCACAGATGGGAGCATCGAGCTGGACGGCACCCGCATCGACAGGATGGATCCTGAGGAGATAGTGCGTCTGGGGATCGTCCAGGTCATGGAAGGGAGGCGGCTCTTCGAGCACCTCACAGTGGAGGAGAACCTGCTGGTGGGTGCCTATTCCAGGACAGATACCGCGGAGGTCCGGGGCGACCTGGAGAAGATATACGGATATTTTCCGAACCTCAAGGAGATGCGCCGCAGGACCAGCGGCTACCTCTCGGGCGGAGAGCGTCAGATGCTGGTGATGGGCAGGGCCCTCATGGGCCGGCCCAAGGTGATGCTCCTGGATGAGCCATCCCTGGGCCTGAGCCCGCTGCTGGTGAGGGAGATCTTCAAGATCGTCCAGAGGATCAACTCCCAGGAGAGGGTATCCGTACTCCTTGTGGAGCAAAACGCCAGGATCGCCCTCGGGATATCCTCGTACGGTTATGTGATGGAGAACGGGCGTGTGGTACTGGATGGCCCCTCCGAGAAGCTCATGGAGAACGAGGACATAAAGGAGTTCTACCTGGGACTGAGCCAGAAGGGAAGGCGAAAGAGCTACCGCGAGGTCAAGCACTATAGGCGCCGTAAGCGGTGGCTCGCCTGAGCTTGTCTGCTGCTCGGTGGGGTGAAACAGGGGCTGAGGCCCCTGTTTCTCTTGGCGGACAGGGGCTCTAGAAGGCCTCGGGAGTGATGCCGTGCTTCTTCAGTTTGTAATGGAGGACGCGGCGGGAGATGCCCAGGAGGCGTGCTGCGTCCACCTGGACGCCTTGCAGGAAGACACCGTTGTCGCCTTGCAGCAAGTTGCCGCCCTTGCTGCTGGTGATGGTGCTCGGCACCTGGACGCCTTGCGCCCGAACGAGGGCCTCCTGGATGGCCTCCCTCTCAAGGCGCTCCAGATTGAGGTCCGTGCCCTTGGGTGATGGCCTTGCATCCCTCACGGGCTCCTCCAGGAGCAGGTCCCTGGCCATTATGAGTGGCCCTTCCGCGATGAGGGTAGCCCTCTGGACGACGTTCTGGAGCTCCCTGACGTTCCCGGGAAAGGGATGCCTCTGGAGGGCCTTCACAGCCTCTCTATGGAACCCCCGGATGTTGCCCCTCGGCGGGCGGAACCTTTCCAGGAAGTGATGGGCCAGTGGGAGTATGTCCTCCGGGCGCTCCCTCAGGGGGGGTATCTGGATGGTGAGGGCGCCGATGCGATAATAGAGATCCCTGCGAAACGGGATCTCCGCCTCGGGGGCCAGGAGGTCTTGATTCGTCGCCGCTATGACCCTCACATCCACGCGGATGGTCTCGTTACCACCCAAGCGCTCGAAACTCCTCTCCTGCAGGACCCGAAGGAGCTTGGCCTGGATGGTGGGGTGCATGTCTCCGATCTCGTCGAGAAAGATGGTCCCGCCGTTGGCTTGTTCGAACCTCCCGATGCGACGTTGATCGGCCCCTGTGAATGCCCCCTTCTCGTGTCCGAAGAGCTCGCTCTCCAGGAGCTCCTTGTGGAGCGTGGCGCAATTGACCGCCAGGAAAGGTTTGTCCCTTCGTGGCCCGTTATAGTGCAAGGCCCTGGCTATCAACTCCTTTCCCGTTCCCGTCTCTCCCTGGATCAATACGGCAATGGAGCTGGGGAGGACCTTCTGCATCAGGTCGAGGACCTGTCGCATGGCCGGGCTATTCCCTACGATCTCCTCGAACCCATAGCGCCTGCCCACCTCCTGTTGGAGTTTCTTCACCTCCTCCCGGAGCCTGTCGCGCTCCAGCCTGAGCCTTTCCACGTTGGAGACCCTGAGTCTATGACTCAGGAGCTGGGCGAGCCTGTGGGTTACCTTGAGGGCGGCCGACTTGTTGTCACGAAACAGGGCCTCGAAGTCCTCCCAGGCGATCCTCAGGAGGCTTGCAGGGCCATCCTCCGTCACCTGGATCGTGGCCGAGCGGGGGGAGAGGTCGAGGAGGGCCATCTCCCCCAGGATGGCAGGGGGGGAGAGGATCATGAGGGTGCGCTGCTCCTCGCTCTCCTCCATCTTCTTTAGGACCCGAACCCGCCCGCTCTGGATCACGTACAAGGCATCTCCGGCCTCCCCTTCTCGGAAGACCACCTCAGAGGGGCCGTATGTGACGGCCTGGATCGTGCGGGCCAGGTCAAGGAGTTCCTCGTCGGTGAGGTCAAAGGTCCTAGGATTGGTGAAGGGCGGAGTCGCCCCCTCCATCCGCTTCAGGGCGAAGGCCTCTCTGAGGAGATCCACGATCTGGGCCTCGATCATCTTGCCTGCCTCATCTGGGAGTCGCCACCCCTGATGGACTCACCGTATCCGCAAGGTACGCATCCTGTTTATGGCGCAGGCCACTTCCAGCAACCTCGGCATGGCCAAGTTCCCTGGCTTCCTTTGACCAAGCGTGTCGAACCCGCCTGAGCGCACGTCCTGGAAGGCCCGGGTCAGGCCATCCCTGAGGGTCAACCCTTGCCCCCCGTGTGTTGTGGCGTAGTAATGGATGATCTCCCCTATGGCCCTCGTCTGGCCCTGGTCCACGAGCTGCTCAACGTGCGTGAGGTCGATGGATGTGGTCCCGTACAGGATGTGCCTGAGGCCCTTGGCATCTATCTTGACCTCCTTGTGCCCCCTGTGGGCGCTGAAGCTCTCCCTCAGGGGGACTCGGGGGGTCAGATCCCCGAAGCGATCCCCCCCCTCCACCCTTCTCCTGGAGGCGTACTGGGAGCGTATGCGACGGACCTCCTCTGTGACGTCCAAGGGGCGATAGTGGTCCATCATCAGGACCTGGTCGGCCACGTCGAAATAGTCCCCAGATCCCCCCATCACCAGGATCGTAGAAACCCCCAGTTCGTTGTAGAGCTGACGTACCTTGTCCACAAAGGGGGTGATGGGTTCCTTGTCCTTGGCCACAAGGGCCTGCATGCGCTCGTCCCGGATCATGAAGTTGGTGGCAGAGGTGTCCTCGTCCACCAGGAGCAGCTCGGCGCCCATCTCCAGGGCCTCCATGATGTTGGCCGCCTGGGAGGTGGAGCCACTGGCGTTGTCAGTGGAGAATCTCACCGTGTCCTTCCCAAACGGGAGGCCAGTGATGAAGGGGGATATGTTCACTTTTTCCACCGACCGACCGTCCTCAGCCCTTATCTTCACGGCCGATGGGGTTGTGACCACATATTCGCGGCCGTCTCCAGGGATGTGGTTATACACGGACCTCTCGATGGCCCGCAAGAGGGTGGACTTGCCGTGGAAACCGCCCCCCACTATGAGCGTCACGCCCTTGGGGATGCCCAATCCGGTTATAGGCCCCCGGTTGGGCCTGTGGAGAGTGACCTCCATAGTGGGCGGGGCCTCCAATTCGATGGGTCGCACCCCACCGGCCTCCCGAGAAAGCGGTCGGTCATCCACCCCGCTTCGACGCGGCAACACTGCCCCGTTGCCCAGAAAGGCCACCAACCCCAACCCAGCAAGCTGATCCCTCATGGCGTCCTGATCCTCACAGCACGCAACGTGTGCCCTCAAGGCCTTCTGGTCCAGGCTGCGGGCCATCACCGCCCCTTCCACGGCCCTGGGGATCTCCTGGAAGAACATCTCCGAGGCCTCGCGCGCCAGGATGGTGCGACCGGCGGCGGGGAGTCCCATGACAAACCGGACCTCGATCCCACCGGGGACCATGAGCACCGAAGACCTCTCGAGGACCTCCTGGCCAGGCACGTCTATGGCGATAAGGCCGCTGTGGCCTATCCCTCTGTTGCCCTTGACCACCTGCCTCAGCACCCTGTGGAATGCCCTGGTGAGGAAGTCCCGGAAGGCCACCTCGCGGCTCTTGTTGGCCATGAGCCAAGGATCGAATCCGGCCCTCTCCTCAGGGACTACCACCCGTATCCTGGTGGGGGATGCGAACGGGTCCCCCTGGACGTGGTCGATGATGAGGCAAAATCCTGCGAACTCGTACGACCCTTCGATCTCCTTGTAGGCCTTGTAGCCCTTCCGATCTATGCGCTGCAACCTCTGTCTCAGATCCTCCTGATGAGCCATATCCCGCTGTCCCCTTCCTCGGCTGGACTCACCCCTTACATACTCCGACAACATGGAATGGTCAAGGGAGTGGCACGGGTCTCGAGGAGGATGGGCAGATGGAGATGCCGTTCGGGCAAGGTCGCCTCGCCCAGCCCCAGGGGCCCGGCAGACGGCTCGGTCATTGACATTACGCTGCGGCTATGGCACGGCTTACCGCATTGAAGGAGGGTCGGACGGCTATGAAAGGGATGCGTTTCTTTCGTCGTCATCTCGAGTCATCGGTGGGGAGGCTGCTGGGGCGAGCGGGGCTCCCGACCACCGACCTGGGTGGGGCCTCCATGGATCATTTCTTGGGCCTCGGCTCCCCGGAAAGGCTCGAAGGGGTAGTGGCGTTGGAGCTTCATGGAGATATGGCCCTCCTCCGTTCCCTCGCCGTGGCAGAGGCTCGTAGGGGAGGTGGGATGGGGAGGGCACTGGTGGCCAAGGCAGAGGGGCGTGCCTTGGCCTGTGGGGCAAGGGAAGTCTAGCTGTTGACCACCACCGCCGAAGGGTTCTTCGAGGGCCTGGGGTACGAAAGGATCGAGCGCTATGCGGCCCCGGAATCCATCCGAGGCACGAAGGAGTTCTCCTCTGTATGCCCCTCCAGCGCGGTGCTCATGCGCAAACGGCTGCCACAGGATGACCGACAGAGGGGTGAACACGGTCTTGTCCATCAGCCCGTGAGTCGCTCTAGGCGGTCCAGGAGCCAGTGCATCTTGTCGTTTATGCGGGTGAACCGCTCCCCATCCGAGAAAATCTCAACGGGCGACTGCACGAAGGGCCCCATGGCCATCTCCTCCTTGCCCTCCTCCACCATCTGCCTCGCCATCTCCTCGGTCATCTCCAGGTGGAACTGGAGCCCCACGACCCTCTCCTCATAGACGAAGCCCTGCTGCTCACATCCTGCGCTGCGTGCCACGTGGATGGCCCCTCTGGGCAGGTCGAATGTGTCGCCGTGCCAGTGGAAGGCCTCCATCTCTGATGGGAACTCTCGGAAGAGGCTTGAGCCATCTGCCTCCTGGGTCTTCCAAACCGGGAACCACCCGATCTCTTCGAAGGCGTTCTTTCGGACCCTGGCCCCGAGGACGTCCGCTATGAGCTGGGCCCCCAGACAGACGCCCAGGAGGACCTTGCGCGCCCTGATCGCCCTCTCGATGAATCGTTTCTCAGAAAGGAGCCAAGGATATTCCCCTTCTTGGTACACGTTCATCGGCCCGCCCATGACGATGAGCCAATGGAAGTCGTCCAGTGCCGGAAGGCCCTGCCCCTCATGGAAGCGGGTGGATGAGACTCGATGTCCACGGCTCCTCGCCCACTTCAGGATCGTGCCTGGGTCTTCCAACGGCACATGCTGCAGGTAGTGGATCTGCATGTCCTCATCCTCCAAGGGGGCTCATCCCAAGTCCCTTTCAGATATCGAAGTACAGGAAGAACTCGTATGGATGAGGGCGCATTCGCACCGGGTCCACTTCGTTTCTGCGTTTGTAATCCAGCCACATCTCTATGGCGTCAATGGTGAACACGTTTCCCTTCAGGAGGAACACGTGGTCCTTTTCCAGGGCGTTGAGGGCCTCCTCCAGGGAGCCAGGGGCCGAAGGCACCTCGGCCAACTCCTCGGGGCTCAGCCCATAGATGTCCTTGTCCAGCGGCTCTCCTGGATCGATACGGTTCTCTATCCCGTCGAGGGCCGCCATGAGCATGGCGGAGAAGGCCAGATAGCCGTTGCAGGAAGGATCCGGCGTCCTGAACTCAATGCGCTTGGCCTTGGGTGAAGGGGAATACATGGGGATGCGAACGGCAGCGGACCGGTTTCGGCTGGAATAGGCGAGATTTACCGGTGCCTCGTACCCGGGGACCAAGCGTTTGTACGAGTTGGTGGTGGGGTTGCAAAGGGCGCACAGGGCAGGGCAATGTTTGAGGATACCACCGATGGCGTATAGGGCGGTCTGGCTCAAACCCGCATACCTGTCGCCATAGAAGACGTTGTGGTCCCCTTTCCAGATGCTCATATGGGTGTGCATGCCGGAGCCGTTGTCCCCAAATATGGGTTTGGGCATAAAGGTCACCGTCTTGGAATGTCTCCTCGCCACGTTCTTCAAGATGTATTTGAACCACATCAGGTTGTCCGCCATCTTGACCAGGGGAGAGAAGCGCATGTCGATCTCCCCCTGGCCAGCGGTGGCCACCTCGTGATGCTGGCATTCCACCACTATCCCGAGCCTCTCCATCTCCATGACCACCTCTGCGCGGAGGTCGTTGAGACTGTCTGTAGGGGCGACCGGGAAATAGCCTTCCTTGTGCCTGGGCTTGTAACCCAGGTTGGGACGCTCCTGCCGGCCTGAGTTCCAGATCCCCTCTTGGGAATCCAGGAAGTAATAACCGCAGTTGGCGCCCTGGGCGAAGCGGATGTCGTCGAAGATGAAGAACTCGGCCTCGGGTCCGAAGTAAGCCACGTCACCGATGCCGCTGTATTTCAGGTACGCCTCGGCCTTTTGGGCGATGTTGCGAGGATCCCTTGAGTATCTCTCCTTGGTGATGGGATCCACGATGTTGCAGATGAGGCTCAGGGTCGGGACGGCCGTGAACGGGTCCATCACGGCGGTCTCGGGGTCGGGGACCACCAGCATGTCACTGGCATGGATGGGCTGCCAACCGCGGATGCTGGATCCGTCGAAGCCGAAGCCATCGTCAAAGGACTTCTCATCCAGCTCGTGAAAAGGGACCCCGAAGTGCTGCCAAAGGCCCGGGAAGTCCATGAACTTGAGGTCCACCATGACAGCGCCTCTCTCCTTGGCAAATGCCATAACCTCTCTTGGTGTCATCTCCTGCTCCTCCTCTCCTTTGAGTCCTCCTGAGATCGTTTGGATCCTTGACAAAGGCCAAAGGATCCTTCGCCCCTTACCACTGTGATCCTCGGCCCGAGGGCACCAGGGCCTCTCGCCTTGGTCGCCTCGAGAAGGCATTGCGCGGGCCAAGCGGTGTCAGAGGGCATTTATACCCCTCTCCCCTGTACGGATGCGGATCGCCTCTTCGACGGGCATGACGAAGATCTTCCCATCGCCAATTCTCCCGGTGCGGGCCGAATCCATGATGGTCTCCACTACCTTGGGCACAAGCTCGGACTCCACTACTAGCTCTATCTTGGCCTTGGGCAGGAAGTCCACGACGTATTCTGCCCCTCGATATATCTCCGTGTGCCCCTTCTGACGACCGAAGCCCTTGACCTCGGTGACGGTCATCCCCTTGATCCCGATGGCGCTCAGGGCCTCCTTCACGTCCTCCAGCTTGAAAGGTTTGATGATCGCCTCGACCTTCTTCATTATCTTGCCCCTCCTCATCTTGGCTCATCGGGCCACCGTGTACTCGGAGGCCCGGCTATGCGATGGAACGCACCGGTCCCATGGCCTGGGACGATTAGCCCCCCAAACCCCTGCCCTCTGCCAGGCCGAGGCCATATCCCCTCTCGCCATGAATTGCCAGATCGAGCCCCATTACCTCCTCCTCCTCCGAGACCCTGAGCCCCATGACGGCCCTCAAGGCCAGGAGGATCAAGGCCGTGAGCCCGAAGGCGAAGACCCATGTGACGCCAGTGGCCACGAGCTGCACCAACAACTGCTTGGCATTGCCGTAGAAGAGGCCATCGGAACTCCCCGGGATCGATGAGGTGGCGAAGAGCCCCGTGGCAACGGCGCCCCAAGTGCCACCGATGCCATGGACCCCGAAGACATCGAGGGAATCATCGTATCCGCATGCAGCCTTGAGCCTCACCACGCCGAGGTAGCAGAGGACCCCGGCGCCGACCCCTATGAAGATGGAGGAAATGGGTCCCACATACCCGGCAGCAGGGGTGATGGCCACGAGCCCTGCGACAGCACCCGTGACCGTTCCTAGGGCTGTCGGCTTCCCCCTGTGTGCCCACTCGATGAGGAGCCAGACCATGGCCGCGGTCGCGGACGCGGTGTTCGTCGCTACAAAGGCGCTGGCTGCGAGTCCCCCAGAGGTGAGGGCGCTGCCGGCGTTGAACCCGAACCAGCCAAACCAGAGCATGGCCGCCCCGGTGACGGTCATGGGGAGGTTGTTGGGGTGCATCGGCTCTGAGCCTGACTCCCTGCGTCTCCCCAAGATCAGGGCAGCGGCCAGGGCCGAGACCCCTGAGCTTATGTGCACCACGGTCCCGCCCGCGAAGTCCATGGCCCCGATACTCGCCAGCCAGCCTTTGCCCCAGACCCAGTGAGCCAAGGGGTCGTAGACCAGGGTCGCCCACAGGAGGGTGAAGACCAAGAATGAAGAGAACTTGAAACGCTCCACCAAGGCCCCTGTGATCAGGGCAGGGGTGATGATGGCGAACATCCCCTGGAACATGGCGAAGAGCAGGTGAGGGATGCTCGAGCCCTCTGCGGGATCGAGCCCCACGCCTCGAAATCCGAGGAAGGACAAGCCGCCGATGATCCCCCCCTTGTCCGGCCCGAAGGCCAGGGTATAGCCCCACAGGATCCATTGGACACTCACCATGCACAGGATGACGAAGGAGAGCATGATGGTATTGAGGACGTTCTTTCTCCTGGTCATCCCCCCATAGAAAAGGGCGAGCCCGGGTGTCATCAGCATCACCATGGCGGTGGAGACCAGCAGCCACGCCGTGTCTCCGGAGTCTATCCTGGGGGCCTCCCCAGCGGCCCACGCCAGGGAAGATGGCAGAAGGGCCCCAAGTGTCATATGGACGATCAAAGTCTTCTTTCTCATCTCTCTCTCCTTGCCTTTTCGTCTGGCTGCTGCCCCGGTTTCACGAGGCCAACGAATTCGTCTCCCTCATCAAAGCGCCTGGTACTGACGCCTCTGCCCAGGGGACCTCAGCTCGTCCAACCTCTCCAGGGAGCGATACAGGCCCCTTTCTATCTCGGCTACCCTCTCAGGACTCCAGACCTTCTGGCCGTCCATTTCCTGGACGTAGAAGACGTCGAAGACCTGCCCTCGTCTAGTGTCGATGAGGGCCAAATGGATGTCGAACCTCAGCTCCGCCAGGGTCCTGGTGACGGCGAAGAGGAGTCCGAAGCGATCGGCCGCCCTCAACTCCACCACGGTGTAGAAGTCCGAAGAAGAGTTGTCTATCCTCACCCTGGGTGGGGTCGAAGGATAGCGCTCCGGTTTCAGGTGCGGAGCAGGGGCCATCTTGGCCATCAGCTCATTGAGGTCGATGTCTCCTTTCAATACCAGTGAGAGGTCCCTTGCGACACGATCCAGGAGGTGGGGGTCCATAGGGGCCTCGCCGCCCAGCGGTTCAACCTGGAAGCTGTCCATCACGATGCCGTTGGACCAAGTGTGGATGCGAGCCCCGAGGATATTGATGCCGTGGGCGACGAGCACCCCGCAGATCCGGCTGAAGAGGGCAGGGGCGTCCCAGGTGCACACCACGAGCTCCCTGTATCCGTTGCGGCCCCTGTGGGCCACCCTGAGCGTCTCCTTGGCCTGGATCATCTCCCAAGCCATTATGGATTGATGAGCCAGGTCTTCCCTCGGTGTGGTCAAGAGATAACGTCCGGGGAGCCCCTCGATCCACTTTTCCAGTTCCTCTTCGCTCATAATCTCCCTTAGGGCGGTATGAAGGAATGCGACCGCCTCCTGTATCCTCTTGTTCGCCTCTGGTGACACGATCTCTCCGGTCTCGAGGAGATGCCTGGTTTTGAGATATAGCTCCTTAAGGAGCTGGTCCTTCCAGTCTGTGACCAGGTCCGGACCGGTCCCCCTCAGATCGGCGAGGGTGAGCAAGTAGAGGTCATTGAGTCTGCTGACGGAGCCCACAGCGGCACACACGTCGGCAATCACCTTCTCCTCCGTGAGGTCTCGCCCCATGGCAGTATCCATCAAGAGCAAGTGCTCCCTCACCAGGAAGACCACCCGCTCCGTATCCGGCCTGGGCAGTCGCCATCCTTTCAAGAGCCTTTCCGCCATGGCGGCCCCCCGTTGCGCATGCCCCGGGCCCTCTCCCTTGCCCAAATCGTGTAGCAGGGCGGCCAACGCCAGGATGGCCCACCCATGGACCTCGCGTGCCACCTGCGAGGCCAGGTCTTCCCCCCTATTCAAGGCCTTTTGCCTCATGGCAGCCAGTTCCCGAACGGTCTCCAAGGAATGGATATCCGTGGTGTAGGCATGATAGGCATCGTGCTGGACCTGAAAGCAGATGCCATGGAATTCCGGGATGAAGGCCTGGAGAAGTCCCAGTCGGTGCATGAGCTCCAGGGCCTTGTGTCCGCAGTCTGGGGTCCCGAGCAAGGAGAGGAATGCCTTTCGCACACGGGCTGACTTGCGGAAGGATTCATCGACGAGGTGGACGGAGATCTTCATCTCGTCGCGCGTGAAGATGTCCAGTTCTAGCCCCTCCCTGTGGGCGTATGCCAAGGCCTCCATGATCCGCGGGGGATCCAACTGAAAGGCCCTCTCGTCGAGCATGGTGAGTCTGCCGCGCACCACAAAGAACCCCTCACCCAATTCCTCCGGATAGGCAGTGGGCCCGTGGGGGCCGGATGCCAAAGAAGGATCCGTGGCCTTGTGTATCAGGTCCTCCACGAAATTGCGGATCCTCATGGCGTTGCGGTGATAGATACGCATGAAGGACTCCACCGGTAGTGCCCTTTCTCCCCCCTCGAGGGGCATGCACTGGGCAAGCCGCTCCTGGATCCCGAATGTGAGATGGTCCTCCTTCCTCGCTGCCAGGCGATGGAGCTGGAGACGGGTCCTCCAAAGGAAGCTCTGGGCATCGCGAACCTCGCGGGCCTCGTCAGGACTGATGAGGGCGTGGTTGACGAAGTCCTCCAGGTCATGGACCGGGAATCGGCATCGGCCAAGCCATAGGGCCGATTGGAGGTCCCTGAGTCCCCCTGGTCCCTCCTTGAGATGGGGCTCGACAAGGAAAGGGGACCTGGAGTACCTCTTGTGACGCTCCCAGACGGCCTGTACGAGCCGCCGAACCAATTCCTCCCTATGAGATCTGAAGAGTTCCCCCCTCACGCGCCTGTCGAAGGAAGCGAAGAGCCCCTCATCCCCTGCCACCAGCCGCGCGTCCATGAGGGCTGTCCAGGTCTTGAGATCCCTGAGGGCCACATCCTCGCAGTCCTCCAGGCTGCGCACACTGTGTCCCACCTCCAGGTGCAGGTCCCAGAGGATATGGAGGACAGTGGACACTGTCTGAACGACCTGCGTGAGGGATGTATCTGGGCATAGAAACATGAGATCGACATCGCTCCAGGGGCTGAGTTCCCCTCTTCCGTACCCTCCCACCGCCACGAGGGCCACTTGAGGGCACTGTCGTCGCACCACGGCCTCGTGGAGCTCCAAGATCAGCCCGTCCATAATGGAGGTGTAACGGTTGAGGAGTTGCCAGGGGCTGGCCTCGGAGGAAAGGTCGCCGGACCTCAAACCCTCCAAGATCCCCTTCATCCTGTCTAGGAGTTCCATGGAGCCCCTCTTGCTAACAGGCCCTTCCTGAAGAAAGTATCATGCCAAAGGGCGGGAGAGGCGGCTCTCGAGGATAAGAAATTGAAATGACTGAAGATATGATCTTGTTGCCGCAGGAGCCAGAGAGAAGGGAGCCAAACTTTTTAACATAAATGTAGAATTTAAGGACAAAAGCTTACATTTAAGTACAGAAATTCCCGTCGGGTCCATCCCTACTGCCCGGTGCATTCTCTTGGCCTGCTGGCTCATGGTGGTTCGGTCTGGCAGAGGCCTGATGCCGGATCACGGTGCCCTCCACCAAGAAGACCACCTCCTCCGAGATGTTGGTGGCCTCATCGCCTACCCTCTCCAGGTGGCGTCCGGCGATGATCAGCTCCACGGCCCTCTGCACCACCCTCTGCTCCCTCATCATCCATCCCATCATCTCCTCCAACAGGAGCCGATTCAGGGCGTCTAGCTCGTCGTCTTGTGAGCAGACCTCGAAGGCCAGCGATATGTCTCTCTTCACGAAGGCGTCCAGGCACTTCCTGGTCATCTCCTGGGCCGTCTGGGCCATCCGCTGGAGGGTCGAAGGGATCTCCATGGGGTCGAGTTCGGAAAGCTCTTGTGCCCTCTCGGCCAGGTTCACTGCCTGGTCCCCCATGCGCTCCAGAAAGGTGCTGATCTTCATGGCAGAGGTTATGAAGCGCAGATCCACGGCCACGGGCTGCTGCGTGGCGAGGAGCTTGATGCAGTTGCCCTCTATGAGGTTTTCCAAGGCGTTCACACGTCGATCGCTCTGGATCACCATTCGCGCCAGGGAGACATCCCTGTTCATCAGGGCCCTCATGGCCTCGAATATGGCCTCCTCCACAAGCCCTGCCATCCTCAGGAGGTCCTCCTTCACCTCCTCCATCTGCCTGTGAAAATGAGAGATAGGCACCTCAGCCTCCCTGTTTCGGCTTCATGGCCCGAGAGGTATCAGGCCGAAGCCGCCGTCTCGTCGGGCTCATCCGAATCGCCCCGTGATGTAATGCTCTGTTCGTTCCACCAGCGGCCTTGTGAAGATGCGCTCCGTGGGGCCCATCTCCACGAGTTCTCCCATGTAGAAGAAGGCCGTCTCGTCTGAGACCCTTGCCGCCTGCTGCATGTTGTGGGTGACTATGATCACCGTATACCTTTTTTTGAGCTCCTTCAACAGCTCCTCGATATGGGCCGTCGCGATGGGGTCCAGGGCCGAGGTTGGCTCGTCCATGAGGAGGACCTCCGGCTCCATGGCCAGGGCCCTCGCGATGCAAAGCCTCTGTTGCTGCCCGCCCGAGAGCTCCATGGCCGAGCGGTGAAGGATATCCTTCACCTCATCCCACAAGGCCGCAGACTTCAAGGCGCCCACCACTAGCTCGTCCAGTGCCTCTCTGCCCTTGACACCTGTCAGGCGGGGCCCATACGCCACGTTGTTGTAAATGGACTTGGGGAAGGGATTTGGCTTTTGGAAGACCATGCCTATGCGGCGGCGTATGTCCACGGGGTCCACCGTGTCCGCGTAAAGGTCCATGCCATCGAAGAGGACCTTCCCCTCCACCCTGGTGCCGGGGATGAGTTCGTTCATGCGGTTGAGCAATCTAAGGAAGGTGGACTTGCCGCACCCGGATGGTCCGATGAGGGCGGTGATCTGCCTGGCCTTGATCCCCATGTTGACATCCTTCAGGGCGCGGACATCCCCGTAATAGAAGTCCAGGTGGATGACCTCGATGATAGGGCGGGCGGCTGGGTCCATCACCATCTCTTTTTCCTTCTCATCCGGCTCCTTACGGCGATGGCTACGAGATTGAGGCCCAGGACCAGCGCCACGAGGACCAAGACGGTTCCGTACTGCAGGGGGCGGGTCTTCTCGATGTGCGTGCCGGCCGTGGCCAGGACGAAGACGTGATAGGGGAGGGCCATGACAGGGTCCAAGACGGAGTGGGGAAGGTGCAAGGTGTAGAACGTGGCTGCCGTGAACATGATGGGCGCCGTCTCCCCCGCTGCCCGACCGATCCCCAGGATGCTCCCGGTGAGGATCCCAGGCAAGGCTGCAGGGAGCACCACCTTCCTGATGGTCTGCCAGCGGGTTGCCCCCAAGGCTAGGGATGCCTCCCTGAAGGTGGCAGGGACCTGGCGCAGGGCCTCTTCGGAGGCACCTATGATCACAGGCATTATGAGGAAACCCAAGGTGAGGGACCCGGCCAGCACGCTCGTGCCCAAGCCCAGGAACACCACGAAAAAGGCCAGCCCGAACAGCCCGAAGACCACCGAGGGCACCCCGGCCAGGTTCTGTATCCCCAGCCTGAGTAAGTTCAGGATGAGCCCCTCCTTTGCGTATTCGCTCAGGTAGATGGCGGAGGCCACCCCCAAGGGGAGGGCGACCAGGATGGCCCCCACCGTGAGGAGGAGAGTGCCTACTATGGCCGGAAAGATCCCCCCTTTGGTCATGGAGTCCCTCGGGAAGTCGGTGATAAAGGTCCAACTCAAGGCCCCTGCGCCCTGGATCAAGAGGAACAAGATGATCGTCCCCAAGGCCACTAACACCAGCCAGGAGGAGCATCTTATGAGACCAAAGGCCAACCCCTCTCGGATCCTTCTGGTCCTCCTGAGTCCCTCTCTCATAAGGTGGCCGAACCCTTCTGCTGGAATCGACGGGACACCCACGCCGAGACGAGATTGAACCCCAGGGTGAAGAAAAAAAGCACCATCCCCACGGCGAACAGCGCATGATAATGGTCGCTGCCAAAGGCAGCCTCCCCCATCTCGGCTGCGATGGAGGCAGGCATGGGTCTGACCGAATCGAAGATGCTCGAAGGGACCTGGGCGGCACCTCCCGCCACCATGAGCACGACCATGGTCTCCCCTATGGCCCTGGACATCCCCAGGATCACGGCCGTGCAGATCCCGGAGAGGGCCCCGGGGATGAGGACCCTGCTCATGGTCTCCCACCTGGTGGCGCCCAAGGCGTAGGAGGCCTCGAGGAGCTCACGCGGGACGGAATAGAGGGCATCCTCTGAGATGCTCGCGATGGTCGGTATGGCCATCAGGGCCAACATGATTGAGGCATTGAGGATGTTGAGCCCCGTGGGCAGGTCGAGCAGCCCTTGCATCAAAGGGGCGACCACCACCATCCCCAGAAATCCGAGGACCACAGACGGCAGGCTGGCCAGGAGCTCCACGGCGGGTTTGACCGTCTCCCGCACCCTGGATCCAGCGACCCCCGCTAGATAAAGGGCCGAGCCAACCCCTAGAGGCACCGCGATAAGGGAAGAGACGAATGTCACTGCCACGGATCCAATTATCAGAGGGAAGATGCCGAAGTCGGGCGGATCATAAGTGGGGTACCACCATCGCCCGAAGAGGAACTCGGTAGGGCTCACCTTGTTGAATATGGCCACGGCCTCCTTGAAGAGGAACACGACGATGAGCGCCATCATGAGGAGGGAGACGCTCGCAATGCCCAAGAATAGCCACCTCACCCACGCCTCCCCTCGCCTCAAGGGTTCTTTTCCCCCAAGCGAACCGGCACTATGCCCCTTCGATTCACTTAGGTGCTCGGCACCACCGCTGAATCCTCGTGGCTGTCGGTTCATTTCGTGGCAGCCTTCTCGAGACCGCACCAGCTGGTCTCTTTCCCCTCGGCCCTGTCCAGGGATACCGATCCTTTCGCAGAGATGGTCCCAGATGAAGGTTGCAAGAGTGTCACTAGATTGTTACGGGAAGGTGACGATCCGGCCTCACGGGGCCCTGGCAAGGAAGCGGCAATGCCAAGGCCCCCGGGCCAACAGGTCACTGAAGCGGCACGAACCCCTCCTCCTTGGCGATCTTCTGTCCGGTGGGGCCCTTCACGAAGTCCAGGAAGGCCTTGACCGCCCCTTTGGGCTCACCGCGGGTGAACATGTAGAGCTCCCGCGACACCGGGTATGAGCCTGCCCTGGCCGTTGCTGCGCTGGCCTCCACACCGTTTATCTTCAGGGGCTTCAACTTGGGGTTAAGATAACCGATCCCTACGTAGCCTATGGCGTACTTGTTGCCCGCAACGGCCTGAGCCACAGCCCCGTTGGATGCCTGGAGCTGAGCATCCGGTCGAACCCTCTCGTCTTTGAGGACCTTGTGATTCCAGACCTCGAAGGTCCCTGAACTGGAATCACGCGATATGACCACCACTGGCTTGTCCTCGCCCCCCACCTCCTTCCATCTCCTGATCTTGCCTGTATAGATGTCCTTGAGCTGGGCCAGGGTGAGATCGGACACCTTGTTCTCGGGATGGACCACCGGCACGATGCAATCGTATGCCACCACATGTCTGATCGGGACGATGCCCTTGGCCTTGGCGGATTCCAGCTCCTTTTCCTTCATATCCCTCGAGGAATTGCCGATGTCCGCGGTGCCATCGATGATCGCCTTGATCCCGTCGCCAGAGCCCGACCCTGCCACCGATATCCTGATCTCAGGGTGCCCCTTCATGAACTCCTCTGCTGCCTTCTGGGCGATGGGCAGGACAGTGGTGGAACCGGTGATGTCGACCCGTTGCTGCGCCCAGCTCTCCCCGCCCCACGGTGTCGAAGATACGATGACCATCGCCGTGAAAGCCAATACCATCGATATGAGTACCTTGTGCATCTTTGTCCTCCTCATCCTCTGTCTGAGGAGAGGCAAGCCATGGCCTCTCCCGTCTCCCCTTTCCCTGACAGGATACGGGGCCGCTGTTACGACTGGGTGACGAGGAGGTGGCAATCTCGTTGCGTTTGGTCCCCGCCTTGAATTGCCATCCCCCCTTTGTTAACCTCTGTCCGATCCAGATGGTGGTCACTCATCACGAGAGGGGACACGGATCCCGAGGCTCGTAGGGAGATATGCGCCACCAGCATGGGACTTTGGTCTGCGCGTGTTCAAGCTCCATCGCCGGGGGGAAGGTCATGCCGATCATCACGATCTCCAGGGGGGCGTACAGCAGGGGGAAAGAGGTCGCCGAGAAGGTAGCCGGGCGTCTGGGGTATGAATGCATAGCCAGGGAGGTCCTCTTGGAGGCCTCGGAGAAGTTCAACATCCCTGAGATACGGCTTCTTCAGGATATCCACGACGCTCACGCGAGCCTGGAGCGATTCCTGTATGGAAAGGAGCAATACCTGACGTATATACAGAGCACGCTCCTCAGGATCGTCCAAAGGGACAACGTCGTCTATCATGGCTTCGGGGACCACTTTTTCTTCAAGGACATCGGACACGTCCTCAAGGTCCTCATCCTCGCGGATATACAGGACAGGGTGAAGCTCGTGATCGAGCGGGAGGGAATCGTAAGACAGTCCCTTCGGTATGTGAAGACCATAGACGAGGAGCGCAGGAAGTGGGGCAAACTCCTCTACGGGGTGGACATATTTGACCCTCGTCTGTACGACCTGATCCTCCATATCAAGAAGGTCACGGTGGAAGACGCGGTGGACATAATATGCCACACCGCCAAGCTGGAGAACTTCCAGGCAACCCCCGAATCCCAGAGGGCCCTGGACAACTTGGTGCTGGCCTCAGAGGTCAAGGCTGCCTTGATCCACACCAAACCGGATGTGGAGGTCTCATCCGAGGACGGCAAGGTCTTTGTCCGCACCAGGGCAACAGAGGCCGAGGAAGAGGAGGTGACGAGGCAGATAAAGGAGATCGCCGGGGGGATCCCTGGAGTCTCCGAAGTGAAGGTCCAGGTGATCCCATCCAGCCTGGGAGGATGAGGGCTGCGGTCCCTCATGCCGGGAGTATGATCCGAAAGGTGCTCCCACGGCCCGGCGCGCTCTCCACCTCCACCCGCCCGCCATGCGCCTGGGCCACGTGTTTCACGATGGAGAGGCCCAGTCCGGTCCCACCCATCTCCCTGGAGCGAGCCTTGTCCACCCGGTAGAATCTGTCGAATATACGGGGCAGGTGCTCCTCGGATATGCCGCAGCCCGTATCCGAGACGATGAGGTGGTTCTCCCCCCCCTGCCGCCTGGCCTTGACGGTGACGGTGCCGCCTGAGTCGGTGTACTTGACCGCATTGTCCAATAGATTGACAAGTGCCTGCTCCATCTGTTTCCTGTCACCCTTCAGGGCCATTTCTTGATCCGGGAGCTCTTCGATCAGTTTGATACCCTTCTCCTCGGCCAGGTGGGCCACTGCTGAGAAGGCAGCGTCGATCAGCTCCGTTAACCATATCTCCTCATGACGTGACGGGGGTTCCCCCGACTCTATGCGCGCGAGGTCCAGAAGGTCCTTCAGGAGTCCGCTCAGACGGTTTGCATGCCTTTGGATCGTCTCGACGAACCGCCGGGCGTGTCGGGGGTCTTCCAGGGCGCCGCCAAGGAGAGTCTCCACCGACCCAGCGATGGCCGCCAGGGGGGTCCTGAGCTCGTGGGAGATATTGGCCACGAAGTCACGGTGAACCTGCTCCACCCGCTTCCTCTCGGTGATGTCGTGGAAAACGGCCACGACCCCGGCCCTGAGCGCCCCGGCTGTGAGGCGCACCAAATGGACCTCCAGGAATCTCGGAGTGGGAGGCAAGGTCCGGATCTCTAGAGAGACATGCGGTGTGCCCCCCAAGACCCTCCTCGTTGCCTCCTGGAGGTCGAAGCTCCTGAGGATCTCCAACGGGGTCCGCCCCACGGGATCCTCCTCGGTCCCAAGCAACCGCATCATGGCCTGGTTGACCAAGAGGATCCTCCCTTCCCCATCGGTCACCATGACCCCCTCCACCATGCCCTTCAGTATGGCCTCCAAGCGGTCCCTCTCCTGGGTGACGGCCTGGATCTCCTTCCTCAGCTGTCCTGCCATCTCATCGATGGCATCTCCCAAGTCCCCTATCTCGTGGGTGCGATGGAACCTGGCCTGGGGCGATACGATGGGCGAGGAGAGCTTCTCCGAGATACCGTCCAGATCCTGCATCATCTTGAGGGAGCTCCGGGACAGATCGCGAACCGGTTGGGCTATACGGCGGGCCACCAGATACGCTATCGCCATGGCCAAGAGGATCCCCATCAGGGAGGCCCAGAGGATCGATCGCTCCACGGCCGCGATCTCCCTGTCCAGCTGGTCCAGTGGAAGGGCCAGCCGCAGGACCATTCGAGGCTCTCTCGCCGTGCCGAGGAGGCTAGCCACGTAGAGCAGGTCCGTCCCCAAGCTGCCGCTGCGCCTGAGGCCCCACCCTTGTCCTCTCTCCAAGGCCTCCCGCACCTCCGGGCGAAGGGCGTGATTTTCCATGCTGGGCAGGGCCTCTTCGCTGAAGTGAGAATCGCCCAACACCCTCCCGTCCGGGGCTATGAGCGTCACCCGCATGCGGAGCCTTTCCCCGATCTGGTCGGCCAGTTCGTCCAGAGACCCTGGGTGCGGCTCGCGGATCCATCCTTGGGAGATCAACCCCCCGACCAAGGCTATCTCCTTGGACAGGGAATCGCGGATTCGGCTCACCATCAGGTCCCTGAAGGAGTGTCTCAGCACCCCACCCACCAAGAGGATGGTGCAAAGAGCGACGAGCAAACACCCCCCAAGGATCCAAATGTGGAAAGAGAGTCGAAACCTCATGGGGCCTCCCGAAAACGATAGCCCACACCCCTGCAGGTCTCTATGCGTCCCCCTGCCGTGCCCAATTTGCTCCTGAGCCTGCGGACATGGGTGTCGACGGTGCGGGAGTATCCTTCATATGTGTAGCCCCAGACACGGTCCAGCAGGACCTCCCTCGTCAGGACCTTGCCCGCATTGAGCGCCAACTGGTGGAGGAGGCGGAATTCAGTGGCAGTGAGCTCCACAGGGTGACCATCCACCTCGACCCCATGCCGCTCAGGATCGATGACCATTCCCGGAAAACGCAGGACCCCAGGGGCCTCTGGTCTTTCCCTCGTCCGCCTCAGGACGGCCTCGACCCGCAGCAGCAGTTCCCTCATGCTGAACGGCTTGGTGATGTAATCGTCCGCCCCTAATTCGAAGCCGATTATCCTGTCGACCTCATCTGACCTGGCCGTGACCATCACCACGGGGATGGAGCGGGTCCTGTCTCCTTGGCGGATTCGTCGGCAGAGCTCCTTTCCATCCATTTCGGGGAGCATGAGGTCCAGGATCACCAGGTCGGGTAGCTCCTTCTGGGCCAACCGAAGCCCTTCCAGCCCGTTGGAGGCTCGCAGGGTCCTGAAACCGGCCTGCCTGAGGTTGTATTCCATCAGGTCGAGGATGTCCGTCTCGTCTTCGACCACAAGGATCGTATTCTTTCCCATGCCTCACCGATCCCTTTGCGTCACCCTTGATGGAGCGACATCTCGTCCAAGCGGATTTTATCCCACAGGACGACAAAGGCAAAGCAGTCGGCCCCCGGATACGCCGGACTTCACCCTGATAGGGTAGTCGACCGAGATGGCCTCTCTGTCACGGAAAGGTCACAGGGAGGTTACCGAGATTGGCGCTGCCTCAACGGGCTAGGCCACCGCCGCTTGGGGCCTGGCCCCCTCCTGCCCCCTCCAGGGGGATGAGGTAGCAGTCGTGCCGTGGTTACGGTATCATGTGCCTTGGCAGGTCATGGGCGCCACCCACGGGGAAGAACTCGGCCATGGCAAGGGGCCGTTGAAGTTCCTCAGCGGTGTGAAGTAAGAGCCGCCACTATCGTTGCTTGGCGACCAGAGATCGTCCCAGTCTTGGCGATATAGAGGTGAGCGATGAAGCAGGTGGCCGACGTGATGACCCGCGATCCCGACGTGATAGGTCCGGATAGGCCCATAAGGGAGGCCTTGCGGCTCATGCAGCAAGGGGGTTTCAGACGCCTTCCTGTGGTGGAGGGGGATCGTCTAGTGGGGATCCTGAGCGACAGAGACCTCAGACAGGCCATGAATATCCCCATGATCCTTCGGGAGAAGCATTATGACGAGTACGTCCTGGACCATGTCCAGGTCGGCACTTGCATGACCACAGACGTCCTGGTGCTTTCCCCTCAGGATTCGCTGGAGAAGGCGGCCAAGCTCATGCGAGACAGGAAGGTGGGAGGATGCCCTGTCCTAGAGGATGGACGTCTGGTGGGGATCATCACCGAGTCCGACCTCCTGGGTTACCTCATCGGGTGCCTGGAAGAAGGCATGCTCCTTTGAAGGGCGCTGCACTGGGGGCGGCCCCTGCTGTAGCAAGAGAGAGTCCAGGCGGTGTGAGGGCCTCTCACTTGTCAAATCCAGGTCCAAGGGATATTTTATGTCTCAGCCTTTTTTGGCTGCCGCAAGACGCGGTCCATGGCCTGGCGGCTGCGTGCGGCATGTCGAGGGACGGGACAGGAGGAGACACCCGGCCGCACGCCGTTGGAGATGGCCTTGGCTTTCTGAGGAGGTAACATGGTGAAGGAGAGATCCTCTACAATCCGCACGGGTCTACTTGTCTGCCTCGCCTTTCTCCTGGGGGTGATGGTAAACAGCACAGGGCTCAGATGGGTCCTCGCGGTACCCAAGGAATCCTTCGACCGGTACGAGAAGCTCAAGATATTCACCGACGTGCTCGCTTACGTGGAGAAGAACTACGTGGAGCCGGTCAATGTGGAGAAGCTGATCTACGGGGCCATCCAGGGGATGCTCCAGAGCCTGGACCCGCATTCCTCTTTCATGCCTCCTGACATGTACAAGGAGCTGCAGGTAGAGACAAAGGGGACCTTCGAGGGGTTGGGCATCGAGATCACCATCCGTGACGGGGTCCTCACCGTGGTGTCCCCTATAGATGACACCCCCGCGTTTCGTGCCGGGATCAAGGCTGGGGACCAGATCATCAAGATCAACGGGGAGCCGACCAAGGACATGAGCCTCGTGGAGGCCATCAAGAGGCTCAGGGGGCCCAAGGGGACCCAGGTGACCATCTCCGTCCACCGGAAGGGGTGGACCGAGCTCAAGGACTTCTCCATCACCCGGGACGTGATCCCCATAGCGAGCGTCAAACACGAGCGGCTCCCAGACGGATATGGCTACCTTCGCATCAAGAACTTCCAGGAAAACACCGCACAAGACGTGGAGAAGGCCCTCAGGGATCTGGAGTCTGCCCCGGGAGGCCTCAAAGGGCTTATCCTGGATTTGCGCAATGACCCAGGCGGGTTGCTCCCTGCCGCCATAGAGGTCGCCGACAAGTTCATCGCCTCGGGCGTGATAGTCTCAACCGAAGGCAGGTTGGAGAAGAAGCAGTTCACCGCCCGCGCCGAAGGGACCAGGGACAATTTCCCCATGGTGGTACTGGTCAACGGGGGCAGCGCCAGCGCCTCCGAGATCGTGGCCGGGGCCCTCCAGGACCACAAACGGGCCCTGCTCTTGGGGAGCCGCACCTTTGGAAAGGGATCCGTGCAGTCCATTTACGGGCCCCTCGATGACGGCTCAGGGCTCAGGCTGACAGTGGCCCTGTACTACACGCCCAACGGCCACACCATCCAGGCCAAAGGGATCACGCCGGACATCGTGGTGGAAGACGACGAATGGGAGTACAAGCCATCGGCCAAACGGGTGCTGAGGGAGAAAGACCTCTCGGGGCATCTGGAGAGACAGACCGAAAGGCCTGCCGATGAGCCCAAGGGCCTGAAGGAAGAGCACAGCAAGGACGTGCAATTGATGAGGGCGTTGGAGCTGCTCAAGGGGTGGCATGTCTTTCGCGGGCTTCCCGAGGCCAAGGCTCGGTGAGGGATGGTCCAGTTCCGTTGATGGCCCGGGGGGGATGGCGAGGGGCCCCAGGACCGTTTGGCCGGGGCCTTCACGAGGCTGACCGCTCGAGGCAAGGGCCTTCATGTCCGGTCCGTGACTCGCTGTGGCCTCACCCCATCTGGGCCGCTGAGGTTCGTGTATTTGAGGAAAAGGGGGAGGAAAAAGGCCAGCCCTCTGTTGGTCGTGGCTCTTACAGGGGCCACGGTGCTCCTGGGGCTCCTTCTCTGGATCTTCCTGTCTCCCCAACCCCACCGCGGATCGACACAAGTGCGTTTCTCCCTCCCCATGCCAGCGAGGGTGCCCCTGACCGCGGAGGAGGCGGCTCGGTGGATGGATCAGAGGCTGGATGCCGTCTGGTCCTACCTGGGTGTCCCCTCCACGAGGATCCATGTGGAGCAGCTCGCCCATTGGGGTTGGGAAGGGGAGAGATGGGACCTGCGTCTCACGGAGGTGGGCCTGCCCAAGGGCGTTGACCTCGCCAAGGCCTCATCCGCCATGGAACGGATACCCGCTGGGCTCGGTCACATCTTCGGCATCCATTGGGCCTTGGACGAGCCAGGACTGAGGGCTGCGGATCTTTGGGTGGACGGTTACCTGACCCACAGGGTATTTCTTCGGGAGGCACCGGAGGCGCCAGGCCCCCTCTCCTCGGCCAAGGGCCCTTGGCGGCTGGCGATGATCATGGACGACATGGGCAACGCCTTTGGGCCAGCCGTCCATGTCCTGGAGATGAAGGCGCCCATGACCCTTTCTCTGTTCCCCAGGTCCTCTCATGGCCGTAGGATCGCCAGGGAGGCCGAGTCTCGTGACATGGAGTTGATGATGCACCTGCCAATGGAGCCGTGGGGATATCCAGAGAAGAATCCCGGGATCGGTGCCCTCATGCTCTCCATGCGCGGTGAGGAGCTGGAGAGGACGCTTTCCGAATCCCTCAACGACCTGCCTCAGGTCAAAGGGGTGAACAACCATATGGGCTCCAGGTTCACCGAGGATGAGGGGCGAATGGAAAAGGTCATGGAGCTCCTAGCTTCCAGGGGCCTTTACTTCGTGGACAGCCTCACTACGCCCAAGTCCTCGGGGTTCCGGGCGGCCGTCCGCAAGGGGATACGCGCGTACCGTAGGGATGTGTTCCTGGACGTATGGCAGGAGGAGGACAAGATTCGGTCTCAATTCAAGAAGCTCATGCAGGTGGCGAGGATTCAGGGCAACGCCATCGGTATTTGCCATCCCTATCCGGAGACCTTGAGGCTCTTGCCGGAACTTGCGGCCATGTCCAGGGCCCAAGGATACGAGTGGGTGACCGTCTCGAAGATCCCTGCCCCGGGGGGGTGATCTCCGTGATTTTGGATGCGCACGTCCATCTGTTCCCAGAGGAATTCCAGCGGCAAAGGGGACGCCTCTGCGGGCTGGACCGAGCCTTCGCCTCGGTGTATTCGGATCCCAAGGCACCCATGGCCTCTGCCGCGGACATCCTGAGGGCGCTGGATGAGGTGGGGGCAATGGCCGCGGTCGTCTTCGGTTTCCCCTGGGCGGACAGGGCGGTTTGCAAGGAGCACAATGACTTCGTGAGGGAGGCGTGTGAGGCCTCGAAGGGGAGGCTGATCGGCCTTGGCTGTGTCTCGCCGTCCTTGGGGGAATGGGGGGTGCTGGAGGCAGAACGTTGCCTGGCAACGGGGTTTCGAGGGATCGGGGAGGTGGCCTCCTATGAAGGGCGGGCAGGGGGATACGACTCTCCGTTCTTCCAAGGGGTGGCAGAGCTCTTGGTGAGGACAGACAAGCCTTTACTGCTCCACGTGACCGAGTCAGTGGGGCACGCTTACGCGGGAAAAGATCGCACGGATCTCTGGCAGCTCTATCAATGGATAAAAAGCGTTCCCGATCTCCACATCATCCTGGCCCATTGGGGGGGCGGGCTCTTCTTCTACGAACTCATGCCAGAGGTTCGCCAGGCCTGCCGCCGCGTCTATTACGACACCGCGGCCTCCCCGTTTCTCTACGATCCGAAGATCTACGAGGTCGCCCTGAACATAGCGGGGAAAGATCGAATCCTGCTGGGCAGCGACTTCCCGCTAATACACCCGAGGCGTTATCTCAAGGAGATCGACTCCCTAGGCCTTCACCCCGATGGGACCGCGGGGTTGCTCGGTGCCAACGCCGCGAGGCTGTTCGGCGTTCAGACGGAGAGATGACCACAGGTGGGGTGGCCTCAGGAAAACGTGGAGGGGGGAAGGTCTGAGACCGTTTTCGGCAACACGATCTCCGTGCCCTCCCGGTTCAACGCCTCCCATGAGAAGGCCCGTGCCCCTTCGCTTCGGGCCTTGGCGGTCACCCTGTCGCCCTCGGCAGTCCCGCCAAGGCGGCATCGCCACCTCCCCCCAAGGAGTGAAACGTCGCTTCCCGCTGGAGGGCCGATCCACCCTTGGGTCGTGGGGTTGGGGCGGTCTCTGCGGTCCACCTGAGCGAGGAGGTGCCCTTGTCACACAAGCCATGCCCGGTCTGGGTTGGATACCTACTGCTCAACCCCCTGAGGAGGCTGGTGGAGGACCCTTACAGGATGCTCGGTCCCCTGGTGACCCAAGGTATGAAGGTGCTGGAGCCGGGCTGCGGGATGGGTTTTTTCACTCTTCCCCTTGCGCGTATGGTCGGTTCAACGGGGCGCGTGGTGGCGGTGGATGTCCAGCCCAGGATGTTGGATGTCCTGAGGCACCGGGCCGCCAGGTGCCGGCTACTGAACCGCGTGGAATTGCGGCTGGCCAGTCAGGATGGACTGGGGGTCGCGGATCTGGCCGGGACCATGGATCTCGTTGCGGCCATTCATATGGTGCATGAGGTCAAGGCAAAGGGAAGACTCCTTGGGGAGATGTGGCTGGCCCTCAAGCCCGGGGGGCGCCTCCTCCTAGTGGAGCCCAAGCGCCATGTCTCCTCGGGGGAGTTCGAAGAAACCGTAGGGGCAGCGAAGGCCATAGGCTTTGCGTTGCAATCCGCAGAGTTGAAGATGAGAGGTCGGGCGGCATTGTTGGTGAAAGGGGCAAAGGGCCCCGACTGAGTCGGTCCTGCCCTTTTTCTGGTCTGCGGCAGAGGCAAGGGCTGATACGGTCCAGGGAGTTGGAGGTTGCATATTGCATTTGCCGCGAAACCGTGTAGCATCTTCCTTGTCCTTCGTTCGGTGGTGGGTGTGATTCGCTGGGTCCTGCCGTGAGAAGTGGCGCAAGGACACGGCATCTCGCCTTTCAACAACAACATGCATCTCGGGGGTGATCATGAGCACCATCGTTGAGATTCGTGGCAGGGAGATCCTGGACTCCAGGGGAAACCCCACCATAGAGGTGGAGGTGGGTCTGGACACCGGGGAGGTGGGAAGGGCAGCAGTCCCCTCAGGGGCCTCCACAGGTGAGCACGAGGCCCTGGAGCTTCGGGACGGAGACCCATCGCGGTACTTGGGAAAGGGTGTGCTCAAGGCGGTGGAGAACGTAAATGGGGCCATAGCCGAGGAGCTCATGGGTTGGGACTGCCTGGACCAGGTGGGGATCGACCGGGCCATGATCGAGCTGGACGGTACCGAGAACAAGTCACGCCTGGGTGCCAACGCGATCCTGGGGGTCTCCATGGCGTGTGCCAAGGCGGCGGCCTTGTACATCGGCTTGCCTCTGTATCGGTACATCGGAGGGGTATCGGCGCGTGTGCTGCCAGTGCCCATGATGAATGTCATCAACGGGGGGGCGCACGCGGACAACAACCTGGACATCCAGGAGTTCATGATCGTGCCTCTTGGGGCCGGTTCCTTTCGAGAGGCCCTCAGGATGGCCGCCGAGGTCTTTCAACACCTGAAGAAGGTGCTTCAGAAAAGGGGCCTGGCCACCGCAGTTGGGGACGAAGGGGGGTTCGCCCCGGACCTCTCGGACCACGAGGATGCGTTGAGGGTCCTGGTCGAGGCCATAGAGAAGGCGGGTTACTCCCCAGGTGACCATGTGGGCATCGCCCTGGATCCTGCGGCGAGCGGGTTCTACAGGGATGGGATGTACGTATTGAGGGGGGAGGGGGGCAAGTCCTTGAGCTCCGAGCAAATGGTGGAGATGTACGAGGGGTTCGTGGCGCGTTACCCCATCGTCTCCATCGAGGACGGCCTGGCGGAGGATGACTGGGACGGCTGGGCCCTCCTGACCCAGCGCCTGGGAAGCCGCATACAGATAGTGGGAGACGACATCTTCGTCACCAATACCAAGAGGCTCAAGGAGGGCATCGAAAAGGGGGTGGCCAACTCCATACTGATCAAGCTCAACCAGATAGGCACGGTGACGGAGACCCTGCAGGCCATCGACATGGCACACAGGGCTGGGTATACAGCGGTGATCTCCCACCGCTCGGGCGAGACCGAGGACACGATCATCGCGGAGTTGGCCGTGGCCACAGGGACCGGGATGATCAAGACCGGCTCCCTGAGCAGGTCCGAGAGGGTGGCCAAGTACAACGAGCTCCTCAGGATCGAGGAGGAACTGGGGGAGGTGGCCGTATATCCCGGTCGCGAGGTTTTCCACAGGTGGAAGGGCAGATGAGCACCTGGGGTGGGCTGCTGTTCTCACCTTTGCCTCGAGAGGCCATCCCACCCGTGCACCGGGCGGCCCCGGGACCGTCCGGCAGCAACAGGGACGAGAAGGACTCAGCGCCCCTTGCTTTTGGGGGATGATGAGGCAATACTAGAGTGAAAAGGTAGATTAGATCCCGAGGGGATCGATGCACGAGACCGCACAGGCGGCGGAGGAGGAAACATGAGGGAACAAGTGGAAGAGGTCCTGAAGGAAATCCGTCCCGGGCTGCAGGCGGACGGTGGGGATGTGGAGCTAGTGGATGTGAACGATGGTGTGGTCAGGGTGAGGCTGACGGGCGCATGTGGGGGGTGCCCCATGTCGCAGATGACCTTGAAGATGGGCATCGAGCGACGGTTGCGCCAGAGGCTCCCAGGGCTCAAGGGGGTGGAGTCTGTCTGAGGCCCCGGCGACCGTGGGACAAAACGGGTGAGGCAGGCCCAGTCGCCCCAGGATCGGTCGCCACGGGCCTAGTGGGCGCACCCCAGGCTGGGGCGGGGCAAATCAGGAAGGCGCCCACCTCCAGCGCATCACCCTTGACTCCGTGAGGAGTCGGATGTTTCCCTGTGCAGCCAGGGCCCCCAGATGACCGCTGATCTCCTGGGTCGACTGACCCATGACGTGGGCGAGGTGCGTGGACAACCTTCGCAAGGCCTCCCCCTTGGGCATGGTGGGCAATGGGCCATGTCTCTCCAAGAGGTCCTCTCCTATCAGACGCCGGAGGAATGCCCGACGGCGGTGCCGCTCCAGTTCCGTCCGTGCGTTGGCGCTCAAGGTGCCTAGTCGCTCTTGTTCTAGCAGCCCCTCCATGTAGGCCTTGAGGCCCCTTTTGTACCCGGCGAGTGCCCGGCTCAGGTGCCAAGGTCTCACCGATGGGGTGGCTACGACAGGCCTGCCTTGGCCGTAAAGCCTCCAGTCATCGGAGAGGATCTCTATCCCAAGCTCAGGTGCCCTATCCCTCACCGCTGTGCCCATATAGGGGGTAAGGATGTTCAAGGTGTAAGGCACCCCGAGAGATCGGGCGAACTCCAATGTCATATCCATGGTCTCGCGGGTCTCTCCTGGGAGCCCCAGGACAAAGGAGGCAAGGACCCCTATCCCGGCTTCCTGGCACATGGCAACGGCCCTTCGGGTCTGCTCCGGGGTTATACCCTTGCCGACTCGGCGCAGGATCTGGGGGCTTCCGCTCTCTGCACCGAAGAGCAACCTCTCGCAGCCTGCCCGTCTCATCCAACCTAGTAGCTCCGGGTCAACGGTGTCCACACGCGAGTAGGCCCTCCAACGGAGAGATAATCCTCGGCGCTCTATCTCCTGGCAGATGGCGAGGGCCCGCTCCCTGCGCAATGTGAAGAGGTCGTCTTCCACCCTGATCCCTCGGAAACCGAGCCGGCAAAGGGCCTCCATCTCTTCCACCACTGCCTTGGGGCTGCGGAACCGCCCCTCCCGCCCTATCATCTTTCTTCCCACACAGAAGAGGCAACGGTGTGGACATCCTCGGGACGTGATGACGCTCGCCCCATCCCCAAAGGCCCTGTACTTGGAGAGGCTCAAGAGATGCCAGGCAGGTCTTGGTAGGGACTCGAGGTCCTGCCTGAAACCGCGTTCGGCACCGCGATGGAGGCCGCCGTCACGGTCCCTCCATGTGAGGCCGCGAACCCCCTCCAGTGAGGTGCCGGTCTCAAGGGCCTTGACCAACTCCGAGAGGGTTTCCTCCCCCTCCCCCCGCACCACCGCGTCCACCCACGGGTGCTCGAGGAGGATGCCAGCGTCGTCGAAGGAGACATGGGGGCCTCCCCACACGGTGAAGATATCCTCTGAGCAACGCTTGACGGCCTGGAGGATCCTCGAGGCCTTGGCCAGATTGATGGAGAAGGATGTGATGCCTACGACGTGAGGATCCAGGCGCCCTATCGCCTCCCTCAGGTGGGCTAGGGGGGCACGACAGATCTGCAGATCGGCCAGCTCCACCCGATGCCCGGCCTCTTCCAGCCGGGCCGCCAAGTACAGGAGGCCCAAGGGCATGGTGGGGCCCTCGCAGACAGGATAAGGGGGGTTGATCAGGAGGACTCGCAACTGCTCCTTCCTGCCTGGGGCTCCACGAGGGATGATGGATGAGGGGGCGTGATCATTGAGTACGAGCCCCCCTCCGGGGCGGCCTTGACATCTGCTGGGCGTCTCATCTCTGTAGCGATGCCCTGTCCAGATAACCTCCGCGCATGATCCGGAATCCGAATCTCTGGAAGAAGGGGAGGTTCTCCTCTTCGAAGAGCACGTTCACCCCCTGAGGGGCCATCTCCTTGCAGGCCGCCAGGGCGACTTCCATCATTCGGGTCCCAACCCCTTGGCGCTGGACGTCCGGCCGCACACAGACATCGTGTATCAAGACGTCACCGCTTGGGCTGCCCACCACTTGGAGGTATCCCACGAGTTCCCGCTCCATCCTGGCCGAGACCGTGAGGAGGCCTTCCTTGAGGATCCGTTGGTAGTCCCCCCTGACGGCCCACCCCACGGAGAGCCTCAAGGCCTCTATCTCCTCAGGGGTCACAGGGAGGTCCCGCCCGATGAGGACATCTCCACGTTCGGTGTGGAGGGTCTGGACCATCAGGCCTTCTCCCACAGTACGTCTCCGAAAGGGATAGAGGTCCTGGGCCGCCTTCGGAAGGCCTGGTACTCCTCCTTGGACTCGCCCACGGTGAGTCCCTCCCCATGGCCGGGGAGAAGACGGATTGTGTCGGTCAGGGTGTAGATCTGCCGCTCGATGCTCTGGACGATCTGCAGGAAGTCCTGGGGGGTCGCGGTCTTGCCCGGCCCTCCGGGGAACACCGTATCCCCGCAGAAGCACAGGTCCCTCCCGAGGACGAAGCAAACGCTCCCTGGGGTGTGTCCGGGGGTGTGGAGGACCTCCAATCGGTGCTGACCGACCGCTACATGTCTTCCGTGAGCCAGGGCGATCTCCGGCTTCAGTCCTTCAGAGCCTGGCTCTTGCGGATGCACAGCGACCGGTGCCTTGGTCCGGAGACGGAGTGCCTCCAGGGCCTGGATGTGGTCCATGTGGGCATGGGTGAGCAGTATGGCCGCCACCCTGTCCCTTGCAACGGCATCGAGTATGCGCTCGGGCTCAAAAGCAGCGTCTATGATCGCACAGACCCCCTGCGTGCGATCCCTCACCAGGTAGACGTTGTTCTCGAACGGGCCTACAACTAGCCTGCCCACCTGCAACCGGTCTGTCTCCAAGAGCGTTTCCATTCCTACCCCGCTCGGACGAAAAAGGCCTTTTCAGGCCACACCCCGGATCACCGTGTCTGGCCCGGGCGCACGGTCAGGGTCAGAAGACCCTTGGAGCGGAAGACCTGGGCCTGGATTTCCCCCTTGGCCTCGGCAATCGCCTCCTCTAGATCGTCCGCCTCCAGTACAGCCTTGTCGGCCAACCGTACGATGATATCCTCTCGTTTCAGGCCATCTTGTTCCGCGCGGCTCCCGGGTGCGACGCTCGATATCAAGACCCCTTCTCCCTGGTATCCCAGGGCTGCCTTGAGATCGCTGGAGAGGGGTTGCACCTCGATTCCGTAACGTTTGGCGTGTGACACTTCCAAGGGGATCCCGCGTGACTCAAAGAGCGAGACCTCCACGAGTATGGGGCACCCCGCCTTCACGGCCAGGACCATGGCGTCGCTGGGACGGGAATCCATATCCACCTGACCTGAAGGTGTCTCCAGCAGGATCCTGGCGTAGAAGATGTCCTCCTTGAGTTCCGTTATCCTCACCTGGACCACACGGGCGTTGAGTCTCTCTATGGTCCCAGCGAGGAGGTCATGGGTCAATGGCCTCCGGTGGGTCACCTTCTGCCTCGCCGCCTCCAGGGCTTGAGCCTCGGCCTCGCCGATCCATATCAGCATCCCCTTCTCTTCCTTCAGGTCGGAGAGTATCACGACGGGTTGGGCGGAGCGAGGGTCGCGGACGACCCGCTCCACCTTGACCTCCTGAAAGACCTGGCCAGAGACCTGCTGTGCGTGGGAGTCGGGGGTCAGCCCGATCAGCCCCAGCAATAACAGGGCGACGTAACAGGCTTCTCTTCCCCAGGGCGGCCGCCGAGTCATGTCGTCTCCTTTCCCCTGGGCCCGCTGTCTCGAACCAGTGGATCAGCGGGACGCGCCTTGGCATTTCCCTCTTGCCATAGCGGCAGGATTCCCTTAGTGTAATGCTGTCCTCGGAAGGACACAGGAGGCAGGCACATGAAGGCATCGTTGCACGTCAATGGCCGGGCAGTGGAGATAAACCCCTTCTTGGAGGCGTACCTGGCCAACGTCTGCCGAGCCATCTTGAACTCCCTCAAGGGCACGGAGGGGGCCCAACGGGCCCTCTTCCTCATCCGAGGCAAGGAGCTACAACTCGTGGTGGACGACAAGCCGCTCGATCTGCACATGAGGACAGCCTTTGCCATGGTCCTTGTCCGAGACACCCTGTTGGGGGTGCTGGCGCACTTCCGTGGGGTCCGGGGGTGGAAGGAGATCAAGGTGGATATCACCCTCTAGCCCCTGGAGATCATCTCTTGTATCCTATCTTCCTGAGGAGTCCCCTTCTCCACTCGATGTCCTTCTCCGCCTCCACGCCCTTGGGAGAGAAACCATCCACCACGCCCATTATCCCGCGGCCTTGGTCCGTCTGAGCGAGGATCACCTCCACGGGGTTTGCCGTGGCGCAATAGATGGAGCAGACCTCCTGGCAGAGCTTTATGGCATTGAGGACATTGATGGGGTAGGCCTCCCGCAGGAGGATGACGAATGTGTGGCCAGCGGCGATCTGCTGAGCGTTGGCCACCGCGAGGCCGCGCAGCTCCTCGTCGTTGCCATCGGACCGGATGAGGCAATCCCCTGAGGCCTCGCAGAAGGCGATGCCGAACCTTCCCTGAGGCACCGTGCCCACCAGGATCTCGTAGAGGTCCTCCACCGTCTTTATGAAGTGGGTCTGTCCCAGTATGAGATTGCACCCTTCGGGGATCTGAGGACGGACGCTCAACCACTCCATGATCTGACCTCCTTCGTGAGTTGGGCGAGGCCCTGAACAGGACCTCCTAGAAGTTACCAAAAAGGGCCCTCCATTGCCAGAGGAAAAGGTGGGTGCCCTCAGTCCTCCACCGCGTCGTCCGTATCGGCTCGAGCCAGAAATATCTATGGGCTGGCCACCGGTTTCCGTTTTAACGTGAAAGAACTTCAGAGCCAAAACAGGTGAAGAAGGATGTGGATGGTCGCCACCGCGGCAAAGGAGAACGGGAGCCCGATCTTCATGTACTCCTTGAGTTCGATCTTGCAACCCTGTTTTTCCAGGATCCCGCACGCGAACACATTGGCGGTGGCACCCACTGGGGTGACGTTTCCCCCGGTGCCCGTGCCCACCAACATCCCGAAGAGCAGGGGCCATTGGCTCATGCCCACGAGTCTTGCCTGGTATATGCAGACGGGGATCATCAACACAGTATAGGGGACATTGTCCATGAAAGAGGAAAGGGCCATCGAGATCCAGGTGAAGAGTCCGAGCGAGAGGGAGGGGCTCGTGAAGCCCATGCTCACGAGGAACTCAGTGAAATCCCTTAGAAGCCCGAAGTCATTCACGGTGTAAATGACCATGAAGACTCCCAGGATGAAAAAGAAGGAGTTCCAGTCGAACTCCGTGAACATAACCTTCAGATACCTTCTGCCCATGCCCAGCGCTACAAGGCCCACAGCGAAGCCTACTATGCCGGGCCGGATCCCGATTTCTGGGCCCACGAACAAGGCCAAGACTCCTACCACGAACAGGACGCTCGCCCCTTTTGTGGCATAGATCCTACGGGGCTCGAACACCACCTTCTTATCCATGTGTCTGAACTGGAAGAGAAGCGTGAGCAGGGCCACGGCGACCCCTACTATCGTCAGGGTGCCCAGCCCCGGACGCCCCTCGAACCAATAGAAGTCGAGGGGCCTCATCCCCGTCTCCATGGCGAGGATAATGGGCGGTGGGTCCGCCACCATGGTCACGGTGGTTACGACATTGGAGCTTATGGCTATGGAGACCAGATAAGGAAAAAGGGGCGACCCGAGATTGCGCGCCACGGCCATCGCCACGGGGGCCATCATGAGCACCACCCCCACGTTCTCCATGAAGGCCGACAAAAAGGCTGTCAAGGCGCACAAGGAAAGAAGCGCGTACTTCTCCACCTTGACCTTGGCCAAGATCCTGTTGGCGATGAGCTCCGGCATCAAGCTTCGGGAGAAGACTATCGAGACCATCATGAATCCCCAGTAGATGCCCATGACGTCCCACTTGATGGCCTTGAACATCGCGTCTTCGGGCCTGAGAAAACCGAGCATGACGAACACGGCCGAGGCCCCGAGGGAGGCGTAGGCCAACTTTATCTTTCTGCTCAGCGCAAGGCCGTAACACGCAACGAAGACAAAGAGGATAATCGCCTTTTCGCTCATGCCCTGTGTTCCTTCTTTCCCATCACGGATTCCGAACAGCCTATCGGTCGTGCAAATGTAAGGTACATGGCGAGCCAATTCAAGCGGTTGCCCCTTCAGGGACCTGATGAGATTGACGGTCCTATCTGTTTGGGGCAAAATGGCGGGCAGGTCGCACGGATCTGGCCGGCGGCCAGACCCCCTGGCTCGGGACCTCAGGTCACTGAGGACACGGTCGGCCGCTCACCTCCTCGAGGAGGAGTGAATTGGACCTCGGTGCCCTGGGACAGATACACTTCACATGGGAGTTCCTGCTCGCCTTCTTGAGCATAGTCCTCATAGACCTGGTCCTGGCCGGGGACAACGCCGTTGTGATCGCCATGGCCGTGCGCTCCCTGCCGCGCAAGCAGAGGAAGAGGGGGATCATCTTCGGGGCTGGGGCGGCCGTGTTCCTCAGGGTGATGTGCACCTTCGTCGTGGCTCAGCTCCTTCGCATCGATTACGTGAAGCTGGCCGGCGGGGCCGTGATCCTGTGGATCGCCGTGAAGCTCCTGGTGGAGGGCGCGCCGGAGGAGAAGCTGGAGAGGGAGGCGAGGACCATCTGGCAAGCCATATGGATCATCATAGTGGCCGACATCACCATGTCCATCGACAACATGCTGGCAGTGGGTGGGGCGTCCAAAGGGAACCTCTTCTTGCTCCTCTTCGGCCTCGGACTGAGTATCCCTCTTGTGGTCTTCACCAGCAACCTCCTCTCCATGCTCATGGACAGATACCCAATAATCATCTACATAGGCGCTGCGGTCCTCGGACGGGTTGGGGGGGAGATGATGATCACCGATCCTTTCGTGGTGGGGCTCCTGCAACCGTCCAAGCCTCTTCAATACGGGGTCGAGGCCTTCTTCACCGTGGGTGTGATCGTGGCGGCCAAGCTGTGGATAAGGATGAAGATATCTCGGACAGAGTGCAGGCCCGTTGCCCCGGAGAGTGACCAGGACTCGTCATCATCACAAAGGCAGTGAGGGGGTGCCATGGCTGTCCTGACCGCGTCGAGGGCCTTCGGGAGCGGGGCCGAGGAGATCGGGCGTGGAGTGGCCGAGAGGATGGGTTACCTCTACGTTGACAAGGAGCAGATCCTTCGGGACATGAAGGCCTCAGGTGAGAAGTGGGAGAGACTGGGCCAGGAACTGGACGAGGCTTCCCCTTCGTTGTGGGAGAGGTTCGACTGGGAGTATCGGGCCTTCGTATCCCTGGTTGAGTCGCACATCTACGACTACGCCTTGAGGGACGCGGTGGTCATCATGGGCAGGGGCGCCATATTTCTGCTTGCGGACATACCTTACGTGCTGCGGGTGAGGATCACCGCCCCCCTGGAGCAGCGCATAGATAGGGTCATGATGCGCGAGAACGTGGACAGGCACACAGCCCAGTGGTTGGTCAACAAGGTGGACAGGGATCGGGACGCCTACTGTTACGTCAATTACCACAAGCGTCTGGCCGACGACGAGAACTACGACATGGTCTTCGATACATCGCGCACCCCGACGGAGGCCATAGTCACGGAGATCACCAGGGGCTTGGTGGAGAGGGATCGACTGGCCTCGGAAGAGGCCAGGAAGAAGACCGCCGAAAGGGCACTGTGCGCGAGGGTCAAGGCGGCAATCGCCACGGATCCCAGATTCCTGGTCCCGACACTCGAGGTGTTGCATGACGGCGAGGCGCTGATCCTGCGTGGCGTCGTCAGGCGCCTTGAGGAATCGTGTCTCATGGAAGAGATAGCGAGAGGTCTGGCCGGCTCGACCGTGGTGAAGAATCAGTTGCATCCCAGAACGGCCAAGTGATGGTGACCATCGAGGCCTGGTGTTGGCATCACTCCCATTGCTGCCGTTGACTTGACTGTGAAGGGTCCTATGTTATAATCGCTGCATCCCGAGGCAGTATCCCGCGGGAGCTGCACTCACGGGAAGAGCTGGATCGAGCGCAGGGTACCGGATTCCGCTTGGAGCCGCAATGGACCGAGACGGAAACAACGGCCGGGACTTCGGCCCACCGACAATCTCACACAGACCTCGTCCTCTCACTCCTTCAAGGTCCATCGTACTGCCTTTGAAGATCTCATCTCGGTTGGACATTGGCATGTATCCAAAGGTCCAAGGGGGGGAAAGGGAGCTTTGGCGTCGCACAGCACATCCCCGCTGGAGCGGCACCAACGCCACTGCATTGGTCCGTGGGTACCAATGGAAAATGCATAGGAGGTGCATCGTTATGAAGAATTTGCTGTTCTTGGTGATGGTCGCCGCGGTGATCTGCTCGGTTGGCACGGCCTCGGCACAAGGGCCAATGAAGGGGGGGCATCTCGTGGTCTGCTCCCAGGCAGAGCCCCCGGGACTCGATCCCACCGCGAACACCGCAGCGGCCATCGACCGGGTGGTCTACTCCAACATCTTCGAGGGCTTGATCAAGCTGGACGGGCAAGGCCGATTCGTCCCAGCCCTGGCCGAGAGGTGGGAGGTCTCAGGCGACGGGCTCACTTACAAGTTCACCCTCCGCAAAGGGGTGAAGTTCCACAACGGAGAGGTCTTCAACGCCAAGGTGGCCGAGTGGAACCTGCTCCGGGCCATGGGGGAGAAGACACAGAACCCGCACCCGGAGTACTTCCGTGGCATCGCCCGGATAGAGACCCCGGACGATCACACGCTCGTCCTGACCCTAAAGGAGCCTGATGCCCTATTCCTGGTGCATATGGCCGAGGGCGACGCCGTGATGCTCCCCATGGGTGCAGCAGAAGAGGCCAAGTCGAGGCCCATAGGGACCGGGCCCTTCAGGTTCGTCCAGTGGGTTCGGGGGGACAGGGTGGAGGTGGAACGCTTCGAGGGATACTGGAATCCCAGTCTGCCATATTTGGACCGGGTCACCTTCAAGTTCATCCCTGATTCGAGTGCCCAGGCCGCTGCCCTCAAGGCCGGGGACATCCACGTCATCGGTTATCAGGCCAATCCCGAGACCGCCCTGGAGCTCTCCAAGGACCAGCGCTACAAGGTCTACAACGGGACGACGACCACAGAGGTGATCCTTTCCACCAACAACAAGGCCAAGCCGTTCGACGATCTCAGGGTGCGGCAGGCCATGGCCTATGCCATCGATCGCAAACGGCTCGTGGATCTCGCCGTCCAGGGATTCGGCACACCCATAGGCTCCCACTGGTGTCCGTCTGCACCTTACTACGTGGACTTGACGGGGCTTTACCCTTACAGCCCTGAGAGGGCGGTGCAGCTCCTCAAAGAGGCGGGCTACCCCAACGGCTTCGATGCGGTGATCAAGCTCCCTGTGACTTATGAATACGCCAGGCGCTCCGGGGAGGTGATAGCGGACATGCTCTCCAAGGTGGGCATAAGGCTCAAGATCGAGGTCATAGAGTGGGCGCAGTGGCTCGACAGGGTGTTCAAGAACAAGGACTATCAGTTGACGGTCATCGGACATGCGGAGCCGTGGGACATAAACATCTACGCCAAGCCGGACTATTACTTCCAGTACGACTCGCCGCGTTTTCGGGAGGCTTACGCCCGCGCCCTCAAGGCGAGCACTGAAGAGGACAAGGCCAGATACTTCGGGATATGCCAACGCATCATCGCCGAGGATGCGGTCAACGGATTCCTCTTCTCCCTCTCCAGCCTTCCCATCATGAGGGCGGAGGTGATGGGCTGGTGGGAGAACTATCCCACCATCGCCCTGGATTGCACGGAGGTCTGGCTCAAGAGATAGGCCTATGGTCGCATTCCTCGTCAGGCGTCTCATCACCCTGGTGCTGATGCTCTTTCTCGCCTCGGCTGTGATCTTCACGGTGCTCTTCGTCCTGCCCGGGGATCCAGCTCAGGTGGTCTTGGGCATCAACGCGACCCCCGAGACCCTGGCCAACGTCAGGGCGAAGCTGGGGCTGGATAGACCGCCTTGGGTTCAATACGCCCACTGGGTCCTGGGTCTCCTAAGGGGGCAGACCGGGCGATCCATACAATACGACCTCCCCGTGTTCGAACTGATATTGGAACGGATGGCCGTGACAGGCCCCCTGGCCGTCATGGCCATCCTCATCGCTGTGCTCTTCTCCATCCCCTTGGGGATCTATGCCGCACGCCACCAGAGCAGGCCTGGTGACCTCGCGGTGATGGGCCTGACCCAGATCGGGCTGGCAGTGCCCGAGTTCTGGCTCGGAATCCTGTTGATGATGCTCCTGGCAGTGAGGTTGGGGTGGTTCGCATCAGGGGGGTTCCCGGGCTGGTCCACTGACTTCTGGGGCTCCCTGAAGGCCTTGCTCTTGCCCGCCACGGCCTTGGGGCTCATCAGGGCGGCCATCCTCACCCGGATCACGCGCTCCTCCATGCTGGAGGTCCTGCGGGAGGATTACTTGCGCACAGCAAGGGCCAAGGGGCTCGGAGAGCACGCCGTGGTGTATGTTCACGGGCTCAAGAACGCCCTGATCCCTGTGGTGACCATACTGGGCCTGCAGGTGGGCCAACTCCTGGCCGGGGCCATCATCATGGAGAACGTGTTCTATCTGCCGGGACTCGGACGACTGGTGTTCCAGGCCATAGGCCAGAGGGACCTCCCTGTGGTCAGGGAGGTGGTCCTGTTCATGGCGGCCATGGTCATCCTAGTCAACTTTTTCGTGGATGTGGCCTACGCCAAACTGGACCCCAGGATCAGGAGCGTCAGTGCATGAGACGGCTCTCCAGGAACCTCAACTTCGCGGCGGGCTGTGTCCTGTCGTCCGTCGTGATCGCGGCCGCGTGCCTGAGCGTGGTGTGGACCCCGTTTCCCCCAAACGAGATGGATGCCTCTCAACGCCTGAGTCCTCCGGGAGGGACCCATCTCATGGGCACCGATCAGTACGGCCGCGACATCTCATCGCGAGTCATGGCCGGGGCGGCCAACTCCATCATGGTCGGCCTAGTCACGGTGGCCATGGGGATGATCGTGGGGGTTGCCCTCGGGCTGATGGCCTCCTACTTCAGGAGGTGGGCCGACGAAGGGATCATGCGAGGGGCCGACCTCCTCTTCAGCTTTCCGGCCGTCCTAACAGCGATCCTCATCACCCCCGTCTTCGGACCATCGGTCCTGAACGCCATGATCGCCATCGGGATATTCTACATCCCTGTCTTCGCAAGGCTCACCAGGGGCATTGCCCTGAGCCTGTGGGAGAGGGAGTTCGTCATGGCCGCCCGGGCCTGCGGTCTGAGCGATTGGTCCATAACCTGGAGGCACATACTTCCCAATGCGGTCTCCCACCTCGTCGTCCAGGCGACCGTGCAGTTCGCCGTGGCCGTCCTGGCCGAGGCGGGCCTGAGCTACCTCGGCTTGGGGACCCAGCCGCCCCATCCCTCCTGGGGGAGGATGCTGTACGAGGCGCAGACCTTTTTGGCCTCAGCCCCATGGATGGCCTTCTTCCCTGGTCTGGCCATAGCCTGGGCAGTCCTGGGCTTCAACCTCCTGGGCGACGGGCTCAGGGATGTCTTGGATCCCAGGAGTTGATTCCCTGTCCTGCGGGCCGAGTTTCCAGCCGGGCCGGTACCGGCATAGCGCATAGGGCCCTCCATCCGTCGATCGAGAAGGGTGAAGCCCTCGATGTCACCTCCGGTCACGGGAAAAAAGGGAGAACAGGACTCGGCCTCGCTGCTCGCCAGAGGCATCGAGGGAAAGCCATCATGGCCCGATTTCTTATCTGCCGAACTCACGAAGCTCTTGACCAAGGTCCCACCGCCGGTTGGGAGGCGAGGGGATCCGCGGATAGGCCACACATGGCAGGGTCGGGGCGACAGCTTAGAACTCGAAGTATGGCCTGTCTTGATCTCGGGCAGGCCTTTACCCTCGTATGGCAGCCCCCTTGCCTTCTCGGGGCCCAAGCCTACGACTGCGTCCGGTGGAGGGTTTTTGCCTTCTTTGAGCCCGCTTCACCGAGAGTGCCCGTGGCGCCACTTAGGACTTGAGGGTCTGTCTCACTGTTCTTCGACTGGTTGCGAATTCGGCCGCGCCCCTTGTTCTCAGTTCTCTCAGTCACCTGTGTCGGTCCGCATGAGGGCCACGTTCGACCTTCTGCGACCCCGAAGGCCGGGCGTTACTTCTCACCTTCCCATCCACGAAGGCCCAAATGCCCTGGAGCAAGGGCCCCCTTGCAGATGGTGGCCCGCAGACAATCCCTGACCGAGATTCCACGAACCCATATTACTTCTGGGCGCTTTTTGTCCTTGACATGGACGCATTTTTGGATTATTTTTGGATCCAAAAAGGATCCTGAAAGGATACTAGATTTCGCAATGCGCGGGAAGAGACAAGCAAATCTGGTGCTCCAGGCATATGAGGGACTCAAGAAGGCGATAATGTGCATGCGTTACCTCCCTGGTGAGAACCTCCTGGAAGAGCAGTTGCAGAAGTCCCTTAACGTCAGTCGGACACCCATTCGCATAGCCCTCAGTAAACTGGAGCAAGAAGGGCTTGTGTGTCACCGCCCCGGTCGTGGATACCTGGTGCGGGAGATCAGGCTGAAAGATGTGCGGGACCTGTTTCAGGTGAGGGAATACGTGGAAGTCCCTGCAACTAGGCTGGCTGCTGAGGAGGCCACGTGCGAGGAGTTGCGCGAGCTCCAAGACTTCTGGGCGACTACCAACGAGGCCCTGGAACGAGGTGATTTGGAGGGATATCTGACCGGGGCCGTGGAGTTTCATTATCGGATTGCGGTTATGAGCCGCAATGACGTCCTGTGTGATCTCGTCAAACGACTCAACGAACGTCTCTCCATGGTGAGTCGCATCCTGCTTCGCTCTGAGAGACGTCTAGCGAGGTCGCATCAGGAGCACAAGGCCATCCTGGATAGATTGGCGCAACGTGACCCAGATGCGGCAGCCGATGCGGCGCGGCACCATGTCATCGAAAGCCGGGAGGAATTCCTGGATCTCCTCAGGAGCAAGACGGAGCTCCTAGCGGTCTGTCCGTTTCCCGGATTCGAAAAATGGTCGCGGCTTCAGAAGGCCTGACGGCGCGGCCCGAGTTGGTGACGGATACGGGCCAGCTTCGGACAAAGGCCTGAACCAGGGAGCGAACATGGACCTATGGATCGAGCCGCTCATCACAGCTCGGCTATCCGCAGACGCGGGAAGGCTCACCTTCCTCAGGAATTACGGCAAGATCATATGGATTCCATCGCCCTTTTATGTGATCAAGGGAGGTGCCGAGCCTATCCTTGTGGATACAAGTGGATCCGCGGACCTAATGGCCACCTTCAGGACCGAGCCGGTGGAACCAGTGATGGGGTTCGAAGAGGCCCTCGGTGTGGCGGGACTGAGCCTTGAGGACATCCGGGTAGTCATCCACACCCATTTGATGTACGACCACTGTGCCAACTCCCATTTGCTTCCCAAGGCTCGCTTTGTTGTCCAGAAGAGGGAGCTCGAGTTCGCCATCGACCCTCATCCTATGTTCGCCGGTGTATACCAACGACAACTCTTCGAGGATCTTTCTTTCCAGTTGGTGGACGGGGATTGCGACCTGGCGCCCGGGATCCGCCTGTTGTTCACTCCTGGCCATACACCAGGGAACCAGTCGGTGGCGGTCTCCACTAGCCTTGGTCTAGCCGTCATAACAGGGTTCTGTTGCCTGTCTGATAACTTCTGCCCGGAGCGGAGCCCAGCTTGGCGGACGGACCAGGTTCCTGAGGTCATTCCCCCCGGGATCCATTGCGACATGCTTCAGGCTTACGAGAGCATGGTTCGGGTCAAGAGGATGGCGGACATCCTGATACCGTTTCACGATCCTGTGATGGCTGCGAGAAAGAGGATTCCGGAGCAGGCCAAGCCATGAGCCTCCCCAGTCATGTCACGGTGGTGGAAGTAGGACCAAGGGACGGCTTCCAGATGGAGAAGGAGTTCATCCCTACGCACGCCAAGATAGAGATCATCAATTCCTTGGCGGAGTGCGGGATAAAGCGCATGGAGGTCACTTCGTTCATCTCTCCCAAGGCGATCCCTCAGATGCGAGACGCGGCCGAGGTGATGGCGAGCCTGAAAAAAGGCAGCGGTGTGCACATGATCGGTCTGGTCCCCAATCCCAAAGGGGCCGAAAACGCAGTCCTCGCGGGTGTGGACGAGATGCTGATCTTCGTCTCTGCCACTGAGACCCACAACAGGAGCAACGTCAACAGGACCATAGATCAGTCCATCGCGGGTTTCGAGGACGTGATGAGGATTGCCTCCCGCGCCAACATCCCTGTCCGGGCGGGGATCGCTGTGTCCTTTGGCTGCCCCTTCGAAGGGGAGGTCCCTCCTCGGGTGGTGGGAGACATAGTGGGTCGACTCCTGGACCTGGGTGTCGAAGGTGTGACCCTAGGAGACACGACGGGGATGGCCACGCCGCCCATAGTGCGAAGGACCTGCGATTACCTCATAAGCAGGTTCCCAAGCCTTGAGATCGCGCTGCACTTCCATAACACCCGCGGCATAGGCCTTGTGAACGTCTATGAGGCCCTTCAGATGGGGTTCACGACTTTTGAGTCCTCGGTGGCAGGGCTCGGGGGATGTCCCTTTGCCCCTGGTGCCACCGGTAACATCTGTACCGAGGACCTGGTCTATTTGCTGCATGAGCTAGGAGTGGATACGGGGGTCGACCTTGACGCCCTGATTCGCGTGGCCAGGAGGGTAGAGGAGTTGATCGGCCGTCAGCTTCCGGGACAGGTGATGAAAGCGGGCAAGAGGCTCGACCTACACCCCTTTCCATGCCGTGGATGAATCGGGTTGGGGAAGGCGTATTTCTGGGCCATTGTTTGAGTGACAGGGATTCGAAAGGAGGCAAGACATGAAGAGGATGGTCGTGGCGGTATTAGGGGTTGCCGTGGCGCTGGCCGCTTGGAACACAGGCCATACAGCTCCCGTGCAAATGAAGATCAACACCATCTCGGCTACTGGCAGCCCGTGGCACAAGGCCATGATCAGGTTTGCCGAGATAGTGAAGGAACGGACCAACGGCGGGATAGAGGTCCTCGTGTATGGGGACGGTCAGTTGGGGGACATCTCCCAGACCCTCACGGGCATGCAGATGGGTACCATAGACATGGGTTACTTCGGGTTGGGGTCCGCGGTGTTCCTCAAGGCCTACGCACCCCTTTCCATCATCTATGTCCCGTACCTCTTCAAGACCAAAGAAGACGCTACCAAGATCCTCAATAGCCCGATCTTCCTCGACATGTACGAGAAGGGTGCCAAGGAGAGTGGGGTGAGGATATTCGGCGCATACGGGGCCCGATCGCCCAGGGCCATCCAGACTACCAGTGGACCAATCAACAAGCCTGAAGATCTGAAAGGGATGAAACTTCGAAGCCCAGGGATGGAGATATTCCTGGCAACCTTCAAGGCACTGGACGTCAAGCCCACTTCCCTTCCCATGACTGAGATCTACATGGCCTTGCAGCAAGGTGTGGTGGAGGGTCAGGACAACGGGTTTGACCTGGCAATGCCCCTGAAGTTCCACGAGGTGGCCAAGCACTGGAGCGCCACCGACCACGTCTATGAAGTGACTGGCTGGTTCATCTCGGAGAAGATCTGGGGCAGTCTTACCGATGAACAGAGGCTGATCTTGACGCGGGCAGCCAAGGAGGCGGGAGATCTGGCCAGTGTGCTGGTCGATAAGCTCGACCAGGATTCCATAGAGACCCTCAAGAAAACGGGTTGCACATACACGATCCCAGACCGAGAGGCCTTCAGGAGGGCTTGGGCGGACGTCCATAAACAGTTTGAAGGGAAGGTCTGGCCGGAAGGCCTGGTGGACAGGATCCGGGCCATGCAGAAATAGGACAGTGTGTCTGTGCACGGCAGAACACTACTCCTGTGCGCGCCCGAGGTCGAGGGGGAGGTGGTCTTGTCCCAGTGGTTGAGCAAGGGCCTTGCCCACTTGGATCGTGTCTTGCGGTGGTACATAGTGGCCCTGATGGGGATGTTGGTCGCGTTGACCTTCGTCCAAGTCCTTGCGCGTTACCTGGCCCGTTCGCCGTTGACAGGCACGGATCAAGTGGCCAGGATCTGCCTGGTTTGGTTGACCTTCATGGGCGCGGCCATGGGTGTGCGAAAAAAACAGAACGTCCGTATAGACCTCCTGGATCGCTATTTGCCTTCGGGCATCCTTGAAGTGATCAACATCTTCTTCGACATGGTCCTTGTAGGGCTCTTGGCGATCCTCGGGTACAAGGGCTGGCAGGTGACCCGGGTCTCCGCGTCACAGCAGATCGTGGCGACCCCATTCAGTTACGATGCCATGTACCTATCTGCGGTGGTGGGGGCCTGCCTCATGCTCCTCTTTGTAAGCGTTCGCCTTCTAGGCAGGCTGGGCCTATTCAAAGAAGACCATCCCGGTGGGGTGGAATAGCATGGTCGGCCTTCTCTTCATAGCCTTTTTCGTCCTGATCTTCCTTGGCATGGACATATTCTTTTCCATGACCCTGGCCTCCTATGTGGGCATACTTGCCAAGACCACACGACCTGTGGACTCCAGCATCATCCCGCTTCGCATGGTGGCCGGCGTGGACGAATACACCCTGGTGGCCATACCCCTCTTCATCCTTGCAGGCGAGCTCATGAACAGAGGTGGCATCACGAGGCGCCTAGTGGATTTCGCCCTGGCCTTCGTGGGTCACGTCAGGGGAGGTCTATCCCAGGTGGCCGTCATCGTTAATGTCATAATGGCCGGGGTCTCCGGGGCCGCCGTGGCAGATGCTTCCGCAACAGGGACGATCTTGATCCCTGAGATGAAGAAGGAAGGATATGATGTGGAATACGCCGGTGCCGTGATCGCTTCCGCCGCCCTCATTGGCCCGGTCATACCGCCCTCCATCCCAATGGTCATCTACGGGATCATGGCCCATCAGTCCATAGCCAAGCTCTTCATTGGCGGTTTGATCCCCGGCCTCATGCTGGGCGTTGGCTTCATGGCCCTTTGCGGGATCGTGGCCAGACGGCGCAACTACCCCCGGAGAGAGTCCCTTTCGTGGAGGCAGCGCTGGCGGGCGATAGCGAGGGCCTTTTGGGCCCTGTGCATGCCTGTGGTTGTGGTGGGGGGAATCCGTTTCGGGGTGGTGACTGTTACCGAGGCTGCGGGAGTTGCCTCTGTATACGCGCTGCTGGTCGGAGCGCTGGTTTACAAGGAGCTGAAACCCAGGGACATCGTAGATGTCCTATATCAGGCAGGGTTGAACACCGGGATCGTCATGATTCTGCTGTCCGCCTCCGGGATCTTCAGTTGGCTGCTTGTGGAATCCCGTGTCCAGGACGTCGTCAGCGAATTCATCTTCGGGGTTTCCTCCAATCCGTTGATGATCCTCCTGTTCATAAACGTTGTCTTGCTGCTCATAGGAATTCCGCTGGAGCCGTTGCCGGCCATGATCATCTTTCTTCCCGCTCTGATCCCCATTTGTGCGAATATAGGCATCGATCCCGTTCAATTTGGCTGGATCTGCGTATTGAACCTGATGATCGGGATGCTGACGCCTCCTGTGGGTATGCTCCTGTTCGTTGCTTCGGCCATCGGAAAGATCCCTATGGCCTCGTTGTCACGTCAGATAGCCCCGTTCCTGGTCTTGTCCTTGATCGTGTTGGGTCTTGTGACATATGTGCCGTGGGTCACGACGTGGTTGCCGAGCCTGATGAAGTGATGAGAGGAGGCTGCTGTCGAGGAAGGGGCTGGAAGGAGGAGGAAGATGGCGCTGAGCGGAATCAGGATCGTTGACCTCACACGAATCATCGCCGGGCCTTTTTGCACGTTGCTACTGGGCGACATGGGGGCAGAAGTCATCAAGGTTGAGCCGCCCGGTCATGGAGACCCTCTGAGGGGCCAAGGGGTGATCGTCAACGGCCTGAGCTGGTATTACGCGTCCTTTAACCGCAACAAGAAATCCATGACCCTGAACCTTCGGTCTGCCGAGGGCAAGAAAGTCCTGGCCGAGCTCATACGGAAGAGCGATGTGGTGGTAGAAAACTTCCGGCCAGGGGTGATGGAGGAAATGGGGTTCGATTACCCCAAGCTGAGAGAGATAAAGCCGGACATCATTTATTGTGGCATAACAGGTTTCGGTAAGCATGGCCCTTACAAGGACCGCCCCGCCTTCGACTTCATCGCACAAGCAATGAGCGGGCTCATGAGCCTGAACGGCCGAGAGGGTGAGGAACCGCTGCGCGTGAGCCTCCCAATCAGTGACCTGGTGGCTGGCATGTATGCGGCATTCGGTATTGTGTGTGCCATAGTCCACCGTCACCGAACAGGTCAAGGGCAGGAGGTCCAGACCTCGTTGGTGGATGGGCTGATCAGCCTCTTCTCTTACATGAGTGCCAATTTTCTGGCCAGCGGGCGACTGCCGGAACGTACTGGCAACGATCACCCAATTGTCTCGCCATACGGCCTCTTCAGGGCCAAGGACGGGGATGTGGCTATAGCCCCAAGCAACGATCAGATATACGAGCGGCTCCTGGAGGCCCTCGATTTGATGCATCTGAAAGATGTACCCGACTTTGCCACCAATGACCAACGCGTGAAGAACCGCAAGAGGATCAACGCCATCGTCCAGGAGAAGATCAAGGAACACACGCGGGCGTACTGGATCGAGCACCTAAACCGCGCAGGGGTGCCTTGTGGCAACATACAGGACCTGAGGGAGGTCTTCCAGGACCCGCAGGTGCTCCACCAGGAGATGGTGATAGAGGTGGAGCAACCGGGTCATGGAGTGATCAAGATGACGGGATTCCCAGTAAAGATGGGCCTCAATCCATGTGGTGTGAGGCTTCCGGCCCCGCGGCTGGGAGAGCACACTGAAGAGATCTTGGATTGGTTGGGACATGGCAAAGAGTCCATCTCCGAACTGCGAAGGAAAGGCGTCATATAGAATGACGAAAATAGAACGAACCGGGGCTGGGAGAGGATGAAGGGAAAACTCACGACACTCGATCTTCAAAGGATGAAGGAGTCCGGGCAAAAGGTGGCCTGGATTACGGCCTACGACTACTGGACGGCACAGTTCGCTGAAAAGGCGCAGGTGGACATGCTCCTCGTGGGCGATTCCATGGGCATGTGCATCTATGGTTATGCCGGGACCATTCCAGTCACCATGGACCAATGCATCTGGCACTCCGAGGCAGTCAGGAGAGGCGCTCCCCACACGTTTGTCATAGGCGATATGCCCTTTCTCTCCTATCAGGTGAGCGTCGAGGAGGCGGTCAGAAATGCCGGGCGTTTTTTCAAAGAAGCGGGGGTGGACGCCGTCAAACTGGAAGGGGGCCGAAGGGTGTGCCCCCAGCTCAGGGCCATAGCGGATGGGGGGATGCTGGTCATGGGGCACATAGGACTGACGCCCCAGAGCTCAGGGCAGCTGGGAGGGTTCAAGGCCCAAGGTAGGACCATGGAGACCGCCCTGGAGCTGATAAGAGATGCCAGGGCCGTTGAAGACGCGGGTGCGTTCGCCCTCCTGGTGGAGGCGGTCCCCCCCGAGGTGAGCAAGATCATACGCGATGAATTGAGCATCCCGGTTTACGGCATCGGGGCAGGTGTGGACACGGATGGGGAGGTGATGATCTGTAGCGACATCTTGGGCCTTTTCCAAGCCTTCACGCCGAGATTCGTCAAGAGATACGCGAACCTGGCCGACGAGATCATCAAGGCCTTTGGGACCTATGTTGAGGAAGTGCGCGCCCGCCGATTTCCGGAGCCCAGACACACTTACAGGATGTTGGAGGGGGAATTTGACAGACTTGTGCAGGTGTTGAAGGGCGACAGCGCCCCTCAACACCTCAAGTCCCGATGATGGCATCATTTGTCAGTCTAGTCTCCGCGATCCGGAGCTCCTACAACATCGTAGAGGCCATCCTTACAGCTCCACCCCGAGTCTCTGCCACACGGATTCGCCTTCCTTGATCCCTGCGGGCTTGAGGTGGGGATAGGTCTTGAAGAGGAAGTAGGCGAGGGGCAAGACACCCACCAGGATGATGGTCAGATCAGGGATGACCCGAAGCGTCCCGAGGAGGTGCACTATCCCCCTTTCGAAGAAGGCAGCATCGCGCGCGACCCAGAGGCCCCGCTTGTAGCTCGTCCAGGTCTGGAGGACGCCCACCGGAAACAGGGTCCCCAGGGTGAGGAGGAGCAGCCCCGCGTTGAAGCCCAAGAAGGAGACCTTGAGGATTCGCTCCTTCCACTGTTCCTTCTTGACCAGCCCCCGCCAGGAGAAGAGCAGAAGCCCTATGGAGAGCATCCCGTAGACCCCGAAGAGGGCCCCGTGCCCATGGTTCATAGTGAGATACGTGCCGTGCTCGTAATAGTTGACGATGGGCAGGTTGATGAGGAACCCGAAGACTGCTGCCCCGAGGAAGTTCCAGAAGGAGGAGGCCACCAGGAAATAGAGGGGCCACTTGTACGGGAAATCCTTCCCCTGTCTCACTATGGACTTGTATTCGAGGAGCCCTCGCACCACAAGCCCGAACATGGGCACAGGCTCCATGGATGAGAACACGGCCCCGAGCCCGAGCCAAAAGGCCGGCCCCCCGTACCAGAAATAGTGGTGGGCCGTGCCGATGATCCCGCTCAGAAACACTATGGCCGCGGTGAAATACGCCACCATGAGTGCCGCCCTGGCTGTCGCAAGTCCCATGCTCACCAGGACCAAGGAGATGACGGCGATCCCGAAGAACTCGAATATGCTTTCCACCCAGATGTGCACCACGAACCATCTCCAGTAATCCGCCATGGTGAGATGGGAGCCCTTGCCGTAAAGGAGCCCGAAACCGAAGAAGGCCACCACGAGTATGGCGCTGAACATGTAGAACATGATCAAGGAGCTGAACTCGTCGTCGTGGCGCAACCTCATGTGCCCCCTTATGGGCCTGTACACGATGCAGAGCCAGGCGATCAGGCCCACGAACAGGAGGATCTGCCACAGCCTGCCCAGCTCCAAGAACTCCCAACCCTGATGCCCCAGCCAGAACCACCATTGGCCCAGCCACCCTTTGATCCCTGCGATCTCCCCCAGGAGGCTCCCTGCGGCCACCAGCAATATGGCCGCGAAGAGGACCTGGACCAGCATCCCTTGTCTTCGCGGTTCGGTCCCCCCGATGACAGGGGCCAGGTATATGGCCGAACCCACCCAGGTGGTCGCTATCCAGAAGATGGCCAACTGGAGGTGCCAGGTCTTGGCCCAACTGTAAGGGATCCAATCGGCGATGAACTGAAGGTAGAAACTGGCTGGGTGGATGGTGTAATGCGCAAGGAGCCCCCCGAAGTTGGTCTGGACAAGCAAGAGGAGCGCCACCACCAAGAAGTACTTGGCCGCCTTGAACTGGCTCGGGGTGAGGGGCATGTCGATCAGCTTCTCCGCCAGGGGCACCCCTTTGCTCGGCCCGTACCAGAGCCCATAGTAGTGCACGCAGAAGATGAAGATCCCCAGGACTATGAAAAGGGCCAGTATCCCTGCCAGGCTCCACAGATAGGTCCCAGTGGTTGGGACGTTCCCCACGGAGCGGTCAGCCGGCCAGTTGTTGGTGTAGGACTGGTGCGTCCCGGGGCGCTTGGCCGATGCCACCCATGCGGTCCAGAAGAAGAACCGGCCGATCTGCGTGCGCCCCTCCGGAGTGGCTATGGTATTGGGCAGGAGCCCGTACCTCTTGTCTCCTTCCTTGAAGACGTTCTCCCAGTGCTGCTGTACCCTCGCCAAGGCCGCGACCTGGGCCGCGGTGAGGGTCAGGGTGTCCTTGGCTGGATCGTACCGGTTCTCCTTCATCTCCTCCACGGTCTTGAGGCCGATGACCTTCCTCTGGAAGGGGTCCAGCTCCCTGAACGGCCTCCCGTATTCCTGCCGGGCCAAGAAATCCTTGACCGCAGCCCCCAGTAGGTGGAGGGTCGATGCCGAGAACTCCGGCCCCCTCTGGGAGCCGTGCCCCCACACGCTGCCATGATCCATGAGGCCATGGCTCTGATATACGTCCTGTCCGGCCAGGATATCGGACCTCTGGAACAGGATCTTGCCATCCGGGGCCACCACCTTCCCCGGGTACGGCGGGAGACGCTCCTTGGCCAGGTATCCTCCCCCCAAGAGGACCACCATGGAGACGACGAAGCTGAGTATTGCCGCCCACCTCAGTCCCTTCATGGACATGGCGCACCTCCTCCCTGGTTGCTATTGGATGCGAACCGAGCCCAAGGACCGCCCATACTCCTCACCAGCGGCAGGACCGTGTGCGGGCCGAGGAAAGGGGGCCACCTTGTAGAGGCCCGGTTGAAGATCAAGGTTTCCGCCTCACACCTCGCCGCTTGAGGTGCTACCCCTGGAGGAGTATCAGATCCGGGTCCTCCAGATAGCCGATGAGGGTATTCATGAAACGGGCTGCCTCCGCCCCGTCCACGACCCTGTGGTCGAAGGAGAGGGACAGGGGGAGGATCTGCCGCGACTCCACCCTCCCGTCGACCACCACCGGCCTGTGGACGATCCTTCCCAGACCCAGAATGGCGACCTCTGGGTGATGGATTATGGGGGTCCCGAACAGCCCTCCCACGGCACCATAGTTGGTGATGGTGAAGGTGCCGCCTTTCAGATCCGCCAGGTCTATGGTCCTGGATCGGGCCTTCTCCGAGAGTGATTCCAGCTCCTGGGCGAGTTGGAGGATCCCCTTTTCCCCGGCGTGTTTGACCACAGGGACCATGAGGCCTTCTCTGGTGTCCACCGCAACCCCTATATTGTAATACCTCTTCAGGACGATCTCACCGGCCTCCTCCTCCAGGCTGGCGTTGAGATACGGGTGCTCCTGGAGGGCGGCAACCACGGCCTTGATCACAAAGGGCATGTATGTCAGGTGTATCCCCTTTTGGGCCGCCTTCTCTTTTCCCTTCTCCCTCAAGGCCACAAGCCGGGTGGCGTCGGCCTCGTCCATGGCAGTGACGTGAGGGGCCGTGTACTTGGAGGTGACCATGGCCTTGGCGATGGTCTTGCGCATCCCCCTGAGGGGGATCCTCTCTACGAATCCGTAGAGGTCGTACTTGCGGGTCGCCCTCACCTCTGCCGCCCGCGGGGCCTTGGCCTTGGTGGCCTCCTCCACGTCCTCGACGGTGATGCGGCCGCCTGGCCCGGAGCCCGTGACCGACGAAAGGTCCACCCCGAGCCCCTTGGCCAGCCTCCTGACCGCTGGCATGGCGAGGACCTCGTTTCTGCCTGGAGGGGCGAGGTGTGCAGGGATTGGGGTGGCCGCCTCTTTCCCCTCTTCGGCCTCCTCCAGCTCTCCCACCACACCCACAGAGGGACGCGGCTCGTGTCTCGCTGTGTCCGCCACCCCCTCGATCCCCTCCCCTTCATCTCCGAAGACGATGATGACCTGTCCCACCTGGACGGTCTCCCCCTCAGCGGCCAGGATCCGCAACACCACACCTGAGGTGGGAGAGGGGATCTCGATGACGGCCTTGTCGGTCTCGACCTGCACGAAGACCTGTCCCTCCTGGACCTTTTCTCCGACCTGGACCAACCACTTGACGATCTCGCCCTCCGTGAGCCCCTCCCCAAGGTCAGGGAGCTTGAACTCGTAGACCATGAGAACCCCCTAGCGAGCTCGGACCGATTCGCCCTCGAGACGCCTTGTCGATCCCAAGCCTTCCGCAGGTCACGGGATCTTTGGAAGAAAGACCGTTAGCTGACCTCGCCCACCGGGGAGCCCTGCGCCTTCTTCCCTCCCGGAAGGCGATGAGGACATACCCGGCGATACAGACCCTCCTCAGAAAGCCGCCACCTCCCTCATCCCGGCCAATATCCTCTCCGGACTGGGAAGGTAATGGCCCTCCAGTTTGGATAGGGGAACCACAGTGTCGAACCCGGTCACCCTCTTCACAGGCGCCTCCAGGTAGAGTATGGCCTTCTCGTTGATCCTGGCCACGATCTCCGCCCCCAGTCCGCAGGTCCTAGGGGCCTCGTGGACGATGAGCGCCCTGTGGGTCTTTTGCACGGATGAGAGGAAAGTCTCCTCGTCCATGGGGGACACGGTCCTGAGGTCAACGACCTCTGCCATCATGCCTTCTCTCTCCGCCATCTCGGCGGCCCGAAGGGCCTCTCTCACCATGGCCCCCCAGCAGATGACCGTGATGTCCCTCCCTTCCCTCACCAGCCTCGCCCGGCCGATGGGGATCGTGTACTCCCCGTCAGGGACCTCCTCGCGGATGGCCCTGTAGACGCGTTTGGGCTCCATGAAGATGACGGGATCAGGATCTCGGATGGCTGAGACTATCAGGCCTTTGGCGTCGTAAGGGGTCGAAGGTATCACGACCTTGAGCCCTGGGATGTGGGCGAGCAGGGCCTCGTTGCTGTCCGAGTGGTGCTCCGGGGCGTGGATCCCCCCCCCGTACGGGAATCTGATGACCATGGGGGCGGTGTAACGTCCCCTGGAGCGGTTGCGGATCCTGGAGACGTGGGAGATGACCTGATCCAGGGCGGGCGGGACGAACCCCTCGAACTGTATCTCGGCCACAGGCCTCAAGCCCTTGATGGCCATGCCCAGGGCCACCCCCACGATGCCCGACTCGGCCAGGGGCGTGTCCACGACCCTCTGGGGGCCGAATGCGGCCTGGAGCCCGTCGGTCACCCTGAAGACCCCGCCCTCCCTACCCACGTCCTCTCCGAGGATCACTACAGTGGGGTCCCTCTCCATCTCCTCCCAGAGGCCGCGGTTGATGGCCTCCACCATGTTTCGTTTGGGCATGGGTCAGTCCCCCTTCTCCCTCAGAAAGGACTTGTACGCTTCCAACTGTTCTTGGAGGGAGGGTGTCAACTCCGCAAAGGTGTAGCGGAAGATGTCCTCCACCTCCGGTCCCGGGAAGGCCTCTGCCTCTTCCACTATCCCGTTGACCTCTGCCTCTGCCGCCGCCCTCATCCCCTCTTCCATCTCATCGTTCCAAAGCCCTTTTGCCCGCAGGTAGCGTTGCAGCCTCAACAGGGGGTCGAGGGGCCTCCATTCCTCCAGCTCTTCTTCCGTGCGGTACTTCGTGGGGTCGTCCGCCGTGGTGTGAGGCCCGAAACGATAGGTCACGGCCTCTATAAGGGTAGGGCCCCCGCCTGAGACCGCCCTCGACCTAGCATCCTTGGTGGCCGCGTACACGGCGAAGAGGTCGTTGCCGTCCACCTGAACCCCGCGAAAGCCATATCCGAGGGCCTTCTGGGCAAGGGTCTTGGAGGCGCTCTGTATCCTCCTCGGGACAGAGATGGCGTATTGGTTGTTCTGGCAGAAGAATATAGTGGGCGTCCTGTAGACCCCGGCGAGATTCATGGCCTCGTGGAAATCCCCCTTGGAAGTGGCCCCGTCACCGAAATAGGCGACCGTGCAAATCCTTTCCCCTTGAAGCGTCGCCGCCCAGGCAGCCCCCACGGCATGGAGCGGGTGGGTCCCAACCGGGATGGAGATGGGGAAGACCTTGACGTCATCCGGGAAACGCTGTCCCGACTCGTTTCCCATCCAGTATACGAAGATGTTCTTCAACGGGACGCCCCGCATGTACAGGACAGCCGTCTCCCGAAATGACGGAAAGACCCAGTCCCCTTCCTCCAAGGCGTAGGCGCTGCCAACCTGGGCCGCCTCCTGCCCGATAAAAGGGGCATAGGTACCGATCCTCCCCTGCCGCTGAAGGGCCACCGCCCTCTGGTCGGCCACACGCAGCAAGACCATCTTCCGGTAGAGTCCCAGCACGGTCTCGTCGCTGAGGTCGGGCCGAAGGGCCTCGTCGCAAGTGCCGTCCGGCCGCAGGATGGTAAACACATCCCATTTCAACTCCCCGGGATCGAATTGCCCTTTCATCGATTCCCCCCAGCCTCCTGGAGCTCCCCTTCGCTACTTGCCCAGGGCCCAGGCCTTGAGTTTCTCGTAACTCACGGCACCACACAGCCACTGCCCGGTCTCGGTGTTGTAGAAAAATGGCACCCCCCCGCACCGGCCTTGGTCGTATTGGCTCATGAGCCTGGAGTTCTCCTCATTGTGCCAGACTTCCATCCTGACGATCTCCACGCCCTCTTCCTCCTGAAGCCTTGCGATGAGGGGTTCCATGGATCGGCAATGGGAACATTCGGTGCCAAAGAACTCTATTAGGTGAAATCCTCTCTTCATTCCATCACCTTCCTTTGTGGACTAAGCGGTCGTCCAAGACCCGCATTGAACCCGCTCCTCATGGCTCTATGCCATATCTCACGCCTGATGTAAAGATCCAGAGATCCGGGGTGGCCCCGGTCCTTGCCATGTTCCCAGGGCGGTTGCAGTCACCTCTGGTGGGGTGACTCCACGGCCGACCGAGCGGCTCCAAGTCTGAGCCCTACATGGATCCTCCTGGATGGCAATGGGCAAGACGCAGTATTTGTCCGAGGAAACCGCTGTATCGCCCTAGCTGGGCGCTGGCAGCGAAGGGAACCATTGACTATGCTCGCCCCCATTTGGTAGTTCTTGGGAGCAAGGGCCATACAGCACCAAGGAGATGGGTGGTGTTGACTACCCTCCACCGGTTGGGCCCGACAGGAGAGATCGAGGGGTGAAGGATCGGGTTGAGGATGGGCAAGGGCCGTGGGAGGCCTTGAGGCGTCCCCCAAGGCTCAGGCCCGGCGACGCTGTGGGGGTCGTGGCCCCTGCCAGCCCCCTCAAGAGGGGGCAACGGGACCTAGTGGAGATGTCGCTCGCGACCCTGGAGGGGTGGGGGCTCAGGCCGCGGTTTGCCCCTGGCCTTTGGGACAGGAAGGGCTATCTCGCCGGAAGTGACCAGGGCAGGGCCGACCAGCTCCTTTGGGCCTTCGGAGAGGATGAGGTTCGTGGTGTCCTGTGCCTTAGGGGAGGGTACGGCTCGACGAGGATCCTCTCGCTCTTGGATCGGGACATTCTCATGGCCCACCCCAAGGTCTTCGTGGGCTTCAGCGATGCAACGGCCATACTCGTTCACCTCTTGCAAGCGGGCCACATGGTGACGTTTCACGGACCGACCCTGTCCCACCCGGACCTGGCGAGGGGACCACAGACCCCTACGGCGAAGTCCCTGTTCAGGGCGGTGATGGAGACAACCCCCCCCGAGCCCATTGAGGGAGAGTCATGGTGCGGTGGCGTAGCAGAGGGGAGCCTCGTCGGGGGGTGCCTCTCGATCCTCGCAGGGATGGTGGGCACCCCCTTTGCGCCCACGCTGCGTGGATCCATCCTTTTTCTGGAGGACGTCAACGAGCCCCTATACCGTATAGATCGCATGCTCACACAACTGCGTCTGGCTGGAGAGCTTCAGGGGCTAAGGGGGTTGGTCCTGGGGGAGGGGCTGGGTCTCCACCGGAGCGCATCGAGGGGAAGGCTGAGGGACCTGATCCTGAGCGAGTTCGACAACACTTTGCCCATCCTGTCTGGTGTGTCCTCGGGGCACAGCGCCGTGAATCTGACGCTTCCCCTCGGGGTCCGTGTGAGGCTGGACGGTGAGGCAGGGCTCCTGCAATTCCTGTCCGGGGGTGTGGAGGGCTGAGACAGGGCCCTGCAGCTTGCATTGACAATTTTTCCAAGGCCTTATATAAGATAAGCTCTGTCTCACAGTTGGGGGCTGAACGCGGGGCAAGAGCCATTGGGGAGGGGGGCCAATGACCAAGTCGGAGCTCATCGACCTTCTGGTCCAGAGGTCCAACGGCCTGACCCGGCAGGTAGCCGAGGTCGTCGCCAACACCATCTTTCAGTCCTTGAAGGAGGCCCTGATAAGGGGGGAGCGCATAGAGATCCGCGGGGTCGGTAGCATCAAGGTGAAGGAGTATTCTTCGTACACCGGCCGCAACCCCAAGACCGGGGAGAAGATCCTCGTTCGCGCCAAGAAGCTCCCTGTCTTCAAGGTCGGGAAGGAGCTCAGGGAGAGGGTGGACTCGCGATGAAGACCCGGATCGGACGAACGGATCTCGAGATCTTGCAGGGCGACCTCACGGAGATGGATACCGATGCCATCGTCAACGCGGCCAACGCTCAGCTCATCCTCGGGGGAGGCGTGGCAGGGGCCATCAGGACGAAAGGGGGGCCTTCCATCCAGGAGGAGTGCAACCGCATAGGTGGGACCTACGTTGGCGGGGCGGTCATCACCGGGGCAGGTGACCTCAAGGCCAGGCACGTGATCCACGCCGTGGGGCCGCGTATGGGCGAGGGCGACGAGGACAGGAAGCTGAGGGACGCCACCTTCAACAGCCTGCGTCTGGCTGATGAGAAGGGCCTCAAGAGCATCGCCTTTCCAGCCATCTCCACCGGGATCTTCGGTTTTCCCATGGACCGTTGCGCCAGGATCATGCTGGAGACCGCCAAGGAGTACCTCCAGGGTGACACCGGCCTCCAAAGGGTCGTGTTCTGCCTGTTCGGGGAGGAGGCCTTCAGGACCTTCGTCGACACCCTTCAAGTGATGCTGTCCTCCCAGCCCCCCGGGGCAGGTCGTTGACACCGCACAGGGCAGGAGGCCGCCGGAGTTCCTCGTCCAAGGCGCATCCTGCCCGGTGTCGATCCCCGATAGCGCAGCCGATCCAAGGCGCATCACGTCGCCCCCCGAAAAGGGCACGCTGAGACCCGTGCGAGCCCACCAAGCGCGCCTCGAGGACTCGTTCTAGGCCGCATTGACGGCCACCATGTGGCACGCTATCTTAAGGGGGAACCAGGGGGAAGCTCTCCATGGAGGATGTCGGGGACAGGCTCAGAGGACTGATAGGAGACCTGCAAGACCCTCGGGAAGGACCCGATGGCCTCCGGGCCGACGGAGGTATCCCGAGGCCGAGCGTGACCATCGATGTGGAGAGGTGTGTTGGATGCGCCGCGTGCATGCGGGCATGTCCCATGGAGGCCATTCGGATCCGCAGAGACGGCAAGGCGCAGATAAAGCCCCACCTGTGTATAGACTGCGGTGAGTGCATCAGGGTGTGCGGCAGCAAGGCCGTCACGGTCCTGACGGATCCCATGTCCTCCATCTACGCATACAGATATCGCATCGCTGTCCCCGAGGCGTCCCTTTACGGACAGTTCGCCCCAAGCGTGTTGCCCGACGACATCCTGCGCGGGCTCGTGGATCTCGGCTTCAGTGAGGTCTACGAGGTCGCGTTGGCGGCAGATCGATTCAGCCTGCTTCTAAGGGAGTATGTACGGCATTACGACGGCCCGAGGCCCCTCATCACCTCCCTCTGCCCGGTGGTGGTGCGGCTCATGCGGATGCGGTTTCCCGAGCTGATGGACAGGGTGATCCCCATAGACTCGTCCATAGAGATGGACGTGCGAGATCTCAAGATGCAGCGCTCCAGGGGGCTTGGGATACCGGTGGAGCAGATCGGTGCTTTTTATCTCGCAGGCTGCCCCTCCAGGGTGACCAACATCCATTCTCCCCATACGGGGGGGAGGACCTATCTCGATGGGGCCATCTCCATAGCAGAGATTTACAAGGATCTCATGTTCGCCATCAGGAAACGGCAGAAAAGCGCCTTCAAACCGGCAAGCCTTCAAAGGTCCTCCGGTCTAGGGATCTTGTGGGACACGCTGGGTGGAGAGATAAACGCGCTGGGGATAAAGGAGGCCTTTGCCGTCTCGGACATAAAGCACCTCATCCGCGTCATCGAGGAGATCGACAATCAGAAGTTGGCCAACATCGAGTTCGTGGAGTGCAGGGCATGTTACGGGGGGTGCACCGGAGGGCCTCTCCTGGCGGACAACCCGTACATGACGCGGGCCAAGGTCCAGATGTTGAGCAGGATGTTCTCCGAGGAACTTTACTGTGACGAGGAATGGGGCCGGGAGAACTTCGAGAGATACAAGGTCTACTTCGATCGACGTCTGAGCCCCCTGCCCATGCACGGCCTGGATCCGGACCCCTCCAAGGCCATCGAGAAACTGGCCGAACGGGGCCAGATCCTCGCACAACTCCCGGGTATCGACTGGGGGATCTGCGGGGCCCCCAGTTGCAAGGCCCTTGCCGATGATATCGTCAGGGGGGAGGCGAGCATCGTCTACTGCCTTTTCAAGCTCCGAGACCAATGTCCAGGGCCCAAAGGGGCGCCGAAGGTCCAAGGCATCGAGGGGGAGCAGCAAAGATGGAGCCTAAGGACAGGAAGATCCAAAGCCTGTTGAGCGACCTGGATGAGGTGACCCCGGTTGCAACAGGCCGCCGAGTGAGGTCGACCACGCCACGTTCCAGTGTGAGGCTGGACCCCGAGAGATGTGTGGGGTGTGCGGCGTGCATGCGTGTGTGCCCCACAGAGGCCATCAGGATCCGGGACGGAAAGGCCATCATCAAGCCCGACATCTGCATCGACTGCGGGGAGTGCGTGCGCGTCTGTACCCACCAGGCGGGTGTGGTCCTGGCAGACCCCATCTCCTCCATAACGGATTACGAGTATCGTATAGCCGTTCCCGAGGCGTCCCTTTACGGTCAGTTCATCCCGAGCGTCCTCCCCGATGACATCCTTGCCGGGATCCTGGATCTGGGATTTCACGAGGTCTATGAGGCAGCCCTGGCCACAGAGCGTGCCAGTTACGTCCTGAGGGTGTACCTGGATCGGTACCATGGTCCCAAGCCGTTGATGACCTCCTTTTGTCCGGTAGTGGTGAGGTTCATGCAGCTCAAGTACCCGGATCTCGTGGACCTGGTCATCCCGGTGGACTCGGCGCTGGAGCTGGCCATCAAGGAGTTGAAGGAGAAGCGCTCACAGGAGAGGGGCATCCCCAAGGAGAAGATAGGGGCCTTCTATCTGGCCGGCTGTCCTGCCCGCATAACCACCATCCATTACCCGTACACAGGCGGCAAGACGCATCTGGACGGGGCCATATCCATTGGAGACATCTACCGGGATCTCATGTTCGCCATAAGGCGCAGACAGAGGAGCGGGGTGCCTCCCCCTCACCTGCAGCGGTCCTCTGGGGTCGGCATTCGATGGGGCACCCTCTGGGGGGAGGTGGAGGCCTTGGGCCTGGAGAACGCCATAGCGGTCTCGGACATAAAGCACCTCATCCGTGTCATCGAGGAGATCGACAACCATACCTTGTCGGACATAGAGTTCGTGGAGTGCCGTGCCTGCTATGCGGGGTGCGCGGGGGGGCCCCTGATGGTAGACAACCCTTACCGGGGAAGGGCCAAGATACAGAAGCTGTGCCGCAGTTTCCCCCATTCCGATGAGTCCCACGAGAGGTGGGCCGAGGAGAACTTCGATCGCCTGCTGCCTCACTTCGACCGGAGGCTCGCCCCCCTGTCTGTGGAGGGGCTGGACTTGGACCCATCCCGAGCCATAGAGAAGATGTCTCAGAAGGCGAAGATCCTGGAGTCTCTCCCGCGCATCGACTGCGGCTCATGCGGTGCCCCAAACTGCCGGGCGCTGGCGGATGACATAGTCCGAGGGGAGGCCAACGTGATGTACTGCATCTTCAAGCTCAGGGACGCCTTCCTGCGCCAGAAGAGGTCCGGTAGGAAGAGGTGAAGGTCTCTCAGGCTGTCTCGGCCAGTTCGTACAGCTCGAAGACCACATCCGGACAGACTATGGTACATGCCCTGCACCCAGTGCAGTCCTGGGGCCTTGCTGCCTGCACCGGCTGATACCCCTTGGCGTTGAATCCCTCTTCCTTGTCGAAGACGTCCTTTGGGCACACATGCATGCACAGGTAACACCCCTTGCAACGCTCCCGTTTCACCACCAGGTGGAACGACCTCTTGGTGCGTCTTTCCTTCCTCTCGGCCATACTCTGCCTCCCTAAGAGATATGGGGTATTATACTGTGGATCCCCTCGGCCCGCCATCCCCAACGCTGAACGGCCTCATCAAGGTCGAGCCAGGTGGTCGCCCCTCAGAGGGCGGAGGAGCCCATAGGAGATGTGATCCGTTGCGAGCGTGGGAAGGCCCGCAAGGGTCGTCGTGAGCCGACCTTGCCCCTTGACATGACCACAGGGGTGCGGAGACCTCAAGCCCCTGCCACCGCCTCCCTCAAGACCTCCGTCAGGGTCTGCACTAGCCTTTGGTTCTGCTCCATCGTGCCTATGGTTATCCTGCACCAGCTGGGTGCCCCCCAGATCCCGCCAGGCCGCACTATGATCCCTCGACGGAGCAGTGCTTGGAAGACGACTTGTGCATCTGTCCCCAAATCCACGAAGACGAAGTTGGTGTGGGAGTCCAGGCACCTCAGACCCATTTCCCGGAGGGCTTGTCCGAGGAAGGTCCTCCCCCTCTGTGTCTCCACCAGGACGTGGCGTCGAAAGGCCTCGTCCCGCAGGGCGGCCCTGGCCCCCACCTGGGCCAGACGATTCACCGGGAACGGCTCCCTCACACGGTTGAGCGCCTCGGCGAGCCGTGGAGCCGTCACGGCGTATCCCACACGAAGTCCAGCCAGACCGTAGAGCTTGGAGAAGCTCCGCACAGAGACGAACGGACGCTGGCCGGAGACGAAATCCAGCCCGTTTGGATATTCGGCAGAGGCGGCGAAGTCCCCGTAGACCTCGTCCAAGACCACGAGCGTGTCGGGGGGGATGCCATCCAGGAAGGACTCCAGATCGCTTTTGACCACGATGGTACCCGTGGGATTGTTGGGGTTGCACAAGATCACGGCCTTGGTCCTGGGCCCCACTGCGGCGGCCATTCCCGGCAGGTCATGGGTGAAGTCACGGAGCGGGACCTCCACCGGCACCCCCCCCATGAGGAGGACGGCGGTGCGGTAAAGGGCGAAGGTGGGGCAAGCCATGACCACCTCGTCGCCCTCCTCCACGAAGGCCTGGGCGATCATCATGAGTATGTTGTCCGCCCCATTGGAGACCACCACCATCTCTGGGGTGACCCCCAGTACCTCGGCCAAGGCCTCCCTGAGCTCTCGACAGGATCCCTCGGGATAGAGGTTGCCCTTCACCAGTTCTTCCCGCATGGCCTCCAGGGCAGCGGGGGAGGTCCCCCAGGGGTTCTCGTTGGAGGCCATCTTAATCACGTCGGTGAGTCCGTACTCCCGCTGGACATCCTCTATGGGCCTCCCTGGGACATACGGCTCCAGGGCATCGATCACAGAACGGGTCAGTCTCTTTGACATGCCTGCCGTCTCGCCTCTCTCTACAAACCGCCTCTCGCGCGGCCCAAGGGGTCTCTCTTCCCAACGGCCGCTCCTCCCCCTGTCCTAACCTGTCGGTCCCCGGCCTGCACCCCTCGGGGGGATCCTCGTCATGATACCGTAGATGATGGGCACGATGTAGAGCGTGAGCATGGTCGCGGAGAGGAGGCCGAAGGTGATGGTGATCCCCATGGGGCTTCTGAGCTCTGCCCCTTCGGATCGGGTGAGGGCCATGGGGAGGGTGCCCAGCATGGTCGTCGTTGCGGTGATGAGTATGGGCCTGAGCCTTGTGCGGGCGCCCTGGATCAAGGCGTCCCACCCTTCCATCCCCTTCTGGCGGAGTTGGTTCATGTAATCGACCATGACGATCCCGTTGTTCACCGCGATCCCCACCAGGATGATGATGCCCATGAGGGCAGGCACGGACAGAGAACGGCCGAAGGCCCAAAGCCCGAGGGCGGCCCCTACAGTGGACAGGGGCACCGTGAACATGATGACGAAGGGCTGTAATAGTGACTCGAACTGGGCGGCCATCACCATGTAGACCAGTAGCACAGCGATCAGCAAGGCCCAGAGCAAGTCCCTCTGGGACTCCTTCATGTCCTCGTAGGCCCCCCCATACTCGATGAAGTATCCCGAGGGGAGTCTCAAGGATGAAAGCCTCTCCTTGATCTCTTCCACCACGCTGCCTATGTCCCTGCCGAAGGTGTTGGCCGTGATCATGTTCTTGCGCTCCTGATCCTCCCTGAGTATCTTCACGGGTCCACTCTCATAACGCAGTTCGGCCACGTGGTAAAGCGGCACCTGGAATCCCAAGGGCGATGCTATGGGCAGGTTCCTCAGTGCCTCGAGCGAAGAGCGATCCGACTCCTCGAATCGGACCCGGATGTCGTACTCGTCCCCACCGACCCTGTAGATTGTGGCCACCTGTCCGAGGAACGCGGCCTTGGCGGTCTGGGCCACCTGGCCCACAGAGAGGCCCATCTGCGAGGCCTTCTCCCTGTCCACGTATATGCGCAGTTCTGGTTTCCCTTTCTCCAGGGTGGCCCTCACATCCCTCAGGCCTGGGACCTGGTTGGCGGCCTGCGCCACCTCTTCGCCCAACTCCTTGAGGACGTCCAGGTCTTTTCCATAGAGCTTTATCACCACCGGCTTCTGCTCTATGGTGCCCATCATCATCTGCCCCACATCAAGGAACTCGAAGGAGGCCCCCTGGATCCTCGGGAGCCTCCCGCGGATGCTCTCCAGGAACTGCTCCGATGATCGATCCCTGAGGAGTTTGTCCTTGATGCGAAGCATGAACTGTGCCTCGTGGACCCCGGCCGCCCCGAAGCCGAAGGCCACGTCCTGCTTGGTGGCCTTCTGAAGTCCGATGAAGGTGCTCGAGTACAGGGTCTCGGGCTGCTCATGGGCCACCTGCTCCATGAGCTTCACCACACGGTTTGTCTCCTCCAGGGATGTGCCGACGGGCATCCGTACCACGGCCATGAGCATCGGGGTGTCCTGCTTGGGCATGAAATCGAAGCCGAGACGGGCGACCATCACGTACAATGAGACGCAGAAGAGGGCCACAGTCCCCATGAGGACCCCCTTTCGGTGGCCGAGGGCCCACAGCAGGGATCGATCGTACGCCGCCCTGTACCAGCGCTCTATCCGGTCCCCTACGCTTGCCCACCTAGGGGTCCCCTGGTTGGGTCTGAAGATCACCGAGGCGATCATGGGTACAAGGGTGATGGCCACGAACAACGAGGCGGCCAAGGACAGACACACCGTGAGGGCCAAGGGGCGGGAGAGCCTCCCCGAGATCCCAGGGGAGAGGGTCATGGGGAGGAAGACGGCCATGGTAGTGAGGGTTGAAGCGGTTATGGCAAGCCCCACCTCCGAGGCCCCCACCACAGCGGCGCGTTTGGGGGTCTTGCCCTCCTGGAGGTGGCGGAAGGTGTTCTCTATCACCACCACTGCGTTGTCCACGAGCATCCCCACCCCCAGGGCGAGGCCGCCCAAGGTCATGATGTTGAAGGTGTACCCCATGGCATAGATCCCGATGAAGGTGGTGAGGATGGAAAGCGGGATGGCCAAACCGATGGTCACGGTGGGCCTGAGGTTCCTGAGAAAAAGCAGGATAAGGGCTATGGCGAGACCGGCCCCCATCACTGCGTTGTTTGCCGAGCGCTCCACCACCTTGCGGATCTCACCACCGGTGTCGAATACGGGATAGAAGTGTATGTCCGGTGGGAGCGAAGGGCGGGCCTCCTCCAGGGCCCGTTTGACCCTGTCGACCATGAGCACGGTATTGGCCCCGGACTGCTTCATGACGGCCAGGAGGGTCGAGTCCCTCTGGTTGGCCCTGCAGTAGTTGCGGATCTCCTTGTGGGTGTCGAGGACCTGTGCGAGATCGACTATCTTGATGGGGACCTGGTTGGAGACAGTAACCACTGTGTCCTTGATGGTCTGGATGTCCTTGTACTCCCCCATGGTCCTCAGGAGATATTCTCGCCTTCCCTGGACCAAGTGCCCCCCGGATACGTTCATGTTCTCCCGGCGCAAGGCCTGGATCACCTGATCCAAGGAGACGTGGAGGGCCCTGAGGCGGTCCCTCGACACCAGGACCTGTATCTCCCTCTCCAGCCCCCCCAGGATCAGTACCGAGGCAACCCCCTCGAGGCGCTCCAGGCGGGAGCGGAGGTTGTCCTTGAGGTACTGCCTCAGGACCTGGGTGTTGTCCATCCCCGTGACCCCGAAGAAGATCACAGGGAAGTCCGACATGTTGAGTTTTATCACGGTGGGGGCGTCAGCATCCTCGGGCAAGAGGTCTGTGATCCAGGAGATCTTCTCCCGTATGTCTTGGGCAGCGAAGTCCAGCTTGGTCCCCCACTCGAATTCCACCACCACGGCCGAGATCCCCTCCTGGGAACTGGAATAGACCTTCTTGACCCTCTGGACCGTGGAGACCATCTCCTCTATGGGGCGGGTGATGAGGGTCTCGATCTCCTCGGATGAGACCCCTTCGTAAGTGGTGACCACCGAGCACACCGGATACTCGAGCTCTGGCAAGAGGTCCAGTCCCAGGCGGAAGAATGAGATGACCCCGAACAGACACACGATCAGGATCATCATCAGGACCGTTATCCGACGCCTCACCGAGAACTCTGGTAGGTTCATCTCCTTGGCCTGCTGTCAGTGGGGCGCACCGATCAGTATGCCGTCGGTGGTCTGTTGCAAGCTCTACGAGAATCCTTCTGCCCCGAGCCTTTTCTCCTCGGAACTACCTGCATCCCTCGGGCCAGTTTGGGGGCTGACCCAAGATCTGGGTCGGGTGTCTCGACCCCCGCCCACTCGCCGGCGGTCATCCAGGAGAGGCCCTCTCCTAACCCGTGGGAGACCCGAGCCCAGGCGGGAGGACCTGCACTCGAGTCCCCTCCTCCAGCGGGACACCTGCCTCTGTGTCCACCACCACCAGATCCCCTTCCTGGAGCCCGGAGAGGACCTCCACGTGCCTTTCGTCCGCACCCCCCAATGTCACTGCCCTCTTCCTGACGAGGTCACCGAGGAGCAGCAGGACAGTGGATTGCCCCGCCTCCTGGAACACGGCGGACCGGGGGACCCTCAAGACCTCCTTGCCCTTGCACACACTGAGTCTCACCCGACAGAACATGCCCGGTGTCAGGCGGCTGCCCTGGTTAGGGATCCTCACCACCGTGCGGAAAGTCCTGCTGAGGGGGTCCACCGCCGGTATGATCTCCGTCACCTTCCCTTCGAAGACCTCTCCTGGTAGGGCATCCGGGCGGATCTCCACGAGGTTGCCGGGGGCCACGTCTCGTCGATTCACCTCCGGGATCTGGAGCTCCAACTCCAGCGGGTCCATGGCCATGAGGAAGACAAGGGGGGTCTGCCCCATGGTGGAGACGTACTCACCCACGTTGGCGAGCCTCTTGATGACGACCCCGGAAAAGGGGGCGTAGACGGTGGCGTCGGCCAGGGTCTGCTCCGCCCTTCGCAGGGCAGCGCGCGCCCTTTCCACCTGTGCCCTGGCGACCTGTATCTCCTCCGGGGTCGCCCCCCTGAGGGCCATGTTGTACGCCTCTTGGGCGACCTGGAACAGGGCCTCCGCCGCCTTGTGTTGTGTCACCGTCTGGTCGTAGAGCTTCTTGGGGACGGTCCCTGTCTCGAAGAGCCTCTCCACGCGGCGCAGCTCCAGCTCCGCGTTGGCCAGGTGGGCCTGGGCCTCCTGGAGGCGCCCCCTGGCCTGCTCTATGACCTCCTGACGATTGCCGGTGAGTATCTGCCTCAACTGTGCCTCGGCCAAGGCCAAGGCAGCAGCCGCCTCCTCACGGGCGAGCCTGAAGGAACTCCCCTCCAGCACGACCAGCGGCTCCCCCTCACGCACGAAGGCCCCTTCCTCCACCAGGATCCGTTCCACTACCCCACCGACCTTCGGGCCCACCTTGGACTCGCGGACGGCCTTCAGGGTTCCGGTGGTCTGGAGACAGGCATCCACTGTCCCGCGACTCACCGCGGCGACCTGGACCGGGACCGGTGGCCGGCCTTCCGGCTGCACGGCATCTTGCTTGGAGGTGGGTTGACAACCGATCAAAGCCAGGGTCAGCAACAGGGATGCAAGCGGCCAGCCCGGTCTCATGATGCCTTATAGACCGGTAGCCCCATGGCCCGGTTCAGTGCTGCCTTGGCCACGTTGTAGTTACTGAGGGCGTTGTAGTAGTCTGTCTGGGCCTGAGTCAGCTGGGTCTGGGCGTCCAGGACCTCCGTGATGGTCCCCACCTGCTCCTTGTACCGTTCCTGGTTCATTCGAAAGGCCTCCTCGGCCTGTTCCACGGCCTTGCGGGCGGTGGAGATGTTCTTCTCGGCGGCGTTCAAGGCCAGGAAGGCGTTCTTAACCTCCACGGCGATCTGGTCCTTGAGGAGGGCCAAGGCGTATTGATCCCTCCTCACTTGGTTCTGGGCAGCGGCCACATCCTCGCGGGTCTTGCCCCACTCCCAGAAGGTCCAGGTGGCCCCGGCCACCACGCTCCACCCCTCTGTGAGACCCGCGGAGGCAGATGCCCCTTCGGACTTGAAGGCATTGAAGGTGAGCTGGATCTGCGGGAAAAAGGCGCTAGCGACCACCTTTGCCGCACGCTCGTCCGATGCGACCTTGAGGGATGCCTCCTTGAGCTCGAGGCGCCTTTGGTGGGCCTGGCGGATTCCATCCTCCAGATCGAAGGAGATGGGCTCGTATGTCAGGATGTCCTTGAGCTCCACAGGGGTCTGGATGGGGCGCTGCAGGATCAGGTTGAACTGGGCCTTGGCGGCCTCTATGGCATTGGCAGCGTTGGTCTGCTCTCGCACGCGCTGGGCCAATTGAACCTCGGTCCTCAGGAGGTCGTTCTTGGGGATCATCCCCACGTTGAAGAACTCCTGAGAGACCTCACGCTGATTCTCCAAGAGCTTCACCGCCTGGTCGGCCACCTTCTTCAGCTCTATGGAATTGAGGACGTTGAAATAGGCCTGCACCACCTGCAGGGAGAGGTCCTGTTTGAGCCGGGCCAAGGTCGTCTGGGTGGACTCCACCCCGATCTGCGCGGCCCTGTATCGGTTCAGGAGGGCCCCGCCGGTGAAGAGGGGCTGGGTGGCGGAGCCCCTGGCGGTCCAGGAATCCCTGTGGGCGATATCCACGCTGACCTCGGGCCTTGGAGGGATGAAGCCGATGGGCTGAGACGGGTTGGGTACCAGCCACGGATTCCCAGGGTTCATGAAGACAGGTACCGCCGGGGTAGGGGCCTGGGTCGTGCTCGGGACCTCGCTCAAGGAAGTGAAGGTGCTTTCCACCTTGAGCTTGGGCAGGAAGTCCGCCAAGGCGCTCTTTCTGCGATGTTCTGCCTCTGCCACGGTCTCCTGACTGGTCAGGATCGCGTAGTTGTTCTCCAAGGCTATCCCAATGGCCTCCTCGAGGGTGAGTACCCCCTGGGACTCCGCCCCACGGCTCCAAGGCATCGGTCCCAGCAGGCATGCCACGATGAACGCAACGGTGAGACGTGGGTTCATGGGATCTCTCCTCGCCAGGGATTCAAATCATAAACATAGGCCCAAGGCCTCTTACTGTCAAGGCCCGCTCAGGTGCTATTGTCCTGAGGTGCCTCCTCATCGGTCTGTGGACGGTCGAGGAAGAGGACCGAGCGGGGAGAGGGTGGCTCACCGCTGCGCACGCTGAGGGGCCAGTCCCTCACAGGCCTGGCCAGGCTTGCAGGATCAGGGAGATCTCTCTGCCCTGTCGAAGTGGGAGAACTGCATGCTGAAGGTCCCGCGTCCCTGTGTCAGAGAGCGCAGGATCGTGGAATACCCGAAGGTCCTCCTCAGGGGGATAAATGCGGTGATGGCCTGGATCACCCCCCTGTTCTCCATGCCCTCGATCTTCCCCCCCCGCGCGTGGAGGTCCCCCAGTACCTCTCCCATGAACTCCGATGGGACGAGCAGATCCACCTTCATGATGGGCTCGAGCAGCACGGGGGAGGCGGCTTCGCATGCGGCCTTGAAGGCCATGGAGGCTGCGACCTTGTAAGCCAGCTCCGTGCTCACCCCATCCTGATAGGAGCCCCCAACCACCGTGACGCTAACATCCGTCACCGGGTAACCTTGGATGACGCCGCTGTACCATGCCTCGCGGATGCCCTCTTCCACAGCCCCCCGGTACTGGCTCGGGATCTTCTCCTCTGGGAGGTCGAAGGAGATCCGGTTTCCCTCCCCTCGACGCAGCGGTTCGACCCGGATGAGGACGTGTCCCTTGTGGAGGACTCCTTGGATCTCCCTCTCGAATCGGATTTCCCTCTCGGCCTGGGCGCAGATGGTCTCACGGTAGACCACCTGCGGCCTTCCCACGTTGGCCTGGACGTTGTACTCCTGGCGCATGCGCTCCACCAAGATCTCGAGGTGGAGCTCCCCCATGCCGGAGATGATGGTCTGGCCCGTCTCCTCGTCCTCTCTTATGCGGAACGTGGGGTCCTCCTCGGCGAGTTTGCCCAGGGCGAAGGCCAGTCGCTCATGGTCGGCCCTGGTCCTCGCCTCCACGGCCACCGAGATCACCGGCTCGAAGAACTCCATGGGCTCGAGGACAAGCGGGTGCTTCTCGTCGCAAAGGGTATCGCCGGTGGCGGTGTCCTTGAGACCCACCGCGGCCACTATACTGCCAGCCCCTGCGTATTCGATCCTCTCTCTCTTGTTCGCGTGCATCTGGAGGAGCCTGGCCACCTTCTCCCTCTTGCCCTGTGTCACGTTGAAGACCTCTTCCCCGGCCTTGAGGGACCCCGAGTATATCCTCAGATACACTAGCTTCCGTCCCTGGTCCATGGCGACCTTGAAGGCCAAGGCCGCCATGGGGGCATGGTCATCGCTCGGTCTTTCCTCCCATTGACCGGTCCCTGGCACCTGGCCCCTAACAGGCGGGATGTCCAAGGGCGAGGGCAAGAAGTCCACGATGGCGTCGAGGAGCGGCTGGACACCTTTGTTCTTCAGGGCGGCCCCGCAGGTCACAGGGACCAGATCGAAGGCTATGGTGGCCCGGCGGATCTCCTCCCTGAGGAGCTCTTCTGGGAGCGGTTCCCCGGCCAGGTAGAGCTCTGCGATCCGGTCGTTCCTATCTCCCAGGGCCTCCACGAGCTCGTCGCGCAGCCGCTGCGCCTCGGGAAGGAGAGGCCCTGGGACATCCACCAAGTCGAAGGTGGCCCCCAGGCTCTCCTCGTTCCAACGGATGCCCCTCATCCTCACCAAGTCTATGACGCCCTGGAATTCGCCCTCCTTCCCCCATGGGATCTGGAGAAGCAGGGGGCGACAACCCAGCTTGGACTTCATCATGCGGATGGTCCCGAAGAAGTCAGCTCCCACCCTGTCCATCTTGTTGACGAACACCACCCTGGGGATATGATACTTGTCCGATTGATGCCAGACCGTCTCCGACTGTGGCTCCACCCCCTCAACAGCGGAGAAGACCACCACGGCCCCGTCCAGGACACGCAGGCTTCGCTCCACCTCGATGGTGAAGTCCACGTGCCCGGGTGTGTCCACGATGTGGATCTCGTGTCCTCGCCAGAAGCATGTGGTCACGGCAGCGGTGATGGTGATGCCTCGTTCCTGCTCCTGAGGCATCCAGTCCATGACCGCTGTGCCATCGTCCACCTCCCCCATCTTGTAGGACCTCCCGGTGTAGTAGAGGATCCTCTCCGTGACCGTGGTCTTGCCGGCATCGATGTGGGCGATGATCCCGATGTTGCGAACGCGTTGTAACCTACCACCCATGCCGCATCTACTCTTCCTTCTGCCTCTTTCTCTGGCCTCGGACCTCGGCCCCCGATCCCCCTATAGCCCAGGGGGAAGGCATTCGGTCGCGGCCAAGGCCGCGGAGGGGCAGCCCCACGTCCCCTCGATCCTCGGCTGCTCACAGAGTGAGAGACCCACCGCGTCCCCCTTCGCCATGGCAGAAAGACCCTGGGGTTGTCCAGGTGAACCCGAGCGCCTGGGCGGCTCCGAGACGCCACCCTGAGGGACAAGGGGCCACCCCCCGGGCCACCACTGCCGAGATGACACGCAATTCCGTGGCGTCCTGGGACCGAAGGATCCGACCATGGGGTGCAATTCCCTTGAGTCCCTGACACGGTTTCGTGGCACTTCCATCAGGCCCCTGCCCTCGAGGACCCACCACTGAAGACTCCAGGGCCTCGCCGTTTTCTCACCATTTCTTGACATAGCCCGGCTCCGAGGATATGGGACCTCCGATGGAGATATGCCCTGCCAAGGTATCCGCCTTTTTCCCCTCGATCAGTATCTGCACCGCCTTGACCCCCGGTACATTGGCAGCAAGGCTCTCCACGATGGAATAGACGGTCATCAGCTCCGCAGAGGAGCCGCCTGGGTGCCCCCTCTGGAGCTCCCCGCTGAAATCCACGGTACACAGCCCGTCGCCGCCCAGGTCGACCTTCAGGACCCTGGTCCCCTTGGGCAGGGTGTGATGGAGCGGGGTCCTGGGTCCTCGTGCCAGTTCCTCCATCACGGCCCTGGCGAGGGCCAATGGGGTCGCACTCTGCGGGACGACCCGTTCCTCCCCCAACAAGAACTCCGCCTGGGAGTCGGAGAAGAAGAGCGTCAACCTCATCTGCCCGGTTGGGGGTTCGCTCGGTTCGCCCTTGGGGGGATGCCCCGGGGGCCTTGCCGCCTTGCCGCTCCAGAGGGAATAAACCAGAAAGGCGCATGCCAAGACCGCAGCCACACCTACAGAGACCTTCAGTAGTCTACCCCAACGGCCACCCTTGGCCCCGCGCCTCTTGACAGAGGAGGCCTTCCTTCTGGAAGGCTTGGCCCTCTTGGATCCCATGGTCCCAGCTCCGAAACCCTGCCCTTGAAACACCAAGGGCCGGCGACACAAGACCCCGACGAGTGCATCCCCTTCGAGATGTCAGGGCATCTCAGGACTTCAAGACCGGGCAGGTGCGATGCCGCGTAACTTTAGGGTAATTTCCCCTCCATGTCAAGGCCGTTCCCTGAAAGAATGAGTCTGTGTCCCTGGCCAAAGATCCTCTGGCCCCTCGGCGGGTGCATCTGCTATAATGCGCCCTGTCCGTAACCGCTCCGGGAGGTGTGATGATGAACCTCGGGGACATTGCAGCCCGCGCGGGCGAACTCATCTCGTACTTGGAGACCGAGAAGCTCAGGGATCTCATCTACAACCTGGACGAGCGAGGTTTCATGTACCTCGGGGGAGGCACCCTGCTGCTGCTCGTGCTGTCCATCCTGAAGAAGATGTTTCGAACCGCCACCGTCATATTGGCCCTGTGCGCGACCGTGGTCCTGCTCCATTTCACCATACCTGAAGAGGGCCAGAACATAGAGCTGCGGCAGCTCATCGGACTGTTCTTGGGGGGTGCCTTCATAGTCTCCGTCTCACTCTACATGATCTTCATTCGCTCGGACTGAGCGGGCCCCGATGGGTGATCCCTTGGAGAGCGGTAGGGCCCATCCCAAGGGGAATTCGATTCCTTCCTGGCACGGGGTCATCTTCACATCGCATCGAGATCCGTCTCGTGGCCTCGGCCGAAGGGGCGACTCGAGAGGCGCCTTGGACCGCTGGGGGTCTCTTGCCGGGGGCTTCGTGGCCCTTCCGGTCGTTTTCGTGAGCATGAGACCGATCGTGGGGAAAGAGCAGATCACGGAGGAGCGATGTCAGAGCCACTGAAGGTCTTATTCCTGTCACCCGAGGCCGCCCCCTTCGCCAAGACGGGCGGGCTGGCCGATGCGGCCGGGGCCCTGCCCAGCGCCTTGAAGAGGCTTGGGGTGGACATCCGTCTGGTGCTCCCCCTTTACCGCATGGTCAAGGAGGGGGGCTTCGAGATGCGAACCCTCCTGAGCGGCCTCGAGGTCCCATTGGGGAGCGACCTCCTTTGCGCGGACGTGGAGGAGACCCGAACCGAAGACGGTATACCGGTCTACCTGGTCAGCCGGGAGGACATGTTCGATAGACCCAACCTGTACGGGGACTCCACAGGCGACTACTACGACAACCTGGAGCGTTTCAGTTTTCTGTGCCACGCCAGCCTCAGGATGGCAGAGGCCCTCTCCATCAAGCCTGACCTGATCCATTGCCACGATTGGCAGACCGGACTGGTCCCTGCCTTGCTCAGGGGGACCTATCGTCACTCCGAGGTGCTCGGTCGCGTCCCCTGTGTGTTCACGATCCACAACGTGGGGTATCAGGGGCTTTTCCCGGCCAGGAAGTTTCCGGTGACCGGTCTTCAGTGGAGGGAGTTCTTCCACCCCGAGGGGGTGGAGTTCTGGGGCAACATAAGCCTCCTCAAGGCAGGGATCATGTTTGGCGACGCGGTCACCACCGTCAGTCCGACCTATGCCCGTGAGATCCAGGAGCCGGAGTTCGGGATGGGGATGGAAGGGGTCCTCCGTCGCAGGCAGGCCTCCCTCCACGGGATCTTGAACGGGGTGGACTACGGCCGATGGGATCCGGCCAAGGACCCGCACCTGCCAGCTCGTTATTTCCCGGGAAGGATGAGAGGCAAGACCGTGTGCAAGGAGTCACTCATCCGTGAGATGGGGATGGAGCTGACCATGGTGGAAAAGCCCCTGCTGGGGATGGTATCTCGGCTCACCACCCAAAAGGGGGTGGATCTCTTGGTGGAGGTCCTGGACGAATTGCTGAGGCTGGATGTGGGGGTCGTGATCCTGGGGGCCGGGGAGAGGCGTTACGAGGAGAGACTTCGAGAGGTGGCGCTAAGCCACCCAAGGCGGCTGGGACTCAGGATCGGTTTTGACGAGCCTTTGGCCCACCGCATAGTCGCCGGTGCTGACATCATGCTGGTCCCTTCCAGGTACGAACCGTGCGGGCTGATACAGATGTACGCCCTGAAGTACGGCACCGTCCCCGTCGTTCGGGCCACGGGCGGGCTGCAGGACACCGTTACGGAGTACAACGTCCGGAGCGGGGAGGGCAACGGCCTCAAGTTCGGCCCCCACGAGCCCGACGCGCTGTTGGCCGCGGTGAGGCGGGCCGTGGCCCTCTTCAGATACCCGCAGCATTGGAGGCGTCTGGTCCTAAACGGGATGAAGGCGGACTTCTCGTGGGACCGTTCAGCCCGCTCCTATCTCGAGCTCTATGAATCCTTGTCGGAAGGGTAGCTGGATGCCGGAGAGGACAAAGCCCCAACGCTATATCTGCATTCATGGGCACTTCTATCAACCACCGCGGGAGGATCCATGGCTGGAGGCAGTGGAGGTGGAGGACTCGGCCGCCCCTTTTCACGATTGGAACGAGAGGATCACTGCGGAATGCTACGGACCAAACACCGCTGCCAGGATCCTGGACCAGGAGCAGATGGTCGCAGGGATCATCAACAACTTCTCCCGGATCAGCTTCGACGTGGGCCCTACCCTCCTGGCATGGCTCCAGAAGAAGGCCCCCGAGGTGGCCCAAGGGATACTGGAGGGGGACCTAGTCAGCAGGGACCTGTACGGGGGGCATGGCAACGCCATGGCCCAGTCGTACAACCACACCATCCTCCCCCTGGATAGGCCTCGGGACAAGGTCACTCAGATCCGTTGGGGGGTACATGTGTTTCGATCGTTCTTCGGGAGGGAGCCCGAGGGGATGTGGCTTCCCGAGGCCGCGGTGGACATCCAGACCCTAGAGATCCTGGCCGAGGAGGGGATCCGTTTCACCGTGCTGGCCCCGCACCAGGCCGCGCGCATCAGGTCCATCGGGGCCAAGAGGTGGGAGGAGGTCCGGGGCGATGTCGATCCAACGAGGGCCTATCTGTGCCGGCTCCCATCGGGCCGACATATCAACCTGTTCTTCTATCACGGGGGCACCTCCAGGGCGGTGGCCTTCGAGGGGCTCCTGAACGACGGGGAGGCCTTCTATCAACGCCTCATCGGTGGTTTCCGACCTGAGAGGCCGGAGCCCCAGCTCGTGCACATCGCTACAGACGGGGAGTCCTATGGCCATCACCATCACTTCGGGGAGATGGCCCTGGCCTATGTGCTCAAGCGTGCCATGCAGGACCCCGCCGTCCGCCTCACCAACTACGGGGAGTACCTCTCCCTCAACCCACCCCAGTGGGAGGTGGAGATATTGGAGCGCACATCCTGGAGCTGCGCCCACGGTGTGGAGAGGTGGAGGGCCGACTGTGGCTGTCGCCTTGGGGGGGAGGCAGGCTGGAATCAGAGGTGGAGGGGCCCGTTGCGCCAAGCAGTGGACTACCTAAAGGACGAGCTGGATCGGCTCTTCGAGAAGGAGGGGGGTCGTGTCCTTCGGGACCCTTGGGCCGCCAGGGATGCATATATAGCCGTGATCCTGGATCGCACCCAGCAACGCATAAGGGCGTTCTGGGAGGCCCAGAGGTCCGCCACCTCCCAGGATCAGGACATATCCGTTGCCCTTCGGCTCCTGGAGATGCAGCGCCACGGCATGCTCATGTTCACGAGCTGCGGATGGTTCTTCGACGAGGTGTCGGGACTGGAGACCACTCAGGTCCTGAAGTACGCGGCGAGGGCGTTGCAGCTAGCACGATCCTTCGGGGCACAGCTAGAGGAGCGCTTCGTCGAGATCCTGGAGGGGGCGCAGAGCAACCTCCCCAGGTGGGGGAATGCCCGCCGTGTTTGGGAGGTGAAGGTCCGACCCTCCATAGTGGACCTGAATCGGGTGGTGGCCCACTGCGCCATCCGTTCCCTGTTCAGGGAGTGGAAAGGGGAGGAGGATCTCTATGCCTTTCACGTGCAACACCTCCAGGAGAAGTTGGAGTCCATCGGTACGACCCAGGTGGCCATGGGTCGGGTGCGAGTGAGGTCTGTGGTGACGCAGGAGGAGCAGGAGGCCATCTTCGGGGTGGTCCACTTCGGGGGCCTGGACTTTTCCTGTTTCCAGATGCCGCCCCCCTGTGACGAGGAGGCCATGGCCCTTCAAGGAAAGGTCCTCGAGACCTACCGCAGGCTTTCCGTGGGGGACGCGTATTCCCTGATGCGGGACTGTTTCCCCCCTCCCATCTATCAGTTGCGAGACCTCTTCGTCGAGGAACAGCGGTACGTGGTCAACGCGGTCCTCAAAGACCGATTCAGGGAGCACCTCCACACCCTGGAGGTCCTGGCCGAGGAGGACCTTGGGATACTCAGCCGTCTGGCGAGTCTGCGTTTCCCCATCCCCGAGCCCATGGCCATGGCCTGCACGGTCCATGTCAACCGCCTCATGGCCCAGTTCATCAAGGAACTCCCGGCCGACGGGGAAGCGCTGGGAAGGGCCCAGGAGCTCCTGGAGAGATCCCTAGAGTGGGGGTACAGGCCGGACAGACAGAACTGGGGCAGGTCTCTGCTGCGCACACTCGAAGGGGCCCTGGAGGCCCTGGCATCGGGGACGATGAGCCCATCGGAGGCCATCCCCTTGTGCGAGAGGGTCCTGGAAGCGGCCAGGCGCCTGGAGATCCCACTGGAACTGTGGCGGGCCCAGAACCTCCTCATCCGCGCCTCGCAGGGACCCCGAATGGGGTGGGAGGGGCACCTGGAGGCCGTGGAGTCCTTGGGCAGAAGGCTCCACCTAAGGGAGACCCTGTTTCCTTGGAGACGCCCTGGGGAAGGGGGTAAGCTCGATGCCCATGGATGACCTCCGGAGGGCAGCAAGGAGCTATGGGATACGGACGAGGTATCGAGACATCTGGGGCCGGCTTCGGGAACCACCCCCAGACACGCTCCGGGCCCTGCTGAAGGCCCTGGGTGCATCGGAGACGGAGGGGCCCCCTGCCAGGTCAAGGGGGGAGGACCCTGGCGGGGCCATCCTGAATCCGTGGATCGTGGTATCTCAAGATGACGCCTCTCATATCCTACCCTTGCGGATAGGCGGGCTCGCAACGGGTGGCGGCCGGCCGGGCGCCTCGAGGGCCTGGGTACAGATCCGCGGAGAGCAGGGCGAGATCTTCCATCAAGGGGAGGCGACCGCAGAGGGGGTGGCTGGGATGCGGGTTTCCGTCCCGCGCAGACTCCCGCTCGGTTATCACCGCCTGATGGTCTCCCTGGAAGGCCCATGGGGGACCCTGGAAGGGGAGGCCCGGCTCGCCTGTTGCCCAACAAGGTGTTACCGGCCTCGGAACTTCGTGGAAGGGGGAAAGGTGTGGGGGGTCGGGCTGGGGCTGCCGTGTCTCGTCTCTGGCCGAAACTGGGGGGCCGGTGACCTCAGGGACCTCGAGGAGCTTGCCTGTTGGTTTTCCAGGGAGTTGGGTGCCGGGTTGGTGGGGCTTTTGCCCATTCATCACGTGGCAAACCGCCTCCCTTACAACGTCAGCCCCTATTTTCCATCGAGCCGCCTGTATAGGAACCTCCTGATCCTGGACTTGGAGTCTGTCCCGGAGTTCGCGCACTGTGCCGAGGCCCGGCAGCTCGCCTCGGCCGGGACCTTGGCATCCCTAAGAGATGCACCACTGGTGGATGTGCCGGCCGTGGCCCGCCTGAAGACACAGGCCTTGAGGGCCCTGTTCGAGGTATTCCTCCGGGGGGACGGGGCGCGCGACAAGGCCACCCCCAGGGGCCTTTCTTTCAGGGATTACGTCCGTCGTGAGGGTGAGCCGTTGATGTTGTTCGCCACCTTCTCGGCCCTGGAGGAGCGATTTCTCCGCCAGGATCCGCCCCTCTGGACGTGGCGGCAGTGGCCTGGACAGTACCAGGACCCATGCTCCGATGCGGTGAGGGAGTTCCAGAGGTCTGAGCCCAAGGCGATCCTTTTCCATCAATGGGTCCAGTGGCTCATCCACGAGCAGCTGATGCGGGTGCAGCAAAGGGCAAGAGCGACGGGGATGCCCATAGGACTCATGCAGGACATGGCCCTGGGCATGGATCCTTGCGGGGCCGATGCGTGGGCCTACCCCCGGGCCTACGTGAGGGGGGTGACGGTGGGGGCACCGCCGGACGACTTCTCCCCATTGGGCCAGAACTGGGGGATCCCCCCCTTGAATCCCCTTTACCTCTTGAGAGAAGGCTTCGAGCCATGGGTCAACCTCCTTCAGCAGAACCTGAAGGGGGCTGGTGCCCTGCGGCTGGATCACGCCATGGGGCTCTTCCGGCTCTTCTGGATACCCGAGGGAGGCTCCCCGGCCGACGGCACCTACGTGGATTACCCGGCACGGGAACTCCTGCTCCTCTTGGCCCTGGAGAGCCATCGCCACCTCGCTGTCATCGTGGGGGAGGACCTAGGGACCTTGGAGCCAGGGATCCGCCGGGGGCTGCGGGGTGCCGACGTGCTCTCGACGCGCCTGTTGTACTTCCAGAGGGATCGACGGGGGCGATTTCTGCACCCCTCGCGATACCCGAGGAGGGCCATGGTCTCCATCACCACCCATGACCTGCCCACCATGAAGGGGTTCTGGGAGGGGAGGGACATCAGATGGCGAACGGAGCTGGGCCTCTTTCCTGATGCGAAGGCCGCTGACAGGGCCTGGGAGGAAAGGCGGGAGGCCAGGAAGGCATTGCTTCGTAGGTTGAGGGATCTGGGCTTGCTGCCCACTGAGGTGACAGGTGGCACAGACGAAGTGCCAGCCTGGAGCGAGGCACTTCAGGGGGCAGTGATCCGCATGCTCGCGGCCACCCCGTGCGAGATCCTCATGATCGGCCTGGACGAGCTGCTGCTCGAGGGGGAACAGCTCAATCTCCCCGGTACCCTGGAGGGGCATCCCAACTGGAGGAGGAGGGTTGGGCTGTCCCTGGAGGAGCTGAGGGGAGCTGAAACGGTTGCCAGATTGAGGCGCATGCTCGATGGGCTCCTGGGGACAGGGTCGCGCGCCTCCGAGGGGCCTTCATGAGCCAGGGGGATGGGCCTCGCATCTACGGCCTCTTCTACCCGCTCGTGGGCGGGATAGAGAAGTGGTTCCATCATCTGCCGCGCATCAGGGATATGGGGTTCAACTGGATCCACCTGAACCCCATCCACTACCCCGGGTTCTCGGGTAGCCTATATGCGATCAAGGATTACTATCGCCTGAATCCCATCATCACCCCTGAGACTGACCCGGATCCATGGGGTACCCTCCGTTCCTTTGTCATGGCCGCGCAAAGACAAGGGCTTCGGGTCCTCTTGGACCTGGTGGTGAACCACACCTCCAAGGACTCTGTGCTGGTGGTCAAGCACCCGGGCTGGTTCGTGCGAGGGGAAGATGGGGAGCCCCTATCCCCCTTCGCCATAGACCCAGCGGATGCCAGGAGGAAGACGGTGTGGGGGGATCTGGCGGAGATAGACTACGGTTCGCCACGGCACAGGGAGGAGATCTGGTCCTACATGAGGGAACTGACCCACTGGCTATTGAGTCAGGGGTTCGGGGGCTTTCGCTGCGATGCGGCCTACAAACTCCCCTGGCGATTCTGGGCCTATGTGATGGATGAGGCCAGGCTCCTGGATCCCGATGTGATCTTCGTCGCCGAGACCCTGGGGTGTCGTTTGGAGGAGGCCCGTGCGCTTTCTCCCGCAGGGTTCGACTTTTTCCTCAATAGCTCCAAATGGTGGGATTTCAGGGAGCCGTGGTGCCTGGAACAGTACCAGGCCTTCAGGCGTGTGGCCCCATCCATCTCGTTCCCGGAGACCCACGATACCCCTAGGCTGGCCATGGAGACCGGGGGTGACCCCAGGCATGCCAGGTTGAGATATCTCTTCGCGGCCTTCTTCTCCACCGGGGTGTTCATGCCTTTGGGCTTCGAGTACGGCTTCAAGAGGCAGCTGGACGTGGTGAGGTCCCGTCCCGAGGACTGGGAGGAGCCGATCTACGACATCACGGCCTTTATCAGGGAGGTCAACATGGTCAAGGCCCGTTGTCAGCCCCTCAACCAGGAGGGCCCGATCCAACGTCTGCAGGTGTCTGGCCCGACGGTGGCCCTCTTCAAGGGGGGCGATGTAGGTGCCTCCGGGGTGCTCGCCTTGCTCAATCCGGATCAAGGGGTCTCGGCCTCTGTCAGGGCCTCGGATCTGCCGGAGTGGGTTCGACAAGGGGCAGAGGGGCTATCGGAGATCACACCAGGGGCAAGAGGCGAGGCCTTTCCTGAGGTGCTGTGCCTAGCCCCCCTCGAGATGCGCCTTTTCGAGTACGCCGGGGGGCCATGCCCCAGTGCGGGTGCCTGACCCACGCCCGTTGTCGGCGGGATGGCCCGTGGGAGTCTCCGGCCCCGTTTCCCTTGGCCTCCGTGCTTGGTGGTGACCCGTTTGGCCGATGACACCCCCTTTCCAACATGGTTTGACATTTTCCCTGGGCTGATGTAATCGCTCTCTTGACGGCCCGTCCGTTGATGCCCGGCCGAAGGAGGGATCACATGGAACGTGGGCAGACCCTCAGGGAGTACGGTGGGGGATTCCTGCTGCTTTGCCTCGTCCTGGTGCTGTGGTTCGGGTATTTGATCCTCAAGCCGTTCATCACTATCTTCCTCGTGGCCATGGTGCTGGCCACCATTTCCCAGCCTGCCTACTCCTGGTTGCTGCGCCGCAGCCGCAATCGCCGCACCCTCTCGGCCCTCCTGACCACACTCTTGGTGGTGCTCCTGCTCATCGTGCCTTGTCTTGTCCTGGCCGGGATCCTCGCCCAGCAATCGATTCAGGCCTACAATTGGGTGAACGAGAGGGTTCAGACGGGTCTGGCGGATCAGGGCATGGTGGAGCGGCTCCTGGAGCTTCAGCGGCGGCTCTTGCCCCAACTGGAACTGAGCCCCAAGGACGTGGGCAAGACCCTCACGGAGCTGGCGGGGAGGGCGAGCGGTCTGCTGGTGGGATGGAGCGCGGCCGCGGTCAAGACGGTGACGGCCGCGGTGTGGCAGTTCTTCCTGATGCTCTTCGCCCTTTTCTACTTCCTGAGGGACGGGGGGACATTCCTGCGCTGGGTGATGCATCTGACCCCATTGCCGGGGAGCCTCAAGAGGGAGCTCTTCGAGCGCTTCAGGGGTGTGAGCGAGTCGGCCTTCTATGGGGCCTTCGTGATCTCCCTGACACAAGGGTTCCTTGGTGCCATAGGGTTTCTCATAGTGGGTCTGCAGCCCTTGGTATGGGGCG
>FWPV01000522.1_pt1 | contig 120466 bp, 115 predicted proteins | sample 2228371 | NCBI WGS metagenome assembly FWPV01 (sample SAMEA103939776, study PRJEB20133) | metagenome | reverse complement strand
CGCCCACGGCAAGAAGGGCGACGGCCAGGAGCAGGATGAGGAATTTTTTCACGGGCAAGCTCGCGTGCGCGGTTGGGTTGCGGGCAAGACGCCATTGTAGCGATTGCCGCATGGGGGCAGAAAGCAAATAATTTAGCTCGACTCGTTCAAACGGCTCGAAGATGCGCCTTTCCCTGGATGCCTTGGTGGTTTTGGATACGATTGATCGCAGGGGCAGCTTTTCCGCCGCGGCGGAGGCATTGTGCCGTGTGCCTTCGGCGATCACCTATACGGTCCAGAAGCTCGAACAGGATTTGGACGTGCAGCTCTTCGACCGCAGCGGCCACAGGGCGGTGTTGACCGAAGCCGGCCAGGAACTGCTCAGGGAAGGTCGGCGTCTGCTGCGCGCGGCGGCGGAGATCGAGGAACGGGTCAGGCGCGTGGCCACCGGTTTCGAGACGGAGCTAACCCTGGCGGTGAGCGACCTGATCGGAGTCGAGCGCCTGTTGCCGCTCCTGCAACGCTTCTATGCCCAGTCCTGCGGCACGCGGGTGCGTCTTTTCACCGAAGTCTACGGCGGCGTCTGGGATGCGCTCGCGGGCGGGCGTGCCGACCTCGGCATCGGCGCGCCGGGTGAGGGGCCGACCGGAGGTGGCTTCACCGTGGTACCGCTCGGCATCATGTCGTTCGCCTTCGCCGTGGCGCCCCAGCATCCCGTCGCCGCGCTGCCCGAGCCGATCGCGAGCAGCGATCTGCTGCCCTACCGGGCGGTGTCGGCGGCCGACAGCTCGCGCGTGCTCGCGCCGCGCACCTCCGGCCTGTTGTCGGGGCAGGACGTGTTGACGGTGCCCGACATGGAGACCAGGCTCGCGGCCCAGGTTGCCGGCCTGGGTGTGGGGTTTCTGCCGGTCTGGCTCGCCGAACGCGAGGCCGCCGCCGGCCGGCTCGTGATCAAGCGGGTGGCCGAACCCAAGCCGCCGATTCCCCTGCACCTGGCCTGGCGCAGCCACCATGCCGGGCGTGCCCTTGCCTGGTTCGTCCAACAATTGCGCGAGCCGGACTGGCGCGCGGGCTGGCTGGCATGAACCGGCCCTACCGGGGCCGCTTCGCGCCCTCGCCGTCCGGCCCGCTGCATTTCGGCTCCTTGCTCACTGCAGTGGGCAGCTATCTGGACGCCAAGGCGCGCGGCGGGCAGTGGTTCTTGCGCATCGACGACCTCGATCCGCCCCGTGTGGTGCCCGGTGCGGTGGACGCCATCCTGAGGGCACTGGAAATCTACGGTTTCGAGTGGGATGGACCCGTCCAGTACCAGAGTCAACGGGGCGAGGCCTATGAGCACGCCCTGTCCGAGCTGAAGCGACTCGGCCTCGTTTATGCCTGTGGCTGCAGCCGGCGCGAGATTGCCGACTCGGCGATCCGGCCCGATGCCGGCGCGGTCTATCCCGGCACCTGTCGTGGCGGGCTTGCGCCAGGGAAAACCCCGCGCGGTCTGCGTATCGACACCCGCGGTGCGCGGGTGCGCTTCACCGACCGGCTGCATGGCGAGATTGTCCAGGATCTGGAGCGCGAGGTGGGGGACTTCATCGTCAAGCGGGCGGATGGTCTGATCGCTTACCAGCTCGCCGTGGTGGTGGACGACGCGGACCTGGGCGTCACCGACGTAGTGCGGGGGGCCGACCTGATCGACTCCACCCTGCGGCAGGTGTACCTGCAAGGCTTGCTCGCGCTGCCCACCCCGACCTATTTGCACCTGCCGGTGGCGGTGAATGCTTTGGGCGAGAAGCTGTCCAAGCAAACCTTGGCGCCCGCGCTCGATCTCACCGCACCCGGCGCGACGCTCGCGCGGGCGCTTTCCCTGCTCAACCACACGCCGCCGCCGGCGCTTGCCCATGCGCCGCCGGCTCAGCTGTGGGCCTGGGCGCGCGTGTCCTGGGACCCTTCGCGCCTGCCCGTCACCCGCGCGCTTGCGGTCGGCGATTCATGAACCAACCGTCACTCAGGATCGCCCGCGGCCGGTCGTAAAAGGGCTTGAGGAGGCCGTCATGGCAAACACGTTCAGCTTGCTGTTGATTACGATCGTGCTGTCCTCGCTGGTGCTCGCCTGAGCCCGGCCTGTGGCACGACTGTCATCATCGCGTCATCTGACGCCGTTGTAATCGGACCATTTTGGTCTCGAGGGCCGCCGGATGCGCGTGTTGATGATTTCCGACGTCTATTTTCCCCGCGTCAACGGGGTGTCCACCTCCATCATGACCGTGCGGCGCGAGCTGGCGCGGGCAGGCCATGCGGTTACCCTGATCGCCCCGGATTACGGTGTGCTCACCGACGATGAGAGCGGGATCCTGCGGGTGCCCTCTCGCAAGGTGTGGCTTGACCCGGAGGACCGCATGATGGCCATGCGCCATGTCCTCGCCCGCGCGGCGCAGCTTGAGCGCGAGGCCTTCGATCTGATCCACATCCACACCCCCTTCGTGGCCCACTATGCCGGCTTCAGGCTCGCGCGGCGCTTCGGCGTGCCGGTGGTGGAGAGCTACCATACGTTTTTCGAGGAATACCTGTTCCATTATGTGCCCCTGGTGCCCAAGGGCGTCATGCGCTATCTGGCGCGCGCGTTTTCGCGCAGCCAGTGCGCGGCGCTCGATGGCCTGATCGTGCCTTCCCACCCGATGCTTGAGGTGCTGCGGCGCTACGGCATCGACACGCGGGCGCAGGTGATCCCGACCGGAATCGAGCTCGCCGCGTTCCAGGGGGGCGATGGGCTGGCCTTCCGTGCCCGACACGGCATCGCGGCGCACCGGCCGCTTTTGCTGTTTGTCGGCCGGGTGGCCCATGAAAAAAACATCGGCTTCCTGCTGGAAGTCATGGTCAAGGTGCGCCAGGCAGTGCCCGAGGCCCTGCTGGTGATCGCCGGCGAGGGACCGGCGGCGCCGGCGCTTAAGCGCCAGTCACAGGCCCTGGGGCTTGACGGGGCGGTGCGCTTCGTCGGCTACCTCGACCGCGCCACCGAGCTGCTTGACTGCTACCGCGCCGCCGACCTGTTCGTGTTCAGTTCGCGCACCGAGACCCAGGGCCTGGTGCTGCTCGAGGCGATGGCGCTGGGTGTGCCGGTGGTGGGGCTTGCCGTGATGGGCACCGCCGAGGTGTTGCAGCCGGGGCGCGGCGCCTGGATCGCCGAGGACGACATCGACGATTTTGCCGCCAAGGTGGTCACCCTGCTGCGCGATTCCGAGGCGCGGGGCGCCCTGGGGCGTGCGGCACGGGCGTATGCCGCGACCTGGAGTGCGCCGGAGATGACGCGCCGCCTGGTGGCGTTCTACGAGGTCGTGGTGGCGGCGCACGCCCGTAACCCGGACCTGGCCCACGTGCGCGCCTGACCGATCGTGCCCGCTGTGCTACAGTGGGGAGCATGCATCCCACCGGTGAAGGACTGTCCGACGACGATTGCGTCACACGCTTCCTGTTCGAGCATGCCGCGGTGCGCGGCGAGGTGGTCCGGCTGCAGGCCACCTGGCGTGCGGTGCTGGCGCGCCGCGACTACCCAGAACCGGTTCGGTCCCTGCTGGGCGAGCTGATGGCCGCGGCGGCCCTGCTCGCGGCCACGCTGAAGTTCGAGGGCACTCTGACCATGCAGATGCAGGGCAGCGGCCCGGTGACCCTGCTGGTGGTGGAATGCACCAGCGATTTCCATCTGCGTGCCACGGCGCAGTGGCGTGACGATCTCGTGCCTGGTGCGCTGCCAACGCTCGTGGGCAACGGCAAGTTCGTCATCACCATCGACCCCAAAAACGGCCGGCACACCTACCAAGGCATCGTCGCCGTGGATGGCGACACGGTCGCGGCGGTGCTGGAGCATTACATGGCACACTCGGAGCAGCTGGATACCCGCCTGTGGCTGGCAGCCAATGCCACCCAGGCCTGCGGCATGCTGCTGCAGCGTCTCCCGGAGCAGGTGAGCGAGGATGCCGATGCCTGGAACCGCGTCTGCCAGCTCGGCGGCACCCTCCGGGCGGCGGAGTTGCTGCGATTGCCCGCGCGGGCGGTCATCCGCCGCCTGTTCCATGAGGAAGACCTGCGCCTGTTCGAACCGATGCCGGTGGCGTTTCGCTGCGCCTGCTCCCGCGAGCGGGTGAGCGCCATGCTGCGCATGCTCGGCCTCACCGAGGTGCGCGGCATTCTCGCCGAACGGGGACAGGTGGACGTGGATTGCGAATTCTGCGGCCAGCACTACTGCTTCGACGCAGTGGATGCGGAGCAGCTGTTCGCCGCGGAGGTGCTGACCGCGCCGGGCCGCACGCGGCACTGAGCTGTCTAGCGGTTCAGGTAGCGGGCGTCGTCGAAGGTGGCCACCCACAGGGGCCGGAACACCACCATCACGCTGATCGCCATGCCGGTGAGCAGCGCCTCCGACCAGCCCATCAGCAGGAAATAGGGCAGATAGTGCTCCCTCAGGTAGGCGAACGCATACACGCCGGCGGCGCTGAGTACCGCGGTCGCGGCGAGTGCCGTGGTCAGGATCGCGATGGCGGCGCCGAAGAAGGCGTTGACGAAGACGTAGACGAAAAAGTGATTGGGCAGGCGCTGGTCGACGGTGCGGAAGATGACGTGGCTCACCAGGACCGGTAGCACACCCATGAGCAGCAGGTTGATCGAGTAGGCGGCCCAGCCGGCCTGGCCGGCCAGCGTGATGCCGGCCACCACCAGCGCCAGCGCCGCAAGGGCGAGCCCGGGCCCGAACATCAGGGTGAGGGCGGTTGCCCCGAGCATGTGGAAATCCAGGCCCGGACGCACGCCGGTCTTGATGCTCCACAGCAGCATCAGAGCCACGACCGCGCCGAGCCACAGGTTGAGCAGGTGCGGCTCGGCGAGACGCCGCCACGGCGTCAGCCGCAGGCAGGCGAGCAGGACCAGCGCCAGCAGTCCATGGGCGGCGAACTGCCAGGCCGCGGGCAGCAGATCGGCGGGAAAATTCATGGCTTCATTGTACGCTATACTCGCCCGCATTTTGAGGACCGGCCGTGCATCTCGCATTGTTTGACCTGGACAATACGCTGCTCGCGGGAGACAGCGATTTCGAGTGGGCGCAGTTTTTGATCGCCGTCGGCGTGCTCGACCGGGAGGTGTACGAGGCGCGCAACCGCGAATTCTACGAGCAGTACAAGGCCGGCACCCTCGACATCCACGCTTTTCTCGACTTTCAGCTCAAGCCCCTGTCGCGCCATCCGCGCGCCCATCTGGAGGCCTGGCATGCCGAGTTCATGGCGAAGCGCATCGAGCCGATGATCACGCCGGCGGCCCGCGCCCTGGTGGAACGCCATCGGGCGCAGGGCCATGAGCTCGTCATCATTACCGCCACCAACCGTTTCGTCACGGCGCCGATCGCGCGTGCCTTCGGCATTGCCCACCTCATTGCCACCGAGCCCGAGGAGCGCGACGGACAGTTCACCGGCCGGTGTGTGGGCACGCCCTGTTTCCGTGCCGGCAAGGTGGAGCGGCTCATGGCCTGGCTCGCGGCGCGCGGCAGCAGCTGGTCCGAGGTGGCGAGAAGCTGGTTCTACAGCGACAGCCACAACGACCTGTTCCTGCTCGAGCGGGTGAGTGATCCGGTGGCGGTGGACCCGGACCCGCAACTGCGCGCGGTCGCCGAGGCGCGCGGCTGGCCCATCCTCAGCCTGCGGTGACCGCGCGTGCGCTCACCCTGCTGGTGTGCCTGGCGCTCGCGGCGCCGCTGGCCTTGCTCGCCGCGCTGGCCTATGGCAGCGTCGAAATGTCTTGGGCGGAAGTCCTGCATGCGCTGCGCGCGCCGCACGCGGCGGCACATGGGGTGATCGTGTGGGAACTGCGCTTGCCACGGGTGCTGTCGGCCTTCGCGTGCGGTGCGCTGCTCGCGCTGGCGGGGGTGCTGCTGCAAGCCCTGGTGCGCAACCCCCTCGCCGAACCCTATGTCTTGGGCATTTCAGGCGGCGCCGCGCTGGCGGCGGTGGCGGCCCTGTTTCTGGGTGCGGGGCTGACGGGCGTGCGAGTGGCGGCGCTCGTCGGTGCCTTGGTCACCGTCTGGCTCGTGTTCGCCCTGAGCTACCGGCGCCATTGGGATCTGTACCGCCTGCTTTTGACCGGCGTGGTGTTGGCCGCGGGCTGCGGCGCCGGTGTCAGCCTCCTCCTGGTGCTGGCTCCGCCGCTGTCGGCGCGAGGCATGCTGTATTGGTTGATGGGTGATCTGTCGGCGGCGCAGACCCCGGCCTGGCCGGGTGCAGCGCTGCTGGTGGTCGCCGCCTTTGCGCTCGCCCATGCACGCGCGCTCAATGCGCTCGCGGCGGGCGCGCTGCAGGCGCTGGCGGTTGGTGTCGCGGTGGATCGGCTGCAGGTCGGGATCTATTTCGTCGCCTCGCTCGCTACGGCGGCGGTGGTGAGCGAGGCGGGGACCATCGGCTTCATCGGACTCGTCGTCCCGCATGCGGTGCGGCTGCTCGGCCTGACGGATCACCGCGCGTTGCTGCCGGCAGCCACCCTGCTCGGCGGGATCAGCCTGGTTCTCGCGGATCTCGCCGCGCGCACCCTCGCGGCGCCACAGCAGTTGCCTGTGGGGGCGATCACCGCGCTCATCGGGGTGCCCGTGCTGCTGTGGCTGCTGGGACGGCGGCCATGATCCTGCGTGCCGAAGGTCTGGCGTTGACGCTGTCCCGGCGCATGCTGTGGGCGGGTCTGAGCGCCAGCTTGGGCCCCGGCGAATGCTGGGCGGTGCTGGGGCCCAACGGTGCCGGCAAGACCAGTCTATTGCATGCCCTGGCCGGCCTGCGGGCACCGAGTGCGGGGGTCGTGAGTCTCGACGGCAGGGCCCTCGCAGGCCTGCCACGCGCACAGGTGGCACGGCACATCGGCCTGCTGCCGCAGGAGGCATCGAGCGAATTCTGGGGCACGGTGCTGGATTGGGTGCGCCTGGGGCGCTACCCCCATGGTGCGGCGGACGAAGTGGCCCAGGCGCATGCGGCCTTGCGGCGCGTGGGCATGGAGGAGTTCGCCGCGCGTCCGCTGCGCAGTCTTTCCGGCGGCGAGCGCCAGCGCGTGCGCCTGGCCTTGCTGCTGGCGCAGAGCCCGCAGATTTATCTGCTGGACGAGCCCCTGCACTCTTTGGATCTTCGCCATCAGGCCCAGGTGCGTGGCCTCATCCGCGCCCTGGTGAGGGCCGGCCATACCGTGGTCTTGACCTTGCACGAGCCCGCGGATGCCCTGGCCTTGGCTAGCCGTGCCATCCTGCTCGACGGGGCGGGCGGGGTGGCGGTGGGCGAAGCAGGCAACCTGCTGACGGCCGAGCGGCTATCCCGCCTGTATCGCTGGCCGCTCGCACAGGTGGAGATCGATGGGCGGGCTCACTTCGTCCCGCGCACCGAAGTCGACTATAGTGAATTCCAATGAGCCCTCGCCCTCACATCACGGAGCCTGCATGAGACTGGCGCATCTGCCACGCACCCTGCACATGCGCATCATGCTCGGCATCGGCTTGCTGCAGCTGTTCGTGGTGGGGCTGTTCTCGGTGTACTGGATCGTGCAGGCGGTGGGGGAAGAGCTGACCGCACGTCAGGCGCTCGCGCACAAGATCCTCTCCCTCACGGTGCCGGCGGTGGAACGGCTCCTGGCCCAGCGTGAACCCCGGGAATTGCAGCGCTACCTGGGGCGGGTGAGCGCCGATCCCCTGATCGCCAGCGTCGAAGTTCGTGATCCCCAGGGGACTGCGCTGTTCACCCAGCGCAAGGACAACCCGGCGTTGCACCCCATCGCGGGATTTTTCCGCCTCTCCGCACTCAGCGAGGGCCTGTCTACGCACCTGTGGCGCGACGGTGAGGCGCTCGGTGTGATGAGCCTCACCCTGTCGAACCGTAGCTTGAACGCCTCCATCGAACGGCTGCTCGAGAACGTCATGTACTTGCTGTTCGTGTTGCTCGCCTTGGACCTGATCGCGATCCAGATCGTGATCCGCTTCTTCGTTGCTCCGCTTGGGCAGCTAAGCGCAATGGCGCGCGGCTTCAGTGCCGGCAATCTTGATACCACGATGTTGCCGCCCCAGGAGGGCGCGACGCAGGAGGTGCGTGATCTTACCCAGGCCTTCCTGGCTTCGGCCCAGCGCATGAAGCGCCAGATCGCCGAGCTGGAGGCGGCGCGCGCCCAGCTCAAGCAGAACGAGCTCAGGCTGCGCAATCTGATCGACAACATGGGCGAGGTGCTGGTGGAATTGGACACAGCGGGGCGTATCCGCTTCCTCAATCCGACGTGGGAGCGGATCACCGGCTTCGCGGTCGAGCGCTGTCTCGACCGGCCCTTCGCCGAATTCCTCACCCAGCCGTCGCAGCAGGCACAGTTTGCGCCCGATCGCCTCGAACACCTCCCGCGTCACGACATGCAGATCGAGGTGCGCGCGGCCGACGGCCGCACCCTGTGGCTGCGCATGAACACCGCGCTGCAATACGACGCCCAGAGCCAGTTCGCCGGCCTGGTCAGCACGCTGGAAGACATCAGCGAAACACGGCGTCTGCAGCAGCTGCAGCGCGAGCATGAAGCGGACCTCTACCGCCTGACCATCACCGATCCGCTCACCGGCGTGTTCAACCGCAGGCATTTCGATGAAACCCTGGCGTCGGTGATGGCGGCGAACCTCGCGCAGCAGCGCCAGGTCGCGCTGGTGATCATCGATATAGATGGCTTCAAGTTCATCAACGACACCTATGGTCATCCGGTGGGAGACCAGGTGCTGCGGCGCGTGGCCGAGACACTGACCGGGCATTTTCCGGCGGGCAGCGTGGCACGCCTGGCCGGTGATGAATTCGCCGTGGTATTGCAGGATACGGGCGAGGATGAGGCGCGCACCCGCGCCCGGCGCCTGCATCAGGCGCTCTCGGCGATCACGGTCCCGTTACCGGTGGGCGAGCTGCGCATCCAGACCTCGATCGGGGTGGCGACCGCGCCGGCCTTCGGCAAGACCCCCCAGGAGCTGGTGCGTGCCGCGGACGTGGCGCTCTACCACGCCAAGAAAAGCGGCCGCAATCGGGTCGATGCGCTGTCCAAGGACATGGGCGAGGCGATCATGGACATCTTTTCCCAGGGCTTCGAGCTGCGCAACGCGCTCAACGCCGGCATGATCGCACCGTTTCTGCAGCCGATCTTCGACCTGCGCACGGACACGCTGATGGCGTACGAGGTGCTGATGCGTCTGAAGCGCGGCGACGATTACGTGCCCGCGGACGAATTCGTGCTGGTGGCGGAAGATCTGGGGCTGATCCGTGAGATGGACCTGTTCACGATGGAAAAAGCACTGCAGGCGGTGCCCAAGGGCGTGCACCTGTTCGTCAATATCAGCATGGCGTCGTTCTTCGCGCCGGATTTCCGCGACGCCTTCCTGGCGCTGCTGGCCTCGCCGCCGGCGCAGGGTCGCCAGATCACCATCGAATTCACCGAACGTCAGACCATCGAGATGACCGCCGACTTTTTCGCACTGCTCGAGGAGCTGCGCCGCGGCGGCTGCAAGATCGCGCTTGATGACTTTGGCGCCGGCTATTCGACCTACAGCTATCTGCGACGCCTCAAGCCGGATTTCGTCAAGATCGACGGCAGCTTCGTCCAGCACGTCCTCGACAACCCGCAGGACCGCAAGATCGTCGAACATATCCGCGAACTCTCCGAGGTGTTCGGCGCCCAATCCATCGCCGAACATGTCGAGGACCAGGCCACGGTCGAGCTGCTGCGCACGATCGGCGTCGACTATGCGCAGGGCTTTTTCTATGGCAAGCCCTGCAGCGTGGAGGCCTACCTGCGCGGTGGCGCGCCGTGCTGAGGCGTGGCCCGGCAGGCATCCACGGTGTAAACTGGTGTGCATGATTCACCAGCTGATCCGGCGCATTTTCAGGCCGCGCGACGCCTCCCCGGCCGTTCCCAAGATCATTCCCCGTTCCGAGCATGGCATCGGTCGCGAGCGGATCAGCGCCTGCGCACTGCGGGTATGCGACACCCTGCGCGAGCATGGGCACGCGGGTTTCATCGTCGGCGGTGCGGTGCGCGACCTGCTGCTGGGCAAGACGCCGAAGGATTTCGACGTGGCGACCGATGCCAAGCCGGAGCGGGTGCGCGAGCTGTTCCGGCGGGCGCGTATCATCGGACGGCGCTTTCGCATCGTACACGTGATGTGCGGACGCGACCTGATCGAGGTCACCACCTTCCGCGGCCTCATCGCCCCGGGCCATGGTGCCGAGGCGGGCGAGGAGACGGGCAATGACGATCACCGCCTGAGCGAGGACGGCCGCCTGCTGCGCGACAACGTCTTCGGCACCCAGGCAGAGGACGCCATGCGGCGCGATTTCACGGTCAACGCCCTGTATTACGATCCGGCGACGGAGTCGATCTGGGATTACCTGGGCGGCTATGCCGATGCGCGCCGCGGCGTGTTACGCATCATCGGCGATCCGGAAACGCGCTACCGCGAGGATCCGGTGCGCATGCTGCGTGCGGTGCGCCTGGCGGCGAAGCTGGGTTTCGAGCTCGATGCCGCCACCCGCGCGCCGATCCGCGGGATGGCCGATCGCCTGAGCGATGTGCCCAAGGCACGCCTGTTCGATGAAATGCTCAAGCTGTTCCATTCCGGCCATGCATTTGCCAGCGCGCAGCGCCTGCGGGCCGAGGGGCTGCACCATGGTCTGCTGCCCTTGCTCGACGTAGTGGTCGAGCAACCCCTCGGAGAGCGCTTCGTCGCTTTGGCGCTCAAGAATACCGACGAACGCGTGCTGGCCGACAAACCGGTGTCGCCGGCGTTTTTGTTTGCGACGCTGTTGTGGCACGAGGTCCTGGCACGCTGGCAGGCGCACGAGGAGGCGGGAGTCCGTTCGATGCCGGCGTTGAACGAGGCCATGGACGAGGTGATCCAGACTCAGGTGGACCGGCTCGCCATCCCGCGCCGTTACACTGCGGCGATGCGCGAGATCTGGGGCATGCAGCCCCGCTTCCAGCAGCGCAGCGGTCAGCGGCCGTTCCGACTGCTGGAACATCCGCGCTTTCGGGCTGGTTACGATTTTCTCCTCCTGCGCTGCGAAAGCGGGGAGTTGCCGGCGGAGCTGGCGGACTGGTGGACACGCTTCCAGGATGCATCGCCCGCCGAGCGCAGCGCCATGCTGGTGCAGGGCGAGGCGCCGGCGAAGCGGCGCCGCCGGCGGCGGCGCAAGGCGCCCCAGCCTGCCGCTGCGGATACCACGGCCTAAATCGCGCGCATGGTCGGTCCGGTGTTTCATGATGCCTACGTGGCGTTGGGCAGCAATCTCGCTGATCCTGCCGCGCAGGTGCAAGCCGCGTGTGAGGCGCTGGCGCGGCTGCCCGACAGCCGCTTCATCGCCTGTTCCGCGCTCTACCGCACCGCGCCGGTCGGCTATGTCGACCAGCCCGACTTCATCAATGCCGTGGTCCGGCTTGCGACGCGCCTGCAGCCGCACGAGCTGCTGGAGGCCCTGCTGGGGATCGAAAACCGTTTCGGCCGCGTGCGGCAGACGCGCAACGGCCCGCGGGTGCTGGATCTCGATCTGCTCCTCTACGACGACTGGATCTATCATGAACCCGGGCTGACCTTGCCGCACCCACGCATGCACGAGCGTGCCTTCGTGCTGGTGCCCTTGCTGGAGCTCGTGCCGGATATTTTCATTCCCGGACGCGGCGCCGCGCGTGACTGGCTGGCGCGGGTGGCAGACCAGGCCATCGAGCGGCTGTGATGCGGGACGCGCGCTTCATCGTGGTGGAAGGGCCGATCGGCGTGGGCAAGACCAGCCTTGCAAAGAAGCTGGCCGCCGCGTTCAACGGCGACACCTTGCTGGAGGGGGCCGAGGCGAATCCGTTCCTGCCTCGGTTCTACCAGGATCCCGAACGCCACGCGCTCGCCACCCAGCTGTTTTTCCTGTTTCAGCGTGTCGAGCAGTTGCGCGGCCTGAAGCAGCCGGAGCTGTTCGGCCGGCCCACGGTGGCGGATTTCATTCTCGACAAGGATCCGTTGTTCGCCGAGCTCAATCTGTCGGACCAGGAATTCCGCCTTTACCGGCAGATCCATGCCTACCTGCGGCCGCAGACACCGACCCCCGATCTGGTAATCTATCTGCAGGCCCCGCCGGAGGTGCTGTACGAACGTGTGCGCCGGCGCGGTGTTGCCTACGAGAGGCCAATCACGGAAGAGTATCTGCGGCGGCTGGCCGAGCGTTACAGCCGCTACTTTTACCAGTACGACGCCTCACCCCTGCTGATCGTCAACAGCGAGCATCTGAACTTCGTCGACGTGAAGCAGGATTTCGAATTGCTGCTCGCGCGCATCGCGGCGATGCGCGGCGAGCGCGAATTTTTCAGTCGCGGTGACCCATGACCATTACCCTGACCACCCTGCGCCGGCTGGCCGAGAACGGCGAGAAAATCGCCGCGCTCACTTGCTACGACGCCAGCTTCGCGCGTGTGCTGGAACAGGCGGGCGTCGAGATCCTGCTGGTGGGCGATTCCCTCGGCATGGTAGTGCAGGGACGCGCCACGACGCTGCCCGTCACGCTCGCCGACATGGCCTATCACACGGCCTGTGTCGCGCGCGGAGCCCAGCGTGCCTTCATCGTTGCCGATATGCCCTTCGGCAGCTACCAGGACGATCCGCATGCGGCCTTCCGGCACGCCGCCGAGTTGATGCGTGCGGGTGCTCACATGGTCAAGCTGGAAGGCGGCGCGGCGATGGTCGAGACGGTACGCTTCCTCACCGAGCGTGGCATCCCGGTCTGCGGGCATCTGGGGCTGCAACCACAGTCGGTGCACCAGCTCGGCGGGTACCGGGTGCAGGGGCGGGATGCAGCGGACGCGGCACGCCTGCGCGAGGACGCCCTCGGCCTCGCCGGTGCCGGTATCGGCCTGTTGGTGCTCGAATCGATCCCTGCCGCCCTTGCCGCCGAGATCACGGCACAGACGCCGGTGCCCACCATTGGCATCGGTGCCGGGGTCGAGTGCGCCGGCCAGGTGCTGGTGCTCTACGACATCCTGGGCATCTATGGCGGCAAGGTGCCGCGCTTCGCCCGCAACTTCATGGAGGGGGCCGCCGACATTGCGGACGCCGTGGCACGCTATGTGGCGGCGGTGAAGGCGAAGCGCTTCCCCGGCCCCGAGCATTCGTTCTGATGCAGCGCTTCGATCACATCGCTGCATTACGCGAGCACCTGGCGCGGGAAACGGCCCTGGTCTTCGTGCCCACCATGGGCAACCTGCATGCAGGTCACCTGGAGCTGGTGCGCTGCGCGCGTGCCCATGGGCGCTGCGTGGTGGTGAGCATCTTCGTCAATCCGTTGCAGTTCGGGCCGCAGGAGGACTTTGCCGCCTATCCCCGTACCCTGGAGGCGGATTGCGCGCAACTCGAGGCGGCGGGTTGTGATGTGGTGTTTCATCCATCGGCCAGCGAGCTCTATCCGGTGCCGCAGGACGTGATGGTGAGCCCGCCACCGGTGGCGGCGGAGCTGTGCGGGGCGTTTCGGCCCGGGCATTTTGCCGGGGTGTGCACCGTGGTGGCGAAGCTGTTTAACATCGTGCGTCCCCAGGTCGCGGTGTTCGGCAAGAAGGATTACCAGCAGCTCGTCATCGTGCGGGAACTGGTACGACAGCTCAACTTCCCCATCGAAATCGTGGCCGGCGAGACTGTCCGTGCCCCCGACGGGCTGGCGCTGTCATCCCGTAACGCCTATCTGGATGCGGCGGAGCGCCGCGAGGCGCCACGCCTTTTCCGCGTGTTGTCCACCGCAGCGCGGCGCATCGCCGCGGGGGAGCGCGATTATGCGGGCATCGAGGCGGCGGCACGGCGGGAACTCGAGGCCCACGGCTGGCGCGTGGATTACGTGGCGGTACGCGATCCCGTCACGCTCAAGGTGCCCGATGCGGCGGGGTCCGAAGTCGTGGTGCTGGGCGCAGCCTGGCTTGGCCGAACGCGCCTGATCGACAATGTGGAAAGTTCCGCCGGCGCCTCCCTGGCGGTATAATGCGCCTCCCTTTGGCCTGCCCAGGAGACGATGGCCATGCAAAGAACCATGTTGAAATCGAAGCTGCACCGGGCGCGCGTCACCCATGCCGAGCTGCATTACGAGGGTTCTTGCGCGATCGACGAGACCCTGCTGGAAGCGGCGGACATCCGTGAATACCAGCAGATCGACATCTACAACATCAGCAACGGCGAGCGCTTCACCACCTACGCGATCCGCGCGGCGCGGGATTCTGGCATCGTGTCGGTGAATGGCGCCGCGGCGCACAAGGCCAAACCGGGCGATATCGTCATCATCGCCAGCTATGCCGCCTACAACGAACTGGAATTGCAGAAATACGCGCCGCGACTGGTGTATCTGGATGACGCCAACCGCATCGTGGCGCAACGGGACCGGATCCCGGTGCAGGCGGGCTGAGTCTGACGCAAGACACGAAAAAGGCGGTCTGCGGGCCGCCTTTTTTCTTGATGGTGCCGGGAGAGGGACTCGAACCCTCACAGTGTCGCCACCGGCGGATTTTGAGTCCGCTGCGTCTACCGATTCCGCCATCCCGGCTTGTTCCCTCTGCGCGGCGGATTTTGGCTCCGACTCACGTGGGCGCTGCGCGCCCACATGAGTCTACGCCGCAACAGGCCGCCTGGACGGCCTGTTGTGAGTCCGCTGCGTCCACCGATTCCGCCCTTAGGGCGCAGAAGGAGGCGTGATTATCCGGGCAAAGGGAAGGGCATTCAAGTTCCGCTATAATTTTGCGCTGCCTGCCACGGCGTGCACGCCATCTCCCATGAAGATTGAGGATTTCGATTTCCCCCTGCCGCCGGAACTCATTGCCCAGACGCCGCTCGAAACCCGTCGCGCGAGTAGGCTGCTCCACGTGGACGGTCCGACGGGGAATCTCGCCGATCTCACCTTCGCCCGTCTGCCGGAGCTGGTCGTGCCGGGTGACGTGATGGTGCTCAACAACACCCAGGTGATCAAGGCGCGGGTGCTGGGCACCAAGGCCACCGGCGGCCAGGTCGAGCTACTGATCGAGCGCGTGCTCGACGAACGCCATGCCCTCGCGCAGGTTCGCGCAAGCCATGCGCCCAGACCCGATAGCGACATCCTGGTGGGCGGCGTGCCGGTGTTGCGGGTGATCGAGCGTGTTGGCGAGTTCTACCGGCTGCGGCTGCAAACGTCGGAGCCCCTGCTCGCCTGGCTGGAGCGCAACGGCAGTCTGCCGCTGCCACCCTACATCGGCCGTGCGCCCACGGCGGCAGACGAAGAGCGCTATCAGACCGTGTATGCAAGCCAGCCCGGTGCCGTGGCGGCGCCCACCGCCGGCCTGCATTTCGATGCGGCGATGCTTAAGGATCTGGCGGCACGCGGTGTGACGATCGTCTATCTCACCCTGCACGTGGGGGCCGGCACGTTCCAGCCGGTACGGGTGTCGGACGTGCGCGAACACCACATGCACAGCGAGTGGTATCACGTCCCTCCGGAGACGGTGACCGCGGTCGAGGCGGCCCGACGTAGCGGCGGGCGCGTTCTGGCGGTGGGCACCACCAGCCTGCGTGCCCTGGAGGCCGCAGCGGCCAACGGCCGGCTCGAAGCGGGGTTCGGCGAGACCAATCTCTTCATCCTGCCGGGCTACCGCTTCCGTGTGGTGGAGCGGCTCATCACCAACTTCCATTTGCCGAAATCCACCCTGTTCATGCTCGTGTGTGCCTTTGGCGGGCTCACGCACATGCACATGGCCTACCGTCATGCCGTGGCGCAGCGCTACCGCTTCTTCAGCTATGGCGATGCGATGCTGATCGAGCGGGCTCAGCAGTGAAATTCGAACACCTGGCAAGCGATGGGGCAGCCCGGCGTGGCCGGCTGACGCTCGCCCACGGGGTGGTCGAGACGCCGGCGTTCATGCCGGTCGGCACCTATGGCACGGTCAAGGCGATGACGCCGGACCGGCTGCGCGAAGTGGGTGCGCAGATCGTGCTCGGCAACACCTTCCACCTGTGGCTACGGCCGGGGCTCGACGTGATCGAAGCCCACGGCGGCTTGCACCGTTTCATGGGCTGGGATGGTCCCATCCTCACCGACTCCGGAGGCTTTCAGGTGTTCAGCCTGAATGCGCTGCGCAAGATCGGCGAAGACGGCGTGCACTTCCGCTCGCCCATCAACGGTGATCCCTGCTTTCTGTCGCCGGAAGAGTCAATGCGCATCCAGCGGGTGCTGAACTCGGACATCGCCATGATTTTCGACGAGTGTACGCCTTATCCGGCGGATTTGCAGGCGGCGCAGGCGTCGATGCAGCTGTCGCTGCGTTGGGCCGAGCGGTCCCGCCGCGCCCACGCGGGCAACCCGAATGCCTTGTTCGGCATCGTGCAGGGGGGTATGTACGAGCATCTCCGCGACGAGTCGTTGCGGGGGCTGCTGGCGATCGGCTTCGATGGCTACGCCATCGGTGGGCTCTCGGTGGGCGAGCCCAAGGCGGACATGCGCCGCATCCTCGCCCATACCGCGCCGCAGCTGCCGGCGGATGCGCCGCGCTACCTCATGGGGGTGGGCACGCCCGAGGACATCGTGGCGGCGGTGCAGGACGGCATCGATCTGTTCGACTGCGTGATGCCGACACGCAACGCGCGCAACGGCCACCTGTTCACGCGCCACGGGGACGTTCGCATCCGCAACGCCTGCCACCGCGACGATCCGCGCCCACTGGATCCGACCTGTGGTTGCTACACGTGCCGCCATTTCAGCCGCGCCTATCTGCACCACCTGGACAAGGCCAAGGAAATTCTCGGTGCGATGCTGAATACCATCCACAATCTGCACTTCTACCAGACCCTCATGCACGAGCTGCGCGAGGCGATCGAAGCGCGCCGCCTCAAGGACTTCGTCGCCGCCTTTGCGGCCGCCCGCGCGGGCGCTTCGTGCTAGAATCGCGCCTTTCGCGCAAGCCGCGATAACCGGGAGAGAGAAGGATGTTCATCAGCGACGCCCATGCCGCCGCCCAGCAGCCCGATCCGATCATGGGGCTGCTGCCGTTCATCATCATTTTCGTGTTGTTCTATTTCATGCTGATCCGGCCACAGTTGAAGCGTGCCAAGGAGCAGCGCAAGATGCTCGAAGCCCTGCAGAAGGGCGACGAAGTGGTCACTGCAGGGGGCGTGGTCGGCAAGGTGGTGAAGGTGGGCGACCAGTACGTGAGCTTGGAGCTGGCCGACAACGTCGTGGTGCTGGTCCAGAAACAGACCATCCAGACCCTGTTGCCCAAAGGCACCATGAAGGACCAGGCCGCTTAAGGCTGCCCGCATGAACCGTTACCCGCTCTGGAAATACGTCGTCATCGCCGTGGTCCTGCTGCTGGGCCTGCTCTATACCCTGCCCAATTTCTACGGTAACGAGCCCGCGGTGCAGATTTCCGCTGCCAAGGCATCGCTCAAGGTCGATGCGGCCACCGTGCAACGGGTCGAGCATGTGCTCAATCTCGGCCAGGTGCCGTACCGCAGCGTGCAGCTCGAAGGCAAGAATGTCACCGTCCGCTTCGCAGACGAGGACATCCAGACCCAGGGCGCCACCCTGTTGCGCGATCAGCTCGGGGACGACTATGTCGTGGCGCAGAACCTGCTGCCGCGCACGCCAGCGTGGCTGTCGGCCCTTGGCGCCGCCCCCATGTACCTGGGGCTCGATCTGCGCGGCGGCGTGCATTTCCTGCTGCAGATGGACAGCAAGGCGGCGCTCGCCAAGGCGATGGAGCGCCATGCCAGCGACGCGCGTTCGAGCTTGCGCGAGAAGCGCATTCCCTACACCAGTGTCACCCGGCAGGGCATGGAGGTGCGTATCAAGTTCCCGGATGCCATTGCGCGCCAACAGGGCAAGGCCTTGCTCGCCGAGCGTAACGACGAATTGTTCCTGCGCGAGGTGGACGAAGGCGGCGAGTTCCTGCTGGTCGCGACCTTGCGCCCGGAGGCGGAGACACGCCGCCAGGCGCTCGACCTGAAGCAGAACCTGACCACCCTGCGCAACCGCGTGAACGAACTGGGCGTGGCCGAACCCATCATCCAGCAGCAGGGGGCGGACCGGATCGTGGTGCAGCTGCCTGGCATCCAGGACACCGCCCGCGCGAAGCAGATTCTCGGTCGCACGGCCACACTGGAAATCCGCATGGCGGATTTCAGCGACGCAGAGGTGGCGGTGGCGATGCAGGGCCAGGTCCCGCTGGGCGCGAAACTGCTGACCGAGCGGGATGGCGGCAGGGTGCTGGTGCGCAACAACGTGGTGCTGACCGGCGACTATATCACGGATGCGAGCCCCGGTTTCGACGAGCACGGCCGTCCCGCGGTACACATGACGCTCGACGGACGCGGGGCGCGCATCTTCCAGCAGGTGACGCGGGAGAACGTCGGCAAGCGCATGGCGATCCTGCTGATCGAAAAGGGCCAGGAGGAGGTCGTCACCGCGCCGGTGATCCAGACCGAGATCGGCGGCGGTCGGGTGCAGATCACCGGCATGCGCAGCACCGATGAAGCCAATGACATCGCCCTGCTGTTGCGCGCCGGCGCGCTGGCGGCGCCGATGGAGATCATCGAAGAACGCACCGTGGGGCCGAGCCTCGGCAAGGACAACATCGAGCGCGGCTTCAATTCCACCTTGATCGGTTTCGCCGCGATCGTGGCGTTCATGGCATTTTATTATCGTGTCTTCGGTCTGATCGCGAGCGTGGCGCTGGGGGCGAACGTGCTGCTGCTGATTGGCATCCTGTCCATGCTGCAGGCCACCCTTACGCTGCCGGGCATCGCGGGGGTGGCGCTGACCCTGGGCATGGCCATCGACGCCAACGTGCTCATCTTCGAGCGGATTCGCGAGGAACTGCGCAATGGCAACTCGCCCCAGGCGGCGATCAGCGCCGGCTTCGATCGTGCCTGGGACACCATTCTCGACTCCAACCTCACCACCCTGATCGCGGGCTTTTTCCTGTTCTGGCTCGGCTCCGGCCCGGTGCGGGGCTTTGCGGTGGTACTCTGTATCGGCATCCTCACCTCCATGTTCAGTGCGGTGACCGTGTCGCGGGCGATCGTGAATCTGACGTACGGCCGGGCCAAGCATCTCAAGTCGCTGTCCATCGGCTAGGAGGCCCGTCATGGAACTGTTCCGGATCAAGCACGACATTCCCTTCATGCAGTATGCGAAGGTGACGTCGATGTTTTCCTTCGCGTTGTTTGCCCTCGCAGTCGTGTTCCTGGTGTGGAAGGGGCTGAACCTCGGTGTCGATTTCACCGGCGGTACGGTGCTGGAGGTGCGGTATGCCGAGACGGCTGATATTCCGGCTATCCGTGCCCAACTTGCCCGAAACGGCCATCCCGATGCGAGCGTGCAGAACTTCGGCACCTCGCGCGACGTGTTGATCCGCCTCGGCGTGAAGCCCGGCGTCACCAGTGCCCAATTGTCGGAGCAGGTGCTGGCCCTGCTCAAGCAGGCCCATCCGGACGTGGTGCTGCAGCGGGTGGAATTCGTTGGCCCCCAGGTCGGGCAGGAGCTGCTGGAAAGCGGTTCGCTTGCGTTGCTGTTCGTGTGTCTCGGTATCGTCATCTACCTCGCGGTACGCTTCGAATGGCGCTTCGCGGTCGGCGCCATCGTCGCCACGGCACACGACGTGGTGATCCTGCTCGGGCTGTTCGCCCTGTTCCAGTGGGAGTTTTCCCTGACCGTGCTGGCGGCGGTGTTGGCCATTCTGGGTTATTCGGTCAACGACACGGTGGTGGTGTTCGACCGCATCCGGGAGAATTTCCGCAAGATGCGCAAGGGCAACGTGGCGGAGATCATCGACAACGCGGTGACGCGCACCCTCTCCCGGACCTTCATCACCGCCGGGACCACGCTGCTGATGGTGCTGGCGATGCTGGTGTTCGGCGGCGAGATCCTGTTCTACTTCGCCCTCGCGCTGGCCATCGGCATCGCGGTGGGCACCTATTCGTCGGTGCTGGTGGCCAGCCCGATCGTGTTGTGGCTGGGCGTGTCGCGCGAGGACTTCGTCAAGGTGGAAAAGAAGACGGAAGCAGAACAGCTGCCGTAGTCGTTACCCTACCTCGAGCAGCTCGACGTCGAACACCGGCGTGGCGTTGGGCGGAATCACGCCGCCGGCGCCGCGGGCCCCGTAGCCCATCTGCGGCGGGATGATCAGGGTGCGCCGTCCGCCGGCTTCCATCCCCACCACACCCTCGTCCCAGCCGCGGATCACCCGTCCTGCACCGAGTGAAAATTGAAAGGCTCGTTCCGGTCGCGTGAACTGTCGAATTTCCCGCCCTTGTCTTGGGGTGCTCCGGCTTCGTTACGCCAGCCCGTGTAGTGGACGGTGACGCGCCTGCCCGCGGTCGCCTCCGTGCCTTACCCCACTGTTTCGTCGATGGGGATCAGGTCGTTGCCCGGCACGCCTGGGGCGGGCGGGACCCTAGGCGAGACCCGAAAGGAGCTTGTCGAACGCTTCCTGGAACAGGCGCACCCCCTCGACCTGGAGGTCGTCACCCACATCGCGCATGTTGATCTTCATGCGCTCCAGCGCCAGATACTCGTGCTGCGCCCGCTCGACGTCGGCCTCGAGTGTGGCCGCGGCTTTGCCGTGGTCGCGGAAGAAGCCGATGGTCGCGTCCGGAAGGGTGTTGATGGTTTCAGGCCCGATCAGCGGTTCCACGTAGAGCACGTCGCTGTAGGCGGGGTTCTTGGTGCCCGTGCTCGCCCACAGGGGATATTGCGGCCGCGCGCCCCGTGCCCGCAGCGCGGCGAAATACTTGCCGTGGAACAGCTCCTTGTAGCGCTGGTAGACCAGTTTTGCCATTGCGACCGCGGCGCGCCCGCGCAGCGCCAGCGCTTCGGGGGTGCCCAGTGCTTCCAGTCGTTTGTCCACCAGCGTGTCAACCCGCGACAGGAACACGCTGGCGACGGATTTCACCGCGCGTGGATCGCCGCCTGCCTCGACCCAACGCGTCAGGCCGCGGATGTAGGCCTCCGCCACCTGCATGTAGTGATGCAGGGAAAACATCAGCGTCACGTTGACGCTGATGCCGCGCGCCGTCAGCGTCTCGAATGCCAGAATGCCCTGGGGCGTGGCCGGCACCTTGATCAGCACGTTGGGTCGGGCCACGGCCGCGTGCAAACGAGTCGCGGCCGCGACCGTGGCGTCCTCGTCATGGGCCAGGCGTGGGGAGACCTCCAGGCTCACGTAGCCGTCATCGCCCATGGTCTCCTCCCACACCGGGCGCAGCAGGTCGCAGGCGGCCTGCACGTCCGGTATCGCGAGCGCTTCGAAGCGCGCCTCGAGCGAGGCTTCCGTCTGCTTGAGACGCGCCAGGTCTTCGGCATAGTAGGGGCTTTCCGCGATGGCCTTCTGGAAGATGGCCGGATTGGACGTGACGCCGGTCACGCCGTCCTGTTCGATATAGCGTTTGAGCCCGCCCTCCCGCAGCAGGGTGCGCGAGAGGTTGTCAAGCCAGATGCTTTGACCAAAGCGTTTGATGTCGATCAAGGGATTTCCCCGGCGCGTTTCGATGAATGGGTCGCGATGCATAGTATCCTCCGCATGGCGTGTGGCAACTCCCTGGGCTTGCGGCTATGCTCTTTCCTAGCTTTATAGGGGTGGATGCAGAAATTCTCAACCATGGTACAGACTTGGGATTGGGGGCGCCTGCTCGAGACGGCCTGGTTTGCGTCCATTCAACCGGCTCTGGGACGGGCCCCCTGGCCGCGCCGGTCGTGGCCGTCGCTGGCCGATTACCAGGCGCTCTTCGATGGGCTGCCGGCGCCCCCCAGATCCGGTTCGGGCGCGCCCTTGCGCGTGGTGGCCCAGCAGGCCACCTCGGCAGCGGGCTACGAGACACGCATCTTTGCGCGCGGTGAACTGCCGACCCGGTCCGAAAACTGGCACGACTGCTTCAATGTGCTCGCCTGGGCGAGTTTTCCGCGCGCGAAGTCGGCGTTGAACGCGCGCCATCACGCCGCCCTGGCGCAGGCACCCGCCCGCGGCCGTTCCCCGGAGCAGGATGCCCTGACCCAGTTCGATGAAAGCGGGGTGGTGGTCATGGCCAGCAACAGGGCGCTCCTGGAACTGATCCGCAGTTTCTCCTGGAAGGCATTGTTCTGGCAACGCCGGGCGCAACTCGCCACGTCGCTGGCGTGCTACCTGTTCGGCCACGGGCTGATGGAGAAGGCCCTGCGCCCCTATGTGGGTCTCACCGGCAAGGCAATCCTGTTTGCAGTGGATCCGGCCTTCTTCCAGGAACCGCTGCCGGCGCGGCTTCGCGAAGTCGATGCACGGCTTGCGGCATGGCTTGCCGACGGTTCGCACCTGCAAACCCCGCGGGATCTCGCGCCGCTGCCCCTGTTGGGCCTGCCGGGATTCTCGGCGCTGGGAGAAGCCGAGGCGTTCTACGACCGCGTCGATTACTTCCGTCCGGGGCGGCGGGCGGGCTGACTCCTCCATCCACTGGATGGGGCATTCCCCTGCCTCTGGCCGCCGCTGACGACTCCCTGTCATGGCCGCGCCGCCGCTTCGATCCCGGCCGATACTCGAGGGGATGTCGGATTTTTTTACATGGCGCCCCACCCGTACATTTCGCCATGAGGATTATTTGCATGAAAACAGCAACCTGTGATTCAGGTACGAGGCTTGCTTCATATTGGCGGGGCGCTGCCGTGGCAAGGACAGGCCGTGGCATGCGTTGCCACCAAGTTTTAATGGGGACTTTCATGCCAGCCGCGAGGCTGGCTTTTTTTTGGCTGACGCACAGGGGCAGAATGGGTGCGTTTCGTGGCAAGGGCGTAGTGGGCCCCAGACCGTCACACCTGCCGCCGAGTCTGTCCATGAATTGACAAGTGACGGATTTGTAGTGGTTTTTCGCGCGATGCCGAGCTTACACCGGTGTCATGGCGCAGCCCGGCAAATGGCATGGCACTTGCTCGTGGCATTGAAGCGGGGCAGCGATGCCGCGCATTTGGGATGCACTCTCTCCTTGATCCGGAGCTTGGCCGGGCGCTGGTGCCGCCCGGCCCCTTTTTTCAGCGGCCGTTTTTTGTCGCCTCGTACAAGGGGATCACCCTGGGCAGGTGGGCCTCGATGTCCTTGATGCGGTTGGCGGGGTCCGGATGGGTGCTGAGAAATTCCAGTGGCCGACCACCGCCGTTCGCCAGCATCTTCTTCCAAACGCTCACTGACGCACGCGGATCGTAGCCGGCGCGGGCCATCAGCTCGATGCCGATGCGGTCCGCCTCCCGCTCCTTTTCCCGCGAGAAGGGCAGGGTCAGGGCCACGGTGGTGGCTTTTCCCAGCAAGTCGGTGGTGGCCTGCCCCAGCCCTGCTGCGGTGGCGACGATGGCCACACCCATCTGCTGGGCGAGCGCTTCCGACATCGCCTCACGGGTGTGCTCGCGCAGGGCATGGGCAATCTCGTGGCCCATCACGGCGGCGAGCTCGGCGTCGCTGAGGCCGAGCCGCTCCACGAGGCCGGAATACACCATGATCTTGCCCCCGGCGGCGCAGTAGGCATTGAGCTCCTTGCTGGTGAGGACGTTGATCTCCCAGTTCCAGCGCCTGGCGTCGGGGCGGAAGGCGTCCACCTGCTGGATGAGGCGCTGCCCGATGCCGCGCACCCGCGCAGTGAGCTGGGGGTCGGCATTGAGGGCGCCGCGGGCCGCGTATTTCTGCTTTTCCTGGGCATAGAATTGCGCCGCACCGCGCTCGGCCTGTTCGGCGGAGATCAGCAGGAACTGCTTGCGCTGCACCCCCACTTCGCCGCCGGCGGTGGTGGTGGCGCAGCCTGAAAGCTGCAGCAGCAAGGCCGCGACTGCGGTCGCCAGAACGATACGCAGGCCCATGACGCTTGTCCTCTTCCTCACCATTTCACCAAGTGTACGGGATTCAGCGCCCGCCCGAGAAAGCGCTCGCCGATGGTCTGGAAACGCAGGGGCAGGTCGGTGACATAAAACTCATGGCGCGGCGCGCTGCGGGCCGGATTGGCGAGGCCGAGGTCCTTCAGCAGCCGGGCGGCCTGGCTGGCCATCGCTTCCGCCGAATCCACCAGCGTGATGTCCCGTCCGACCACTTCCTGCAGCAGGGGTTTCAGTAGGGGGTAATGGGTGCAGCCCAGAACCAGGGTATCGATGCGGTGGGCCAGCACGGGCTTCAGGTATTCCTGTGCGGTGAGCCGGGTCACTGGATGGTCGAGCCAGCCTTCCTCCACCAAGGGGACGAACAGGGCACAGGCCTGGGAATGGAGTTCCGCATCGGGGTCGCGACGATGGATGGCCTGCGCATAGGCATTGCTGTTGATGGTGGTGGGCGTGCCGATGATACCGATGCGGTGACTGCGCGTGGCCGATGCCGCCCCGGCAGCACCGGCATCGATCACATCCAGCACCGGCACCGGCGAGCGGGCGCGTACGGCATCCGCGGCCACGGCCGCCATGGTATTGCAGGCGATGATGAGCAGCTTCACTTGCCGCGCGAGCAGGAAGTCGGTGATCTGCGTGGTGTAGTGGGTGATGGTTTCGACGGATTTCACCCCATAGGGTACGCGCGCCGTGTCCCCGAAGTAGACCAGGTTCTCGAAGGGCAGGCGTTCCATCAGCGCCCGCACGACCGTGAGGCCGCCGACGCCGGAATCGAACACGCCGATGGGGAAAGAGGCCTTGGTGTGCATGGGGTGGGGTGGCGCGGGTGATCCGTCGATGGAAGGGGCCGCCCGGTTGTCATCCGCGCGGGGCCACGCTCGAAATGGCGCGCATTATACAGCCAGCGGTCTCAAGCGCGTCGAAACCGCCGGACGCGGCGGACCTGCCCTCAGGCGATGCCGTGCCGCTCGAGCGCCCAGGCGACGTGTTCGCGGACCAGCGCCGAAGGATGGTCGCGCCGCGCTTCGAGGGCGGCCGTGATGGCCGGGCGGGTCGGCGCGTTGCCCAGCGCCACCGCGAGATTGCGCAGCCATTGCGCGTGACCGATGCGTCGGATGGCGCTGCCGGCGAGGCGGGCCTCGAATTCGGCTTCGCTCCAGGCGAAGAGTTCCACCAGTGTGGTATCATCGAGTCCGTGACGGACCCGGAAGTCCTCGAGTCGGCTTTGCTGCGCGAACCGGCTCCACGGACACACCAGCTGACAGTCGTCGCAGCCGTAGATGCGGTTGCCCATCAGCGCGCGGAGTTCGACGGGAATCGATCCGCGATGTTCGATGGTCAGATAGGAAATGCAGCGGCGCGCATCCAGCACGTAAGGGGCGACGATGGCCCCGGTGGGACAACCCTCCAGGCAGGCACGGCAGCTGCCGCAGTGATCGGCCTCGGGCCCATCCACGGGCAGTGGCAGATCGATATAGAGCTCGCCGAGGAAAAACCACGAGCCGTGTTCCCGATGGAGGAGCAGGGTATGCTTGCCGCGCCAGCCCAGCCCCGCCTGGCGGGCCAGCTCCACCTCCATGACCGGCGCGCTGTCGGCAAAGACGCGGTGGCGGAAGGGGCCCACCTCGGCCGCGATGCGCTCGGCAAGCTGCTTGAGCCGCGCGCGCATCACCTTGTGGTAGTCGCGTCCCAGCGCGTAGCGGGAGATGAAGGCCCGCTCGGGATCAGCCAGCACCTCGAAGCTGTCCTTCGTCTGCGGTGGAAGATAATCGAGTCGGACCGAAATCACGCGCAGCGTGCCTGGCACCAGCTCTGCCGGTCGCGCGCGCTTCGCCCCATGGCGTGCCATATAATCCATGGCGCCATGCCTGCCCTCCGCCAGCCACTGCATCAGGCGCGCTTCCGCCTCGGACAGCTGAACGCCTGCGATACCGACCCCCTGGAATCCCAACGCGCGCGCCCACTGTTTGATGTGGCGCGCGAGCCGCGCGAAGTCGATGTCGGGCTGCGATGCGGCAGGCATGCCTCCCATGATAGCGGCCTGGCATGGGGCTGACACGCTTTCTTCCGGACGAGGCCGCGACCCTGGCCCTCGGCGCGGCGCTGGCGCGGGGGCTCGCGCCGGGGCTGGTCATCCACCTGGTCGGTGACCTGGGCGCCGGCAAGACGACGCTCGTGCGCGGCATGCTGCGTGGCCTGGGGTTCGAGGGGCGGGTGAAGAGTCCTACCTACACACTGGTTGAACTTTATCCATTTTCTAGTTTATCCTTATATCACTTTGATTTTTATCGCTTCGCGGATCCGAATGAATGGGTGGAAGCGGGATTTCGCGATTATTTCAACCCGGCAGCCGTGTGTGTGGTGGAATGGCCGGAGAAAGCCGGCGCGGATCTGCCGAAACCGGATGTGCGAATCACCCTCACGCTGGCCGACGGTGGGCGCAGCGTGACCATGGACGCGACGACGGAGGCGGGGGCAAGGTGTCTGAAGGCAGTCGGAGCGCAAGATTCGGAACAGGGTGCGGGCGGTTCGCCCTCCTCCTGAGCTTGTTTGCCCTCGGCGCACCCGTGCAGGCGCCGGCGGCCGCGAGCGGCCCAACCCAGATCTCCGCTGCGCGGGTGTGGCCGGCTGCCGAATACACACGGGTGACCCTCGAATCGCCCCGGGCCATGCAATACACGCTTTTCACGGTCTCCGATCCCGACCGCGTCGTGCTCGACCTCAGCGGCGTCGACCTCAACAAGGTGCTCGCAGATCTGCCCCGCAGGATTGCCGCTGACGATCCCTACCTCAAGGGTTTGCGCGTGGCGCGCAATCGGCCCGGCGTGGTGCGCCTGGTGTTCGACCTCAAAACCGAGGTGAAACCGAGTGCCTTCGTTTCCAAGCCGGTGGGCCAATATGCGCACCGCCTGGTCCTCGACTTGCACCCCGTCAGGCCGGTCGATCCCTTGCTGGCCCTGCTGGAGGCGGCCAATCCGGCAGAGGCGGCGGCGGGCCTGCCCAATGGGTCGGAGGCCGTGGCCGGCCTGCCTGCTGCACCCGCCACGCCCAAGATGCCGCCCAGGCGTGCGGGCAAGGATTTCGTGCGTCTGGTGACGGTGGCGATCGATGCCGGCCATGGCGGAGAGGATCCCGGCGCGATCGGGCGGCGGGGCACCCTGGAGAAGGATGTCACCCTCGCCATTGCCCGGCGGGTGAAAGCCAAGCTCGACGAAGAACCCAACATGCGCGCAGTGCTGATCCGCGATGGGGATTATTTCGTGCCGCTGGGACAGCGTGTGAGCCGGGCCCGGCGCATCCAGGCCGATCTGTTCGTGTCCATCCATGCCGATGCCTATCTGAACCCCGATGCGCGCGGCTCCTCGGTGTTCGCCCTGTCCGAGAACGGTGCCTCGAGCGTGGCGGCCCAGTGGCTCGCCAAGCGCGAAAACGACGCCGATCTCATCGGGGGTGTGAATGTGGATGTCAAGGATCGCTATCTCAAGCAGACGCTGATCGACCTGTCGCAGACCGCCACCATCAACGACAGCCTCAAGCTCGGTCACGCGGTATTGTCCGAGCTGGGCACCGTCAACAAACTGCACAAACCCCGCGTGGAGCAGGCTGGTTTTGCGGTCCTCAAGGCGCCGGACATTCCCTCCATACTCGTGGAGACGGCCTTCATCACCAACCCGGACGAAGAGGCGCGGCTGAACGACGAGGCGTACCAGGACCGCATGGCCGCTGCCATCGTCGCCGGCATCAAGCGCTATTTCGCCGACAATCCTGCGCTGGCACGCACCCGGGTCGCCACCAACTGACGGGTATAATGGCGGCCAGCCAGTGCGTCGCCATGCCGTCCATCCAACTGCTCCCCGATCTGCTCATCAACCAGATCGCCGCCGGCGAGGTGGTGGAGCGCCCGGCATCTGCGCTGAAGGAGCTGCTCGAAAACGCCATCGACGCCGGCGCCAGCGAAATCGATGTGCGTCTGGCCCAAGGCGGCATCAAGCACATCCGGGTGAGCGACGATGGCAGCGGCATCGCCAAGGAGGATCTGCCCCTCGCGCTCGCGCGCCACGCCACCAGCAAGATCGCCTCGCTCGATGACCTGGAGCGCGTGCGCAGCCTGGGCTTTCGCGGCGAGGCGCTGGCCAGCATCGCTGCCGTGTCGCGTCTGAGGATCGCGAGCCGGTGCCGGCAGGACCCGCACGGCTGGGCAGTGGAAGCGGAGGGCGGGGCGATCTCGCCCCTTACGCCGGAAGCGGTGTCCCCGGGCACCGTGGTGGATGTGCGCGACCTGTATTTCAACACCCCGGCGCGGCGCAAATTTCTCAAGACCGATGCCACCGAATGGGCCCATTGTGAGGAAATGTTCAAGCGTGCCGCCCTGTCGCGGCCGGACGTCGATTTCACCCTGCAGCACAATGGCCGCGTGTGCTGGCATCTGCGCGCGACGTCGGATTTTGGCCAGCGCATCCAGGCCTTGGCCGGCGATGCGTTTGCCGCGGCGGCCATTCCCATCGATGCGCGGGCCGGCGAGCTGCACCTGTGGGGCATGGCGGCCCTCCCGACCTTTTCCCGTGGCAGCCGCGACTTGCAATACGTGTTCGTCAACGGCCGCTTCGTGCGGGACAAGCTGCTCGTGCATGCCATTCGTGAAGCCTACCAGGATGTGCTGCACCACGAGCGGCATCCGGCCTATGTGCTGTTCCTGGAGCTGCCGGCGGAAGCAGTCGACGTGAATGTGCATCCGATGAAGATCGAAGTGCGCTTCCGCGATGGCGGGGCCGTGCATCGGTTCGTATTCCACGCCTTGCAGAAGGCGCTTGCCGCCCCGGCAGGCGCGGGCGTGGCCTCGCCCGCATCGGCGGCGCCCGCCCTCCCCACGCCGCTTGGCCCGCTACGGCGCGAGGCGCACACCGCACCGCAGCAGACCGCGCTGAACCTGCGCGCGGCACAGCCCCTGGGCTTCTACGAGGCGCTGTTTGGCGAAGCGGCGGCGCAGAGCACCGTGCTGCCCGAAGCGGCGGACGCGGATGTCATCCCGCCGCTGGGCTATGCCGTGGCGCAGATCCACGGCGTGTACATCCTGGCCCAGAACGAGCAGGGTCTGGTGGTGGTGGACATGCACGCTGCCCACGAGCGCATCGTGTACGAAAAACTGAAAGCTGCTCTGGACCAGCAGCAGGTGCCCACCCAAGCCTTGCTGGTGCCCGTGGTGCTGCAGGCCTCGGCGCTGGACGTCGCCACGGTGGCGGAGCAGGCGGAAGTGCTCAAGCGGCTCGGCTTCGAAATGGCGGCGCTGTCCCCCACGGCCATCGCCGTGCGGTCCATCCCGGTTGCGCTCAAGGAGGCGGATCCGGTCTCGCTGGCGCGCGACGTGCTGCGAGATGTGCGCGAACTCGGTGGCAGCCGCGTGCTCACCGAGCGCCGCAACGAACTGCTCGCCACCCTGGCCTGCCATGGCGCGGTGCGTGCGAACCGCAAGCTCACCCTCCTGGAAATGAACGCATTGTTGCGCGAGATGGAAGCCACCGAGCGCTCAGGCCAGTGCAACCACGGCCGGCCCACCTGGTTCCAGCTCTCCCTGTCCGATCTGGACAAGTGGTTCATGCGCGGAAAATGACGGCGGCGGGACCGCGGGCGATTTTCCTGATGGGTCCCACCGCCAGCGGCAAGACCGGCGTGGCGGTGGAACTGGTGCAACGCCTGCCGCTCGAAATCATCAGCGTCGATTCGGCCCTGGTGTATCGCCACATGAATGTCGGCACCGCCAAGCCCGATGCACAGACCCTGCGCATGGCGCCGCACCACCTGATCGACATCATCACGCCGACGGACGTGTACTCTGCGGCCCAGTTTCGCGCCGACGCGCTGAACCGCATGGCGGAGATCACCGCACGTGGTAAGGTTCCCCTGCTGGTCGGCGGCACCATGCTCTATTTCAAGGTGCTGCGGGAGGGGCTCTCCGATTTGCCGCCGGCCGATCCCGCGCTACGCGCCGCCATGGAAGAACGGGCAAGGATCGCAGGCTGGCCCACGTTGCACGCGGAACTGGCCCGGGTGGATCCGGAAACCGCCGCGCGCCTCGAGCCGAACGACGCCCAGCGCATCCAGCGGGCGCTGGAAGTCTTCCAGCTGAGCGGCCAGCCCCTGTCGGTGTTGCTGTGCCGCCGGCCGGCCGGTGCGCTGCCCTATCAGGTGCTGCCCATCGCCCTCATGCCCGGCGACCGCGCCGTTCTTCATCAGCGTATCGCCGAGCGCTTCGACCTCATGCTGCGGCAGGGGCTGGTGGAGGAAGTCCAATGGCTGCGCGCCCATTACCCCCTGACCCGTGGCATGCCTTCCATGCGCTGCGTGGGGTACCGCCAGGTGTGGGATTGCCTGGAAGGCACCCTGCCACTCGTGGCATTGCGGGACCGGGGCATTTTTGCCACGCGCCAGCTGGCCAAGCGACAGATGACCTGGCTACGGGCCATGCCCGATGCGTTGCGGGTGGACTGTTTGGAAGCGGCGCTCGTCAACCGGGTGGAACAGGCGATCCGGCGCTTTTTGGGGCTGTAGGGCGCGGGTTGTGCCCGCTCACTTCGAAACCACCCGCGCCTTCACGGCCCCGACGGCAAAGGTCACGTCCAGCGCCTGTCCGACGGTGACGGCTGTGCTGCTGCGCACCACCCGCCCCTGCTCATCGCGCACGATGCTGTAGCCTCGCTCCAGCACCGCTTGCGGGTTAAGGTGCGCAAGATGCGTGGTGAGGCTGGTCACGGTCTGTCGGGCTGCTTTCAGGCGCTGATACATCGCCAAGGTCAGCCGTGTGGCGAGATGTGCGCGGGTTTGCTGCCGCCGGGTGATGTCCGGCCGCGCGGCGAGAAGCTGCCCTCGCAGGTGCTGCAGCTGCCAGTGCCGCCCATCCAGGCTGCGGCGGACTGCCTGGCTGAGGCGCTGCTCGAGTTGGCGCACCTGGGCTTGCTGATGCCGCAGCCGCTCGCGCGGATGGACCAGCCGCTTGGCCAGATGGTCCAGGTGCTGCATGCGGGTTTCCAGGGCGCGGAAGGTCTCACCCTGCAGTCGGTGCGCCAGGTGCGCCACCTTGCGCACAAGCTCATCCCGGTTGGGCGAGACCAGCTCCGCCGCGGCCGTGGGCGTGGGGGCGCGCACGTCGGCGGCGAAGTCGGCGATGGTGAAGTCGGTTTCGTGGCCGATGCCACAGACGATGGGAATGTCGCTGGCGGCGATGGCACGGGCGACGATTTCCTCGTTGAATTCCCACAGATCTTCGATGCTGCCCCCGCCGCGGCAGAGGATGAGGACGTCGCACTCCCTGCGCCGGTTGGCGGTCTCAATCGCCTGGGCGATGTTCAGGCAGGCGCCGCGGCCTTGCACCGGGGTGGGGTAGAGCACGATGGGAATGCTGGGCATGCGGCGCTTGAGGGTGGTGAGCACGTCGCGCAGGGCTGCTGCCTGGGGCGAGGTGACGATGCCGATTTGCGCGGGGAAGGCGGGGAGCGGCCGCTTGCGTTCTGCGGCGAAGAGGCCCTCCGTTTCCAACTTCGCCTTCAGTTTGGCGAAGGCCTCGTAGAGGGCGCCCAGGCCACCCCGCCGAAGGCTCTCCACGTTGAGCTGGAAGTCGCCGCGCGGCTCGTACAAGGACACCATGACCCGCGCGTCCACCTGCATGCCGTTCTTCGGCGCGAAGTCCACGTACTGGTTGCGATGCCGAAACATCACGCAGCGGGCCTGTGCCTTGTCATCCTTCAGCGAAAAGTACCAATGCCCCGATGCGTGCTGGGTGAGGTTGGTGATTTCGCCACTCACCCAGAGGGGTGGAAAGCCGTTTTCGAGCAGCGCCCGGGCGCGGCGATTCAGTTCCGAGATCCCGATCGGTTCATCACCTGGCGCGGAAAACAAGGTATTCGGCATGGCTGGATTGTAGCAGCTATCCACAAACGGCCGCTTTCGGCACGCGCCCGATTGCACGAGGGTCATGATTGTGGCGCCAAATTCATAAGCAACTGATTCGCTGAGATGTTTGCAAAGCGCAAAACTTGAGCGCGCGACAAAAAGGCTTCGCCGCAATTCACTTAGGAAGAATTCGAACAACTTTTGCACAAGCTTATCCACAGCGAATGTGGACAAGGAAAAAATCTGCTTGCGCTGCCGCGCGCTAAACCCCACTTTGCAGGTTTTGCATGAAGTCATCCCTGCAATCGCCAGCGCGTCGTAGCTGTGGACTTGCAATATGACGAAAGCCTAGTACAATGGCATAGGGAGAACGACGGCTGTTCGCGCGACGATCAGACATCGTTCTCTTGTCTCAGACGTGGCGTGATGCCACGTTCGTTCTGCTTCTGCTCCGCTTCGCTCCGGGTGCAACATCCCGGAGCATTTTTTTGGCGCACACCTCGGCTTGCCCTGTTGCGGTGGGCAGGCTAAAGTTACGCGACTTTTTGCGGAGGCAACGTGCTCAGCATCATCGAAAAAGCCGGTTGGCCGATTTGGCCTTTGATTCTTGCTTCGATCGTCGCCCTCGGCATCATCGGCGAGCGGCTGTGGACGCTGCGCACGCGCCTGATCGCTCCCCCGGGCCTGCTCGGGTCGGTGTTGCAGGAGCTGCAGGCCAAAGGCGTCACGCCGGAGATGATCGCGCGGCTGGCCGAAGGCTCGCCGCTGGGGCGCATCTTCGCCGCCGGGCTGCGCAACGTGAACAGCTCGCGGGAGATGATGAAAGAAGCGATCGAGGAAGAGGGCCGCGCCGTCGTGCACGATCTGGAGCGCTTTCTCAATACGCTCGGGACCATTGCCACCGCCGCGCCGCTGTGGGGCCTGTTCGGCACCGTGGTGGGCATGATCGAAATCTTCGGCGCGCTGCGGCCCAGTGGCAGCAGTCCGGCAGAACTGGCGCAGGGCATCTCCATCGCGCTGTACAACACCGGCATGGGGCTCCTGGTGGCGGTGCCCGCTCTGGTGTTCTACCGCTATTTTCGCGGTAAGGTCGAAGCCCTGGTGATGGACATGGAGCAGCAGGCGATCAAGCTGGTCGAAGTGCTGCATGGCGAGCGCAAGTGAGCCGGCCATGAATTTCCGTCGGGGGCAGCAGGAGGAGCCGGTCGAGATCAACATGATCCCGATGATCGACGTGCTGCTCGTGATCCTGATCTTCCTCATGGTCACCACCACCTTTTCACAAATTGCCGAACTGCAGATCAATCTCCCCACCGCCCAGGCGGACCAGCCTGAGGAAAAACCCGCGACCGTCCATGTGGTGGTGGATGTCCAGGGGCGCTATACGATCGACGGGCAGGCGCTCGGCAGCGCGGGGGTCGAAGCACTGAGCACGGCGCTGCGCCAGGCGGCGGGCAGCGCGCCGGATCCGGTGGTGATCATCAGCGCCGACGCGGGGGCCACGCACCAGTCGGTGGTCAATGTGATGGAAGCGGCCCGGCAGACCGGCCTGAGCCGCATCACGTTCGCCACCCAGTCGCCCAAGACACGGTGACGCGAACATGCGCTCCGGCGGCGGGCGCAGCCGATGCACCGCGGCCACGTCCATCGTTTCTGCAGTCCTTACGTGATCCCTATGGGGCGTTCTTGCCGGCGCTGTGGTGGGCCGACTGGCGCGATGGGCGCACCGGCCAGCTGGGGCGGCGTGCGGCACGCTGGGGCTACGTCAGACCCCCCCAGGCGGGTGGCCGCATCCTCTGGCTGGTCGCAGGCGCGCATTACGACAGTGTGCGCCTAGGTGCGGAGCTGCTGCGTGGCTTGCGGGAGAAGCGCCGCGACGTGCGGCTGGTATTGACCTTCGAGGCCGAGTATCCGGAGCTGCTCGCTCCGCTCGAAGGCCTGCCCAAGACCGGCTGGGGTTTCGGCGCGTGCGACCATCGGCGCGCCGTGGACCGCATCGTCACACGCCTGGATCCATACGGGGTCATCTACTGTGGCGTTGTGCCGCGCTTGCACCTCGCACGGCGGTTGGCGCACCTGCCGCGCCAGCTGGTGATCGCGGCTGGGCGTCCGCCTTATCCCATGCGGGTCGAGCGGGTGTATCCCCGGGACCCCGAGGCGGCGGCGAGCTGGGGCGATGCCCCCTGCGCGCCCTGTGCCGATCTCCTCACCCTCGTGACGGTGGCACAGGTGGACCCCAGTTTCCGTGCCTTGGTCAATGGCGAGCGCGAGCGACACCTGTGGTGGCTGCACAGCGACCGGGCGCCCATGGCACGAGACTTCATCGCATGCTGGCAGGCGCACCTGGGTGCGGACATCCTGTTCGTCAGTGGCGCCGCGGCGAAAGAGGCCACTTTGTGCATAAGCGCGTGGAAGCGCACGCCCCTGCCGGACGGTTGCGTCGTCGCCGTCGACGCACCGCAATGGCTGCCGGCGGTGGCGGCGAGCGTGGTCGCGGCGCACCTGGTCAGACCGAGCGCCAGCGTACGCTGGCAGGCGCTCGCCGGCGGCGCGGCGCTGAGTAGCGCGGATGCGGACTGGGCGCAGGCGGGAGCCGATGCGATCGAGTTTCGCACCGAGGCCGCGGAGGTGGTGGCCGACTGGCGGGCCCTGATTGCAGACCCGATACGCGCACGGCGGCGCGGCGACGCGGCCCGACGGATGTTCTGGGCGGCCCGGCGCGCCGCCGCCGCAGTGCACGATGACCTGCTTCGACGGGTGTTCGAATGGTGAATGGATTCACCCGGCTGTGGTATGGCTGGAGCCTGTGGCATCTGATTTTATTGCCCCTGTCGGCGGTGTTCGGCGTCACCGTGTGGTTGCGCCGGCTCGGCTACCGCCTTGGGCTGCTCAAGACATTGCGCCTGCCGGTGCCCGTGGTGGTGGTGGGGAACATCGCGGTCGGCGGGACCGGCAAGACCCCGTTGGTGCTCGCGCTGACGCAGATCTTGCGGGAGGCGGGTTATCGCCCCGGCATCGTGAGCCGCGGCTATGGCCGTTCCGGCGATCTGCCACGGCCGGTGACGCCGCAGGACGAGGCACGGGCGGTGGGCGACGAGCCATTGCTGCTCGCGCGCAAAAGCGGCGTGCCGGTCTGGGTCGGACGGGACCGCGTGGCCGCTGCACGGGCGCTGCTTGCCGCACAGCCACAGGTCGATGTGATCGTGAGCGATGACGGCTTGCAGCACTACCGCCTGGAGCGCGACGTGGAAATCGCGGTGGTGGATGCTGGCCGCTGGTTCGGCAACGGTCAGTTGTTGCCTGCCGGCCCGCTGCGCGAGTCGCCACGGCGCCTCAAGCAGGTGGACGCCGTGGTTATCAACGGCTGGGAACATGGCGCACCGCTCAAACGCCGCGAGTTCACCATGCAGCTCAAGGGGCGCTTGCTCGTGAACCTGCGCAACCCGGCCCTCAAGGCGCAGCCCGAGGTGTTCGCTGGCGAGCGCGTTCATGCGGTCGCCGGCATCGGGCATCCCCAGCGTTTTTTCGCCCATCTGCGCCGCTTGGGGCTGAACCTGGTGGAGCATCCCTTTCCGGATCATCATGCCTTTGTTCCGGCGGATCTCGCCTTCGGCTCGGACCCCATCGTGATGACCGAAAAGGATGGCGTAAAATGCGAGGACTTCGCCGGCGACAACGTCTGGGTGTTGCCGGTGCAGGCCGAACTGCATCCGGGCTTCGGTCTCGCGATCCTGGAAAAACTCAGGAGCCTCAATGGATCCCAAGCTGCTTGAAATTCTCGTCTGTCCCCTGTGCAAGGGGCCTCTGGTGTACAAGAAGGCGCAACAGGAACTGATCTGCAAGGCGGATCGGCTGGCGTTCCCGATTCGTGACGACATTCCGGTGATGCTGGAGGACGAGGCGCGCCGCCTGCCGGCGGACGAAGAGGTCTAGCGCGGGTACGTGAACATGGTGCCCTTCCACGTCGTTATCCCCGCCCGATACGCCTCCACCCGTCTGCCGGGCAAGCCGCTCGCCGACCTCGGCGGCAAACCCATGGTGGTGCGCGTGGTGGAACGGGCGCTTCTGTCGGGCGCCCAGGAAGTTTGGGTGGCGACGGATCATGCGCAGGTGGCCGAGGCGGTGGCGGCAGCCGGTTACAACGTGCTGATCACGTCCCCCGACCATGCCTCCGGCACCGACCGTGTGGCAGAGGTGGTCGCGCGACGGGGGTGGCCCGACGATGCGCTGGTGGTCAATGTCCAGGGCGACGAACCGCTCATCGATCCGCGTCTGGTGCAGGCCGTGGCCCAGACCCTCGCAGGCCATGACGCGGCCGACATCGCGACGGCGTGTCACCCGATCCATGACCTGGCGAGCCTGTTCAGCCAACACGTCGTCAAGGTGGTGCTGGATCGCGCCGGCTATGCCCTGTATTTTTCCCGGGCGCCGATTCCCTACGGGCGCGAAGCATTCCAAAACGCCCCGACGCGCCTGCCGACGGATATGCCGGCGTACCGCCATATCGGTCTGTACGCATATCGTGCCCGTTTTCTCAAGACGTATGCCCAGTTGGCACCGGCGGCGATCGAACACTATGAAGCGCTGGAACAGCTGCGCGCCTTGTGGCATGGCTACCGTATCGCAGTGACCGTGACGGCCCACGCGCCCGCCGCCGGCGTCGACACGCCGGAAGACCTGGCGCGGGCGCGAGCGCTGTTCCGCGCGAGCTGACATTGCGATGGGGATGCAGGCGTGCAACGTGTTTCGCTGCGTGGGTGTGTCCGGCCTGCACGGCAGCGGCTTCGGTGCTAGAATGCGGCCCTTTCTGCAAGGACGCGGCGCCTGCAGGGGCGCCGGTCACGCATAAACAGTGGAGGAGTCATCGTGAAATTGATCCTGTTGGGCGCGCCCGGCGCCGGCAAAGGCACGCAAGCCAACTACATCAAGGAAAAATACGGCATTCCGCAGATTTCCACCGGCGACATGTTGCGTGCTGCGGTGAAGGCGGGCACCCCGCTGGGGCTGGAAGCGAAGAAGATCATGGATGCCGGCGGTCTCGTCTCCGACGACATCATCATGGGGCTGATCAAGGACCGCCTTGCCCAGCCCGATTGCGCCAATGGCTATCTGTTCGACGGGTTCCCGCGCACCATCCCCCAGGCGGAGGCGATGAAGACCCTTGGGATCGACGTCGACTATGTGGTGGACGTGGACGTGCCGGACGAGGAAATCATCAAGCGCATGAGCGGCCGCCGCGTGCATGTGGCCTCTGGCCGGACCTACCATATCGTGTTCAATCCGCCCAAGGTCCCGGGCAAGGACGACGTGACGGGCGAAGATTTGATCCAGCGTGACGATGACAAGGAAGAGACCGTCAGGAAGCGCCTGGAGGTCTACCACGCCCAGACCAAGCCCTTGTGGGATTTTTACAGCAAGTGGTCGGCGAGCGGCGACCCCCGGGCGCCCAAGTGCATCCGGATCCCGGGCGTGGGCAAGGTCGAGGACATCCGGGACGCGATCTTCAAGGCACTGGGCTGAATTTTCCCGAACCCTGGGACGGTGCGTCACGCGCAACGTTGTGCATGAGCCCCATTTCCGATTTCACTGAAACCGAACGTGCGGTGGTCGAGCAGACCGTGCGGGAGCGTTACGGCAAGCCCGTGGACGTCCAGGTGGCCGATGCCGAAATCCGCATGTATCCCGACGACCATGCCCTCACCGAGGTGCCGGTCCTCTACTGGGCCGAGCGCGGCTGTCAGTTCGTGATCTTCAAGGTGGGCGAGGGGCGCTACCGCAATCAGTTCTTCTACTCGGTGCGCGAGCAGTATGGGACCGGTCGCGACGAATACGACGATATCGGCGACTGCGTCGTGACGTTGCTGCGCGTGCAGGCCGACCACGAGGCGCAACGCGCCGGCCACTGATTCCAATCGATACAGCAGAGGAGACAAGCATGGCGAAAATGAACGCGTTTTATGCCCAATCCGGCGGGGTGACCGCCGTGATCAACGCCTCGGCCTGCGGGGTGATCGAGACCGCACGCAAGCACAAGGACAAGATCGGCAAGGTCTACGCGGGCCGCAACGGCATCATCGGCGCGCTGACCGAGGACCTGATCGACACCAGCAAAGAGTCGGCCAAGAACATTGCCGCCCTGCGCTACACGCCTTCCGGGGCGTTTGGCTCGTGCCGCTACAAGCTGAAGAGCCTGGATGCGAACAAGCGTGAATACGAGCGTCTCATCGAAGTGTTCAAGGCACACAACATCGGCTACTTCTTCTACAACGGTGGGGGGGATTCCGCCGACACGTGCTACAAGGTGTCGCAGCTGTCGGAGGCCATGGGGTATCCCGTCAAGGCCATTCACGTACCCAAAACCGTGGACAACGATCTGCCGATCACCGATTGCTGCCCGGGATTCGGCTCGGTGGCGAAATACATCGCCATCTCCACCCGCGAGGCGAGCTTCGATGTGGCCTCCATGGCAAAGACCTCGACCAAGGTCTTCGTGCTGGAAGTGATGGGGCGTCATGCCGGCTGGATCGCGGCCGCCGGAGGCATGGCGGCGGACAACGAGCACAACATCCCCATCGTGATCCTGTTCCCGGAGGTGGAATTCAGTCAGGAAAAATTCCTCAAGGCGGTCAAGGACAAGGTCGAGAAGTTTGGTTACTGCACCGTGGTCGTCTCCGAGGGGTGCCATTATCCGGATGGCCGTTTTCTCGCCGAGGCGGGCACGCGCGACGCCTTTGGCCATGCCCAGCTTGGTGGGGCGGCGCCGGTGGTGGCCAACATGATCAAGGAGGGGCTCGGCTACAAATACCACTGGGCGGTGGCGGATTACCTGCAGCGTGCGGCGCGCCACATCGCGTCCAAGACCGACGTGGAACAGGCCTACGCCTTGGGCAAGGCGGCGGTGGAACTGGCCTTGAAGGGGCACAATTCGGTGATGCCCACCATCGTGCGCGTTTCGGACAAGCCCTACAAGTGGAAGATCGGCATGGCACAGCTGAAGGACGTGGCCAACAAGGAGAAGATGATGCCGCGCAACTTCATCACGCCGGACGGCTTCGGCATTACGCCGAAGTGCCGCGCCTATCTTTCGGGGCTGATCAAGGGCGAAGACTACCCGCCTTACAAGGACGGTCTGCCCAACTACGTCAAGCTCAAGAACGTGGCCGTCCCGAAAAAACTGAAGGGCGAATTTAAGCTGTAAGCCGTGCCGTCGCGGTGACAGGAACGGGGCAGGGCCGAGCGGTCATGCCCCGTACGCATTTTTGCGCTACCATTTCGCCATGACCCTGGAACGCGCTCGCGAGTTGTTGATCCAGCAGGCCGGTTTCGGCAGCTTCTACAACGGCAATTCGGCCAAGCTGATTCTTTCCGAGGTACAAAGGGAGCACGGGCAGGCTGCAGTGGATCGCCTGATCGTGGAGTGCGGGCTGGACCGTGCCTTCGGCTTCGAGCCCGGTACGCGCTTCGAGAAGGGCATCGCCTATACCCGGTACGAGTAACCGTGTTGTGGACATCGAGGCGGCATTAGACCGTCAACCGTTCGGCTTCCCCTAGAGGCCATCAAACCACAAAAGAGGAGGACACCATGTCGCAAAGTCTCTGGTTTGCGTTGCTCTGCGCCGGTCTGGCGATTGCCTACGGCGCCTTCGCAATCAGGTGGATTCTTGCCCTGCCCACTGGCAGCGAGCGCATGCGGGAAATCGCCGCCGCGGTTCAGGAAGGCGCCCAGGCCTATCTCAAGCGCCAATACCTCACCATCGGCGTCGTCGGTCTCGTGCTGTTCGTCCTCCTGGCGGTCTTCCTGTCGCTTGCGACCGCCATCGGTTTCGCCATCGGCGCGGTGATGTCGGGGGCGGCAGGATTCATCGGCATGAACGTCTCGGTGCGTGCCAACGTGCGCACCGCCCAGGCGGCACACGAAGGGCTGAACGCGGCGCTCAACGTGGCGTTCAAGGGCGGTGCCGTCACCGGGTTGCTGGTGGTGGGGCTGGGGCTGCTGGGGGTGGCCGGCTACTACGCCATCCTCACCGGCATGGGGCTGTCCACCGATGCCGCGATCCATGCGCTGGTGGGCCTTGGCTTCGGCGGCTCGCTGATTTCCATCTTCGCGCGGCTGGGCGGCGGCATCTTCACCAAGGGCGCGGACGTGGGCGCTGACCTGGTGGGCAAGGTCGAGGCGGGCATTCCCGAAGACGACCCACGCAACCCGGCGGTGATCGCCGACAACGTCGGCGACAACGTCGGCGACTGCGCCGGCATGGCGGCCGACCTGTTCGAGACCTACGCGGTGACCATCATCGCCACTATGCTGCTCGGCAGCCTGATGGTGACCGGCGCGGGGGTCACGGCCGCGGTAGTGTATCCCCTGGTGCTGGGCGGTGTGGCCATCGTCGCCTCCATCATCGGCGCCTTCTTCGTCAAGGCCCGGCCTGGCGGCAAGATCATGAACGCGCTGTATCGCGGCCTCGCGGTCGCAGGCGTGATCGCGCTGCTGGCGTTCTATCCCATCACCCAGATGATGTTTCCGGAGGGCATCCATGTGTCCGACCTGGCCGAACCGGTTTCGGCGCTGAGGCTGTACCTGGCCGCCCTGATCGGCTTGGGCCTCACCGCCGCCATGGTGTGGATCACCGAGTACTACACCGCCACCGAGTTCTCGCCGGTGCGCCACATCGCGCAGGCGTCCACCACCGGACACGGCACCAACATCATCGCCGGGCTGGGGGTCTCGATGAAAGCCACCGCGCTGCCGGTGCTGGCGGTGTGCCTGTCGATCTGGGCCGCCTACAGCCTCGGGGGCCTGTACGGCATCGCCATTGCCGCCACCACGATGCTTTCGATGACCGGCATCATCGTCGCGCTCGACGCCTACGGCCCGATCACCGACAACGCCGGCGGCATCGCCGAAATGGCGGACCTGCCGGAAGACATCCGCAACATCACGGACCCCCTCGATGCGGTCGGCAATACCACCAAGGCGGTGACCAAGGGCTATGCCATCGGCTCCGCCGGGTTGGCGGCGTTGGTGCTGTTCGCCGACTACACCCATGCGCTGGAGGTGCACACCGGCGCGAAGCTGGCCTTCGACCTGTCCAACCACATGGTCATCATTGGCCTGTTCATCGGCGGCATGGTGCCCTATCTGTTCGGTGCCATGGCAATGGAGGCGGTGGGGCGTGCCGCCGGCAGCGTGGTGGTGGAGGTGCGGCGCCAGTTCAAGGAAATCCCCGGCATCATGGAGGGGCATGGGAAGCCGGACTATTCCAGGGCGGTGGACATGCTGACCCGTGCGGCGATCAAGGAGATGATGATCCCGTCCCTGCTGCCGGTGCTGGTGCCGGTCCTGGTGGGGGTGATCCTGGGGCCCCAGGCCCTCGGCGGGGTGCTGCTTGGCACCATCATCACCGGTATTTTCGTCGCCATTTCTATGACCACCGGCGGCGGGGCCTGGGACAACGCCAAGAAATACATCGAGGAGGGGAACTACGGCGGCAAGGGCTCCGAAGCACACAAGGCGGCCGTCACCGGCGACACCGTGGGCGATCCTTACAAAGATACCGCCGGGCCGGCGGTCAATCCCCTGATCAAAATCATCAACATCGTGGCGCTCCTGATCGTGCCCTTGCTCTGAAGGCAACCCGGCGGCCGCGTCAAGTCCGGGGACGAAAGCGGCCAACCCCCTCCTGAGGCGGGGGAGGCTGCAGTACGGAACAACCGGTCAGGTAAGTCTTACTGCGGAAAGCCCAAGGCGTGGGGCCGCGCCTTCAGGCGGTCTTGATGTTCGCGGCTTGCTTCTTGCCCTTGGGGCCGTCGGCGAGGTCATAGGTCACCCGCTGGCCCTCCTTCAGGGTTTTGAATCCCCCCATCTGAATGGCGGAGAAGTGCGCAAACACGTCCTCCCCACCCTCATCCGGGGTAATGAAACCGTAACCTTTGGCGTCGTTGAACCACTTGACGGTGCCAGTTGCCATATTGCTGCTTTCCTCGTGCGCGACGGGGTGGCCAAGACCCCCGAATTTGGCTTGCCAACGCCCCGCGTGGAACTGTGCCGGACGACTGTTCAAGGCCAAAGGCCGCGGTCAGTTTGCGCCGGGGGCCGGGCCAAGTCAAGCGCCCGTATGGGGAATTTGGCGCGGGGGCTTGAATCGGGCGCGACGAGATCCCAAAATGCAATCGGGGGTAGACCTTAGGATATGGCGCAGAAGGATCAGCTCGGAACCGTGCTCGAGGCGGAAGAGACCAAGCTCAGGCCGCCGCCGCTGTTTCGGGTGCTGCTGCTCAATGATGACTACACGCCGATGGATTTCGTGGTGCTGGTGCTGCAGAAGTTCTTCCACATGGACCGGGAGCGTGCCACCCGGGTCATGCTGAAAGTGCATCACGAAGGCATGGGCGTGTGCGGGGTCTTTCCCAAGGATATTGCGGCTACGAAGGTGGATCTGGTAGTCTCTTTTGCAAGGCGGCATCAGCACCCGCTGCAATGCGTCATGGAAGAAGCATAGATGATCTCGCAGGAACTCGAAGTCTCGCTCCACATGGCGTTCGTCGAAGCCAGGCAGAAGCGTCATGAGTTCATCACGGTGGAGCATCTGCTGCTGGCGATGCTGGACAATCCCTCCGCCGCGCAGGTGCTGCGCGCCTGTGCCGCGAACATCGACGAGCTGCGCAGGGTGGTGAGCGACTTCGTCGCCCAGCATACGCCGATTGTCAGCGGTACCGGCGAGGTGGACACCCAGCCCACCCTGGGCTTCCAGCGCGTGATCCAGCGCGCGATTCTGCATGTGCAGTCGTCCGGCAAGAAGGAAGTCACCGGAGCCAATGTGCTGGTGGCGATCTTCGGTGAAAAGGATTCCCACGCGGTGTATTTCCTGCACCAGCAGGGGGTGACGCGTCTGGACGTGGTGAACTACATTTCCCACGGCATCAGCAAGGTGCAGGACGGCACGGCCTCGCCTACGGCCAAAGGCGCTGGCGACAACGAGCAGGAAAGCGAGCAGGACAATCAGCCCGCCACCGCACTGGAGAATTTCACCCAGAATCTCAACGCCCAGGCCCTGCTGGGCAAGATCGACCCGTTGATCGGGCGCGACCTGGAACTGGAGCGTGTGATCCAGACCCTGTGCCGGCGGCGCAAGAACAACCCGCTGTTGGTGGGAGAGGCCGGGGTGGGCAAGACCGCCATCGCCGAAGGCCTGGCGCGGCGTATCGTGGAAGGGAATGTCCCCGATGTGCTGTCCCAGTGCACCGTGTATGCGCTCGACATGGGCGCGTTGCTCGCCGGGACCAAGTACCGGGGCGACTTCGAGCAACGGCTGAAGGCGGTGCTGAAGCACCTGGTGGACAACCACAAGGCGATCCTCTTCATCGACGAGATCCACACCCTGATCGGGGCCGGCGCCGCCTCCGGCGGGACGCTCGATGCGTCGAATCTGCTCAAGCCGGCCTTGAGCTCCGGCTCGCTGAAGTGCATCGGCGCCACCACCTATAATGAGTATCGCGGCATTTTCGAGAAGGACCACGCCCTGTCGCGGCGCTTCCAGAAGATCGACGTGCCGGAGCCCTCGGTGGCCGAGACGGTGGAGATCCTGCGCGGCCTGAAGTCGCGCTTCGAAACCCACCATGGGGTCAAATACACCGCATCCGCGCTCACCACGGCGGCGGAACTGTCCGCCAAGTACATCAACGACCGCCACCTGCCGGACAAGGCCATCGACGTCATCGACGAGGCCGGGGCGGCGCAGCGCATCCTGCCAAAATCGCGCCAGAAGAAGGTGATCTCCCCGAAGGAGATCGAGGAGATCGTCGCCAAGATTGCGCGCATCCCGCCTAAGAACGTGTCTTCGGATGATCGCAGTGCGCTGAAAAATCTCGACCGCGACCTGAAAGCAGTGGTGTTCGGCCAGGATGCCGCCATCGACGCGCTCGCGGCGTCCATCAAGATGGCACGCAGCGGGCTGGGAAACCCGCAGAAACCCATTGGTTGTTTCCTGTTCTCCGGCCCCACCGGCGTGGGCAAGACCGAGGTCGCCCGCCAGCTTGCCTACACCCTAGGGATCGAGTTGATTCGCTTCGACATGTCGGAATACATGGAGCGCCACGCGGTGTCGCGGCTCATCGGCGCGCCGCCGGGCTATGTGGGCTTCGACCAGGGCGGGCTGCTCACCGAGGCCATCACCAAGCACCCGTACTCGGTGCTCCTGCTGGACGAGATCGAGAAGGCCCATCCCGACATCTTCAACATTCTGCTGCAGGTGATGGACCACGGCACGCTCACCGACAACAACGGTCGGAAAGCGGATTTCCGCAATGTCATCATCATCATGACCACGAATGCCGGCGCCGAGGCGCTCAACAAGAGCAGCATCGGCTTTACGCCGCCGGCCCGGAACGGCGACGAGATGGCCGACATCAAGCGCCTGTTCTCGCCGGAGTTCCGCAACCGGCTGGACGCGATCATTTCGTTCAAGCCGCTCGACCGCGAGATTATCCTGCGGGTGGTGGACAAGTTCCTCATGCAGCTGGAGGAGCAGCTGCACGAGAAAAAGGTCGAGATCAGTTTCACCGCCGCGCTCAAGGAGCATCTGGCGAAGGCTGGTTTCGATCCGCTGATGGGCGCGCGGCCCATGGCGCGACTGATCCAGGATACCATTCGCAAGGCGCTGGCGGACGAACTCCTGTTCGGGCGCCTGGCAAACGGTGGGCGTGTCACGGTGGACGTGGACGCGGCGGGTCAGGTGCGTCTGGTCTTCGAAGAAGAGGCCGAGCCGGTCTCTTAGAGGCGTCGCCCGCCGCGCACGGGCCGGGTCTGCCAGCTTTTTTCCGCAGCCGGGACGGCCGGCGCCGTTACGCGCGCGTGAACCGCTCCCACAGCCAGCCAGCGGGTCGTTCGCGGCCGGTGATGAGGTACGCGAAGGCATTGTGGTTGCGTGCGATCCAGGCCAGTTGGCGACGGGAGTCGCTGCGCCCGCACAGAAGCAGCTGGTCGCCGCGCATGAGCCGCGTGGATTCGTCCGGCACGAGAAGCTCCTCCTCGCCGCGTTTGATAAAGAGCACGATGCCCGGTAGACGGTCGTCGCGGTTGCGCGGATCGCGCCACAGATCGGCGACCATCACCATGTGGCCGGTGGCGATGCCGGCGTAGATCGCCGGCGCTTCGGCGGGGCTGATGCTGAGCCCCCACGTCTCGGGCGCCGAGTCGCCGACCACCCCCCCGATGCGCGCCACGAGCGGGTTCGCCCATTCGTTGCCCTGTTTCAATGCCAGGTCGAGAAACTCCGACAGCAGGGGCGTAGTGAGCAGCGCGAAGATCTTGTGGGCGATCACGCTCGGACGTTGCATGACGAGATCGAGCTTCGCGGCACGAAATAACGGCTCGTTTTGGTATTGATTTTGCCGCCCTACCACGAACAGGTCCCGGTTGAGCTCCTTCGCCGTCATGATGATGGACAGGTTGTTGGCATCGTTGTCGGTGCCGGCGACGATGCCGACTGCGTGCCGGATGTCCGCCTCCTCCAGGGTGTCGGCCTCGGTGCCACGTCCGACCACGCTGCCCGGGGGCGGGTGGGTGTTGGCGGGGTCGGCCTCGATCACCGTCGCGGTCACCCCTTCGCGGGTGAGACGCGAGAGGACCGCCTTGCCGAAGCGGCCATAGCCGCACAGGATCCAGCGCCCCCGCGGCGGAAAGATCGGCTCGCGCAGGGGTTCGTGGGGCGCCGCCGTCATCCATTCGAACAGCAGATACAGGCCGGGCGAGTGCAGCGCCATGGCGAGGCGGCCGGCAAAGGTCTCGAACGCATTGATGATGTGGTTGGTGCCGAACGAGGCCATGTTGCGTGCGGCGTCCACGGTGTCGGCGCGGCAGATGGTGACCAGATGCGGTTGCAGTAGCCGGGCGGAGATCGCGACCTGTAGATTGACGGCGTCGCTGTTGGTGACGGCGATCACGCCACGGCAGAGTGGATGCTCGAGCCCTGCGGCAAGCAGGGTTTTGGGTTGCGCCGCATCGCCACACAGCGCCGGAACCAGCAGCGGCAGTTCCTCCGCCTCCAGCACGTTGATCCGCTGCGGGTCGATGTCGATCACCACCGTTCGCACCCCGACGGACGACAACGCGCGTACCAGCAGCGAACCGGTGTCGCCATAGCCGCAGATCAGATAGAACGGTTCGCGCAGCCGCTGCACCGCGCGCCGGAACGCGCTTTCCGTCCACAGCTGGCGAAAGGCCGGATCCTGGATCGTGGTGAGCACGGCGCCCAGGCTGTACAGCCAGGTGACCACGGAGGCATAGATGATGAAGGTCAGCCACAGGCGCTGCGCGTCGGTGAAGGTGTAGGGCAGCTCGCCGAAGCCGATGGTGGTGGCGGTGTAGCTCACCACGTAGAAGGCATGGAAGAAGCCCATCTGCCAGGGGCGGCCGGCCGCGTCCGCCCCCGGGATCAGAACCAGGCCCAGCACCGCGATGGCGTACACCGCGATGAGCAGGATCAGGGGGGCCCGGAGGCGCCGCAGCAGCAGGAACAAAAGGTTCGGCATCGTCCGGCCCGGCGACTCAGCGCCGGATGGCGATGGTCTCGGCCACCAGCAGCACGACAGAAGTCAGGTTGGCGAGCAGCGCACCGCCGGACAGCGACACGATGATGGCCATCTGGTGGGGCGTCATGCCGCCGGGCAGGATGTGCTCGGTATAGGCCCACACAATCGCTGCGGCGATCAGTTGCAGATCCGCCACCAGGCTGGTGGCGAGTAGGACGGCGCCGAGATGCGTGCGGTCGCCGAGTTTCAGCACGGTGGCGATCAGGCTCACCACCAGGGCGGCGTAAAGCTCATAGACGCTGTGGTGGGCGGGGTTGTCGATTTCGCCGACGTAGAAGCCGAAATTGAGTGTCAGCGCGAGCACGATGAAGAACGCGAACACGACTTTTTCCAGGTTCATGGCCCCTCCTTGTGTACAAAAGTCTAACCCGTTTCCGCGACGCGGGCACGTGCTAGGATAAGCCCTCTCGGAAACGATTGCAGACCATGTCCACGACCTTCACCCAGGTTCGCAAGCGCGACGGCCGCGTGGTGCCATTCGAGACGGCGCGCATCGCCGCCGCCGTACGCAAGGCCATGGAAGCGGCCGGCGAGGGGGCTCTCGAGGCGGATCCGCAGCGGGTGGCGGAGGCAGTGGTGGCGGCGCTCGCGCAGCGTCTGCCGCCGGGACACATTCCGCAGGTGGAAGAAATCCAGGATCAGGTGGAAGAATCCCTGATCCTGCTCGACTTTCCCAAGACCGCCAAGGCCTACATTCTGTATCGTCACGAGCGCGCCAAGATCCGTGACAAGGTCAAGGACGTGCCGGCGCACGTGCGCAAATTGGCGGCGGAAAGCAAGCGCTATTTCCGGAATCCGTTGGCGGAATTCGTCTACTACCGCACCTATTCCCGCTGGATCGAAGCCGAGGGGCGGCGCGAAACCTGGATCGAGACGGTGGACCGCTACATCGGCTTCATGCGTGAGCGCCTGGGCGAGCGGCTGACGGAGGCGGAATATGCGGAATTGCGAGCGGCGATCCTGAATCAGGAGGTGATGCCGTCGATGCGGCTGCTGTGGTCGGCCGGTGCGGCGGCGCGCCACAACCACGTGGCTGCCTATAACTGTTCCTTCATCGCGCCGACCGAGCTCGACGATTTCGCCGAGATCATGTTCCTGCTCATGTGCGGGGTGGGGGTGGGGTTCTCGGTGGAGAGCCAGAACGTCCAGCTCTTGCCCATCATCAAGCGCCAGACCGGGCGGATGTTGCCGGTGCACAGGGTGGAGGACAGCAAGGAAGGATGGGGCGATGCGCTCAAGCTGGGGCTCAGGGCCTGGTATGCGGGCGAGGACGTGCGCTTCGACTTTTCCGCGGTGCGACCCGCCGGCGCCCGCCTGCGGACCATGGGCGGCCGCAGCTCCGGCCCCGGTCCCTTGCGCGCGCTGCTGGAATTCGCCCGCGCCAAGATCCTCGCTAACCAGGGCAAGCGTCTGTCGAATCTCGATGTGCACGACATCATCTGCAAAATCGGCGAGGTGGTGGAAATGGGCGGCGTGCGCCGCTCGGCGCTGATTTCCCTGTCGGATTTCGACGATGACGACATGCGCCAGGCCAAGAGCGGGCATTTCTACATCAACGAGCCGCAGCGCGCGATGGCCAACAACTCGGCGGTGTACGAGGCACGCCCCCGTGCGGTGGATTTCCTGGAAGAGTGGCTGGCACTGGCGAAGAGTGGCACCGGCGAACGCGGCCTCTTCAACCGAGGCGGATTGCCGGACCAACTGCCGGAACGGCGCTGGAAAAGTTTTCAGCCCTACTGGGCCCGCTGCGGCATCAACCCCTGCGGCGAGATCGTGCTGCGCTCCAAGCAGTTCTGCAATCTGACTGAGGTGGTGGCGCGGGCGGAGGACGATGTCGACTGCCTGCTGCGCAAAATGCGGCTCGCCACGATCCTCGGCACCTATCAGGCCACTCTCACCGAGTTTCCCTACATCTCGGCGGTGTGGCGCGAGAACTGCGAGGCGGAGCGCCTGCTCGGGGTCTCCATCACCGGTCAGTGGGATTGTGCCGCCGTGCGCGAGGTGGACACCCTCGAGCGGCTGCGCGCCTGCGCCATCGCCACCAATGCGGAATATGCCGCGCGCTTCGGCATCCATGCCGCCACCGCCATTACCTGCGTCAAGCCCTCGGGCACGGTGTCGCAGCTGGTGGATTCCGCCTCCGGCATGCATCCGCGCTTTGCGAAATATTACCTGCGGCGAGTCCGCATTTCCGCCACCGATCCCCTCTTCGCCATGCTCAAGGAGCAGAAACTCCCCTACCATCCGGAAGTCGGGCAGCTCGAGGCGTCCGCCACCAGCTTCGTGTTCGAGTTTCCGGTCAAGGCGCCGGAGGGGGCGATCACCCGCGCCGATCTCGATGTGATCCAACAGCTCGAATATTGGAAGCGGGTCAAGCTCCACTACACCGAACACAATCCCTCGGTGACCATCGCGGTGGCGCGCGACGAATGGATCGCGGCGGCGAACTGGCTGTATGACCACTGGAACCTGCTCGGGGGCTTGTCGTTCCTGCCCAAGTCCGACACGGTCTACGAGCTTGCACCCTACGAGGAAATCAGCGAAAGCGAATACCGGCGCCGTGTGGCGGCGATGCCAGCGGTGGATTTCTCCCACATCGTCGTGTACGAAAAGGAGGACACCACCAAGGGCGCGAAGGAATTCGCCTGCGTCGCCGGCCAGTGTGAGCTGGACCCCGAAGAAGGCTCGTTGGCCGCCGCCCCCGGCCGTTGAAGCGTGGGGCGTGGCGTGCGTATCGGGGTCGATCTGGGCGGCAGCAAGATCGAGATCATCGCTCTCGACGAGGCCGGGCGGGCGCGGCTGCGGCGGCGGGTGCCCACGCCGCAGGGAGACTATGCCAAGACCCTGACGGCGATCGCGGAATTGGTGTACGAGACGGAGGCCGAGCTGGGTATCACCGGCACGGTGGGCGTGGGCACGCCGGGTGCCGTGTCGCGCATCACCGGCCGGATGAAGAACTGCAACTCGGTGTGGCTCAACGGCCAGCCCTTGCGCGATGACCTGGAGCGCGTGCTCGGCCGCAGTGTGCGCATCGAGAACGACGCCAACTGCTTTGCCCTGTCGGAAGCCGTGGATGGGGCCGCGGCCGGCGCCGCGGTGGTGTTTGGCGTGATTCTCGGGACCGGGGTGGGTGGCGGGGTGGTGGTGAACGGGCAGGTGCTGACCGGCCCCAATGCCATCGCCGGGGAATGGGGGCACAATCCGCTGCCATGGCCACGGGCCGACGAGCTCCCTGGGGCGGAATGCTACTGTGGCAAGACCGGCTGCATCGAAACCTGGCTGTCCGGCCCCGGCATGGCGCGCCACCACGGCACGGGCGCGACGCCGCCCGAGATCGTCGTCGCGGCGGCGCGTGGTGATCCCGCTGCGGAACGGGCAATGGCCGCCTACGAGGATCGTCTCGCGCGGGCGCTTGCCCAGGTGATCAACATCCTCGATCCCGATGTGATCGTGCTGGGGGGCGGATTGTCCAACGTGGCGCGGCTGTATGACAATGTGCCCCGTCTGTGGCGGCGCTATGTGTTCTCGGATGAGGTCGCAACCCGGCTGGTGAAGCCTCGCCACGGCGATGCCAGCGGTGTGCGGGGCGCGGCGTGGTTATGGGACTGAGATGGTGGGAGACATTCGGAGAAAGCTGATCGAGGCCGGTGCGCAAACGACGGTGCGCTTCCGGGTGGTGTTTCCGGACGGGCGACAGGTACAGAACAGTGCCGGCGAGCCGGAGGTCATCATTCGCTTCGTCAACCGCCGTGCCGAGGGGCGTGCCCTATTGTTCGGCCACGTGGGGTTGATCGAGGCTTACTTCGCGGGGGATCTGGAAGTCGAGGGCGATTTCAAACTCGCGTTCCGCATCGGCATGGATCTGGGCATGGCCCCGCCGCCGCGGGGGCTCGTCAGGCTGCGCAATGCCTGGCACGAGTTTCGGTTCTCGAACCGCTCCATCACCCAGGCCAAAGCGAACGCGCGCTTCCATTATGGCCTTGGCTTCGACTTCTACCGGCAATGGCTCGATATGCCGTTGCTCATGTACACCTGTGCCTACTGGAAAGAGGGGACGCAGACCCTGGAGGAGGCGCAGCGCAACAAAGTGGAACACGTGGCGAGGAAGATCAGGCTTCAAGCCGGCGAACGCTTCGTCGACATCGGCTGCGGCTTCGGCGGCTTCATGTTCCATGCGGCGGAACAGTATGGTGCCCGGGGTGTGGGCATCAATACCACCACCGAGCAGGTGGACTGGCTGCGCGGCGAAATCGCGCGCCGCGGCCTGGGCGACCGGCTGGAGGTGATCGAGGCGGACTTCCGTGAAATTCCCGGCCAGTACGACAAGGTGGTGTCGATCGGTGTCCTGGAACACGCCGGCCGTGACCAGCTGTACGAGGTGGTGCGTGCCCACGCCCAGGCGCTCAGGCCAGGTGGGCTGGGCATGCTGCATTTCATCGGCCACGTCGGCGTCTCCGACACCGAGTTCTACATCCGCAAATACATCTTTCCCGGTGGCTGGATTCCCAGCCTGGCACAGACCATCAGCGCCATGGAGGCCTGCGGTCTGGAGGTGGTGGACATCGAGAACCTGCGGCGGCACTACGCTTTGACCCTGGATGCCTGGGCGAGCCGCTTCGACGCGAACTGGGAGACGATCCGCGCGCTCGACCCGGTGCGGTTCAACGAGACGTTCCGCCGCCAGTGGCGCACCTATTTGTGGTCGTGCGCGGAAATGTTTCGTTCCCGCCATAGCCGCACCCATCTATTCCAGATCGTGTTCAGCAAGCCCAACATCGATGAGCGCAACTATCCCATGAGCCGGGCCTTTCTGTACGCATGAACCACGCAGACAAAGTCGCGGCCCTGACGGCGAGCTTGCGTGCGTCGGCCGGTGCAGCGCCGATCGGGCTTGCCAAGGATACGTCCAACCTGTTCCGGGACCGAGCCGCCACGCACAAGCATCGGCTGGATGTGCGCGGCTTCAACGAGGTGCTCGCGATCGACGCACACAACCGCTCGGTAGAGGTGGAGGGCATGACGCCCTACGTCAAACTCGTGGACGCGATGCTTGCCCACGGGGTCATGCCGGCGGTGGTGCCGCAGCTCAAGTCCATCACCATCGGTGGCGCCGCGGCCGGTGTCGGCATCGAATCCTCATCGTTCAAATACGGCCTCGTGCATGAGACGCTCGAGGAGCTGGAGATCCTCCTGCCCCATGGCGAGGTGGTGATCGCGCGGCCCGACAACGAGCACCGCGAGCTGTTCTACGGTTTTCCCAATTCCTACGGCACCCTGGGCTATGCACTCAGGCTGAAGGCGGCGGCGGTGCCGGTCAAACCCTATGTGCACCTTGGCTACACCCGTCACCGGGAGGCGCAGGCCTTTTTCGCCGACATGGCGGCGCGCTGCGCGGGCACGGCCGATTTCGTCGACGGGGTGGTGTTCGGGGCCGAGGATTTCGTCGTCTGCGAGGGACGCTTCAGCGCCACGGCGCCCTACACCAGTGACTATACGTACGAGAAGATCTACTACCGCAGCCTGCGGGAGCGTGACGAGGACTATCTCAGCGTGCGCGACTACATCTGGCGCTGGGACACCGACTGGTTCTGGTGCTCGAAAAACCTGGGCGCGCAACACCCGCTGATCCGCCGCCTGCTGGGACGCGAGCGGCTCAACTCGGTCTTCTACACCAAGGTCATGCGTCTGAACAGCCGCTGGGGGCTCACGCGCCGGCTCGACCGCCTCTTGGGCTGGCACCGGGAATCGGTGATCCAGGACGTGGACATCCCCATCGCCAACGCCCCCGCATTCCTGGAATTTTTCCAGCGGGAAATCGGCATCCTGCCCATCTGGATCTGCCCGATCCGGCCTTACCGCCGCGACGTGCGCTTCACCCTGTTCCCCATGGACCCGGACACCTTGTACGTGAATTTCGGCTTCTGGGACGTGGTGCGACGCCGCACGCCTTTTCCAGCCGGCCATCACAATCGGCGGGTGGAACAGGAGGTGGCGCGGCTTCGCGGCATCAAGTCCCTGTATTCCGACAGTTATTATCCGGAGGAAGAGTTCTGGCGGATTTTCCCCCGCGACGCCTACGCTGCGCTCAAGGCGCGCTACGACCCCCAGGGCCGCGCGAAGGACCTTTATCAGAAATGTGTGCTCAAGCAATGAGGGACCGCCCGGCTGTGCGGGGGGTGTGGGTGAGCAATACTTGACTTAAGAGGTCGACTATTGTTTAATCTCGATTAAATTGCTCAAGAATTCCGCGGCGGGGTTTCCGCACGGTTCACAGTCAAGTCATGGTTAGGGGGTAGAAACATGGAGTTACCGAAACGCGACGGCGATGGCTATCTGGAGGACATGAACGAGTGGACGCCGGAAATCGGGCGCGCGATGGCCGCCGCCGACGGCGTGGAGCTGACCGACGAGAAGTGGGATCAGATCCTGAAAGCGCGCCAGTATTACGAGGAATTCGGCAGCGTGCCGCCGATCCGCAAGTTCGCCAAGTACATCGGGCAGGACCAGCAGGCGGTGTTCAAGTTGTGGATGACCGGGCCGATGAAACCCATCACCAAATACGGCGGTCTGCCCAAGCCCACCGGCTGCGTCTGACGCGGCGTATCATCGATCTCTCTCTCGATCTTGATCGAGTTTGGCCAACCTGCGCGGTTGGCTTTTTTTTGCGGCGGGCTGGTACCATCCTGCCATGGTGGAAGCCCCAGGTCGCCCCGCTGACGGCATCGCCGCGTTTCGCCGGCGCATGGCCGAATCCGGCCGCGATTACGAGCTCTTGTCGCCGCTGCCCGACAGTGTCGTGCGTGTGCGTTTCATCGGTCGGTTCCAGGGGGCGGACGTGCTGTGGGACATGCAGCTTTTTACCTTGCCGCGCTACTGGCGCGAAAAGGGTGGGGCGCTGGCGGCGCAAGCCTTCGATCCGAACGTGCGCGGGGTGATCGAGATCCGTCCGCGCAGTGATGGGGAACTCGAACTTTCCGTCGCCGTCAATGTGACGCGCCTGACCGAACCGGAAGTGCGCAAGGCGATTATCATGATCCGCAACTACAAGGCGCTCAGGATCGGGCGACACGTGTGGGGCACGGTCTGAGCCAGAACGACAAAAAGCTAAAATGCACGCGCCGCGCGGCCCCGACCGCCTGACGCGATCCATTCCGCACCCATGACGATTTTTTACGCCGTTCTCACGCCCTTCATCGGCGCCGCCTTCGCTGCCTGGGTCACGCGCTTCGGTCGCACCTACGCCGCCTGGGTCGCGGGCACCCTCACTGCGATCGCGCTCCTTTGGCTTCTCCCATCGCTTGCGCAGGCTTTTGCGGGCCAGACGCTGGTGCAGCGCCACGGGTGGCTGTCGGCACTGGGGCTCGATCTCGCCTTCCGCATGGACGGTCTTGCGGCCTTGTTCGCGCTGCTGATCCTCGGCATCGGTTTCCTGATCGTCCTGTATGCGCGCTACTACCTGTCGGAGCGCGACGGCATGGGGCGCTTCTACGCCTACCTGATGCTGTTCATGGGCTCGATGCTCGGCATCGTGCTCTCGGAGAACCTGATCCAGCTTTTGATCTTCTGGGAGCTCACCAGCCTGTCCTCCTTCCTGCTCATCAGCTACTGGCACCATCGCGAGGAGGCACGCCAGGGCGCGCGCATGGCGCTGGCGGTCACTGGCCTGGGCGGCTTCGCCCTGCTCGGCGGTTTCCTGCTGGTGGGCCACGTGGTCGGCAGCTACGAGCTCTCTGTGGTGCTGGCCGCCGGTGACACCCTCCGTGCGCACCCGCTGTATGTGCCCACACTCATCCTGATCCTGCTCGGCGTGTTCACCAAGTCGGCGCAGTTTCCGTTCCATTTCTGGCTGCCCCATGCGATGGCGGCGCCCACCCCGGTGTCGGCCTACCTGCATTCCGCCACCATGGTGAAGGCCGGCGTGTTCCTGCTGGCGCGGCTATGGCCGGCGCTCTCGGGCACGCCCGAATGGTTCTGGCTGGTCTCCGGCGCAGGGCTGGCGACACTGCTGCTCGGCGCCTACACCGCCCTGTTCAAGCACGACCTCAAGGGGCTGCTGGCGTATTCCACCATCAGCCACCTGGGCCTGATCACGCTGCTGTTCGGCTTTTCGACCCCGCTTGCGGCGGTCGCCGGCGTGTTCCACATCATCAACCACGCCACCTTCAAGGCCTCGCTCTTCATGGCCGCCGGCATCATCGACCACGAGGCTGGCACGCGCGACATGCGCCGCCTCAGCGGTCTGTGGACCTACATGCCCTACACCGGGACGCTGGCAATGGTGGCGGCCGCCGCCATGGCCGGCGTGCCGCTGCTCAACGGATTCCTGTCTAAGGAAATGTTCCTCGCCGAGGCGGTACACGTGGCCGAAGGCCATGTGGGTGGCTGGCTGCTGCCCGCCCTGGTGACCGTGGCCGGCGCTTTTGCCGTGGCTTACTCGATCCGCTTCATCCACGACGTGTTCTTCAACGGTCCGCCGGTCGACCTGCCGAAGACGCCGCACGAGCCGCCGCGCTGGATGAAGGTGCCGGTCGAGATCCTGGTGGTGCTGTGCCTCATCGTCGGCATCGCGCCGGCGCTCACGGTCGGCCCCCTGCTCGCGGTCGCTGCCACTGCCACCCTGCAGGCGCCGCTGCCCGATTACAAGCTCGCGATCTGGCACGGCGTCAATCCGGCACTCCTGTTGAGTCTGACGGCCACCGGGCTCGGCATTGCGCTCTATCTCCTGCGCCGTCCCCTGTTCGCCTGGCATGGGCGCAGGCTCGAGCACGTCGATGCGCGCGTTGCCTTCAATGCCGTGCTGGGCGCGGTGCTGGGCCTTGCCGCGGCGGTCACGCGCTTCATCGACCGCGGGTCGCTGCAGCGCCAGGTGTTGCTCGTCACGCTCACGGCGCTGACCCTGGGTGTTGTACCTTGGCTTACGGGCGATGGCATTCTCACCGGTCCCCGCCCGGGTCTGCCCGCCGACGGTGTGAGCGTCATGGCCGCGGCGGCCCTGGTGATCGCGTCGCTTGCCGCGGTGTTGGCGTATCGCCATCGCTTCGTGGCGCTGATCCTGATCGGCGTGGTGGGACTCGTGGTGTCCCTCGCTTTCGTCAAGTTTTCGGCGCCCGATCTGGCCCTGACCCAGCTTTCGGTGGAGGTCGTGACCATCGTGCTGCTGCTGCTCGCCCTGCATCTGCTCCCCCAGCACGGCGCGGGCGAACCGAGCCGTTTGCGCCTCGTGCGGGACGGGGCGATTGCCCTGGCCGCGGGGCTCGGCACTGCGGCGCTGACCTGGGCGGTGCTGACGCGGCCTTACGAGACCATCGCCGGTTACTTCCTGGAGAACAGTTTGCCCAAAGGAGGCGGCAGCAATGTGGTGAACGTGATCCTGGTGGATTTCCGTGGCTATGACACCCTGGGCGAGATCACCGTGCTGGCGCTCGCCGGTCTCGGCATCGTGGCCCTGCTCGACGGCCTGCGCCTGCGCGGACCCAACACCGATGCGGCTGGGCGGCCGTGGAACGCCGACGCCCATCCCGCCATCATGGCCACGCTCACGCAGCTGCTGTTGCCGCTGGCGCTGCTGGTGGCGGTGTTCATCCTGCTGCGTGGCCATCATCTGCCCGGGGGCGGCTTCATCGCCGGGCTCGTGACCGCCGTGGCGCTGATCGTGCAGTACCTCGCCAGCGGCATCGCCTGGACCAGCGCGCGTTTTTCCGGCGACACCCATGGCACCATCGCGGCCGGACTTGGCATCGCCGCTCTGACCGGGGCGGCGAGTTTCTGGTTTGGCTATCCTTTCCTGACCTCCACCTTCGGTCATCTGAACTGGCCGGTGGTGGGCGAGTTCGAGCTTGCCTCGGCGATGGCCTTCGACCTGGGCGTGTTCTTGGTGGTGGTGGGTGCGACCCTGCTGATCCTGGTCAACCTAGGGAAAATGCAGCGCGCACCGACGCGGGAGGCGGGCTGATGGAGTTCCTGGTCACGGTCGCGATCGGGGTGCTCACCGGCTGCGGGGTGTTTCTTGCCCTGCGCGGGCAAACGTTCCCGGTGGTGCTCGGGCTGACCTTCCTGTCCTACGCAGTGAACCTGTTTCTGTTCGTGATGGGCCGGCTCGCCATCGGCGTGCCACCGGTGATCAGCGAATTGGCGCGGGGCTATACCGATCCGCTGCCGCAGGCGTTGGTGCTCACCGCCATCGTCATCAGCTTTGGCATGACCGCATTCGTCATCATGCTGGCGCTGAAGGCGCGCGCGGAGCTGGGCAACGACCATGTGGACGGTGAGGATGAAAAGGGGCGCCGATGAGTCATCTGCCCATCCTGCCCGTTCTCCTGCCCTTCGCCAGCGGCATCCTGCTCCTCGCGCTGCGCGCGCGTTCGCTGCTGCTGCAACGCAGCATCGCGCTAGCAGCCACCGCCTCGTTGATTTCCTTGGCGCTGGCACTCATGCAGACGGTCGCAGATGGCACGCACCTGGTTTACGCCCTGGGCGACTGGCCGGCGCCCTACGGGATCGTTCTGGTCGCGGACCGGCTTGCCGCCTGGATGCTGCTCATCACGGCGCTGCTGGCGGTGTTCTCGCTGCTTTACGCGATGCAGGGGGACGACACGCGCGGTCGCCATTTCCACGTATTGTTCCAGTTCCAGCTGTTTGGTCTCAATGGCGCCTTCCTCACCGGCGATCTGTTTAACCTGTTCGTGTTCTTCGAAATCCTGCTGCTGGCCTCCTACGGGCTGCTCCTGCACGGCGGCGGACGGCTGCGGGTGAAGGCGGGTCTGCACTACGTGGTGATCAATCTGGTGGGCTCGACCCTGTTCCTGTTTGCGGTGGGCACGCTCTACGGCGTGACCGGAACCCTGAACATGGCGGATCTGGCGCTGAAGCTCGCAGCAACCGCTCCAGAGCAGCTTGCCCTGGTGCGGTCCGCAGGACTCTTGCTGTTCGTGGTGTTCGCACTCAAGGCGGCGCTGTTGCCGCTGTATCTTTGGCTACCGGCGGCCTACGGCCACACCAGCGCCGCGGTGGCGGCCCTGTTCGCCATCATGACCAAGGTGGGGGTCTATGCCATCCTGCGGGTGTACAGCCTGATGTTCGGGCCAAACGCGGGTGCGGTGGCCGATCTCCTGGGGCCGTGGCTGTTGCCGGCGGCGCTCGCCACCCTCGTGCTGGGAGTGCTGGGGGCTGCGGCCAGTCAGGGACTGCGGCAGCAGCTCGCGTACCTGGTGGTGGCCTCGGTCGGCACCCTGCTTGCGGCCTTTGGTGTGGGCGGTCATGCGGCACTGGCGGCGGGTCTGTATTACCTGCCCCACACCACCTTCGTCGCGGGGGCTTTCTTCCTGCTGGCGGACCGCATCGTGGCAGCACGTGGCGCACCGGCCGATCGCTTCGAAGCGGGTGCGGCGATGTCGAGCGCGCACGTGCTGGGTGGGCTGTTCTTCATGGCCGCGATGGCGGCGGCAGGCCTGCCGCCCCTGGCAGGTTTCCTGGGCAAATTCATGCTGCTCAAGGCCGCCCTGACGCACCCGCTCATGCCCTGGGTGTGGAGCGTGGTGCTCGCGACGGGCCTGCTCACGGTCGTGGTGCTCGCGCGCAGCGGCAGCCTGCTGTTCTACCGCACCCTGGCGCCGGCAGATCCGGCCACTCAGACGCCGGCGAGCGCAGCCAGTCTTTTGCCCGCAGCGGCTTTGTTGGTGCTCGCCATTGGCGTTGCAGTGGCGGCCGCCCCGGTCGCCGAGTATGCGGCCGCCACCGCGGCGCAACTCACCGCGCCGCAGCAGTACATCCAGGCTGTGCTGGGGGGTGCGCCATGAGACGCTGGATGCCCCATCCGCTGCTCAGCGTCTCGCTTGCGGTGCTGTGGCTGCTGCTGGTCAACCAACTCAACGCGGGCCACCTGGTGCTGGGGGCGCTGCTGGGCTGGTTGATTCCCCTCGTCACCTCGCGCTTCTGGCCGGAGCGGGTATGTCTGCGGCATCCGCTGACGATGCTCCGTTACCTGATCATATTGCTGATCGATATCGTGCATGGCAGCTTCAATGTCGCGCGCCTGATTTTGCTCGGTCCGGCACGGCTGCGCCCCGCCTTCGTGACCATTCCGCTCGAGCTCAAGACCGATCTCGCCATCAGCTTGCTTGCCAACACCATCTCCCTCACGCCGGGCACGGTGTCGGCCCTCTTGTCCGAAGACCGGAAGCACCTCTTCGTGCATACCCTGGACACCGCCGACCCCGCGGGACTCGTTGCACAAATCAAGGCGCGCTACGAGGCGCCCCTCAAGGAGATCTTCGAATCATGCTGAGCACCGTCATCGCGATCGCCTACGTGCTGGTGAGCGGCGCCTTCGCGCTGAGCTTCTGGCGACTGATCCGCGGCCCCGATGCACCGGACCGCATCCTGGCACTGGACACGCTGTACGTGAACACCATCGCACTCCTGGTGCTGTTGGGCATTCATCTTGGCAGCGCCATTTATTTCGAGGCCGCGCTGCTCATTGCCATGATGGGCTTCGTGGGCACGGTCGCGCTTGCCAAATATCTGCTGCGCGGCGACCTGATCGAATAGGAGGCTTAATGCTCGAGATCTTGTTGTCAATCCTGATTCTGGTGGGGGCGAGCTTCACCTTCGTGGGTTCGCTCGGGCTTGCGCGGCTGCGCGATTTCTATACGCGGCTGCATGGACCGACCAAGGCCACCACCCTCGGCGTGGGATGCCTGCTGATCGCCTCGTCCGTGTATTTCAGCGTACGTGACGAAGGCGTGAGCCTCCATGAAGTTTTGGTGAGCCTGTTCCTCTTCATGACCGCGCCGGTGTCCGCCCACCTGCTGGCGAAGGCGGCGTTGCACCTCAAGCTGGCTTCGGTCGTTCTGCCCCCCGATGCGGGGAGCGACGGCCCGCGGACGTCCTGATGCACCGCCGCGGTTTCCTCGCGGCGCTGGCTGCACTGGCGGCCTGGCCATCGGCCCAGGCGCAGCCCGGGGCACCGCTTACGCGCAGGATCCCCGCGAGTGGTGAGCCGATCCCGGTGATCGGGATGGGCACCTGGATCACCTTCAACGTCGGGGTTGATGCGCGGGCGCGGGCGCGGCTTCAGGAGGTGTTGCGGCAATTCTTCGCGCACGGCGGACGCCTGATCGATTCCTCGCCCATGTACGGCAGCGCGGAGGAGGTGCTGGGGGCGTTGCTGCCGCAGACGCCTGGTAGCGAGAGGCTTTTTTCCGCGACCAAGGTGTGGACGCCCGGCCGCTGGCTCGGCATCAGGCAGATGGAGAACTCGCAGCGACTTTGGGGTGTGCCGCGTTTCGATCTGATGCAGGTGCACAACCTGGTGGATTGGGAGGCGCACTTGGACACCCTGCGTGCGTGGAAACAGGAGGGGCGGGTGCGTTACATCGGCGTGACCACCTCCCATGGCCGACGCCACGCCGAACTCGAGCGGGCCATGATGACCGGCGTCTTCGATTTCGTGCAGTTCACCTACAACATGGCCGATCGGGAGGCGGAGCGGCGCCTGCTGCCCCTGGCGGCGGAGCGTGGCATCGCGGTGCTGGCGAACCGTCCCTTCGATGGTGGCGATCTGTTCGGTCGCGTGCGGGGCAGGCCCTTACCGGCCTTCGCCCCCGAGATCGATTGCCAGAACTGGGCGCAGTTCTTCCTCAAGTTCGTCGTGTCCCACCCGGCGGTGACCTGCGCCATTCCCGCCACCTCCAACCCGGCCCACATGCTGGAGAACATGGGGGCGGGCTTCGGCCGGCTGCCGGATGCGGCGATGCGCCGGCAGATGATCGAGACCTTCGCTGCACTGGGCTAAAATAAGCGCTTTCCAGGCAGGCGCCCTGCCGCCTGTCCAAAAAACCATGCAAGGAGAGGGACTTATGAGCCAGATCGATTATTCTGCGCTGAATGCGCGATTCGGCCTGCTGGGTCAGGTGACCTTCAAGCCCGGTCCGGGTGGAATGCCGGCCGCCTATGTGACCAACCCGCAGGGGCGCGCCATCATCCTGCTGCAGGGGGCGCACCTGATCGACTGGACGCCGATTGGCAGCGAGCCGGTGATTTGGCTGTCGGAGGACGCGAAATTCGCTTCCGGCAAATCGGTGCGTGGCGGCGTGCCAGTGTGCTGGCCCTGGTTTGGCCCCCATCCGGCCGAGGCCGGTTTTCCTGCCCATGGTTTCGCGCGCACGGTGGATTGGGAGGTCATCGCCACCCGGGCCCTGCCCGACGGCGAAACCTGGCTTGCCTTCCGGCTCAAACCGACCGCGGCGACGCGTGCACAATGGCCGCATGCCTGCGAGGCAGTGCTGCAAGTGGTGGTGGGGCGGCGGCTCGACATGGATCTGGCCACCCGCAATACCGGCAGGACGGCCATCACCGTGGGAGACGCGCTGCATACCTATTTCCGTGTCGGTGACGTGAGCAGGATCAAGATTCACGGCCTCGAAGACGCATCCTACATCGACAAGGTCGATGGTGGCGCACGCAAGAAACAGACCGGTCCGGTGACGATCAGCGGCGAGGTGGATCGCATCTATGTCGATACCACGGCTGACTGCGTCATCGAAGACCCGGTGTTGCAGCGCCGCATCCGCATCAGCAAACAGAACAGCCACTCCACCGTGGTGTGGAACCCGTGGATCGAGAAGGCCAACAAGATGGGCGATCTCGGTCTCGACGGCTATCTCAACATGATCTGCGTGGAAAGCGCCAACGCTGCGGACGACGTGGTGACCATTCCGCCCAAGGGCGAGCACCATCTGTGGGTGCGCTACGAAGTTGAGGCACTCTAGGCGCACCATGCGCGCACGCCTGATCATCCCCCACCGCAGCCGGCGCGCAGAGTACAACGAGGCGGTACGTGCGCTCGCCGCGCGCGTGGCGAGCGAAGGTGACGCCTTTGACGAGGTGCGGGCGGCATTTCTGGAGGCGGCCCGGCTGCCGTGAGCCCCGCACCCGGGCCGGCCAACGGCTATCTCGCCGCCTATGTGGCGCTGATCCGCACGAGTTACCGCCTGCAAACCGGGCGCGACCTGCTCGATGCCGGCCTGGATCCCATCGCCGCTGCACGCGCCCTGTACGAGGCGCCGTTCGCGCTGCTGGCCCACGATGCCGCCGCCGATCCCGCGTTCTCCTACGCCAATCTGACTGCACAGCGTGTGTTCGAAATGCCGTGGGCGATCATCGTCGGCCTGCCCTCGCGCCTGTCCGCTGAGCCCGTGGCGCGCGCGGAACGGGAACGGCTCCTGGCGACGGTCGCCGCCCAAGGCTATATCGACGACTATGCCGGTGTGCGGGTGAGCGCCAGCGGCCGGCGCTTCCGTGTGGAGGGTGCCACGGTCTGGAATGTGATCGACGCTGCCGGCACCTACGTCGGTCAGGCCGCCTGTTTCGCCACCTGGCGCGACCTGCCGGATTGATGGGTCATTTGCCCCGGTCCCAGTCGGGGGCGGGTGATTCCAGTTCGATGTAGAAAGTAGAGAGCGTCGGATCGGGCCGACTGGCCGGCTCGGGTGCGCTTTGCCGCATGACTGCCTCCACCAGGGCCGCCTTGATCGACCCTGCGTCCACGGTTTCCGGATACAGGCGATGATGCTTGAGCACCAGCGCTGCCTGGGTGCGGGCGTGCTGCTCCAAGGTTTTGCGCAGCCCCGGCTCCAGATCCGGCAGCATCAGCAGCCAGGGTGCTTGCCAGGCTTGGAATTCCGCGATCAGCTGGCGATGGGGGGCATCGGGTGCGGAAACTGCCAGCAGCGTCGGAGGAAACGCCTCGGCCCCCAGGACGCGCGCGTGCCACCGGGCCGGCAGGTTGATGCCGACCAGTCCGTAGCCGGCGCGCTCCTCATCGCGCCAGAACCATTGGGCGGCGGGGATCGGCCCGGCCTGGGCGTTGACGTAGCGGGTGAGGTAGTCGGCCGCCGGTTCGTCGAGCGCCATGGCATGTGCTGCGGCGCTGGTGAAACGTTCCGCAGCCAGGTAGCCCGCGCGCCAGTGTGGCGCGATATCGAGATCGAGCTGGGATTCGTCCATGGCGCTCGCCAGCAGCGCGAGAGGCGCTCCGGTGGTATCCAGCAGCCACAATTCGTAGGTGTCCTGCGCCGGAAACGGCACGTCTCGGTGCAGCTCCAAGAGATGCTCGTAGACCACGGCGCCCATCTCCTCCAGGCGCTTGAAATCGTCCGAAGGGTAGAGCGGCCCACGCTTCAGGCCCTTGTGCGCGGACCAGCTGCCATAGCGGATGTCGCTGATCTGGGTATGCCGGCTGACCTTCAACCCGGCCAGAAGGGCATCGTTGGCCACATAGATATCCCAGTGCACACCATCCAGGGTGACCGCTTCCGCCGAGGCATATTTGACGGTGTGCATGGTCCCGCGGTAGGGGTTCAGCAGCCGCTGACTGAAGCACTCGATCCGCATGGCGCTAATTTAGAACAGGCTTGCGCCCGCGCCAATGGCCGCCCCACCGATGCGCGGATGGACAGGGGGCGTGTACCCCGCCGTCACACGACAGCGTCATGGTCACACCCCTTTCCATGATGGAGCCTGCGCCATCGGCCACCCGCCGTGCGCCGTGGTTTCAAAAGCGTCATGAGCGCAGGCGCGCTTTACCAAAGTCGCTGTTTCGCGCAGCATGACGCGGTGGCGGGGCATCGATGGGGCCGACGCTGGAGGTGCGCCAGCGCGCGGCTTTCAACGGGAGGGTAGAGTCATGCGTAGGATGGGATGGATGGGGATCGGGGCGCTGGCGTTCTTGATGGCTGCAGCGGCGATGGCGGAGACTTTCGACGGGCGCATCGATCGGCTTGAGATGAAAGCTAGCCTGATGCGCTTTCAGGTCCGCGAGGGCACTCTGAGCCTGTATGCCAGCGGGGCACTGCAGGATCTGCTGCTGCGCGCGTTTTTCGCCAAGGCACGCATCCGGGCCGAATACCAGCCCGTACCCTGCGGCGGCGGGGTTGACGGCCTCTGCGGCACTGTTTCCGCCGTCACGGTCGAACAGAAGGACTTTTAGACCTTTTCGTCGATCCGGGGCGTGGGGTCGTCGCTCCTGCGCTTGTTCTGGCGGCGGTCGATGCCGGAGCGGGTGTCCACCGTCACCGGCAGCTGGGCGACGCGGCGCTCGCCCTGGCGACGGTCGCCCTGCGCGCGCTGTTCCCGTTCGGGCGGCTGGCGGGGTGCTTCCGCTTCGGCCTTGGGCTTTGGGCGTGGTCGCACCACCAGCGGGGGCTGGGTGCGCGGGCCGACCGCCGGCGCGGGGCGTACCGCCTCCGCTTGTGGAATCTCGTAGCGGTCGTCCACCACCCCAACGGGGGGGAGGAGGTCAAGGGGGAATCGCATGGCGCGGATCCTATCCTGTCGAGCCGATAAATTTTAATAGCGGATGTGGCTGGGTGAAATTGAGACCCGCGGGGCGTGCCGCGGTTCAAGCCGCCCAGGGGCGCAGGCGTGCGGCGAGCGCGGTTTCGTCGACCGGGACCGTGAGTGCCGCGTCCACCCGCAGACGGCTTTTCACCTCATCCAACGCCGCCTGGCTCTTGGGCTCATACAGGACGAGCACCCGGGTGTGGGGGAGGGTATGGGTGACGGCGAGCAAAGATTCCAGATTGGAAAGCCGGTCGCGGAAATCCGCCTGGAAATAGAAATCCGCCACCACCACGGCCGGCTCGAGCTTGCGCGCGAGCATGACCGCCTTGCGTACCTGCCACTCGGTGGTGACCTCGAAGCCGAGTTCGCGGTAGAGACGGGCGAGCTTGCCGTGGGCGAGGAACTCGACCAGGGCCAACAATCGTTTCGGTGCAGACACGGCAGGCCTTGTGCGACAAAGCCCGCATCTTAGCAGGCCGCGTCAGGTGGCGGGCAGGGGCCGCCGGCAGCCGGGCGCGCATCTGATCTATGGGGTGATCAAATCAGGCAGGCCGTTTGGTACAAATTTCGGTCACGCATGGAGGAGTTCGATCCATCGATCTGCGAATACATCGGCGCGTCCCTGAGGTGGGTCTGTGAAGCGCTATGGAGATTGACAATAGAACGATCGTTCTATAACTTGGTGCCATGGATCTGCCCATCGCGAGCCTGCTGCAGCACCCGGCCATCTGGCGCGGCGGCGACCTGGCCCGGGTGGCCGTGCCCAGCGTGGCCACCGGCTACGCGGAACTGGACCGGGAACTGCCGGGCGGCGGCTGGCCGGCGGGGGCGCTCACCGAACTGCTGCACGAGCGGGAGGGCATCGGCGAGCTGCGCCTAGTGGCGCCGGCGCTGGCCGGGCTGACGCAAGCCGGACGCTGGATCGCCTGGGTCGCGCCGCCTCATCTGCCCTATGCGCCCGCCCTGGCGGCGGCGGGCATCCGGCTTTCGCGCCTGCTGATCATCGGCAAGACCACGCCCCGCGACAGCCTGTGGGCGGCGGAGCAGGCGCTCGCCGCCGGCAGCATCGGCGCGGTGCTGTTTTGGCCCGAGGACATCGACCCCCGCGCGCTGCGCCGCCTGCAACTCGCGGCCGAGGCGGGCGGATCGGTGGGCCTCCTCTATCGTCCCCTCCGTGCCGCGGAGCAGGCTTCGCCCGCAGCGCTGCGCCTCGCGCTCGCGCCGCAGCAAGATTCGCTCGCAATCCGCATCCTCAAGCGCCGCGGTACTGCGGCTGCGCAGCCCATCAGACTTCCCCGCGCAGCCTGAAGCAATGAATACGCAAGGCAAAAAGCATGAAACGCAAAGTGCGCAAATAACCAAAGAAACCTTTGCGCCCCTTGCGTCTTTGCGTTGAAAGATTTTCCTTGCTCGAAGTTTCTGCATCATGCTGTGGCTGTTCCTCCACCTGCCCCAACTCCCCCTGGAAATCTTCACCCGCGGGATGGCGGCCTGCGGCCCGGCGGTCACGGCAGAAGGCGGCCGCCAGCGCGCGCGGGTATGCGTGGCGAATTGCGCAGCGGAAAAGCTGGGCGTGCATCCCGGCCTGTCGGTTGCTGCCGCCCAGGCAGTGGCGGGCGAGCTGCGGGTGTTCCAGCGCGACCCGCAGAAGGAAGCGGCGGCGCTGGCGAGCCTCGCGGCCTGGGCCGGGCAGTTCACCTCCAATGTGAGCCTGGAAGCAGACGGCCTGCTGCTGGAGATTGCCGGCTCGCTCCGGCTGTTCGGCGGTGCGGACAGGCTCATGGAAAAAGCGCGCCAAGGGGTGCGTGGTCTGGGCTATCGCGCCGTGCTCGCCGTCGCCCCGACGCCGCTGGGCGCGGCCTGGCTTGCCCGTGCCGGCGAGGCCGTGGTGGTCACCGACCATGACCAACTGGCCGAACGCTTGTCGCGCCTGCCCATCATGCTGCTTGATCCCGAGTGCGCCCACGCCGACATGCTGGAGGCCATGGGCCTCGTCACCCTCGGCGATTACCTGGCGTTACCGCGCGCCGGCCTCACGCGGCGCTTCGGTGAGGCGTTGCTGGAGCGACTCGATCGTGCGCTGGGCAGCGTGCCCGACCCGCGTGAAAGGTTCGAGCCGCCGGCGCAATTTTCTTCCCGCCTCGAACTGCCGGCGGAAGTGCATGAGACAACGGCATTGCTGTTTGCGGCCCGGCGCCTGATCAACGAGCTCGAAGGCTTCCTGCGTGGCCGCGGCGTGGGCGTGCAGCAGTTTCATCTGGACTTGCTGCATGCCGATCATTCCGCCACCCGCGTCACCGTGGGCCTGGTGTCCTCCAGCCGCGACGGCCAGCGCCTTTTGAACCTGCTGCGCGAGCGCATGGAGCGCATCACCCTGCCGCAGCCGGTGCGGGAGATCATCCTGGTGGCAGAGCGCACCATGCCCTACCAGGCACGCAACCTTGGCCTGTTTCCGGATGCGCGTGAAGAGGCAGAAAGCGCCGCGCCCTTGATCGAACGTCTGCGCGCGCGCCTGGGCGCAGGCCGGGTGCACAGCCTGGAGTGCGTGGCCGATCACCGGCCGGAACTGGCGATGAAGGCAGCCGAGCCGGGCGCGGCGTATCAGGCGGATTTTTCTGCTGCGCGCCCCCTCTGGCTGCTGCCGCAGCCGCGCCCGCTGCATTGCCGCGGCGGCGTGCCGCATCTGGGGGTGCCCCTGATTCTGCGCCAGGGCCCGGAGCGCATCGAATCCGGCTGGTGGGACGGCCGCCCCGTGGCGCGCGACTACTACATCGCCGAAGCCGTGGGCGGGCCGCGCTATTGGGTGTATCGCGAGGCGATGGACGCAGAGCGGTGGTTTTTGCACGGGATATTTGCGTAAAGCTGAAACGCAGAGGTCGCGGAGGGCGCAGAGAAAAAGCATCGAAACTGCGAAGAGTGTAAGAGAATTTCTATAGTTCGCACTCTTTAGGGAAGGTCTGCAAAAGCTCGTCATTCCGGCTTCCGCTGGAATGACGCCGGAGGCACTTTTGCAGAGCTTCCTTAGGGTTTTCCCTCGGTTTTCCTCCGCGACCTCTGCGTTTTAAAAAGCTGCCGTTCCTTTTTCACTACGCAACACTATGGCCTTCTGTTTCCCTCCCTACGCCGAACTCCACTGCCTTAGCAACTTCAGTTTCCTGCGCGGCGCCTCGCACCCGGAGGAGCTGGTCGCCCGCGCCCATGAGCTGGGCTATGCGGCGCTGGCGATCACCGACGAATGCTCGCTCGCCGGCGTGGTGCGCGCCCATGTGGCGGCGAAACAGGTGGGGCTCAAACTCATCATCGGAGCCGAAATCCGGCTCGAAGACGGTCTGCGGCTGGTGCTGCTCGCCACCAATCGAAACGGCTACGGCAATCTCTCCCAACTGATCACCCGGGGCCGCAGGGCGGCGGAGAAGGGCAATTATTTTTTGCAGCGTGCCGATCTGGAAAATGGTTTGCCAGACTGCCTCGCGCTGCTGCTGCCGGATGCGGAAACAAAATCAGATGACGCGGCCTGGCTGGCGGAGCGCTTTCCCGATGCCTGCTGGATCGCCTGGGAGCGCCTGCTCGGCCCCCATGACGAAAAGCGCCTGCGGCGGGCGCAGGCGCTTTCCGCCGCCGGCCATGTCCCGCTCGTCGCCGCGGGCGATGTGCACATGCACGTGCGCGGCCGGCGCGCTTTGCAGGATGTGCTGACCGCGATTCGCCTGAATGTGCCGGTGAAGGACGCCGGCTTTGCGCTCTACCCCAACGGCGAGCGCCATCTGCGCACGCGCCGGCGGCTGGCGAAACTGTACCCGGCCGAATGGCTGGCCGAGACGGTTCGTATCGCCGAGCGCTGCAACTTCTCCCTCGACAGCCTGCGCTACGAATATCCGCGCGAACTGGCGCCGGAAGGGGAGACCCCCTCCCAGTACCTGCGCCGTTTGACGGAAGCCGGCCTGCAGCGACGCTTCCCCAATGGCACGCCGGACAGGGTGCGCCGCCTGGTGGAGCACGAACTCGCCCTCATTCGCGAGCTGCAATACGAACCCTATTTCCTCACCGTGCACGACATCGTCGCCTTCGCCCGCGGCCGCGGCATCCTGTGCCAGGGGCGCGGCAGCGCGGCGAACTCTGCTGTCTGTTACGCGCTGGGCATCACCGAGGTCGATCCCTCGCGCATGGAGATGCTGTTCGAGCGCTTCATCTCCCGCGAGAGAGGCGAGCCGCCGGACATCGACGTGGATTTCGAGCACGAGCGGCGCGAGGAAGTCATCCAGTACCTCTACCAAAAATACGGACGCGAGCGTGCCGCGCTGGCGGCAGCGGTGATCTCCTATCGCCCCAAGAGCGCCCTGCGCGACGTGGGCAAGGCCTTGGGGCTCGATCTCGACCAGGTGGATCGTCTCGCCAAGACCCTGAGCTGGTGGGACGGCCGGCGCGTCCTGCCGGAGCGGCTCGCGGAAGCCGGCTTCGACCCGGACAACGCGCGCATCCGCCAGCTCATCGCGCTGGTGAACGAGCTGGTGGGCTTCCCGCGTCACCTGTCGCAGCATGTGGGCGGCTTCGTCATCAGCCGCGATGCCCTGTCGCGCCTGGTGCCGATCGAGAACGCTGCCATGCAAGATCGCACCGTGATCGAATGGGACAAGGACGATCTCGACGCGCTAGGCCTGCTGAAGATCGACGTGCTGGCCCTGGGCATGCTCACCGCCATCCGCCGCGCGCTGGATCTGGTGAGCGCCTGGCGCGGCAGGCCGCTGACCCTGGCCGACATCCCGGCGGAGGACCCGCAGGTGTACGCGATGATCCAGCGCGCCGACACCATGGGCGTGTTCCAGATCGAATCGCGGGCGCAGATGGCGATGCTGCCGCGCATGCAGCCGCGCTGTTTCTATGATCTGGTGATCGAGGTCGCCATCGTGCGCCCGGGTCCGATCCAGGGCGGCATGGTGCATCCCTACCTGCGCCGGCGGCAGGGGCTGGAGGCGGTGAGCTATCCGTCCGAGGCCGTGAAGAGCGTGCTGGATCGCACCCTGGGCGTGCCTATCTTCCAGGAACAGGTGATGCAGATCGCCATGGTCGCCGCCGGCTTCACCCCGGGCGAGGCCGACCAGCTGCGCCGCTCCATGGCGGCGTGGAAGCGGCGCGGCGGGCTCACGCATTTCGAGGAAAAGCTGATCTCGGGCATGCGCGCGCGCGGCTACACGGAAGACTTCGCGCGCCAGATTTTCCAGCAGATTCTGGGCTTTGGCGAATACGGCTTTCCCGAGTCCCACGCCGCGAGTTTCGCGCTCTTGGTATACGTCTCGGCCTGGCTCAAATGCCATGAGCCCGCCGCCTTCACCTGCGCCCTGCTCAACAGCCAGCCCATGGGCTTCTACGCGCCCTCGCAGCTGGTGCAGGACGCGCGGCGGCACGGCGTGGAAGTGCGGGCGGTGGACGTGATGGCGAGCGGGTGGGAGTGTTCTCTCGAATCCCAGGCCGATTCCCCCTCTCCCTTGATGGGAGAGGGACGGGGAGAGGGTGCTCCCCCCGCCCTCCGCCTCGGCCTGCGGCTCATCAACGGCCTCTCCCGCGCCGGCGCCGAACGCATCGTCGCCGCACGCACGGCCGCGCCCTTCGCCAGCGTGGAAGACCTGGCCGCACGCGCTGCACTCGACCAGCGCGACCTCAAGGCCCTCGCCGCGGCCGGCGCCCTGGCCTCGCTCACCACCCACCGCCGCGCCGCATACTGGGCGGTCGCCGGCATCGAGGACAAGCCGCCGCTGTTTCGCCATGTCGCTTCCAATGAAGAGAGCACGGAATTCCCGGCGCCGAGCGAAGCCGAGAATCTGATGGCCGACTACGCCAGCCTCGGCCTCACCTTAGGCCGTCATCCGCTCGCCTTGCTGCGCGAGGCCTTCGACAAACAACGCATGCTGACCGCGGCGCAGATCCGCCACCTGCCCGACGGCAGGCTGGTGCGCGCGGTGGGGCTGGTCACCGGCCGCCAGCGGCCGGACACCGCCAGCGGCGTGATCTTCGTCACGCTGGAGGATGAGACCGGCTATGTGAACGTGGTGGTGTGGAAGCGGGTCGCGGAAAGGCAGCGGCGCGAGTTATTGCAATCTACCCTGCTCGGGGTGTACGGCCGCCTGGAGCGGCAGGGGGAAATGGTGCATCTGGTGGCAGGCAGGCTGGTGGACTGCAGCGAACTGCTGGGGCAGCTTAAGGCGCGGTCGCGGGATTTTCATTGAACCCTCAACCGGTCCCGCCATTGCAGGGCGTTTGCCCGGACAGCGGCTTCGTCCAGCCGGGTCAGACGGCGCTCCTCCAGCAGCAACTCGCCATCGACCCACACGTGCGTCACGTGTTCGCGGCCGCAGGCATAGACCAGATGGGAGACGACGTCGTAACAGGGCGAGGTCTCGATCGAGGACAGGTCCAGCGCGACCAGGTCCGCCGCCTTGCCCACGGCGATCGAGCCGATTTCATGATCAAGGCCGAGTGCCTTCGCGCCGTTGAGCGTGGCCATGGCTAGGGCTTCGTGCGCTGGCAGGGCGGTGGCTTGCATGCTCGTGCCCTTCGCCAGCAAGGCGGCAAGGCGCACCTCCCCGAGCAGATCGAGGCGATTGTTGCTGGCGGCACCATCGGTCCCCAGCCCGACGTTGATGCCGGCCGCGGCAAAGTGTGCAATCGGCGCGATGCCACTTCCCAGCTTGAGGTTGGACGTGGGGCAGTGGGCGATCGACACACCGTACTGTGCGCACAGGGCGATCTCCTCCTCCGTGAGATGCACCATGTGCACGGCGATGAGTCCCGGATTCAGCAGCCCCAGACGCTGCAGGCGGGCGAGGGGCCGCAGCCCGAAGTCGGCCACACTCTGCGACAACTCCTCCAGGGTTTCGTGCAGATGCAGATGAATCGGTACATTCGTCTGGTCGGCGAGCATCAACACTTTTTCGAAGGTCCTGTCGCTCACCGTGTAGGGGGCGTGCGGCGCCATGCAGAAGGACAACCGCGGATGGTCGCGGAATTCGTCCCGCACCTCGAGGCCTTTGCGCAGATAATCCTCGGCGTCGGCGGCGTAGGCGGTGGGGAATTCCACTGCGATCATGCCGATCGCCGCGCGCAGCCCGGTGCGGTCCACCGCCTCGGCTGCGGCGCGTGGGAAGAAATACATGTCATTGAAGCAGGTCACGCCACTTCGCAGCATTTCGGCGCAGGCGAGCAAGGTACCGTCGCGCACGAAATCCGCCGATACATGTTTCGCTTCGGCCGGCCAGACGTGGGATTTCAGCCAGGTCATCAGCGGGAGGTCGTCGGCCAGGCCGCGCATCAGGGCCATTGCGGAGTGGGTGTGGAGGTTGACCAGCCCGGGGGTCAGGACGTGATCGGCCAGCTCCAGGCGGGCGGCTTCCGGATAGCGTGCCAGCGCATCGGAGGTTGGTAGCACGTCGGCGATGCGGTTGCCCCGCAGCAGCACGGCATGGTCGTCGAGGACCGGCCGCCCCGGTTCGACCGGCACGATCCATCGCGCGCATACCAATTGTTCTTTCGCCTTCATGGGGGATGCCAAAAAAAAACCCCGCGCCACGGCGGGGTTGTCTTTCGAAGCAGGCGTTTATTTGGCCGGCTTCTGCACCTTCACTTCGACCACCACACGACGGTTCGGCTGCAGGCATTCCACCAGCTTCTTGTTCTTGCCGCTCTCGGCACCTTTCACGTGCTTGCAGTCCACCACCGGTTCGGATTCGCCCTTCGCGGCGGTCTCGATACGACCGCTTTCCACGCCCTTCGAGACCAGGTAGTTCTTGACGGCGGCGGCACGGCGCTCGGACAGCGCTTGGTTGTAGGCTTCGCTGCCGATGCGGTCCGCATGGCCGGTCACCAGCACCACCTCGACCTGCGGGTACTCTTTCATCTTGGCTACAACCTGCTCGTCGAGCGTCTTCATCCCATCGGGGCGAATGACGGCCTTGTCGAAGTCGAACAGGGTTTCGGCTTGCAGCGTCACCTTCTCGAAAGCGGGTTTGTCCGGGCCCATGGGCGGAATCAGCGGGGTCGCCGGCACAGTGTCCTGTTTCTTCGCAGCCGGTGCGGGCTTCGGCGGCTCACATTTTTCCTTCGGCAGGATGTCCTTGTCGCACTCGCAGGTGGCGGCGGACGGCGTCCAATAGCCAGTGCGCCAGCAATGGCCAACGCTGTTCCTCCAGATTGCACGACTCGAGTCAAGGACGTAGGGCCCTTTGTCGGCAGGCTGCGATTGTGCCAACGCGACTCCACCAAAGCCGAGGAGGGCTACTGCCATCAGGCTCGCGCCTGCCTGGTTGAAGCGGGACATTGCCATGTTGTTCGCCTTTCTTTCTCGTTGAACTTGGGATTTTGGGACGTCCGCCCGGCCACAAAGTTCAGAGCCGAAGCGGTAACGCCATGATTGCTTTGGCTGAATGATAGAAGCCGGCGCTGCAAAACACAAGTACGATGTTGCATCGCAGCCAAATTGCGGGGTGGCTGTTGCAGCATTGCCACACCATGGCCCGGAACCGCGCTTCGTGTTAGCATTTTCGTTTTTGCGGCACTTTGGACGATTGCCGCGTTTGATTACATAACGATATGAAATAATGGAAGAATTCGCGAAAGAAACGCTTCCCGTCAGCCTCGAGGCGGAGATGCGCAATTCCTACCTCGATTACGCCATGAGCGTGATCGTGGGGCGTGCCCTCCCCGACGTTCGCGATGGTCTGAAACCAGTCCATCGGCGCGTTTTGTATGCCATGCATGAGTCCAACAATGTGTGGAATCGCCCCTATGTGAAATGCGCGCGGGTGGTCGGTGACGTGCTCGGTAAATACCATCCCCACGGCGATACCGCCACCTACGAAGCCCTGGTGCGCATGGCGCAGGACTTCTCCATGCGCTACACGCTGATCGACGGACAGGGCAACTTCGGCTCCATCGACGGCGATTCCCCCGCTGCCTACCGCTACACCGAGTGCCGGCTGGAGCGGATCAGCTCGGAGCTGCTGGCCGACATCGACAAGGAAACGGTCGATTTCGTGCCCAATTACGACGGCAAGGAGATGGAACCCACCGTCTTGCCCACGAAGATCCCGAATTTGCTGGTGAACGGTTCGTCGGGCATTGCGGTCGGCATGGCCACCAACATTCCCCCGCACAACCTGCGCGAAGTGGCGGATGCCTGCCTTGCGCTGCTCGACAATCCGGGCATCGGCGTCGATGAACTGATCGAGATCGTGCCGGCGCCGGATTTCCCCACGGCGGGCATCATCTACGGCACGGCCGGCGTCAAGGAAGGCTACCGCACCGGCAAGGGGCGCGTGGTGATCCGGGCGCGCACACACTTCGAGGATCTGGACAAGGGCGGCACTCGCCAGGCCATCATCATCGACGAGTTGCCCTACCAGGTGAACAAGGCCAACTTGCTGATGAAGATCGGCGAGCTGGTGCGCGAGAAGAAGATCGACGGCATCTCGGATCTGCGCGATGAGTCCGACAAGTCCGGCATGCGTGTCGTGATCGAGCTCAAACGTGGCGAGATTCCGGAGGTGGTGCTGAACAACCTGTACGCGCTCACCCCGATGCAGGACAGCTTTGGCATGAACATGGTCGCCCTGGTGGACGGCCAGCCGCGCCTGCTCAACCTCAAGCAGATGCTGGAGGCGTTCCTGCGCCACCGCCGCGAGGTGGTGACGCGGCGTACCATTTTCGAACTGCGCAAGGCGCGCGAACGCGGACACATCCTGGAAGGGCTGGCCGTCGCACTGTCGAATGTGGACGAGATCATCGCCCTGATCAAAGCCTCCGAAACGCCGGTGATCGCGAAAGCACGCCTGATGGAAAAGAGCTGGCGCTCCAGACTGGTGGAGGACATGCTGGCACGTGCCGCGGCGGATGCCACCAAGCCGGAAGGCCTGCTGCCCGAATTCGGTCTGACACAGCAAGGGTACCGGCTATCCGATGCCCAGGCACAGGCCATCCTCGAGCTGCGCCTGCAGCGGCTCACCGGGCTCGAGCAGGACAAGATCCTGACAGAGTACAAAGAGGTGCTGGACAAGATCGCGGACTACCTGGACATTCTCGCCACGCCCGCCCGCATCAGCCAGATCATCCGGGACGAGCTGACGCAGGCAAAGGAACAGTTTGGCGATGCGCGCAGGAGCGAGATCGTCCATCAGGCCCAGGACATTTCCATCGAGGACCTGATCGCGCCGGAGGACGTGGTGGTGACGCTTTCGCACACGGGCTACATGAAGGCACAGCCGGTGGCGGAGTACCGCGCACAGAAACGCGGCGGACGGGGCAAGCAGGCGGCGACGACCAAGGAAGACGACTTCATCGAAAACCTGTTCATCGCCAACACCCACGATTACATCCTGTGCTTCTCCAATCGTGGACGCGTCTACTGGCTCAAGGTCTACGATGTGCCGCAGGGTAGCCGCGTGTCCCGCGGCAAGCCCATCGTCAACCTGCTGCCGCTGGAGGATCGGGAGAAGATCACTGCGCTGCTGCCGGTGAAGGAGTTCGACGAAAGCCGCTACGTGTTCATGGCGACCGCGATGGGCACGGTCAAGAAAACGCCGCTGTCGGAGTTCTCGCGACCGCGCACCGCCGGCATCATCGCCGTGACTCTGGACGATGGCGACTACCTGGTGGGCGCGGCGATCACCGATGGCAAGCATGACGTGATGCTGTTCTCCGACGGCGGCAAGGCGGTGCGCTTCGAGGAAAGCGATGTCCGCCCCATGGGGCGCAACGCCCACGGCGTGCGGGGCATGAAGCTGGCCGAGGGCCAGCGCGTGATTTCCATGCTGGTGGCGGAGAGTGAAACCCAGTCGGTGCTGACCGCCACCGAGAACGGTTACGGCAAGCGCACGCCGATTGCCGAATACACGCGGCATGGCCGTGGCACCCAGGGCATGATCGCGATTCAGACCAGCGCCCGTAACGGCAAGGTCGTGGCGGCGACGCTTGTGGAGCCCAGCGACGAGATCATGCTCATCACCAACGGGGGCGTGCTCATCCGCACCCGGGTGAAAGAGATCCGCGAAATGGGCCGTGCCACCCAGGGGGTGACCCTGATATCGCTCGGCGAGGGCGAGAAGCTCGTCGGGTTGCAGCGAATCGTCGAATCGGAGGACGAGGACGAAGCGAACTGATCCGTGCCGGGGTTGCGGTGCGGGGTGCCCTGTGGCCGGGCCCTGGGGATGAGGTTACACACAGAAGGAAACGCCATGGAACGGATTTACAACTTCAGTGCGGGGCCGGCGGTGCTGCCGCAGGAAGTGCTGGAGCAGGCGCGGGACGAAATGCTCAACTGGCAGGGTTGCGGCATGTCGGTGATGGAGATGAGCCACCGGGGCAAGGAATTCATGGGCATCGCCGCGCAGGCCGAGGCCGATCTGCGCGAACTCATGGCGATTCCAGCCCATTACAAGGTGCTGTTCCTGCAAGGGGGTGCCTCCAGCCAGTTCGCCATGGTGCCCATGAATCTGCTGCGCGGCAAAACCAGCGCGGATTATGTCAATACGGGCGAGTGGTCCAAGAAGGCCATCCAGGAAGCCCGGCGCTTTTGCACCGTCAACGTGGTGGCCTCCTCCGAGGACAGGAACTTTTCCTATGCCCCGACCCAGGATCAATGGAAACTGGATCCGAACGCCGCCTACGTGCATTACACGCCAAACGAGACCATCGGCGGCGTCGAGATCTTCTGGACGCCCGACACCGGCGACGTGCCCCTGGTGGCCGACATGTCCTCCACCATCCTCTCGCGGCCGATCGACGTATCGAAATACGGCCTGATCTATGCCGGCGCGCAAAAGAACATCGGGCCCTCCGGGCTGACGGTGGTGATCGTGCGCGAAGATCTCATCGGGCAGACGCTGGCGGGCACGCCCACCATGTTCGACTACAAGGTCCATGCCGACAACGCCTCGATGTACAACACGCCGCCGACCTACGCGATCTACATCGCCGGGCTCGTCTTCAAATGGTTGAAGCGGCGCGGCGGCCTCGCGGCGATGGAAGCGTATAACATCGCCAAAGCCGCGTTGTTGTATGACTATCTCGCCACCACGGATTTCTACCGCTGCCCCACCGCGCCGGAGAACCGCTCGCGCATGAACGTGCCATTCACCCTGAAAGATCCCACGCTCGACGAGGCGTTTCTCAAGGGCGCCAAGGAACGCGGCCTGGTGCAGCTCAAAGGCCACCGTTCAGTGGGCGGCATGCGCGCCTCGATCTACAACGCCATGCCGATGGAGGGCGTGAAAGCGCTGGTGGAATACATGAAATGGTTCGAGATGCAGCATGCCTGAAAAATTCCGCATCCTCACCCTCAATCATATCTCCCCGCTCGGGCTCTCAAGGCTGCCGTCGGAGCGCTACACCATTGGCCATGACATGCCGAATCCGGATGCCATCCTGGTGCGCTCGGCCAAGATGCACGACATGGAGATCCCGGCGAGCGTGAAGGCCATCGCCCGTGCCGGTGCCGGTACCAACAACGTGCCGGTGGCCAAGATGAGTGCGCGCGGCGTGCCCGTGTTCAACGCGCCCGGCGCCAACGCCAATGCGGTGAAAGAGCTGGTGATCGCCGGCATGCTGATCGCCGCGCGCAATCTGATGCCGGCCTGGCGGTTTGCCGAGGGGCTCACGGGGGACGACGTCGAGATTGCCAAGGCCGTCGAGGCGGGCAAGAAGCAATTCGCCGGCATCGAACTGCCCAATCGGACGCTGGGGATCATCGGGCTCGGCGCGATCGGCTCGCTGGTGGCGGATGCCGGCATTCGCCTGGGCATGAACGTGATCGGCTTCGATCCGGAAATCACGGTCGATGCGGCGTGGCGGCTGCCGTCGAGTGTGCGCCGGGCGGCCAGCGTGGAAGAGGTGGTGAAGCACAGTGACTTCATTTCGCTGCATGTGCCGTTGCTCGATTCCACGCGCAATATGATCGATGCAGGGCGCATCGCGCTCATGAAGCCCGGTGCCGTGCTGCTGAATTTCGCCCGCGAAGGGATCGTTGATGACAAGGCGGTCGTGGCGGGCATCGCGGCAGGTACCTTGCGCGGCTACGTGTGCGACTTTCCGGCCAATGCCCTCAAGGGACATCCCAAGGTCGTGGCGCTGCCGCACCTCGGCGCATCCACCGAAGAGGCGGAGGAGAACTGCGCCATCATGGTCGCCGAGCAGGTGCGCGACTACCTGGAGAACGGCAACATCCTGAATTCGGTGAATTTTCCGAACGTCTCCATGCCGCGCGAGTCCGCCTACCGGATCGCGATTGCCCATGCCAACGTGCCGAACATGGTGGGCCAGATTTCAACCACCATGGCCAATGCGGGCCTCAACATCCACAACATGGTGAACAAGTCCCGCGGCGACATGGCCTACACCCTGCTCGATTTGGACAGTCCGGCGCCACCCACAGTGATCGATCGCGTCGCGGCGATTCAGGGGGTGCTGATGGTGCGTGTGGTCAACGCTTCGTAAACCCATGGCGGATGAACTCAACGGGCTGCGTGCCCAGATTGATGCGATCGACGATGAGCTGGTTCGTCTGCTGAGCCAGCGCGGCGCTCTTGCGCAGGCAGTGGGGCGGCTCAAGCAGGGGCGGCCCTATCGTCCGGAGCGGGAGGCGCAGGTGCTGCGCCGCGTGCAGGCGGCCAACCCCGGTCCGCTGTCGGATGAAGCCCTCGGACGCCTCTTTCGCGAAATCATGTCCGCCTGTCTTGCGCTGGAGGCCCCGCTCACCGTGGCCTATCTCGGGCCTGCGGGCACGTTCAGCCAAGCGGCGGCGCTCAAACATTTCGGCCATGCCGCCGAGTGCGTCCCGTGTCCCTCCATCGACGAAGTGTTCCGCGAGGTGGCGGCGGGCACCGTGACCTACGGTTTGGTGCCCGCGGAAAATTCCACCGAGGGTGCGGTCGGGCGCACCCTGGACCTGCTGCTCGACAGTCCGCTCAAGATCTGCGGTGAGACCCTGTTGCGTGTCCATCATCACCTGCTGCGGCGGCAGAACGAGATGGCCGGCATTGCGCGCGTGTATGCCCACGCGCAGGCGCTGGCGCAGTGCCACGAATGGCTCAACCAGCACCTGCCGGCGGTGGAGCGGGTGCCCGTCTCCAGCAATGCGGAGGCGGCGCGCCGTGCCGCGGAAGAACCGACCAGCGCCGCCATCGCCGGTGAGGCGGCAGCCGAGTTGTACGGGCTGCACTCGCTCGCCGCCAACATCGAAGACGAACCCAACAATACCACCCGCTTCCTGGTGCTCGGCACGCATGACGCGGGGCCCAGCGGCCAGGACAAGACCTCGCTGGTGATGAGTGCGCCCAACCGGCCAGGCGCCATGGTGGAGCTTTTGGGTCCGTTTGCACGCAATCGGGTGAGCATGACCCGGCTGGAATCGCGGCCCTCGCGTACGGGGTTGTGGGAATATGTGTTCTATGTGGACGTGGAGGGCCATCGCGAGGACGCGGCGGTGGCGCGCGCCCTCGCCGAGTTGAGGGACATCGCATCACTGCTGAAGGTGCTCGGGTCTTACCCGGTGGCGGTCTTGTGAGCGAGGTGTGAGGTGTGAGGGGCGGGGCGTTTTGCGCCTGACTGCTCACACCTGACGCTTCACGTTTTTGAAAATGGAACTCTGTGACCTCGCGCCCGGCCATGTCCGGGCGATTGCGCCTTATCTGCCGGGCAAGCCGATTGCCGAGCTCGCGCGTGAGATGGGGCTTGACGCGCGCGAGATCGTCAAGCTGGCTTCGAACGAGAATCCCCTGGGGCCGAGTCCGGCTGCGCTCGAAGCGGTCCGACGTTGCCTGCCGGACCTGGCACGCTATCCGGACGGGGCCGGCTTCGAGCTCAAGACAGCCCTGGCGGCTCACCACGGGGTGGCGGCGAGTCAGATCGTGCTCGGCAACGGCTCCAACGACGTGCTGGAGTTCGCGGCGCGGGCCTTTCTCGGTCCTGCCAGCTCGGCGGTGTATTCTCGCCATGCTTTCGCGGTGTATCCGCTCGCCGTGCAGGCCGTGGGCGCGCGGGGCATCGAGGCTCCGGCCCGGGCCTTCGGCCACGATCCACAGGCCATGCTGGAGGCGATCGAGGATGACACGCGGGTGGTGTTCGTCGCCAATCCGAACAACCCTACGGGCACCCTGTGGTCGGCCGAGGTGCTGCATGAATTCATTGCCCAGGTGCCGCGGGACGTGCTGATCGTGCTGGATGAGGCTTATTATGAATATCTGCCGCCGGCGTGTGCGGCACCGAGCGTCGAGTGGCTGGCGCGCCATCCAAATCTCATGGTCACACGGACCTTTTCCAAGGCCTATGGCCTTGCGGGGCTGCGTGTCGGCTATGCCCTGGCGCACCCAGACGTGGCCGACCTGCTCAACCGGGTGCGGCCGCCGTTCAACGTCAGCACCGTGGCGCAGGCCGCGGCCGTGGCGGCGCTTGCCGATACCGCGCATCTCGAGGCGGGCATTGCGGTCAACGAGGCCGGCATGGGGCAGATTACGGCGGGGCTCGCGCGGCTCGGGCTGGACTACATTCCGTCGTATGGCAATTTCGTCAGTTTTCGTGTGGGCAACGCCACCGCGATGTATCAAAAGCTATTGAAGCGCGGCGTGATCGTGCGGCCGCTGGCGAACTATGGGATGCCCGATTACCTGCGGGTTAGCATCGGTCTCGAACGGGAAAACGACCAATTCTTGCGCGCCCTGGCGGACGCGCTCAAGGAAGCATGAGGAACACACCATGATTATCGTGATGGAAAACGGTGCCACCGACGCGCAGATCGAGGCGGTGGTGAACAAGATCAGGGAATATGGCTGCGAAGCCAACGTGTCGCGTGGGACGGAACGCACCGTCATCGGTGCCATCGGCGATGAGCGCAAGATCGATCAGGAAGCGATCGATGCCCTGCCCGGCGTCGAGCACTCGATGCACATCGTCAAGCCTTACAAGATCGTGGCGCGCGAGTGGCACAAGGAAAACACCGTCATCGACATTCGCGGCGTTGCCCTGGGGAGCAGCCAGATCCAGGTCATCAGCGGGCCATGCTCGGTGGAGACGCCGGAGCAGATGGAGGCTTCCGCCAGGTTCGTGAAGGAGGCCGGCTGCCGGCTGATGCGTGGCGGTGCCTTCAAGCCACGCACCAGTCCCTATACCTTCCAGGGCCGCGGGGTGGAAGGGCTGGACATGTTTCGCAAGGCGGCCGACAAGTTCGGCCTGCCCATCGTCACCGAGCTCATGGACGTGCGCATGCTGGATACCTTTCTCGAGTATGACGTGGACGTGATCCAGATCGGTACCCGAAACATGCAGAACTTCGACCTGCTCAAGGAGGTGGGTCGCATCAACAAGCCGGTGATCCTCAAGCGCGGCATGTGCGCCACGGTGTCGGAGTGGCTGATGGCGGCGGAATACATTGCCGCCGGGGGCAACCACAACATCATTTTCTGTGAGCGGGGTGTGCGTTCGTTCGAGACCGCTTACCGCAACATGCTCGACGTGACGGCGGTGCCGGTGCTTAAGAAGGAAACCCATCTGCCGGTGATCATCGATCCCTCCCACGCCGGCGGCAAGGCGTGGATGGTCCCGGCGCTTGCCCGCGCGGCCATCGCCGCCGGGGCCGATGGCCTGCTGGTGGAAAGCCACCCCAGGCCATGCGAGGCGTGGTGCGATGCCGACCAGGCCTTGAGCCCGGACGAGCTGAAATCCCTGATGGGCGAGCTGGGCGGCATTGCCTCGGTCCTGGGCCGGAGTATTTAGGGCAAACATCCCTAGCCCAGAGGCAGGGCGCAATGCAAAACGTGCTTTTCCTCAGTGCCGCCGTGTCTCCCGGGTGAAAGATTTCATGATCAATAAACTCGTCATCTTGGGCGTCGGCCTGATCGGCGGCTCGTTCGCTCTGGCCCTGCGGGAAGCCGGCCTGGTGCGCGAGATCGTGGGCGTGGGGCGCAGCGCGGAGAATCTCTCCGCAGCGCTCGGCACCTACGTGATCGACCGCGCCACGAATGATGCTGCCGAGGCCGTGCAGGGGGCCGACCTGGTCCTGCTGGCGGTGCCCGTGGGTGAGATCGACGCCATGCTGGGCCGGATTGCCCCCGCGTTGGATGCCGGGACCGTGATCACCGATGTCGGCAGCACCAAGCAGAACGTGCTGGACGCTGCGCGTGCCCGGCTCGGCGCGGCGTTTCCACGTTTCGTACCCGGGCATCCGATTGCCGGCGCGGAACAGAGCGGGGTCAAGGCCGCCCGCGGCGACCTGTTCCGCGATCGGCGCGTGGTGCTGACGCCGGTTGCCGAAACCGATCCGGCGGCGCGGGCGATGGTGACGCGACTTTGGCAGGCATGTGGCGCGCAGGTTTCCGAGATGAGCGCTGCCGAGCATGACGCCGTGTTTGCCGCCGTCAGCCATCTGCCGCACGTGCTGGCGTTCGCCTTGGTCGACTACATCGCGGCCCAGCCCAACGCCGGGCAACTGTTCGGCTTCGCCGCCAGCGGCTTCCGCGACTTCACCCGCATCGCGGGCAGCGCGCCCGAAATGTGGCGCGACATCTGCCTCGCCAACCAGGAGGCTTTGCTGGAGCGGATCCGCGGCTATGAAGCGGAGCTCGCGCGCATCAAGGCACTGATCGCGGCGGGCGATGGCGATGGGCTGGCGGCATCGTTCCGACGCGCGCGCGAGGCGCGGCAAAAGCATTTGAAGAGCATTTAACCATGAAGGATCACGAAGAAAACGCTATCACGCATTCTCTGTGTGCGCTTCGTGTTCTTCGTGGTGAATGCCTTTGACTTTGGATTTTCATGGAATATCTCGATCTTCAACCCATTGCCCGCATGGTCGGCACGGTCGTGCTGCCGGGCTCGAAAAGCATTTCCAACCGCACGCTGCTGCTGGCGGCGCTCGCCGAGGGGGTGACCGAAGTCAAAGGCCTGCTCGCCTCCGAGGACACGAGCCACATGCTCTCGGCGCTGGCGCGACTGGGCGTGACCTGCGAGCGGCAGGGCGATACCCGCGACTGGCGGGTGAGGGGCGTCGGTGGTGTGTTCCCGGTGAAGCAGGCGGCGCTGTTCCTGGGCAATGCCGGGACCGCTTTCCGGCCCCTGACGGCGGTCCTGGCCCTGTCGCAGGGCCATTACGAGCTCTCCGGCGTGCCGCGCATGCACGAGCGGCCCATCGGCGATCTGGTGGATGCGCTGCGGCAACTGGGCGCGGACATCCGCTACCTGGGCAAAGAAGGCTTCCCGCCCCTGGAGATCCGTCCGGCGAATGTTTCAGCCGGCGGGCGCGTGCAGATCCGCGGCAACGTCTCCAGCCAGTTCCTCACGGCGTTGCTCATGGCCCTGCCGCTGGCAGGCAGTACGACCACGGTGGAAGTGGTGGGCGAGCTCATTTCCAAACCATACATCGAAATCACCCTCAATCTGATGGGCCGCTTCGGTGTGGAGGTGCAGCGCCAGGGTTGGCAGGAATTCGTGGTGCCTGGCGGGCAGCGTTATACGAGTCCCGGCACGATTCACGTGGAGGGCGACGCCTCCAGCGCGTCCTACTTCCTCGCGGCGGGCGCCATCGGCGGCGGCCCGGTGCGGGTGGAGGGCGTGGGCAGGGCCAGCATCCAAGGCGACATTCGTTTCGCAGACACCCTGGCGGCCATGGGCGCGACCATCACCATGGGCGACAACTGGGTCGAGGCTTCCGGTTCCGGCCGGCTCAAGGCCATCGATGCCGATTTGAACCACATCCCGGATGCGGCCATGACCATCGCCGTGGCGGCCCTGTTCGCCGACGGCACCACTACCATCCGCAACATCGGAAGCTGGCGGGTGAAGGAAACCGACCGTATTACCGCCATGGCCACCGAGCTGCGGAAGGTCGGCGCGACGGTGGAGGAAGGCGCGGACTACATCCGGGTGACGCCGCCCGGCGTGCTCACGCCCAATGCCGTGATCGACACCTACGACGATCACCGCATGGCCATGTGCTTCTCCCTGGTCGCCCTGGGGGGCGTGCCGGTGCGCATCAAGGACCCGAAATGCGTCGCCAAGACCTTCCCGGATTATTTCGACGTGTTCCTCCGGCTGGCCCAATCGAGCGTACCCGTGATCGCCATCGACGGCCCCTCGGCCTCGGGCAAGGGCACCGTGGCCCAGCGGGTGGCCGAACACCTCGGGTTCCATTACCTGGACAGCGGGGCCCTGTACCGGCTGGTGGCCCTGGCTGCCCTCAGGGCCGGCGTTTCCTGGGAGGACGAAGCAGCCCTGGGCGAGCTTGCCCGGCGTCTCGACGCACGTTTCGAGGGTGCGGACATTTTCCTGTCTGGAGAACGGGTTACCGACGCGATCCGGACAGAGGAGGTAAGCCGCGGGGCCTCCGCCGTGGCCAGGTGGCCGGCCGTGCGCGAAGCCCTGCTCGAGCGGCAGCGGGCTTTTCGGCAGCCTCCTGGGCTGGTGGCGGATGGGCGTGACATGGGTACCGTGGTGTTCCCGGATGCCCAGACCAAGGTGTTCCTTACTGCAAGCCCCGAGGTACGCGCCGAGCGGCGCTATAAACAGTTGATCGAAAAAGGGTTAGCTGCTAACATAAATACCCTTTTGCAGGATATGCGCGATCGCGACGCCCGTGACAGTCAGCGGAGCGCAGCACCCCTGCGACAGGCGGCGGACGCCTATGCCCTGGATACTGACCATCTCACCATCGATCAGGCGGTGGCGGCGGTGGTGCGGCAATACCAGCGCGGACGCCAGCCTGCGGTGTCACGACCCGGCTGCCGGGCCGATGGCGAAGCTTAACCAACCCCGTCGCGAGACGGTTGAATAGGTCCTCCATATGATGGCAAGCCCCCAAGTGTCCAACTCCGAAAGTTTTGCCGCGCTGTTCGAAGAAAGCCTCGCCCGTCAGGAAATGCGCGCCGGCGAACTGATCACCGCCGAAGTGGTCGCCGTGGAAGGTGACGAAGTGATCGTCAATGCCGGGCTGAAATCCGAAAGCGTGATTCCCGCCAGCGAATTCCGCAACGATCGCGGCGAACTCGAGGTCAAGCCCGGGGACTTCGTCACCGTCGCCATCGAATCCCTGGAGGATGGGTACGGCTCCACCCGGCTGTCCCGCGAGAAGGCCAAGCGTCTTGCCGCGTGGCAGGAGCTGGAGCAGGCGATGGAAAACGGCGCCGTCGTCAAAGGGGTGGTGAGCGGCAAGGTCAAGGGGGGCCTGACCGTCATGATCAATGGCATCCGTGCGTTCCTGCCCGGCTCCCTGGTGGATACGCGTCCGGTGAAGGACACCACCCCTTACGAGGGCAAGGAGCTCGAGTTCAAGGTCATCAAGCTGGACAAGAAACGCAACAATGTGGTGGTGTCGCGCAAGGCGGTGCTGGAGGCCACCCTCGGCGCCGAGCGTGCGGCGCTGTTGGAAAGCCTCAAGGAAGGCGCCATCGTCAAGGGGGTGGTGAAGAACCTCACGGACTACGGTGCTTTCGTGGACCTCGGCGGCATCGACGGCCTGTTGCACATCACCGACCTGGCCTGGCGCCGCGTCAAGCATCCGTCCGAAGTGCTGGCGGTGGGTGACGAGGTCGAAGCCAAGGTGCTGAAGTTCGACCAGGAAAAGAACCGCGTCTCGCTGGGCCTCAAGCAGCTCGGGGACGATCCCTGGGTCAACATCGCGCGTCGTTATCCGCCGGGCACTCGCCTGTTTGGCAAGGTCACCAACCTGACCGATTACGGCGCCTTCGTCGAGATCGAGCCGGGGATCGAAGGCCTGGTGCACGTGTCCGAGATGGACTGGACCAACAAAAACGTGCACCCTGCCAAGGTGGTGCAGCTTGGCGACGAGGTGGAGGTGATGATCCTGGAAATCGACGAAGATCGTCGCCGCATTTCGCTCGGCATGAAGCAATGCATGCCCAACCCGTGGGAGGAATTCGCGGCCAATTACAAGAAGGGTGACCGGGTGCGCGGCCAGATCAAATCCATCACCGATTTTGGCATTTTCGTCGGCCTTCCAGGTTCGATCGACGGCCTCGTGCATCTGTCCGACCTTTCCTGGTCGCAGCCGGGGGAGGAAGCCGTGCGCAACTACAAGAAGGGCGACGAGATCGAGGCCGTGGTGCTCGCGATCGATGCCGAGAAAGAACGCATCTCGCTCGGCGTGAAGCAGCTGGAAGGGGATCCATTCAGCAATTACGTCAGCAGCCACGACAAGGGTACGGTGGTGCGCGGGACCGTCAAGTCGATCGACGCCAAGGGCGCGACGATCGCGCTGGACACCGATGTGGAAGGTTACCTGCGTGCATCCGAGGTCTCGCGTGATCGCGTCGAGGATATCCGCACGCACCTCAAGGAAGGCGACGAAGTCGAGGCGATGATCATCAGCATCGACCGCAAGAACCGCAGCATCAGCCTTTCGATCAAGGCCAAGGAGGCGGCGGAAGCCTCGGAGGCGATGCAGAAATTCGCCAGCGAGCAGGGCAGTGCCGGTACCACCAATCTCGGCGTGTTGCTGAAGGCCAAGCTCGACACCAAAAATCCGGACAAGACACCGGAATAATCAGGGAGGGGGTCCGATGACCAAATCGGAACTGATTCTGCGGCTGTCGGCGCGCTATCCGCAGCTGGTGGCCAAGGATGCGGAACTGGCAGTCAAGACGATCCTGGATGCGATGGCGAAAAGCCTGTCCCAGGGGCAGCGGATCGAGATTCGCGGCTTCGGCAGCTTCAGCCTGAATTACCGGCCGCCGCGCATCGGCCGCAACCCCAAAACGGGCGGACGCGTAGAAGTGCCGGCAAAGTACGTGCCGCATTTCAAGGCCGGCAAGGAGCTGCGCGACCGCGTCGATGGGCATCATCGCGAGGCGAGCACCGCCGCGCCACTTGCCTCCAACGTGGCGACACCCGTGGCGGAGTGAGTTGAAATCGTCAGGCCAGGGCGGCAGCGTCGCGAGATGATGCCGCCCTTTTTCTTTGCTGCCAAACTCGCATGAAACTGCCGTTCTTGCGTCTCGTCTTACCGCTGCTGGGGGCGCTGCTGTTCCTGGCCGCGCTCGGTTTTGCCATCAAGAATGCGGAACCAGTCACGGTGCGGTACTACCTGGGCGCCGCATGGCAAGCGCCGCTGGTGGTGGTGTTGTTCGTGGTCTTCGTGCTGGGTGCCGTCGCCGGCGTGGTGGCAAGCTTCAGCTACGCCCTGCGTCTGCGGCGCGAGCTCATCGCCCTCAAGCGCGAGCTGCGCCGGCGTGTCGGCAGTGGCGCCGAGAGCTGATCGGGATGGAACTCCAGTATTGGTGGTTGCTCGCTCTGCCGCTGTTCTTCGGCCTCGGCTGGCTCGCGGCTCGCATCGACATCCGGCACATCGTGTCCCAGTCCCGGCAGCTGCCGGAGGCCTATTTCAAAGGCCTCAATTTCCTTCTCAACCAGCAGCCGGACAAGGCCATCGAGGCGTTCACGGAAGCGGCCCAGGCGGACGTGGAAACGGTGGAGCTGCACTTCACGCTGGGGGGGCTGTTCCGGCGCCGCGGCGAAGTGGAACGCGCGATCCGCCTGCATGAGGCATTGGCGGAACGGCCCGATCTCGGACGCGAGCAGCGCCTGGCTGCGCAATTCGAGCTGGCCCAGGATTATCTCAAGGCCGGCCTGCTCGACCGTGCCGAGAATCTGTTCCGCAGCCTGGAAACCAGTTCGTATGCGGAGCCGGCATTACGGTTCCTGATGGAAATCTACGTCCAGGAGAAAGAATGGGCGCAGGCCATCGCGACGGCGGAGCGCCTGGCCAAGCGTTCGACCCATCCCTACCAAATCGAACTCGCACACTTTCACTGTGAAATCGCGGCCGGCCATCTTGCCAGCCAACATTTCGATGCCGCACAAACCGCGTTGGAGCAGGCGTTGGCGCTCAACCGCCGCTGCGTGCGCGCCAGCATTCTGTTGGGCGATCTCGCGGCGGCGCAGGGGCGCCATGAGCAGGCGCTGGCACAATGGCGGCGGATCGAGTCACAGAGCCCGGCGCACTTGGCACTGGTGGCACAGAGACTCCTCGCGTCGACCGAGGCGCTGGGCCGTGGGGCCGAGGGTCTCGCCTTGCTGCGCACTTATCTTGCGGAGCATCCCTCCGTGGATCTGTTGGGCGTGGTGTATCAGGCGATGCTCGAGCGGGAGGACATTGCGGCGGCCCACCGGGAGGCGCGCGAGGCCTTGCGCCGACATCCGACCCTGCAAGGATTGGAACTGCTGCTCGAGGCGCAACTGCTCGAGGTACCCGCAGCACAGCGGCAGGATATCCAGCTGATGAAGGATCTCGTGCACCGGCATGCCGAGCGCGTGGCCTTCTACCGCTGCGCGCATTGTGGCTTCAAGGCGCGCCACTTTTACTGGCACTGCCCCGCGTGCACCGGTTGGGAGACCTTTCCCCCGCGGCGCCTGGAAGAGCTGCCGACATGAGCGCCAATCCGCGCATCATCGTCGCGCTCGATTATGCCGAGGCCGATGCGGCACGGGCGCTGGTGGCACGCCTCGATCCGGCGCAGTGCAGGCTCAAGGTGGGGAAGGAATTGTTCGTCGCCGCCGGTCCGGATTTCGTGCGCGAGCTGAGTGCACGGGGGTTCCAGGTGTTCCTGGACCTCAAGTTCCACGACATTCCCAGCACTGTGGCGGCTGCGTGCCGTGCGGCGGCGCGCCTGGGGGTGTGGATGCTCAACGTCCATGCGCTTGGGGGGCGTGCTATGCTCAGCGCGGCGCGCGAGGCCGTGGAGGCGTGCCCGTGCCCGCCGAAACTCGTTGCGGTCACGGTGCTGACGAGCATGGACGCGGCCGCATTGGCCGAAGTGGGCATCGACGATGCCCCGGCCGACGCGGTGGCGCGGCTTGCCGCGCTCGGTGCGGCTTGCGGGCTGGACGGCGTGGTGTGCTCGGCGCAGGAAGCGGCGTCGTTGCGCGCGCGGCACGGGGATCGATTCCTGCTGGTGACGCCCGGCATTCGCCCCTGCAGCGCCGGGGCAGACGACCAGCGGCGGGTGATGACGCCGCGCGCCGCGCTGGACGCGGGCGCCAGCTATCTGGTGGTGGGCCGGCCTATCACCCAGGCGGAGGACCCGGTCAGCGTGCTCACGGCGTTGCTGCAGGACATCGGCGAGCACTGACGGAAGCATCTGCATTCAAGGGAGTTAATGTGAAAATCACCATCATCGGCACCGGCTACGTTGGGCTCGTCACCGGGACCTGCCTGGCCGAGGTCGGCAACGACGTCATGTGTCTGGACCTGGACCCGCGCAAGATCGAGCTGCTCCGGCAAGGGGGCATCCCGATTTACGAGCCGGGACTCGAAGACATGGTCAAGCGTAATGTCGCCGCGGGCCGCCTGCATTTCACCACCGACATCGAGGAAAGTGTCGCCTTTGGCAGCGTGCAGTTCATCGCCGTCGGCACGCCGCCGGACGAGGACGGCTCGGCGGATCTGCAGTACGTGGTCGCCGCCGCGCGCAACATCGGCAGGCATATGCGTGATTACAAGGTGATCGTCGACAAGTCCACCGTTCCGGTGGGCACGGCCGACAAGGTCCGCGCGGCCGTGGCGGAGGAGCTGGCGCGGCGTGGTGTCGACGTGCCGTTCGCGGTGGCGTCGAACCCGGAGTTCCTCAAGGAAGGGGCGGCGGTGGAGGATTTCATGCGGCCCGACCGAATCGTCATCGGGACCGACGATCCCAAGGCGCTGGAGATCATGCGCGCCATCTACGCGCCCTTCCAGCGCAACCACGAGCGTCTGATCACGATGGACATCCGCTCTGCCGAGCTGACCAAGTACGCCGCGAACGCGATGCTTGCCACCCGCATTTCGTTCATGAACGAACTGGCACTGCTGGCGGAAAAGCTCGGCGCTGACATCGAGCATGTGCGGCACGGCATCGGCTCCGATCCGCGCATCGGCTACCACTTCCTGTATCCCGGCGTGGGCTACGGGGGGTCCTGCTTTCCCAAGGACGTGCAGGCCCTGCGGCGCACCGCTGCCGAGCATGGCATCACCCTACGCGTCTTGAATGCGGTGGAGGAAGCCAATGAGCGTCAGAAGCAGGTGCTGCTCGAAAAGATCGAACGGCGCTTCGGCCGCGATCTCACGGGCATGAAATTCGCCATGTGGGGACTGGCGTTCAAGCCCAATACCGACGACATGCGCGAGGCGCCCAGCCGGGTGATTCTGCAGGGCCTGTGGGCGCGCGGCGCGACGGTGCGCGCCTACGATCCGGCCTCCATGCGCGAGACGCAGCGCATCTTTGGCGACGAGCCGCGGCTGGAATATGCCAGCAACCCGATGGATTGCCTCGAAGGCGCCGATGCGCTGGTGATCGTGACCGAGTGGAAGGTGTTTCGCAGCCCGGATTTTGCCGCTCTCAAGGCCAAACTTAGGCACCCGGTGGTGTTCGATGGGCGCAACCTGTACGAGCCCAAAATGGTGCGCAAGGCAGGGCTGGAATATTTCCCGATTGGCCGCCCATGAGCGTGGCGACGGCGCACACACGGGCCCGACATCCGGTACGTGGGAACATCGATGCGTAACATCGAGCAGGTGCGTATCCTGGTGGTGGGCGACGTCATGCTCGACCGCTATTGGTTCGGTGAGGTCAGCCGCATCTCTCCGGAGGCCCCCGTGCCGGTGGTGCACGTCAAAACGAGCGAGGAGCGGCCCGGCGGTGCCGCCAACGTCGCCCGAAACATCACGGCCCTGGGCGCGCAGGCAGTGCTGCTGTCCGTGACGGGGGCGGACGAGGCGGGGCGCGTGCTGGCCGATCTGGTGCGGCGCGAGGGTGTGGAAGCGCTGCTGCACGAAGACCCGACCCTTGCCACCACCATCAAGCTGCGTGTGATCAGTCGCCAGCAACAACTGATCCGGCTCGATTTCGAAACCGCGCCCAGCCACGAGGTGCTCGCCGCCAAGCTGGCGGACTACGAGCGGCTCCTGCCGGACGTGGACGTGGTGATCCTCTCCGATTACGGCAAAGGTGGACTGGCGCACATCGGACGCATGATCGCGCTGGCGCGGGAAGCAAACAAACCGGTCCTGGTGGATCCCAAAGGCGACGACTACGCGCGCTACCGTGGGGCAACGCTCATCACGCCGAACCGTGCCGAATTCCGCGAGGTCGCGGGCCGCTGGAACAGCGAGGAGGAGCTCACGCACAAAGCGCATGCGTTGTGTGCCGAGCTGGAGCTCGCGGCCCTGCTGTTGACCCGCAGCGAGGAGGGCATGACGCTGTACCGCGGCGGCGAGCGCTTGCACGAGCCGACCCAGGCGCGCGAAGTGTTCGACGTGTCCGGGGCCGGCGACACGGTGATCGCGACGCTGGCGGTGATGCTGGCGCGCGGCGCCGCCCTGGAGGCGGCGGTCCGCACGGCAAACCGGGCGGCCGGCATCGTGGTCGGCAAGCTCGGTACCGCCGTCGTGCAGCGCGAGGAATTGTTTGGGGAGTGACCCCGCACAGGAGGTGGCATGTATTACATCGTGACCGGCGCGGCCGGCTTCATCGGCTCGAACATCGTCAAGGCACTCAATGATCGCGGCGAGACGGACATCCTCTGCGTCGACAATCTGGCCAAGGCGGACAAGTTCAAGAACCTCGTGGATTGCGAGATCGCCGATTACATCGACAAGGAGGATTTCATCGACCTGCTGCTGGACGGCGCATGGGAAGACGACATCGCGGCGATTTTCCATCAGGGGGCCTGCTCCGACACCATGGAAACGGACGGCCGGTACATGATGGACAACAATTACCGCTACAGCGTGACCTTGTTCGACTACTGCCAGGCCGAGGACATTCCCTTCCTGTATGCCTCCTCGGCGAGCGTGTATGGTGCCGGAACCACCTTCAAGGAAGAGCGCCGCTTCGAGGCGCCGCTGAACGTTTACGGCTATTCGAAATTTCTGTTCGACCAATACGTGCGGCGCAACCTGAGCCGCCTCACGGCTCAGGTGGCCGGCTTCCGTTACTTCAACGTCTACGGGCCGCGGGAGCAGCACAAGGGCCGCATGGCCTCGGTGGCATTTCATCTCTTCAACCAGTATCGGGAGACCGGCAAGGTGCGGCTCTTCGAGGGCTACGCCGGCTATGGGGATGGCGAGCAGCGACGCGATTTCATCTCGGTCGAAGACGTGGTGAGGGTCAATCTGTATTTCCTCGACCATCCCGAGCAGTCCGGCATTTTCAACGTGGGGACCGGCCGCTCGCAGACCTTCAACGATGTCGCGGTGGCGACCGTCAACGCGCTGCGGGCAGCGGCCGGGCAGCCACCGCTGACACTGGCGGGGCTGCGCGAGCAGGGGATTCTCGAGTACATCGAGTTTCCTGCCGCGCTGAAGGGCAAGTATCAATGCTTCACACAGGCGGACGTGAGCGCACTCCGTGCCGCGGGCTATAGCGCACCGTTTCTCAGCGTGGAGGAAGGCTGCGCGCGCTATGTGCAGCAGTTGCTGCAGCAGGTTTGATACGAAGGGGGGACGTGTATGCCGTATTTCGTCTACAGAATCGACAACTTTCCGGTGCGCCGGCTCGAACGCTTGGCCAGTTTCGAAGCATTCAGGGACGCGAGCGCGGATGCCAAGGCGCGGCGGGCCAAGGGCGATCTCGGCAGCGGGCAGGTGATCAAGGTGATTTTCGCCGAAAGCGAACTCCAGGCAGAAGACCTGCTCTCGCAGGTACGCGAGGCGCCGCCCAGAATCGGGGACGATTACTGACAGCATCTGCCGATGCTGGACGAGAACGCCTATCGCCAGACCTACGCCCAGGTCAATCCGCTGCAATGCGCATTCGAGCGTGCATTGCTGCGGCGCTGCTGCGGCTGCGAGCAGGTCATCCGGCGCAACATTGCCGAGCGGGAAGCGGCGGGCTGCAGTGATCCGGCAGCCCAGGCGCAATGTGCGGCGCTCAAGGCCCGGCTGCGCCACGCCGCCGCCTTCGTGCTCAAGCTTACCGATCCGGAGGCGCCGCTGCCCCACGCCAAGGAGCTCAAGCTGCAATGCGGTGGCCTGCTGGGTTTGGCGCGGCTCATGGACGCTGGTGAAACCACGGGTGTCCCCAATGTGTACGCCAGCGTGACCGCGGCCGTGGCCAAGTTCGGCAGCCTGGACACGCTACCCTATCAGGAGATCCTCCCATCGGTACGCGGTTACGAGCCGCGGCGTCGCGGCGCCTAGCCGTGCCGGCAGGCACGCGCCTATTTTGGCAAGATGCCGTGCTTGATGAGGTGAATCACGCTCTCCCGGGTGCGCGCGTCGTCGTCGAAGCCTCCATGAGTGGTGCTGTGGCTGGCGGGGCCGGGTGTCGACCAGGCGTGCACGTTGGGAAGCTTGAGCGTGCCGATATGGGCGTCGAAAAATTTTTCCATGCCCAACAGGGGCACGTTGCTGCCGCCCTCGAACGAATTGGACACGAGGTAGAGCAGCGAACGCGTGTAATACAGATGCGGGGGGTTAGGGAGAGGCGCCCCGGTGGCCGCGCGGCGCCAGCGTGACCGGTCAGCCGGAAAAGCGGCTATGCAACGCGACGCGCTGCTCGTAGGCGGCGCGCGCGATGGCGACGTCTTCCAGGAACAGGGGCAATTCCTCCAGGGTCAGCGCCTGGGGACCGTCCACCAGCGCCTTGGCGGGGGCCGGATGAAAGTCGATCAGGATCATGTTCGCCCCGGCGATGACGCCCTGCGCCACCACATGAAGGATGTCCAGGATGCCCTCCGGTCCCGCGCTGCGCGAGCCCACCGAATGGGAGGGGTCGATGCAGACTGGCATGCGCGTGAGGCGGCGCACCACCGGCACATGGGCGAAATCGACGAAGTTGCGGTGCGGATCGCCCATGTTGGTCTTCATGCCGCGCAGGCCGAAGACCACCTTGCGGTTGCCCTCCGACGCCAGGTATTCGGCGGCGTTGAGGGATTCGTCCAGGGTGATGCCGAAGCCGCGCTTGAGCAGCACCGGAAACTCGCTTTGGCGCCCGACGCTCTTGAGCAGCTCGAAATTCTGCGTGTTGCGCGTGCCGATCTGGAGCATGATGCCCGTGGGGTGGCCGGTGGCGCGCAGCGCCTCGCGGATCTCGTCCACATGGGATTCGTGGGTGACCTCCATGGCGATCACCTTGATGCCGTACTTGCCTGCTAGCTCGAACACGTAGGGCAGGCAGGCCTTGCCATGGCCCTGAAAGGAATAGGGGCTGGTGCGCGGCTTGTAGGCACCCATGCGCGTGCACACCTGGCCGTGGTCGCGCAGCGCCTTCATCATCATCTCCACGTGCTGCGGCGTGTCTACTGCGCACAGGCCGGCGAAGATGTTGAGGTTGTCCTGGGAAAAGACCACGCCGTTGTACTCGAAGTGGGTGGGGCGTGTGTCGTCCTTGTGGCGGCCGAGGACGCGGTATTCCTCAGACACGCGCACCACGCGTTCCACGCACGGCAGGCTTTTCATGTCATCCAGTGACAGGGAAGCGGTGTCGCCAATCAGATACACCTCGGTCAGGCGCTGCTGCGCGCCTTGCTCGTGGTGAAGCCGGTAGTGCACGTTGGGCAACTGGTCGAGAAAGGCCGTCAACTGGCGAAACTCGGGTGATTGCAAGTCCACATTGGGCGTGAGAATCAGGATCATGGCTCAGTGGTGTCGCGGGAGGCGGTGGGTCAGGCCGAATACGCAAACAGGGCACAACCCGCGGCGTCGCAGCGTAGGTAACCACCCTGCGAATACCAGTCCGGCAGCACCCAGCGCTCACACAGCATGCCATTGACCGGGTGGACGTACCGTCCCGGCCGATGGGTGTGGCCGTGGATCAGGCGCGGCACGGCGTGGGTGCGCAAGGCCGCTGCGACGGCCTCCGGGTTCACGTCCATGATGGCCTCGGGCTTGGAAAATTTTTCCTGCTCGCTGCGGCGGCGCAGCGCTTCGATCATCGCCTTGCGCTCCGCCAGCGGCTTCGCGAGAAAGTCGCGCTGCCAGGCCGCTTCGCGCACCAGGCCACGGAAGCGCTGGTACTCGATGTCGTCGGTGCACAGGGTGTCACCGTGCATGAGCAGCGTCGGCGTGCCATACAGATCGAGCCTGCAGGGGTCAGACACCGGGTGCGCGTGGGCGGCCGCAAGGAAGGCCTCGCCAAGGAGAAAATCCCGGTTGCCGTGCATCAGGTAGATCGATGTTCCGCCGCGCGTGAGTCGGGTGAGCAGGTCGATCACCCACGTGCTGAACGGATCCGCGAGATCGTCGTCGCCCGCCCAGTATTCGAAGAAATCGCCAAGGATGTAGAGCGCCTCCGCCTGCGGCGCCACCTCGGCCATGAAGCGCTCGAACAGCGCATTGATGTGCGGACGCGTCGTGCACAAGTGCAGGTCCGAGATGAACAGGGTGTGCGGCATGGGGAAAGCGGGCGGGCGCCCGCGCGGGATCTACTCGACGATTTCGGCCTTCTCGATCACGACGTCTTCGATTGGAACGTCCTGATGGCCGGCGCGCATGCCGGTCTTGACCTTTTTGATCTTGTCCACCACGTCCTGGCCCTCCACCACGCGGCCGAACACGCAGTAACCCCAGCCCTGGGGCGTGGGCGCGGTGAAATTGAGAAAGTCGTTGTCGGCGACGTTGATGAAGAATTGCGCGGTGGCAGAGTGCGGGTCCGGGGTGCGCGCCATGGCGATGGTGTAGGCCTCGTTTTTCAGGCCGTTGTCGGCTTCGTTCTTGACAGGGGCGCGCGTGGGCTTCTGGACCATGCCGGCCGTGAAACCACCGCCCTGGATCATGAAGCCGTCGATGACACGGTGGAACAACGTGCCGTCGTAGTGGCCGCTCCTGACGTACTCAAGGAAATTCGCCGTGGTGAGCGGTGCCTTTTCGGGGTCAAGTTCCAGGACGATGACGCCGAGATTGGTTTGCAGTCTTACCATCGGGCTTTCCTTTCGAGTTGGGGTTGGAGGCGGCCAGCGGGCGTTCCACCAGCGTGACACGCTGGATCACGACGGGTTCCAGCGGCACGTCGGCTGGGAAAGGCCCCGCAGCGCCGGTGCGGCTGGCGGCGATCTTTTTCACCACGTCCATGCCTTCGATCACGCGGCCAAATACGGTGTTGCCGTAATAATCCGGATGGTCGCGATGGTGGTTGAGGTGCAGGTTGCGCTCGAGATTGATGTAGAACTGTGCCGTAGCACTGTGTGGATCGCGGGAGCGCGCCATGGCGATGGTGCCTGCCTCGTTGAGCAGGCCGTTGTTGGCCTCGCTGGGGATCGCGTCCTGGGTCTCTTTCAGGGTGAAATCGGGCAGGTAGCCGCCACCCTGAATCACGAAGCGGTCGATGACCCGATGGAAAATGGTGCCGTCGTAGAAGCCTTCGGTGGCGTAGTACAGGAAATTGGTGACCGCGGTCGGCGCCTTGTCGAAATACAGCTCGAGCAGGAAGCTGCCCTGATTGGTCTGGACCTGGACGTAGCGGTTCTCGGCCTGCGCGCTCCAGGCAGGCAGCAGGCACGCAAGGCAGAGGATCAGCGATTTCACCGTGATCGGCTTCATGGTCATCCACTCCGCGTGAGGGTCGATGCGCCGGCCGGACCGGTCGCCGTCGTGGCGGCGACCGCTCAGGCCGCTCCTTCATATACGATGCGCCAGCCATTCTCCTGGCGCTGCCAGTATTGACGCTTGCGCATCTGGTGGGTGAGATTGTTGCTGCGGTAATCCTGATCGAACGTCACCACCACCAAATCGTCCTGGCCCGGGTCGCGGAAGATGCTGAGGTTTTCCAATTTCACCTCGATCGAGGTCTTGCCCGCCGCCACCGCGCGTTTTTGGGCCGCCCAGGCCGCATAGTCCTGGGTGCCGTTGGAGAAGTCCGGCGCGTAGTGCGCGAGGTAACGCTCCACGTCAAGACTCTCCCAGCTGCGGCGCCACGCTTCCACGGCCTGCGCCAGGGCGGCGCGCTGCGCCTGCCAGGTCTTGCGGTCGATCCAGGCGATGTTTTGGCTGATGACGACGGGCGTGTGACCGACCTCCAGATACTGCGCCAGACGGGTCAGATCCTCGTTGCTCAGCACCACGCAGCCGTTGCTGGCACGCGGCGGGCGGCTGTAGGTGTCGCGGGGCACGCCGTGCAGCCAGATGCCGTAGCCGTTACGGCCGAGCCGCCGGTCCCAGGCGTTGGGATAGTCGATCGGATAGGCGCCGCTGCCATAGAAGTCGGTGAGCTTCGACTTCGGCAGATCATCCACGACGAAATAGACGCCGATGGGCGTGCGCTGGTCGCCCTCGCGCAGCTTTTCGGCGCCACGCTTACCGACGGTGATGTAGTAATCGGTCACGTATTCGGGCACGCCGTCCCGGTTGCGGTACAGATAGAGGCGCGATTTGTTGGTGTCCACCACCACGGCGTGGCGTTGGCGCGGGTCGAACTGCAGCAGGTACGCCGGCAGGCGGTCGAGCGGTGCCGGATCCAGGTGGTGACGCAGCCGCGCGCGCGCCTCCTCGCGGAAATCGTTGAGGCGGTCGGGAGGGATGTGGGCCACGCTGCCAAGTGTGTGCAGCGGCCGGGCGCGGGCCATCAACAGGTCGCCGCGAATCAGATGGGCGAGCTGGAAATTGGGGGTGAGGGTGATGAGGGTCTCGATATGCTTCAGCGCGGAGTCGAGACGGCTTTGTTGGATATCGAGCAGGCTTTGCACCAGGAGGCTTTCTGGATCGGTGGGGCTCTTGGCGTAGTGGGCATCCGCTGGGCGCGGGCGCTGACCCATCGCGGTGGCGGGGGGTTCCGCGAGCGGCAGCAGCATGAGCGAAACGCCCAGGGCCAACAGCTTGCCGCGATGGTGGCGGAGCCAAGCCATCGCGCCGCCGAGGCGGCGCGGTGCCGGCAGCGTCAGGCGCCGATGCGTTCCTGTCTGATCAGCCATTTGTCTTTCGACTTCACCAACTCCAGGGTCTTGGTGGTGGCGTTGTTCAGGGTGTCCGCCTTGTAATACTGGCGAAAGGTCACGCTGGCTCGGCCCTCACCCTTCAGCGTGACCTTGGGTGCCGAGATGGTCACCTGGATCCGAGAGGGTGCGCTCACCCGTTTCCGGCGCGTCTTTTCCCACACGGCGCGCGGTTCACCTTTGGGTGTCTGGAAGTCCGGTGCATAGAAGCCCAGATAGGCGTCCACGTTCTGATCCGACCAGGCTTTGGCCCAGGCATGGACGGTGCTGAGGATGGCGGCGGTCGGATCGGCGTTCGTGTCCGCCTTCTCCAGCGGTTTTTCGGCGGGTTTCTCCGCAGGTTTAGCCGCCGGGGCGGGGCCGACCGGCGCCGCCGTGGCCGGCTCGGGTGCCGCAGCCATGACCGTCGGCGCGGCGGGTTTCGTGGCAAACGTGGGCGCAGGTGCCGCGCCCGTGGCCGGCCTGGTGCGCGGCTGGCGTGCGTTGAGCGGGAAGATTTCCTTGATCAACGCCAGCTTGGTTTGCGCCGCCGCGTTGTTCCTGTCCAATTGCAACGCACGGTCATAGGCTTGGCTTGCCATCTTGGCGTAGATGTCGCCGAGATTCTCGTGGGCGGTGGCGTAGGAAGGATGGGTCTGGATCGCCATCTCCAAGGCCTGCCGCGCCTTGTCGTACTGTTGCTGCGCGGCATAGAGCACCGCCAGGTTGTTGTAGGGTTCCGGCAGCTCCGGGTAGTCCTCGGTGAGCGCGGTGAAGATCTTGATCGCTTCCGCCGGCTTGTTCTGCTCGGTGAGGATCACGCCCTTGAGGAAGCGGCCCTGGGCGTCCTTGGGCCGCTGGGCCAGATAGGCGTTGACCCGCTCCAGGGCCGGATTCAATTGCCCCTGACGGATCAGCTGCTGCACCTCCTGCAGATCGTTGGCGGACGCGTGGGAGAGCGCAAAGGTGACGCCGAGTGCGCTCAGCGCGAGGACAACGGCGATGCGGCGAAAGGGCATTGTGTTATACTTCCAGTGACTTAGCCGTTTGATCTAACGAGCGATTTTAACAACAACTCCGCACTGCCGACAATCGTTTCACACGCCTTTATGGCTTCCCTGAAAACCCGTTTCGCCCCCAGTCCCACGGGGCTCATCCATTTCGGCAACGTGCGTACCGCCCTCTTCAACGTGCTCCTCGCGCGCAAGGCGAAGGGCGCGTTTTTGCTGCGCATCGAAGATACCGATATGGAACGCAGCCGCGAGGAATTCATCGATGCGCTCAAGGAAGACCTGCGCTGGCTGGGCCTTCACTGGCACGAGGGCGAGGGCGAGGGCGGACCCGCGGGTCCGTACCGGCAGTCCCAGCGCACGTCGACGTATGAGACCTATCTGGGCCGCCTGGAGGCGGCGGGCCGGGTTTATCCGTGCTTTTGCACGCCGCTCGAGCTCGAGGTGTCACGCAAGGTCCAGGCCGCCGCCGGCAAACCCCCGCGCTATGCGGGCAAATGCGCTCATCTGAAGCCGGAGGAAGTGGCGCAGAAGAAGGCCGCAGGCATGCCCTACACCCTGCGTTTCCGCATGCCGCGGGACACCGTGATCGAATTCGACGATCTGGTGCGGGGCCCGCAACGCTTTCTCAGCGAGGACATCGGCGACTTCATCGTCCGGCGCTCGGACGGCAGCTTTGCCTTCTTTTTCGTCAATGCCATCGACGATGCCCTGATGGGCGTGACCCATGTGCTGCGCGGCGAGGATCATCTCGCCAACACGCCGCGCCAGCTCGCCTTGTTGCAGGCGCTGGGGCTTGCCGCGCCGGTCTACGGGCACATCTCGCTGATCGTGGACAGCCAGGGCGCGCCCCTGTCTAAGCGCAGCGGCAGCCTGTCCGTGCAGGAGTTGCGCGAGCTGGGCTATTTCCCACTCGCGGTGAACAACTATCTGGCCCGGCTCGGCCATCATTTCAGCGAGAACGCGCTGCTCACCCTGGATGAGCTCGCCGCTGCCTTCGACACCGCCCATCTCGGTCGCGCGCCGGCACGCTACGACCGCAGCCAGCTGGATCATTGGCAGGCGCTGGCGGTCCAGCGGATCAGCGACGACGCACTCACGGCCTGGCTGGCACCGGCGGTGCGTGGCATGGTGCCCGAGGCCGATCTGCCGCTGTTTGCGGCCGCGGTGCGCGCCAATGTAGTCTTCCCCCATGACGCCCGTTTGTGGGCCGAGGCGATCTACAGTGATGCCTTGCCGGTCTCGGATGATGCGCGCGAGGTGCTGGAGAGCGCCTCGCCCGAACTCTTCCGCGTGGCCCTCGACGCGCTATTGGAGGACATGGATTTCAAAGCCTTCGCCGAGCGGGTCCGGCAGGCCAGTGGCGTTTCGGGGAAGGCGTTGTTTCTGCCGCTGCGCGCCGCGCTCACGGGTCAGACCCACGGCCCGGAAATGCCACCGCTGTTCCGCCTGATGGGTTACGCACGGGCGCGCCATCGGCTGCTGCAGCATGTCCTCTCCGCTTAACATGCTGATCTACAACTCCCTGGCCCGCGCCAAGCAGCCCTTCATTCCCATCGAGCCCGGCAAGGTGCGCATGTACGTTTGCGGCATGACCGTGTACGACTACTGCCACTTGGGGCACGCGCGGGTGATGGTGGTGTTCGACATGGTGTACCGGTGGCTGAGGGCGAGCGGCTACGACGTGACCTACGTGCGCAACATCACCGACATCGACGACAAGATCATCCAGCGGGCGGTGGAAAACCATGAGCCCATCGACGCGCTGACGAACCGTTTCATTCAGTACATGCACGAGGACGAGGCCCGGCTTGGGATCCTGCCGCCCACGTTCGAACCGCGTGCGACCCAGTTCGTGCCGGGCATGGTGCGGATGATTGCGATGCTCGTGGAGAAGGGCATGGCCTATCCTGCGCCCAATGGCGACGTGTATTACGCGGTGCGCGCGTTCGCCGGCTACGGCAAGCTCTCCGGCAAGTCTCTGGAAGACCTCAGGGCGGGCGAGCGCGTGGAGGTGGATCCCAACAAACGCGACCCGCTGGACTTCGTGCTGTGGAAGGCGGCCAAACCGGGCGAGCCGTCATGGGATTCGCCCTGGGGGCCCGGCCGTCCGGGCTGGCACATCGAGTGCTCCGTGATGAGCGAGCATTACCTGGGCGAGCACTTCGACATCCATGGCGGCGGGCAGGATTTGCAGTTTCCGCACCATGAAAACGAGATCGCCCAGTCCGAGGGCGCGCATGGCCATCCTTTCGTCAATTACTGGATGCACAACGGCTTCGTGCGGGTGGACAACGAGAAGATGTCCAAGTCCCTGGGCAACTTTTTCACCATTCGGGAAGTGCTGGAGAAGTTCGATGCGGAGACGGTGCGCTTCTTCATCCTGCGCGCGCATTACCGCAGTCCGCTGAACTACTCCGACCAGCATCTCGAGGACGCCAAGCAATCCCTGCGCGGGCTCTACCTCACGCTGCGCGACGTGCCGCCGGAGGCGGTCACGATCGACTGGAGCGATCCCCAGGCCGCGAAATTCAAGCAGGCGATGGACGACGACTTCGATTCCCACGGCGCAATCACGGTGCTCTTTGAGCTGTCACGGGAGGCGAACAAGGCGAGATCCGGCAGGGTGTCCGGACTGCTGAAAGCGCTGGGCGGCGTCTTGGGGCTGTTGCAGCAGGATCCGGCGGTGTATCTCCGAGGCGATGCCTCCGGGCAGGCGTACATCGAAAAGCGCATCGAGGAGCGCCTGGCCGCGCGCAAAGCCAGGGATTTCGCCCGTGCCGACGCGATCCGCAAGGAACTCGCCGAGGCCGGCATCATCCTCGAGGACGGCCCGCAGGGTACCACCTGGCGCCGCGCCTGAGCCGCACGCCTGCTACACTGGGGAACACCTGTGTTCCCCTTTGCGCGCCATGCCCATCCACAACGCCGACATCGCGGCGATCTTCGAGGAAATCGCCGACCTGCTGGAGATCCAGGGGGCCAACCCGTTCCGGGTGCGCGCCTATCGCAACGGCGCGCGCATGATCGGCGAGTTGGGGCGCGAGGTCGCGCCCATCATCGCTGCCGGCGAGGCGCTGCCCCGCATTCCCGGGATCGGTGCCGACCTGGCGGCCAAAATCCACGAGATCGTCACGACCGGTCGCTGTGCCTTCCTGGACGAGCTGCACCGCAGCCTGCCGCCGGCGATCGGGGCCCTGCTGAAGATTCCCGGGCTGGGGCCGAAACGGGTCAAGGCGCTGCATGAGGCGTTGCACATCGACTCCCTGGAGCAGTTGCGGCAGGCAGCGCGGCAGGGCTTGATTCGTACCGTGGCGGGCTTCGGCCAGAAAACCGAGCGGCGCATCCTCGAGGCGTTGGCGGCCAAAGGCCCTGGGGCGCGTCGCTGGCCCATCGGGCGGGCGGCGCAATATGCCGAGCCGCTGGCGGCATGGCTTCGCGACGCGCCGGGTGCGCAGAACGTGACCATCGCCGGCAGCTATCGGCGCATGAAGGAAACGGTGGGCGATCTGGACGTGCTGGTGACGGCGGCCGCCGGCGCGCCCGTGATGGCGCATTTGCTCGCCTACGACGAGGTCGCCGAAGTGCTCTCCCGCGGCAAGACCCGTGCGAGCGTCATGCTGAACTGCGGCATGCAGGTCGACGTGCGGGTGGTGGCTGCTGAAAGCTTCGGTGCGGCGCTGCATTATTTCACCGGCTCGAAAGCCCACAACATCGCGGTGCGCAAGCTCGCGCAGGTGCGGGGCCTCAAGATCAACGAATACGGTGTTTTCCGGGGTGAGCAGCGCGTCGCCGGCGAGACCGAGGCATCCGTGTACGCCGCGGTGGGGCTCCCCTTCATCGCGCCGGAGCTACGCGAGGACCGCGGCGAGATCGAGGCCGCGGCCGAGGGGCATCTGCCAGCCCTCATCGAACCCGGCCAGCTGCGCGGCGACCTGCACCTGCACACCCGCGCCTCCGACGGGCATGCAGACATCGAAGCGATGGCTCGGGCGGCCCAGGCACGCGGCTTCGAGTACATCGCCATCACCGACCATTCGGCGCGGCTCAAGGTGGCCCATGGCCTGGATGCAAAGCGCCTCGCAGCGCAAGGGGAGGCGATCGACGCCTTGAACGCGCGTCTCAAGGGCTTCCGCGTCCTGAAGGGGATCGAGGTGGACATCCTTGAGGATGGCACGCTCGACCTGCCCGATGCTGCCCTCGCAGGGCTGGACGTGGTGGTCGGCGCGGTCCACACCGCCTTTCATCTGCCGCGGGCGAAGCAGACCGCGCGCCTGCTCAAAGCCATGGACCATCGCCACTTCACCTTGCTCGCCCACCCGAGCGGGCGCGAACTCGGACACCGGGAAGCCTACGATGTAGACATGGAGCGGGTGATCCAGCACGCGCGGGAGCGTGGCTGTTATCTGGAGCTGGATGCCCAGCCGGAACGGCTCGACCTGACGGACGTCCATTGCCGAATGGCCAAGGAGGCGGGGGTCCTGGTGGCGATCGATTCCGATGCTCACGGCGTCAATGACTTCGATGATTTGCGCTTCGGCATCGGCCAGGCGCGCCGCGGCTGGCTGGAGGCGAAGGATGTACTCAACACCCGCAGCCTGAACGCGATCCTGCCCTTGCTGAGGCGGACGCACCTGTAGGGTCGCCGGGCCCCGTTGCCCCCTGTTGCGGGTCCCCGTAAACTGCCCCATTTTCCTGCGTGGAGCCGTTGCCATCATCACCTTCAAGACCGTCTTTCCACCGCTGCTGATCGAGATCCAGCACCATCTGCTGTATGTGAAGCAGGTGGTGGACCGGGTCCTCAAGGGCTCGGAGGCGTGCGGCATCCCTCTGCCGGAGCCGGATTACTGGCGCTGGTACGACGAGGCGGATGCCAAGCTCGTGAAGCAGCTGCCCAACGACGATCTGCGCGAAGCCTGGAAACGCATGGGGCAACTGCACCGGGCGTTTCTTCAGGCGGTGACGCGCACCGTGGCTGCGGCCGAGGCCGGGCAGCGGGAGGCCGCCGTGGCGGCCCTCGACGACGTGTTCCGTCTCTCCAACGAGCTCACGGGATTCCTCGTCGGCGGATCCATCGCCGAGCTGCTCAACGCCATCCGGACGCACGAGCAGTTGCTGGCGATGCGCTACGAGCGAGACTTCCTCGAGGCGACCCACATGGGGCGCTTCACCATCCGCCTGCCGGAGGCCGTGGTGGTGGAGGCGGACGACAGTTTTCTCAGCTTCTGCGGCCACACGCGCGAATCCCTGCTGGGCGGCAGCGCCTACGGCTTCATCACCAAGCAGGCGCTGGCGCGGGTGATCGCCGCGGCACGCAACCGGGAGCGGACCGAACGCGTCGCGGTGAAGGCGCGCCACCGGGACGGTCATGCCATCGCGCTGGATGTCCTTGCCTACCTGGATGTCGAGGACGATCACGAGCTGCTGCATGGCTTCGCGGTCAACGTGACGCAGACCGAGGTCGATGCCCAGCAACGGCGACTGTTGTCCACGGCCGTGGAGGCCTCTAGCCAGGGTGTCATGATCACCAATGCCAAGCAGGAGATCGTCTACATCAATCCGGCCTTCACCCAAATGAGCGGCTATGCGCTGGAGGAGGTGGTGGGGATGACACCCCGCTTCCTCCAGGGTGCCGAGACCAGCGAAGCCGCGCGCGCCCAAATCCGCGAGGCGCTGGCGGCGGCCAAGCCGGTGCGGGTGGAGATCCTCAACTACCACAAGAGCGGGCGCCCCTACTGGCTCGATCTGTCCATCGTACCGGTGCGCGATGACGAGGGCGAGCTTACCCATTTCGTCGCGATCGAGGTGGACATCACCGAGCGCAAACGCGCGGAACAGGAAATTGCCCGCATTGCGATGCAGGACCACCTGACGGGGTTGGCCAACCGCCGCGCTGCGGAGGACCGGCTGGAGCTGGAATGGGGACGCGCGCGGCGTGACCGCGGCAGCTTCGCGCTGGCGCTGATCGACATCGACCGCTTCAAGCTGGTGAATGACCAGTACGGCCACCATACCGGCGACGAAGTGCTCAAGCACGTGGCCAAGCTGATGGACGACAATCTGCGGGGTGGCGACTGGATCGCGCGCTGGGGAGGAGAGGAATTCATCGTCTGTTTCCACGACATGGATCGGCGTGGCGCCGTGACGGCCGCCGAGCGCCTGCGCAAGCAGGTCAAGAGCAAACCGATCCAGCTGGCCCAGGGCCCGCTGCCGGTAACGGTCAGCATGGGCGTGGTACTGTACGGCCCCGAGCATGCCGATATCGACGCGATGCTGGCCCAGGCGGATGCCTTGCTGTACGAGGCAAAGCGCGCGGGGCGTGACCGGGTGATGTGCTCTGGCAACGACGGCGCCCGCCGCGGCGGCGTGATCTGGGAGGGCTCCCAGGTGCAGCGCGCCCTGCACGAGGGGCGGCTGCTGCCGGCGTTCCAGCCCATCGTGGATCTGCGCACAGGGCAGGTGGTGGCCGAGGAAGCCCTGGCGCGCATCCGCGCCCGGGACGACACACTGATTACGGCCTATCACTTCATCCCAGCAGCGGAAGCGCTGCATCTGGTGAGCTCGATCGATCAGACCATCTCCATGAGCGCCCTGGAACGCTGCGCACGCGACATGCAGACCCGGGGCGGCGCAGTGACCCATTTCATCAACCTGTCGCCCCAGTTCCTCGCCAATGCCGAAGCCGTGGAAGCGCTGCTTGCCCGCGCGAGACAGTTCTGCGCCGAGTGCGGCGTGGACACGGGGGCACCCAAGCCGGTGGTGATCGAGATCACCGAGCGCCAGGCGGCGGACATGACGGCGCTGAAAAAGCACCTCAAACCGCTCACGGATTTCGGCTTCCGGCTCGCGTTGGATGATTTCGGCAGCGGCTACTCATCGTTCCTGTACCTGGCGGAGCTGCCGGTCCACTTCATCAAGATCGAGGGCTGGATGGTGAGCCGCATCATCAAGGACCAGCGCATCCGCCAGCTGGTGGAAACGCTGGTCAACACCGCGCAGACGTTCCAGATCATGACGGTGGCGGAATGCGTGGAAGATGCGCAGACAGCGCAGGTGCTGTGCGATCTGGGGGTGGACTGGGCGCAGGGCTACTATTTCGCCAAGCCCGAGGTGGAACAGGGGCCATGGTGAGGTGATCGCATGCACGCTTTTTCGGACGCCATCTGATGAAAATCTGCATCCTCTCCGACAGTCACGATAACCGCCGCCTGCTCGATCACGCGGCCGAAGATGCCAAGGCGCGGGGTGCCGAGGCGATTCTGCATTGCGGCGACGTGGTGGCGCCCACCACCCTGCGCGTGCTGCAGAAGCATGGGCTGCCGGTGCATGTCATTCACGGCAACAATGTCGGGGATCTCGTGAGCATGAGCAAACTGGCGGCGGAGCCGGGCAGCGTCATCCATTTCTATGGCGCTGACGCGGGCATCACGCTGTCCGGCCGGCACATCTTCATCGTGCATTACCCCCACTACGCGCGCGGGATGGCCACCACCGGCGATTGGGATCTGGTCTGCTGCGGCCATGATCACCGGCCGGAAATCCAATGGGTGCCCAACATCCGGGGCGGCAAGACGCTGCTGATCAATCCGGGCACGGTGGGCGGCGTGGGCTCGCCGCCCACCTATGTGTTGGGCGACCTTGGAACGATGACGTTCGAGGTGCGTGACGTGCCCGCGCAAAGTGGTGAACTGTGCAACATGCCGCGCGTCACATCACACCTCTGACGTGCCCTTCGGGCAGGCAAAAACCCGAGAAAGCACTCAAATTTATCGGCTCTATTTCCGCATAAGTAATTTCGATTGGCGCGCCGCGCGGGCGAGTAGAACCGTCCCGGCGATCTGATGTAAGATGCCGGGTCTTAAGAAAAAGCGCCCGGTGCGCGGCAGGTGCGGGGTCCGAAGGCGCACGGTTTTCAACGATGGACGGCGGCCAAGCCGGGCATCGGCAACCCCATCCGGAATTTGGAGGAGACCTCATGACGGACGTAGTGGCAACCAACCAGACCATCGTGGTGGTCGGTGGCGGCATCAGCGGCATGACCGCGGCCCTGGAGGCGGCGGAATGCGGCAAGGATGTCATCCTGCTGGAAAAGAGTCCTTCGCTCGGTGGCCGCGTTTCGCAGCTCTACCGCTACTTTCCCAAGTTGTGTCACCCCACCTGCGGCCTCGAAATCAACCTGCGACGCCTCAAAGGCAACCGCCGCGTGCGCGTGATGACGCTGGCGGAGGTGACGGAGATCCAGGGGACCCGCGGGGACTACACCGTGACGGTCAAGGTCTCGCCGCGTTACGTCAACGAAAACTGCACTGCCTGCGGTGACTGTGCCGAGGCGGTGAGCAGCGAAGTGCCGGACGCCTTCAACTACAACCTCGGCAAGGTCAAGGCCGCCTATCTGCCCCATGCCATGGCCTATCCGCAGCGCTACGTGCTCGACCCCTCCATCATCGGCACGCCCGAGGCGGATGCCGCCAAGGCCGCCTGCAAGTACGGTGCGATCGACCTCGACATGAAAGAGGAATCGATCCAGATCAAGGCCGGCGCGGTGGTGTGGGCCACCGGCTGGAAGCCCTACGACGCGGCGAAGATTCAGCCCTATGGGTATGACCGCTTCGCCAATGTGATCACCAGCGTCGAGTTCGAGCGCCTAGCCGACCCGCACGGCCCCACCGGTGGCAGGATTCTGCGGCCCTCCGACGGCAAGGAGGCGAAAAACGTCGCCTTCATCCAGTGCGCCGGTTCGCGCGACGAAAACCATTTGCGGCACTGTTCGCGCATCTGCTGCATGGCCTCGCTCAAGCAGACCCACTATGTCACGGAGAAATTCGGCGACGAGGGCAAGTCCACCATCTACTACATCGACATCCGCGCCATCGACCGCTTCGAGGATTTCTACGCCAAGGTAAAGGCGAACCCCAATGTGAAATTCATCAAGTCCAAGGTGGCGAAGATCGTACAGGACGAAAAGACCGGCAATCCCATCCTGCACGGTGTGGACACGGAAGGCTATCACCGGTATGCCAACGAGCACGATCTGGTGGTGCTCGCCATCGGCATGGAGCCCTCGGTGCCCGCGGGCAAGATTCCGGCAGAGATCATCGGCGACTCGAGCGGCTTCATCCAGCTCGATGAGGCCAATGGCGGCCTGTTCGGCGCCGGTTGCGCGACCAATGCGCTGGACGTGAACCGGGCGGTGCAATCGGCGACCGCGAGTGCGCTGCGCGCAATCCAGGTCGTGAATCAAGTGGCGAGAGCGGAGGTCTAACATGGCAGATCAAAAGACAGCGGCATACGTGTGCCAGGGCTGCGGGCTCGGCGACCGGCTCGACACCAAGGCGTTGGCCCAGGTCGCCCAGCGCGACGGCAAGATGCATCTGGTACGCGAACATCCCTTCCTGTGCAACAGCGAGGGTGTGGCGATGATCCAGAACGACATCGCTAACGAGGGCGTGACCCACATCGCCATCGCCGCGTGCTCGCGTCGAGCCAAGACGGAAGCGTTCCACTTTCCGACCGTGGCCGTGTCCCGCGCCAACCTGCGCGAGGGCGTGATTTGGATTCGTCCGGAGGGGGATGAGCACCAGGAGACCACGCAGGAAATGGCCGAAGACTACGTGCGCATGGCCTGCGCGGAAGTGAAGAAGATGAAACAACCAGAGGGCAATCCGGCCGCTGCGCGCAATACGACGGTCCTGGTCGTGGGCGGTGGCGTGACCGGCATGACCGCCGCGCTGGAGGCCGCCAAAGCGGGCTATCAGGCCATCATCGTCGAGAAGAGCGGCGCGCTCGGCGGCTGGGCTGCGAAACTATGGAAGCGGGTGGCGTACAAGGAACCGTTCGCCGATCCGGCCGACACCGGGGTGGCGGCCATGATCGCCGCGGTAGAGGCCGAGAAGAACATCAAGGTCTACCTCAACGCCACCGTGGCCAAGACCGATGGGGCCCCCGGACGCTTCACCATCGACATTGCAACCGAATCCGGCAGCATCACCCAGGAACACGTGGGCGCGATCGTGCAAGCCTCGGGATTCAGCACCTACGACATCGCCAGGTTGCCGGAGCTGGGCGGCGGCAAGCCCCATGTGATCGACCAGGCCGGGCTTGAGGCGCTCGCACGCGCCGCCAACGGCGGCCCGATCAAGCGCGCCGATGGCGTCGAAGTGAAGACCGTGGTATTCGTGCAATGCGCAGGCCAGCGCGACCCCACCGGCAAGCATCTGGCTTACTGCTCCGGGTTCTGCTGCAACACCAGCATCAAGCAGGCCATGTACTTCAAGGATCAGAACCCTGCCATCGATACGGTCGTCATCTTCGACGACCTGCGTACGCCCGGCAATGGCGAGGACTTCTACCGCAGTGCCCAGCGGAAAGGCGTGACCTTCACCAAGGGCAAGGTGAAAAGCGTGGAGACGGCCGGCAACGGCCTTCGGGTCACCTTCCATGACCTGATCCTCGACGACGCCGATGCCACCATCGACGCCGATCTGGTGGTGCTGGCCACCGGCCAGGTCGCCAATGCGGGCGTCAACATCGATGCGCCGCAGGAGGAAGGCGTGGACGTGAAGCCGGTGTCCGTGCTGAATCTGAATTACCGCCAAGGGCCGGACGTCCCGCAGCTCAAGCATGGTTTCGCGGACTCCCATTTCATCTGCTTCCCCTACGAGTCGCGCCGCACCGGCATCTACCCGGCCGGCCCGGTGCGTCGTCCAATGGACATCGCGCAGGCGATGGAGGATGCCACCGGCGCGGCCTTGAAGGCGATTCAGGCGATCGAGAATGCCGCTGCCGGTCGCGCCGCGCACCCGCGTTCCGGCGACCTGTCGTTCCCGACCTTCCGCGCGGAGGGCTGCACCCAGTGCAAGCGCTGCACCGTGGAGTGCCCGTTTGGAGCCATCGATGAGGACGAGAAGCGCTACCCGGTGTTCAACGAATCCCGCTGCCGCCGCTGCGGCACCTGCATGGGCGCCTGCCCGGTACGCGTCATTTCCTTCGAGAATTACTCGGTGGACACGGTGGGTTCGCAGATCAAGGCGGTGGACATTCCGGACGAGTTCTCGGAGAAGCCGCGGATTCTGGTGCTGGCCTGCGAGAACGACGCCTATCCGGCGCTGGACATGGCGGGCATGAGCCGCCAAACCTACAGCGCCTTCGTGCGCGTGATCCCGGTGCGCTGCCTGGGATCGGTCAACCTCATCTGGGTCACCGATGCGCTGAACAGTGGCTACGACGGCGTGATGTTGATGGGCTGCAAGCACGGCGAAGAATATCAATGCCACTTCGTCAAGGGTTCCGAGATGGCCAGCTACCGTCTCTCCAAGGTGGATGACACGCTGAAGAGCCTGAATCTGGAAACCGAGCGGGTGCAGAACTACGAGGTTGCGATCACCGACATCGAGCGGGTGCCAAAACTCATCAACGACTACGCGGCCAAGATCCAGGAAATTGGCCTCAGCCCGTTCAAGTTCTAGGAGGCAGAGGATGAGCGATCTGAACACGCAGGCGGTAGCCAAATACCGCAACAACTTCCTCAAGGAAGTGGAGGAATGCGTCGAGGAAGGCGAATGGGTGAAGATGTGCATGCAGTGTGGCGTGTGTTCGGGTTCCTGCCCGTTCGGCCCGCACTGGGCGCATCCGCCGCAGGAAATCTTCATGATGATCCGCGCCGGCAAACGTGAGGAAGTGCTGACCTCGGACTCCATGTGGATGTGCACCTCGTGCTACAACTGCATCGTGCGCTGCCCGCGCAAGCTGCCCATCACCCACATCATGCATGGTCTGGCCAACTACGCGCACCGTCTCGGGCTTGCCCCCAAGAACCAGCCGACGCGGGAATTTGCCAAGCTGTTCTGGAACAACATCATCAAGACGGGCCGCGTGAACGAATTGAAACTGTCGCTCGGCCTGTATTTCAAGGACGGTCTGGCGAGCGGCATCAAGACCGGTCTGGCCATGAAGGACATCGGCCTCGGCATGATGAAGGCGAAGCGCCTGAACCCAATGGAATTCTTCAAGGGGCACGGTTGCAAGGACACCAAGGGTATTCATGCGATGCTGAAGAAGGCCCAGGAAATTGAGGCCAAGCGTAAGGGCTTCCAGTCGGCCTGAGGAGAGAGACACCATGGCGAAGAAAGAATATGCGTTCTATCCCGGCTGCTCCTCGCAGCCGGGTGCATCGGCGTCCAATTACCTGACCTCGGTGCAGTCCATGTGCAAGACCCTGGATATCCAGCTCAACGAGATCCCGGACTGGAACTGCTGCGGCGCCTCCATCGGTTATGCCGAGGGCGGCGAGTTGCCGCGCCACGTGATGAATGCCCGCAACCTGGCCATGGCGGAGAAGGAACTGCCGGGTCAGCAGGTCGTGGCCACCTGCGCGGCGTGCTGGCTGTCCGCGCGGGAGACCAAGGAACGGCTCGACCACAACGCCACGCTGCGCGCAGACGCGAACGAAGCGCTCAAGGAAGCCGGCCTGCAGTACCAGGGCAAGGTGGAAGTGCGCCACATGGTGGAAGTGCTGGTGGAGGATTTCGGCTACGACGAATTGAAGAAGCCGGTGGTGAAGCCGCTGGAAGGCATGAAGTTTGCCGGCTATGTGGGTTGTCAGACCAATCGTCCCTTTGGTATCCACGGCGAATCCTTCGAAAACCCGGTCTACCTGGACAAACTGGTGGAAGCGATGGGGGGCGAGGCGGTGCCCTACGACCAGAAAGTGACCTGCTGCGGCGGCGCACTGGCCTTCTCCGAGCCGGAGAAAAGCCAGAAGCAGATCAAGGATATCGTGGAGTCCGCCTACGATCACGGTGCCGAGTTCATCGTCACGCCGTGCCCCCTGTGCCAGGCCAACGTGGAAATCTATCAGGGCGAGGTGAACAAGCGCTACGGGACCAAGTTCAACATGCCGGTGTTGTATTACAGTCAGCTGATGACCCTCGCCTACGGTGGTTCCGCGAAGGAGGCCGGCCTGGACGGTCAGGTGATCAAGGCGCCCAAACTGGAAGCCTTCGCGGCGAAAAAGTAGGTGCCCCCAGGCGGATGTCCCTGACGGGGGCGGCCTGACCGCCCCCAAGTTTTTCTGAGGCGAGACGAGGATGGCGATCAAGACCCCCGATACGTGGGACGAGTACCTGGACCTGGTACATCAGGCCGTGTATGAGGTGGATGAGCTCAAGGCCTGCCTGCAGGAGGAGGAAGAGCTCGACGACGTCGGACTGTATGCGGCTTTTCTTGCGCCCCTGGACGATGCGCTGCGACGTCTGTACGACGACATGATCGCGGGACGTTACCAGTTTCCCGGCGACAGCGACTTGCCTTACATGGCCATCGTGCGCCAGCATGGCCGCCAGATCCCGTTCCGGGGACTGCTCGAGGTCATCAACGCCACCCACCGCAAGGGCCTGGGCAGCGCCGCCTGAGGCGCTAACGGGCGAGTTGCCCGGCCCACTCCAGCGCCGCGAGATGGGCGCGGCTGGCGGTGGACAATTCGATGCCGAGTTCCCGCGCAAGCCGCTGCGCCTGCGCCTGGTTGTCGCTCTCGAAGGCGAGCACGAGGTCCAGATACGGCGCGAAGCGGCCCTCGCGGCGAGTCAGCGCTTGTTCCACATCCTCCGGCACGCGGATGCGTTGCAAGGCCTCCTCCATGCTCACCCCAAGCAGGCTGTCGAGCAGCGAGAAGCTGCCCACCACGAAGAGCTTGTGGGCGTCCTTTTCCCCCAGATGGCTCTGACCGAGCAGTTCCGCCAGTCGCCCGCGCACGGTGGCGGTGTTCAGCAGCACGCGCTGCGCAGCCGAGAGATCGATGCCGGCGTAGATCAGGAGGCTCAGCCAGCGCCACAGGAAGTCGTAGCCCAGCAGCATGATGGCATTGCGGATGGAGGCGACCCGGTACTGCATGCCGATGCCTACCGAATTGATGTAACACAGCAGGCTGTAGCATAACGCCACGTCCTGCTTGAACGCATTCTCGATGTCACCCACGTCGGCGCGGTTGGCCACCATGTTGAAGATTTCGATGACGCGGTGACGTGTTGGATCGACGCGCTTGCTCGCCAGGGTTTCACCTTCGGTGAAGAAGCTGCCCTGGTAGAGGTCGAAGTGGAACCCCCTGGCAGCCTCGAAATCCGCGCGGCGGCTCACATGGCGGAGCACCCGGCGGATGGTGCCACGCTTCACCGCGGTGTCGATGCGAGCGATGTCCTGCAGGGCGCAGCATGCGAGATCGTAGATGGCGAACTCGCCGATGGGACGGAGCTCGAAAGCCATGCCCGGCGTGTGATACACACAGGCCAGACGCCAGCCTTGTGCCGCCAGCGCGGTGCAGCGGCTCGCACCTTCGGGGGTGGCGATGAGTTCGGCGGGGTATTCGAGCACGAAGCGTTCCCGCGGCAGGAGCTCGATGAGGTCGCTCAGCAGGCTCTTTTCCGGCAGCGTAATGAAGCCGCTGCGCTCGCCCAGTGCCGTGGCGACGCCAAAGGTGTACAAGGTATCGATCATGAGCTGTGTGGCGTCCTCAGCGCTCGCCGGCACCTGTGCCGGCTGCAAACCATCGCTGCGGACCAGCAGTTGGTAGGCTTGCACTTTCTCGTCAGGGTTGAAGATCGGCTGGCGCGCGATGAACGTGGTCGCCGCTTCCGGCGAGGCCGCACGCGGGTCCTGTGGCGTCTCGGCGGCCTCCGGTCTGGCGATGCGCTGATCGGCAGCACTGCGCCCACTGCGCTGGAATGGATTTGGAAAATGCCAGACCATGAAGACGTCGTCCGCCCGGTGTGCTCATGCAGGAAGCACGTATATCGCCCGGATCGGAAAAATCTTTAATGTACAAAAAGTTAATTTTCCGCCGGGCGCTGATGCCGAGGGACGCTGCCAGCGCCCGGAAAAATGGTGCTGGAACAATGACCTGGATTGATGGGATGGAATGCCGCGCGGCCCCGCGCGAGCGTCACGTCGTGATGCGCGGCTGCCACAGCACGTCGGGCTGGCCCAGGGTCCGGTTGATGGCACGTGCCATCACGAACAGCAGGTCCGAAAGGCGGTTCAGGTAACGCAGTGACACCGGGGAGACGGCTTCGCTCTGGGCCAAGGCAACGAGGCAGCGCTCGGCGCGGCGGCATACGGCGCGTGCTACGTGGCAGGCAGCGGCGGGGGGGGATCCGCCGGGCAGGATGAATTCCTTGAGAGGGGGCAGGGCCTCGTTCATGCCATCGAGGGCCTTCTCGAGGGCGTCCACCATCTCATCGGTCATGCGTGCGCAATGGGGGATGGACAATTCGGCCCCGAGCTCGAACAGCTCGTGCTGGATGCGCGTGAGAGTGCTGCGCAGGGCCTCGGGCAGTGCCGCATCCGCCAAGAGCATGCCGAGCTGGCTGTTGAGCTCGTCCACCGCGCCGACCGCCTCGACCCGAGGGCTGGCCTTGCTGATGCGGCCGCCGTCGCCCAGGCCGGTACTGCCGTCATCCCCGGTGCGCGTGTAGATCCTGGTCAGTCGGTGTCCCATGTAGTTGTCCTGACGCCCGCGTGGCGCAGCGCGGGGCCGAAAGGTGGACCTGCCGTTCCCATTTTAGCGTGCGGCGACTCTGGGTGCCTGGCCCGATGGCTGCGCCCACGGTCTGCCGAGGCGTCTGGGGCGAGTTCAGCGATGGCCACCGATGGCTGCGAGGATGCCCTGCATGAGCGCGATGGGCGTGGGCGGGCAGCCCGGCACCGCCACGTCCACCGGGATGACGTTGGACACGCGGCCGCAGCTGGCGTAGTTTTCGCCGAAGAGACCGCCGGTGCAGCCGCAGTCGCCAACGGCGACCACGAACTTGGGCGCGGGGGTGGCCTCATAGGTCCGCTTGAGCGCGACTTCCATGTGCCGGGCCACCGGTCCGGTCACCAGCAGCATGTCCGCGTGGCGTGGGCTGGCAACGAATTTGATGCCCAGCCCTTCGATGTTGTAGTAGGGATTGTTGAGGGCATGGATTTCCAGCTCGCAGCCATTGCAGGAGCCCGCATCCACATGGCGGATGGCGACGGCCTGGCCGAATACGCGCAGGATGTCTTCGTGGATGCGCTGGGCCTGCATCCGCAGGCCGTCGTCGGCGGCTGGCGGCGGCTCGGTCTTGATGCCGGTCTTCAGGATTTGTTTCAGGATCGGATACATGCCTACAAGTCCTGTCCGGAATAGCTGAGGTTGAAGGATTTATTGATGAGCGGGAAATCGGGCACGATGTTGCCAATCACCGCGTGCTCGAGCAGCGGCCAGTTCTGCCAGGAGGGGTCATGGGGATGCATGCGCGCGATGCGGTTGCCTTCGCCCGCCTGCAAGGCCACCAGCACTTCACCGCGCCAGCCTTCCACCATGCCGACCCCGAACGCGCCGGCGGCAGCGGGCGCCACGTCTACCGCGAGCGGGCCCTCGGGCAGCCGCTCCAGAATCAGGCGGGAGAGCCGGAGGGACTCCAGCACCTCTTCGATACGCACCGTGACCCGCGCGGCGACATCGCCGTTGCGGTGGGTTACCATGCGCACGTCCAGCTCGTCGTAGGGCGCGCACGGGTATTGCGCGCGCAGGTCCCAGGCTTGTCCGCTGGCGCGGCCGGCCAGGCCGGTGAGGCCCAGCTTGGCCGCCAGTTCCGGCGTCACGCGGCCGGTGGTGAGGAAGCGGTCCTGCACCCCGGCGTGTTCCTCGTAGATGTCCCTCAGCGTGCAGACTTCGTCCTCCAGACGGGCGGCTTCCGCGAGCAGCCGCTCCCGGCCCTGCGGTGGCAGGTTGCAGGCCACACCGCCGGGTATGATGCGGTCCATCAGGTAGCGGTGGCCAAACAGCTCGCCATTGGCGCGCAGCACGTCCTCTTTCAGAATCCAGAACTGGGCGAAGCCGAAGGACAGGGCCACGTCGTTGCCGAGGTAGCCTAGATCGCCGAGATGGTTGTGGATGCGCTCACGCTCCAGCAGCAGGGCGCGCAGCCACAGGGCGCGCGGCGGGGGCGTGGTGTCGGTCATGTTCTCCAGCGCCATGGCATAGGCCCAGGCAAAGGCGCAGGTGGCGTCGCCCGAGACGCGGCCGGCGAGCTTGGCGCCTTGCGTCAGCGTCATGGTCTCGGCCAGTTTCTCGATGCCCTTGTGTTTGTAGCCCAGGCGTTCTTCGAGCCGCAGGATGCGTTCGCCCACGACGGAGAAACGGAAGTGGCCAGGCTCAATGGTGCCCGCATGCACCGGACCGACGGGGATTTCATGCACACCGGCGCCGGCGACCGGAATGAAGGGATAGGCATCCAGCGCCGGCGGCGCCTGTTGCGCGAAATCGAACTCCTTGCGCAGGGGGAACTGACCCGCGGGCCAGCAGCCGTGGCGCAGCCACTTGCGGTGATCCGGCGCTTCCCGCGCGAACAGGCCGAGCAGGTCGTAAGCGGCGCGCTGCATGCGCTCTGCCTGTGGGAAGATGGCGCTGATGTCGGGATAGGCAGGTTGATGGGCATCCAGCGCCAGATGCAAAACCAGCAGGCCCGGGTGGGTGGCCAGCGCCACGTGCAGCGTGAAGCCCGCACCGGATGCGCGTTCGTCGCTGCCCCACAGCGCGAGCAGCCGGCCGCCGCTGGCGCGCACCTGCTCGCAGACCGGCCGCAGGCGGTCTACGCCCAGCCGCGCCTGCCAGGCCGGAATCGCCCCCGGCAGCGGCTCATGGTCGATGTTCAGGTCTTCGAGTCGCATGGTTCAGCTCATTTTCCCAGCAGCGCCGCGGCCTGTTGGTACCAGTGCGCCAGGGAGGACGGAATGAACAACCCCAACATCAGCACCAGGCCCAGGTGGACGAAGACGGGCACCAGCGCCGGCGGATGCGGCAACCGTGGCAGTGTGGTCTCGCCAAACACCATGGGCTGCACTTTGGCGAATACCGAGGCGAAGGCCACACCCAGGGCCAGCAGCAGAATGGGGGTCGCCCAGGGATGGCTGTGCATGGTGGTGGTGAGAATCAGGAATTCGGAGGCGAACACGCCGAACGGCGGCATGCCGAGGATCGCCAGGGTGCCCAGCATCAGCCCCCAGCCCACGGTCGGGCTTTGATGAATCAGGCCGCGGATGTCGTCCATGACCTGGGTGCCGGTTTTCTGCGCCGCGTGGCCTACGGCGAAAAAGATTGCCGACTTGGTGAGCGAGTGCACCGTCATGTGCAGCAGGCCGGCGAAGCTGGCCACCGGGCCGCCCATGCCGAAGGCGAAGGTGATCAGGCCCATGTGCTCGATCGATGAATAGGCGAACATACGCTTCACGTCTTTTTGCCGGGAGAGGAAGAAGGCGGCCACCACCACCGACAGCAGGCCGAAGCCCATCATCAGGTTACCCGCGAAGGCGGTGCCAAGCGTCCCGTCGACCAGCACCTTGCTGCGCACCACGGCGTACAGCGCGACGTTCAGCAGCAGTCCGGACAGCACCGCCGAGATCGGCGTCGGGCCTTCCGCGTGCGCATCGGGCAGCCAGTTGTGCAAAGGCACCAGCCCGACCTTGGTGCCATAGCCCACCAGCAAAAACACGAAGGCGATGGAGAGCACGGTCGGTTCCAGCGCACCTTTGAGCTCATTCAGGTGCGTCCACAGCAGCGCGCCGGCGCCCTCGCCCAGGATTTTCTCGGCGGCGAAATAAAGCAGGATGGTGCCAAACAGGGCGAGCGCAATGCCCACGCCGCACAGGATGAAATATTTCCATGCTGCCTCCAAGCTGGCCGGCGTGCGGTACAGGCTCACCAGCAGAACGGTGGTGAGCGTGGCCGCTTCCATCGCCACCCACAGGATGCCCATGTTGTTGGTGGTCAGCGCCAGCAGCATGGTGAAAGTGAACAACTGGTACATGCTGTAGTACAGCCGCAGGCGGCTTACCGTGAGCTTGCCACGGTGTTCCTCGATGCGCATGTAAGGACGCGAAAACAACGATGTGGTGAAGCCCACGAAAGCCGCCAAGACAACCAGAAAGACGTTGAACGAGTCGATGAAGAACTGTTCGTGGTAGGCAGCGATGGGCCCTTCCTCGACGATGCGCACGGTGAGCACGGCGGAGGCGATGAAGGTGGCGAAGCTCATGACCGAGTTCGCCTCGGCAGCGAAACGGCGGCAGCCAGTGACCGCCAGGAGAAGGCCACCGAACAGCGGGGTGCCAAGGAGCCAGAAGATTTCCACTTCAGTCTTCCTTGAGTTTTTCCATGTGCCGCAGATCGAGACTGTCGAACGTCTCTCGGATATGGAAGAAGAAAATGCCGAAGATGAGCATGGCCACCAGCACGTCGAGCGCGATGCCCAGCTCCACCACCAGCGGCATGCCGTAGGTGGCGCTGGTGGCGGCGAAGAACAAGCCGTTTTCCATTGCCAGGAAACCGACTACCTGCGGAATCGCCTTGCGCCGCGTCAGCATCATCAGCAAGGACAGCAGCACGCTGGCGATGGCAATGCCCAGGGTGCCGCGGGTGATGGTGCTAGCGAGCTCGGTGATCGGCAGCGCCAGGTTGAAGGCGAAGATCACCAGCAGGATGCCGAACAGCATCGTGGTGGGGATATTGATCAGGGTTTCCACGTCCCATTTCACGTTCAGCTTGCGGATCAGACGGTGCAGGATCCACGGCAGCAGGATGACCTTGAGCGTGATCGTAATCGCCGCCGAGTAGTAAAGGTGATGCTGCTCGGTGGTGAAGGCGACAATGAGGGTGCTCATTGCGAGCACCAACCCCTGCCAGGCGAACAGGTTGATCAGCGACAGCACGCGGCGCTGCGAGAGCATGGCGAAGGCGATCAGCAGCAGCAGCGCTGCCAGCAGGTTGATGAATTGCGCACTCAGGGAAAGCGACACGTCAGGCCCCCAGCAGGAAATGGATCAGCATGCCCAGCACCGCGAGCAGGAAAGCGGTGCCCATGAACTCCGGTGCGCGGAAGATGCGCATTTTCGCAGAGACTGTCTCCAGGAGGGCCAGGGCGGCGCCGGCTGCGGCGAGCTTCAGCACCAGCACCATGAGCGCGACGGGCAGCGCCCCCCAGTTCCCGGCCTCCGCAATGCCCCAGGGAATGAAAAGCGCGATGCCGATGGTGGTATAAGCGAGCAGCTTGATGCTGCTGGCCCATTCGATCAGGGCCAGATGGCGCGCGGAGTATTCGAGGATCATCGCCTCGTGGATCATGGTGAGTTCCAGGTGGGTCGCCGGGTTGTCTACCGGGATGCGCGCGTTCTCGGCCAGCAGGATCATCACGAAGGCGATGGCGGCGAAGGCCATGCTCGGATACAGCGTCAATTGGCTGTGCGCCAGGGTCTCGACGATACGGGGCAGCTCGGTGGACTGGCTGATGAGGGAGGCGGTGAAAAACACCATCAGTAGCGCCGGTTCGGCCAGGAAGGCGACCAGCATTTCGCGTCGTGCACCCAGGGTGCCGAAGGAGGTGCCGATGTCCATGGCGGCCAGCGCGATGAACACGCGCGCCAGGGCGAAGATGCCCACTAGCGCGATCACGTCGGCCGCGGGCGAATAGGGCAGGTCGGTTGCTAGCACCGGCACGATGCCCGCCGCCAGCCACATGCAGGCGAACAGGATGTAGGGTGTTATGCGGAACAGCGGCGAGGCATTCTGTGCGATCACTGCATCCTTGTGCAACAGCTTGCGCAGGGTGCGGTAGGGCTGCAGCAGCCCTGGGCCGGTGCGGTTCTGGAGCCAGGCGCGGCATTGGTTTACCCAGCCCAGCAGCAGCGGCGCGAGGGCCACCACCAGCAGCGACTGGAGTAACTGGAACAGGATGCCAGACAGTTGCGCGCTCATCGCATCGTTACCATCTTATGAAAACCAGCAGCACCAGCAGCGTGGCGAAGCTGTACATCAAGTACAGGTGAATGCGTCCGTGCTGGAGGATGCCGATTAGGCCGGAGATCCTGTCCATGAGTTTTGCGACGGGCAGGTAGAGCCCATACCACAGCTTGTCCTCGGTGCGTCCGTGGTAGCGCGGTTCGCGGTCGAAAGGACTGGGTACTTCGCGCTCGATCAGGAAGAAGGGTTCGAAGATCTGCCGTATCGGCTGACCGAAGCCCTCGGCCGTGTCCTGCATGCGCGGCGTTTGCTCAGGAAAACCGCAGTCCCAGGCCGGACCCCACCGCAGGCGGCCATGATAGAAGCGGCGCACCGCCAGGAAGGTGACCAGTAGCACCGCCAGGATCACCAGCAGGAAGAACAGCGGGCTGTAGCTCGCGCGCTCCGGGGTGATGGGTGTGAGGAACAGCCAGCCGGTTTGTGCCACGGTCGTGCCCACCGCGCCGCCGATGAGCGCACGGGTGACATGATCCAGTTGCAGGATCACCTGCACCGGGAACAGGCCGAGCAGCACGCAGCCGAGCGCGAGCCAGGCCAGGCCCAGTTTTTCCCAGCCGCCGGCATCGTGCGCCTCGGCGAGTTTCGGCTCGCGGGGCTGGCCGAGGAAGACCACGCCGTAGAACTTGACCATCACGTAGGCGGCGAGCGCGGCGGCGAGCGCGATGGCGGCGGTGGCCACCGGAATCAGCATATTGAGATAGGAATGCGGCAGTCCGGGGGTGAGCAGGAAGGCTTGCAACAGAAGCCATTCGGAGACGAAGCCGTTGAGGGGCGGCAGCCCCGCGATCGCCAGCGTCCCTACCAGCACCAGCGTGGCGACCCAGGGCATGCGCCGGATCAGGCCGCCCAGCCGGCCCAGGTTGCGTTCGCCCGTGGCATGCAGCACCGAGCCGGTGCCCAGAAACAGCAGCCCCTTGAAGAAGGCATGGTTGATCGCGTGATACAGCGTCGCGGTCAGGGCCAACGCGGCCAGTGCGTCCTGCCGATAGGCGTGGAATACGATGGCCAGTCCGATGCCCACCAGCAGGATGCCGATGTTCTCGATTGAGGAATAGGCCAAAAGCCGCTTCATGTCGGCCTGCACCGCGGCGAACATCACCCCGAAGACGGCCGTGAGCAGCCCCACTGCCAGCGCCAGCACGCCCCACCACCAGAACTGATGATCGAGGAGATCGAAGGTCACGCGCAGGATACCGTAGATCGCCGTTTTGAGCATGATGCCGCTCATCATCGCCGACACCGGCGAGGGCGCGGCAGGATGCGCTTCCGGCAGCCAAACATGCACCGGCAGCAGGCCGGCCTTGGCGCCAAAGCCAAACAGTGCGAGCAGGAAAGTGACCGAAACCCAGAACGGTGTGAGCTGTGCTTCGCGCATGGCGGCGAAAGTGTAGGCTGCGTTGCCATGTCCGCCCTGCATCACGCCAAAGGCGAGCAGGATGCTGATGGCGCCGAGGTGGGCGATCAGCAGATACAGGTAGCCCGCCTTACGGATCTCCGGCACCTTGTGGTCGGTGGTGACCAGGAAGTAGGATGACAGCGCCATCGACTCCCACGCCACCATGAACAGATAGGCGTCGTCGGCCAGCAGCACCAGCGCCATGCTCGCCAGAAACACGTGGTATAGCAGCGACAGCAGCGAAAGCCCACGTGCCTCCATGTGCTGGAAGTAACCCACCCCGAAGCAGGAGATGCCGAAGGCGACCGCGCCGAGCAGGATCAGGAAGAACGCCGACAGGGCGTCGAGGCGTAGGTGGAAGGGCAGCTCAGGCAGGCCCAGCGGCAGTACCGCAACAGTCGGCGCCTGGCCGAGTGACGCGACGCCGGTCACCGCCAGTACCAGGGCGCCAGCCGCACCGGCGGGAAACACGAAACGGGTGATGAGGCCGGGGGTCTTCGTCAGCAGCAGAGAGAGGATCCCGAGCGCGAGCCAGTACACGACGACGGCGCCCGCCCAGTCGAGGGGAAGCCGTGCAAGCACGTTTTCCACGTTTTTTTATCGCCCCTGAAAACATAAGAAGTTCATCCGACTTTCGTGTGGGTCACGGCAGCCGGGTATAGGTTGAGGCCGCCACAGTGAAAGTAGACGGCGATCTTGAAATGGTCGGGGTTGCGATAGCCGCAGG